>ERZ772871.152-NODE-152-length-106657-cov-31.8084_pt1 | contig 106657 bp, 90 predicted proteins | sample MGYA00511899_ERZ772871 | MGnify/ENA primary metagenome ERZ772871 (study PRJEB29015, sample SAMEA2737693) | human gut metagenome | biome: human gut; feature: human-associated habitat; material: faeces | place: China | collected 2012 ...
CAAGTATAATACCACACCCCCGCCTCCTTGTCAACACTTTTTGACAGATTTTTTCCATTCTTTTTTGCGCACGACCGAAAACGGCATTTGACCATGAGGTATATGCGCCGCAGCTGCTTTGGTGCAGCTTGGCACAAATGCCTTTTCTCTTTGCTTATATAATGTATTATAAAGCTTTCGCCGTATAATATTTTGCGATATTACACCTCGGAAACGGGTGTGCGTTGTCAAGAGGTCTTGGCTCAGATTTTATCCTGAAAATTATCCATGAATTTTGGCTAAAACTCCAAAACGCAAAATGTAGTGGTATTTCCCTTGACTTGCCACTAGATAGTGATAGAATAGAGCTACATTCAGTTTGTTGGATATCGTGTGCGCAAAACGGGTATCTCTTATTGTAAGAGATACCCGTTCACACTGTGCTTTATTTGTTAAGGAGGAGAGCCGATGAAGATCATCAAACGCAACGGTGCAGAGGTCCCCTTTGATATCACCAAGATCATCACCGCTGTTACTAAGGCCAGCGATTCTGTGAGCGGCCAGAGCCGTCTGACAAAGGACCAGATCACCCAGATCGCCGCTGCTGTTACCGACCAGTGTCAGGCGCTGAACCGCGCCGTCAGCGTGGAAGAAGTGCAGGATATGGTGGAGAACCAGCTCATGGACATCAAGGCACATGATGTGGCCCGGCACTACATCACCTACCGCTATGTGCAGAGCCTGAAGCGCCAGACCAACACCACCGATGAGCGCATCCTGAGCCTGATCGAGTGCCAGAACGAAGAGGTCAAGCAGGAGAACGCCAACAAGAACCCCACCGTGAACAGCGTACAGCGCGACTATATGGCCGGTGAGATCTCCAAAGATCTGACCGCCCGTCTGCTGCTGGACCCGGAGATCGTCAAGGCCCATCAGGAGGGCCTGATCCACTTCCACGATTCCGACTACTTTGCCCAGCACATGCACAACTGCGATCTGGTGAATCTGGAGGACATGCTGCAGAACGGTACCGTCATTTCCGGCACCTATATTGAAAAGCCTCACAGCTTCTCCACCGCCTGCAACATCGCCACCCAGATCATTGCACAGGTAGCATCCAACCAGTACGGCGGCCAGAGCATCAGCCTGACCCACCTCGCCCCCTTTGTGGATGTCTCCCGCAAGAAGATCGCCGCTGAGGTAGAAGTGGAAATGGCCGGTCTGGACGTTTCTGCCGAGCGCAAGAAGGAGATCGTAGAGCGCCGCCTGCGCAGCGAGATCAACCGCGGTGTGCAGACCATCCAGTATCAGGTGGTCACGCTGATGACCACCAATGGTCAGGCCCCCTTTATCACCGTGTTCATGTATCTGGGCGAGGCGCGCAATCCGCAGGAGAAGGCAGACCTTGCCATCATCATTGAGGAGACCATCCGCCAGCGCTATCAGGGCGTGAAGAACGAGGCCGGTGTGTGGATCACCCCCGCCTTCCCCAAGCTGATCTATGTGCTGGAAGAGGACAACATCCGCCCCGGCACTCCCTACTATTATCTGACCGAGCTGGCCGCAAAGTGCACTGCAAAGCGCATGGTGCCCGACTATATCTCCGAGAAGAAGATGCTGGAGCTCAAGGTGGACAAAAACGGCGAAGGCCACTGCTACACCTGCATGGGTTGCCGCAGCTTCCTGACCCCCTATGTGGACCCCGAGACCGGCAAGCCCAAGTACTACGGCCGATTCAATCAGGGCGTTGTCACCATCAATCTGGTGGATGTGGCACTCTCCTCCAAGGGCAACTTTGAGAAGTTCTGGAAGATCTTCGACGAGCGTCTGGCCCTGTGCCACCGCGCACTGCAGGCACGGCACAAGCGGCTGCTGGGCACTCCTAGCGATGCCGCACCCATCCTGTGGCAGTATGGTGCACTGGCTCGCCTGAAAAAAGGCGAAAAGATCGACAAGCTGCTGTTCGGCGGCTACTCCACCATCAGTCTGGGCTATGCCGGTCTGTATGAGTGCGTGAAGTATATGACCGGCAAGAGCCACACCGATGCCGGTGCAAAGCCCTTTGCTCTGAGCGTGATGCAGCACATGAACGACAAGTGCAACGCATGGAAAAAGGCCGAGAACATCGACTACTCCCTCTACGGCACCCCGCTGGAATCCACCACCTACAAGTTCGCCAAGTGCCTGCAGAAGCGGTTTGGCATCGTGCCCGGTATTACCGACAAGAACTATATCACCAACAGCTACCATGTGCATGTTTCGGAGCAGATTGATGCCTTCACCAAGCTGAAGTTTGAATCCGACTTCCAGCGCCTGTCCCCGGGCGGTGCCATCAGCTATGTGGAAGTGCCCAACATGCAGGACAATCTGGAAGCCGTCATGAGCGTGCTGCAGTTCATCTACGACAACATCATGTATGCGGAGCTGAACACCAAGTCGGATTACTGTCAGGTGTGCGGCTATGACGGCGAGATCAAGATCGTGGAGGATGACGGCAAGCTGGTGTGGGAGTGCCCCAAGTGCGGCAACCGCGACCAGAACAAGCTGAACGTTGCCCGCCGCACCTGTGGCTATATCGGCACCCAGTTCTGGAATCAGGGCCGCACGCAGGAGATCAAGGACCGCGTGCTGCATCTGTAACCTTTTTTGTAGAAAGGAAAGCATCCTTGCCCTCTCCGTCATCGCTGACGCGATGCCACCTCCCCCAAAGTGGGAGGCCTTGGCAGTCCATGCAAAGTGTGTGGTTTCGCCAGGGGCTCTCCCTTTGACAGACTTCCCCCGCGCCGGGGGAAGATGGCGAAGCCAAAAGGGGGAACAGGCTGGACGCGAAGCGGCCTGAGAGGGCTAGGCCGCTAAAATTATGAACTACGCAACCATCAAATACTATGACATTGCCAACGGCCCGGGGGTGCGCACCAGCGTATTCGTGTCCGGATGCCGCCACCACTGCCCGGGGTGCTTCAACGCCGTGGCGTGGGATTTCCATTACGGCCAGCCCTTCGATAAAGCCACCCGCAACGAGGTGTTTGCATCCTGCCAGCCGGACTATATCGCGGGCCTATCGCTGCTGGGCGGCGAACCCATGGAGCCGGAAAATCAGCGGGAGCTGCTGCCCTTCGTGCGCAACTTCAAGGCCTTGTACCCAAACAAAACGGTATGGTGCTATTCCGGCTACACCTGGGAACAGCTGACCGGCAAAGAGCCAAGCCTTGCCCGGTGTGAAGCCACCGACGAGCTGCTGAGCCTGCTGGATGTGCTGGTGGACGGCGAGTTCGTGCAGGCAAAGCACGATATCTCCCTGCGGTTCCGCGGCAGCAGCAACCAGCGTCTTCTGGATGTGAAAAAGACCCTAACCGCCGGTCAGCCCGTGTGGTGGGAGGACGAAAAGGTATTCGCCACCCATACCATGGAAAAATAAACACAACAGAAAAGAGCGTCCGGTTTTCCACTTCCTGAACGGAACATGTGGAAAACTGGACGCTTTCTTTTTTGTTTTACTCTCTGCTGCCCACGGCATCCTCGATGATGCGCAGGAAGGCATTGCCGTAGCGGGCGGCTTTCTTCTCGCCCACACCGCTGATATTCAGCAGTTCATCGGTGCTCAGCGGCTTCTTCTCCACCATTTCCCGCAGGGTGGCATCGCTGAACACCATAAAGGCCGGGATATTCTGCTTTCCGGCCAGCCGCTTGCGCTGAGCATAGAGGGCATTCAGCAGCTTTTCGTCAAACTCGCTCAGCTCGCCTGCCACCGCCTTTGTGCGGCGCGGCTTCTCGGTCAGGCGGCGGGCATTATCCGCCGCGCGCCGCCGGGAATACTCCACCTGCAGCTGCGCTTCCTGCTCTGCGGCCAGACAGCAGGAGCAGTTGCCGCATTTCTTTGGTGCAGCTTCGCCGAAGTAATGCAGCAGAAATCCACGCAGACAGTCCTGCGTGGTGGAATAGAATGTCATGTACTTGAGCCGTTCCTCGGCCTTGCGGGCAGCTTCGGCCTTTACATCGGCGGGCAGGCCGTTGTCTGCCTCCATCTCCTTCTCGATGAAGAACCGGATGGTGCGCACATCGGTGCCGGAATAGAGCAGCGTGCACCGGGCGGGCTGTCCATCGCGGCCTGCACGGCCTGCTTCCTGATAATAACTTTCCAGATCCTTGGGCATATTGTAGTGGATCACGAACCGCACGTTGGGCTTGTCGATGCCCATGCCGAAGGCATTGGTGGCTACCATGATCTGCACCCGGTCGTAGAGGAAATCGTCCTGATTCTTCCGCCGGGTATCCGCGTCCAGCTTGGCATGGTAGGCCGCAGCCCGGATACCGCGGCTCTGCAGCAGGCGGGCAGTCTCATCCACCTGCTTTGTGGTGCTGCAGTAGACGATGCCCGCGTTGTCACCCTCTTTCAGCACAAGATCTAGCAGCTCCTTCGGCTTCTGGCTGGGCAGGGCGCGCCGGGTCTCAAAATAGAGGTTGGGCCGGTCAAAGCTGGTGGTCACCTCGTAGGGCTTCTGCAAGGCCAGCTGTTCCCGGATGTCGTCCCGCACATGGGCGGTGGCCGTGGCCGTGAATGCGCCCACCACCGGACGGCTGGGCAGGCTGTCCACAAAGGCTTTGATGCGCAGGTAGCTGGGCCGGAAGTCCTGTCCCCACTGGCTGATGCAGTGGGCCTCGTCCACCGTCACCATGCTGATGGGCCTTTCCTGTGCAAACCGCTGGAAGCCGGGCATTTCCAGCCGCTCCGGTGCCACATAGATGATCTTGTACCAGCCTTCCCGGGCGCGGCGCAGCATCAGAGCCTTCTGGTTGTCGGTGAGGCTGTTGTTCAAAAACGCCGCCGCCACGCCCGCCTGCACCAGTGCCCCCACCTGATCCTTCATCAGGCTGACCAGCGGCGACACCACGATGGTGATGCCCGGCAGCAGCAGCGCCGGCACCTGATAGCAGATGGATTTACCCGCACCGGTGGGCATCACCGCCAGTACATCCTGCCCGTCCAGCAGCCGCCGGACGATGTCCTCCTGCCCCGGGCGGAAGCTGTCGTAGCCGAATACCTTTTTTAAGATCGAGTGCGGGTTTTCCATGGGTCCCTCCGTATCATAGAATAGGTTTTTTCTGCGCAATGTCTTCAAAACCATATCAGTATACCACAAAAGCCGGGCTTTTGCGCAGGTACAGAGCCGTTTTTTCGGCAAAAAGCACGAAATGCCAAAAGGATTTTTTTGCAAATGATAGCTTTTCAGGCGCGAAAATGATATAATAGGAGCACATAACTCCATGTCCGGCGGTTTTATGCGCCGACTGTTGATAGAAAAAGGAGCAATCATCTTATGCAGCAGAAACTCATCACCTTTGCCGTTCCGTGCTACAACTCGGCGGCATATATGCGCCATTGCGTCGAGACCCTGCTTTCTGCCGGAGAGCAGGCCGAGATCATCCTTGTGGACGACGGTTCCGTGAAGGACGATACCCCGGCCATCTGCGACGAGTACGCCGCCAAATATCCCACCATCGTCAAGGCCATCCATCAGGAGAACGGCGGCCACGGTGAGGGCGTCAATCAGGGCATCCGCAACGCCACCGGTCTGTACTACAAGGTAGTGGACAGCGACGACTGGCTGGACACCGATGCCCTGAAAAAGGTTCTGGCCCGCCTGACCACTCTGGTGGCCCGCGGCACCGCGCCGGACATGATGATCTGCAACTATGTGTACGAGCATGTGGAGGACAACACCACCCTGACCGTGCGCTACACCAACGTGTTCCCCCAGAACCGCCTGTTCAACTGGACCCATGTGGGCCACTTCCGCCCGGATCAGAACATCCTGATGCACTCGGTGATGTACCGCACCGAGGTGCTGCGCAAGTGCGGCATGGTGCTGCCCAAGCACACCTTCTATGTGGACAACATTTTTGTCTACCAGCCCCTGCCCTATGTCAAGAGCATGTACTACATGGATCTGGATCTGTACCGCTACTTCATCGGCCGTGCCGACCAGAGCGTGAACGAGAGCATCATGGTAAAGCGGGTGGATCAGCAGCTGCGGGTCACCCGGCACATGATCGACTGTCAGGATCTGGATGAACTGAAGGATCAGAGACGTCTGCATGCCTACATGGTGCACTATCTGTCCGTGATGATGGCTGTGAGCGACATCTTCCTGCTGCTGGATGGCAGCGACGAGGCAAAGGCCAAGCGCACCGGGCTGTGGCAGTACCTCAAGGATCACGTAAGCACCGGCGTTTACCGCGCCGTACGCTACAATCTGGGCGGTCTGACCGACCTGAAGTTCCCCGGCGGCGACAAGCTCACTCTGGGCGTGTACCGCCAGCTGCGCAAGATCTTCAAGTTCAACTGATTCTTTGGAATTTACTCCTTCCGTCACGTCTTACGCCGTGCCAGTTCCCTCAAAGAGAGAGCCTTTGGCCGAATGGAACACTTCTCCTTCTCGCCAGAGCCTCCCTCCGTGAGGGAGGTGGCATCGCGCAGCGATGACGGAAGGAGTTTCTTTTATTTGCCCGACCGGAGCTCTTTGCCGGGTCTCCATATTCCGGTTGCTTTTTATCTGGGCGGATAGTATAGTGGTGCTGTTCTCGGTGCTGGTGTATGAGCTGGCAGTCCCCACGCTGACCAGGATCGCACTGACTGCCGCTGGAGAGATCCGTCCCGAGGGACGCACCAGCGCCCGTGTGGAGAACAAGCCGGAAGAAGTTGCATAAAAGGTTGTTTTTTGTCGAAATGTCACGCAATCATTGACGAACGCTGTTATTTTTTGTATACTGAGCATATCAAGATTGGAACAATTTTCCTGTTGTGTCATGGATTGGCTGCTGCAGGGAAATGAATGAAGGAGATTGGTATACTATGAAAAGTACCGGTATCGTCCGCGGCATCGACGCGCTGGGCCGCATCGTTCTGCCCAAGGAGCTGCGCACCAGTATGCATCTGGACACTGACACCAAGCTGGAGATCTTTGTGGATGGCGACTCCATCGTGCTCAAAAAGCATCGGCCCGCCGGCAGCTGCGATTTCTGCGGTGAGGTGGATGAGTCTTCGGTGCAGTTTGCGGGCTACTGCATCTGCCCGGCCTGCCGCCGCAAGATCGGTGCACTGTAAAACACACAAAAAGGAGGCTCTGCTATGAGCCAGATGATCGATTTCACCGTCCCGTCCACTGTGCCGGGGCGGACTTTGCATGCCTTCCGCTGTGTGCCGGAGGGTGAAGTAAAGGCGGTTCTGCAGCTGTCCCACGGCATGGTGGAATTTATTGACCGCTACAAGCCGCTGGCGGAATATCTGGCCGGGCGGGGCATCCTTGTTACCGGCCACGACCATTTGGGCCACGGCGGCTCCATCCGCACCAAAGCGGACTACGGCTACTTTGCCGAGCCGGACGGCAACCGCGCCGTTCTGGCCGACCTGCACGCCATGACCGTGCGCACCAAAGAGCTGTACCCGGGCGTGCCTTATTTTCTGCTGGGGCACAGCATGGGTTCCTTTTATGCCCGGCAGTATTTGTGCGAATACGGCCATGAGCTGGATGGAGCCATCATCATGGGCACCGGCTTCCAGCCCAAGGCACTGGTGCAGTTTGCCAAGACCCTCTGCCGGGTGCTGGCGGTCTTTCATGGCTGGCAGTACCGCAGCAAGTTCGTGGCCAACATGTCCTTTATGGGCTACAACAAAGGGCTGGAGGGCCGCACCACCCACGACTGGCTCAACCGCGATCAGGCCGAGGTGGACAAATATCTGGCCGACGAACGCTGCACCTTTACCTTCACGCTGAACGCCTACTACAGCATGTTCAGCGGCATCCTGCGCCTGCACGACCCGGCCTTCCTTGCAAAGATGCCCAAAGACCTGCCGCTGCTGTTCTTGGCTGGCGATGCCGACCCGGTGGGCGAACAGGGCAAGGGCGTGCAGCGCGCCATCCAGAGCCTGAAAGATGCCGGTGTGCAGAACATTGAATGCAAGCTGTACCCCGGTGCCCGGCATGAACTGCTGGTGGAAACGAACCATCAGGAAGTGTTTGAAGATATCGGCAGCTGGCTGGAAAAGCATCTTGCCTGATCTGCCGCATCCGCTTTACCGTCATTCTGAGGAATGGCGGTACTTTTTGCCCTAATGGCTGGCGGCGCTTTTGCCAGCCTGACCGGCAAAAATGCTCGGCACTGAAAGTTTTCCCGATTGCTGAAAAAGTCCCCGGAACCAGCGTTCCGGGGACTTTCTGCGCTTATTTTCAGTTATGCTGTTATGCTTTCTTGGGTGCGATCCAGCCGTCGATCACATTTACCAGTGCCTTGCCGCGGCGGCCCAGAAGCTTGGGCAGCAGGACACGGGCCATGGCCCACACACCGGCAAAGTTGTACAGGATGATCAGCGCCGTGATGATGCCGGTCCACAGGCCGTAGAGCGGCGTTTCGGCCAGCAGCACAAAGGCTTCGATCACCAGCGCGGCGGCGTTCACCAGCACGCGGCCCGGATGCACCTGCATCCCGATCATGCGGTGGGCATCGATGGCACGCAGGGTGAACACCAGCGCAAGGCCAAGGAAGGACGCATAGGTAGCGCCCACAGGCCCCCACCACTTGATGAAGAAGTAGTTCATGATGCAGTTGCTCACAGCGCCCGCCATCATGGTGATCATGCTGCGGGTGGACTTTTTATTCACCACGTACACGCTGTTCATGAACTGGTTGAAGCAGCTGCAGGTGGAAGCCAGCACAAGGAACGGCACAAAGTGCCATGCGTAGTAGTAGTTGGACTTCATAATGTGCATCACCGGGCGGCACAGCCAGATGATACCGGCTGCGCAGCAGAACAGCACACTGGAATAGGTGCGGAAAATTTTGGTAAAGAACTTTGCGCGGCCCTCTTCCTCGGTCACAGCGGAAAGCTGCCATGCATCGTAGAAGATCAGGCCCAGCGTAGTAAGGATGGTGGGCAGGAAATAGCCGGTGGAAAGCAGGCCGCTCCATGCATTGCCGTCGCGGCCGTCCAGGCCGTTGCACATCTCACGCACAAAGAACAGGTCGGATGCGTTGATGATCCAGAAGCTGATCTGTGCCGGGATCATGGGCAGCGAGAAGCGCAGCATCTGCTTCCACAGATCCTTGTTGATGCCCTTCAGCTCCACATAGTTCCACAGCTTGCCGGTGAACATCAGGAACAGCACACTGGAAAGGTCGCCGCTGATGATGGCCAGCAGGTAGCCGTTGGCACCCCACTTGAAGCCCACCAGATACAGCACGTAGAAAGCCATAGTGGCCACGGTGCACAGCACGCCGTCCACGGCCACCAGCTTGTTCCATTGGCGGCTGCGCACGAACTGGGTGCACAGGGTGCGCAGGCAGCTCATGAGCACATAGATGTAAATGAGCAGGCCGTACTGTGCCATATCGGGCAGGAACTGCGCAATGGGCCAGCACAGCACCAGAATGCCAAAGCCGCCCAGAATGGTCAGCAGGCCGTTGGTGAACACCTGTTTTTCGCTGTTGCCCTTGTCCAGACCAAAGCGGATGATGGCGTTGGACATGCCCATGGACACGAACGGGATGAGCAGGTTCGCGTACTGGCTCAGGATCTTGGAAAGGCCCAGATCGGAGATCTCCGCCATTGCATAGGTCAGGAACGGCTGGACGATCAGGGTGAGCAGCTTTGACGAAAAGCTGGAAATTGCAAAGATCAATGTGTTGCCGGCCAGCTTTGAATATTTATCGCCGGACTTTTTTTCGTTTTCCAAGGGAACTTCCCTCCTGTTTTACAATTCGGATGCGGGCCGGTCTGTGACCGCCCGCATCCGCTTTCCCACTATTTAGTCACTTTAAAAGCGCCCGCCGGGCTTTCCAGTCCGGCAGCAGCTTTGCCACCTCGGCCCAGAACGCCGGGCTGTGGTTGGGCTGCAAAAAGTGGCAGTACTCATGCACTACCACATAGATCTGCGCCGCCGGGGGCATATGATACAGCTGCAGCGCAAAGGTGATCTGCCGCTTTGCCATAAAGCACACGCCCCACCGGCTGGTCATGCTGCGCACTTTGATAACAGGCTTGTGCCCGCCCAGCACTCCGGCAAAGGCCGGGTAGACCTTATCGCTCATGGCCGTAAAATAGGCCAGCGCTGTTTCCTTATCCGGCAGAGGCCGCGCTTCCTGCGCTGCGCGCCGCATGGCACGTTCCCGAGCCTGCTGCACCCAGTCGGCGCGTGCGGCCACAAAGCGGTCTGCCGCATCTGCACTTGTCCGCAGGGGGATGCTCACCGCCACGGTGCCATCCTCCCGCACACGGATGTTCAGGTTCTTGACCCGTTTGCGGGTCAGCTCATATTGGATGCCGCCTGCCGTGCGCAGCTGTGTCTCCTGCTTTCTGCCCGCCATGAGGTCAGGTAGTCTTTTTTGCCCGGTGCAGCATTTCCAGCGGCAGCTGGGCCAGCACCACAGCAGCAAAGATCAGCGCACAGCCAAAGGCTTCCCGTGCGGAAAGGCCCTGGCCGAGCAGCAGCCAGCCGCCCAGTGCACTGAACACGCTTTCCAGACACATGATCAGGCTGGCAATGGCAGGGTTCAGATCCCGCTGGCCCAGGATCTGCAGGGTGTAGGCCACGCCGCTGGACATGATGCCGCAGTAGAAAATGGGCAGCGCGTTCTCGGCAAACTGTGCCGTAGTGGGCGCTTCAAACACAAAGGCTGCAATGGTGCTTTCCACCGACACCACCAGAAACTCGGCAAGGCTCAGCCGCACGCCGTCCACCTGCGGGGCAAAGTGATCCACCGCAATGATCTGGAAGCTGAACAGCACTGCACAGCTCAGCAGGAGCCAGTCGCTGGATTCAATGCTGCCAAAGCCGTTTTTCATGCACAGCAGGTACAGGCCCAGCACGGCCACCACCATGCTCACCCACAGCTGCGCGCTGCTCTTACGGCCCAGAAACAGGCCGAACACCGGCACCAGCACCACGTACATGGCGGTCAGGAAGCCGGCCTTTGCCGTGGACGGATTGATGGTGATGCCGATCTGCTGTGCAGCGGAAGCAGCAAACAGAAGGGTGCCGCACACAAAGCCTGCCGCCAGCAGCTTTTTCTTCTCGGCAGCAGTTTTGGGCTTTGCATCGGTGCCGCTTTTGCGGCGGATGGCATCAAACACCATCACCGTGGGGATCAGCACCAGTACAGCCAGCCAGCTGCGCCCGGCCAGAAAGCTGTAGGCTCCCATGCCGGAACCGGCGCTCTGGGCCACAAAGGCCGTGCCCCAAATAAAGGAGCACAGCAGCAAAAGCAGAGAGTTCTTGGTTTGTGTGTTCATCAGCCAATGCCCTCCGCCTTCAGCAGGCCGTACAGGTAGTACTTGCTGGAGTCATAGGAGATGGTCACACGGTACTGCGCCGCCGGGTCCAGCCCGGAGATGGTGCAGCGGTAGTCGGTGCCGTCGGTATGGATATAATAGGTGCTGTCGGTCACATACTCTGCGCCGCCGTCCACCTTTTTCCACACGGCCACCTTGAACCGCTGGGTGCCCTCAGCCGTGCCACAGCCCATAATGCTCAGCGTGCCGGAGGGCACGGTAAAGTAGCTGGTCTGGCGGCTCCAGATGCCGTTGAACACCGCATACAGGCAGCCATCCGCCGTGGCCGTGGCAAACTTAGCCGAGGAGTCTGCAATGCCCTGAATGATCAGCGGATCACTGGTCTGGTCGGCCCAGCGGGTAGTGTCCTCTTCCTGCACTTCGTCTGAAGTGCCCGATGCCTTGTGCACGATGCTCTTCAGGGTGTCCTTGCAGCCGATCAGGCCCACTGCAAGCACCAGCGCCATCAGCAGCACAACGATCCTTTTTTTCATCTTCATACGTTTCCTCACGAAGCAATGCGCTTCTCTTTGTTTTTCATCCCTCCGCCCTGTTCTTGTACAGAGCAGATACAGATATAGTATACCGCATTTTCCGGCGCTGTACAAGACATTTGTCCTGTGCCGTACTGCAAGAAAAGCCCCGCCGGGGCTTTTCTTTTTGTGCGGTTTGCCGCCTGATTTTACGTTTCTTTGCCAGTGACCGCCCGCAGGGCAGCGCACTCGGCAGCGACCTGCTCCGGCGCACCTGTACCAAACAGACTGCCGTACCGGTACAGTGCCCAGCCGCCCGCGTTCTGGCTGCGCAGATCCTGCACCTGCCGGGCCAGCACATCGCCGGTGCTCCAGCCGCTCACGCTGTCCGGGTTCGCGCCGCCGTCACCTGCGCCCACGCGGTACGCGCCCAGCCCGAAGTACAGGGCCACGCCCTCTGCGCGCGGGTACGCCAGCCACGCGGGCACGATGTTCTCAAAGGCAAAGCGGGTGCTGCCGCTCTGCAGCGTGTAGCCATAGCCCCAGTAGATCTGCGGGCAGAGATAATCCACCACCTGTTCTTCCCCGCCCGCAGCCAGCCACGCCGTCACATCGCTGTACTGGCTGTTGAGGTCGTTGTCGGGATTCCCCTGCGGACTGATGCCAAAGCGCAGCGTCGGGTCCGCAGTCTTCACCGTGTCGTGCACCTTCTTGACCAAGGCGGTCACGTTCTGCCGCCGCCATGCTGCAAGGTCTGCCGCACCGCTGGCCGCAAACTGCGCCGCATCGATGCTTTCTTCGGTCGCAGGGTAAAAATAATCGTCAAAGTGGATGCCGTCCACCGCGTAGTTCTGCAAAAGCTCGGCCACGCCCTGCACCACATAGTCCGCCGCTGCAGGCTCGGCCGGGTTCAGATACAGCCCGTCGCCCACTGCACACACCCATTCCGGGTGGGTGTTGGCAAGGTTGTTCTCTGCCAGATTCGGCGGCATGGCTGCAGAGGACCGCAGCCGGTAGGGATTCAGCCACGCTTCCACCGAAAGGCCGCGCCCGTGGGCCTCCTGCAAAAGGATGTCCAGCGGGTCAAAACCGGGGTCCTGCCCCTGCACGCCGGTGCATAGGTGGCTCCACGGGAACAGCTGGCTTTTGTAAAGTGCATCTCCGAAGGGCCGCACCTGCGCAAGCACCGTGTTCAGCCCAAGGCCCGCGCAGTTTTCCAGCATTTGCACGCACCCGGCGCGGAAACTATCCGCCGAGGAAAAATCCATTGCTGCCCATTCCAGATAGCTCACCCATACGGCCCGCCACTCGCCTGCAGGCAGGGCAGGGTTCTCAACAAGCTGTTTTTCTGCCTTTGTTTTGTCCCATTTGGAAAGCTTTTTTCTGCGCAGCCACAGCCCCGCACCCACACAGGCAGCAGCACCGGCCCCCGCCAGAAAGGTGCGCCGGTTCACACGGCGCGGTTCCGCTTCCGTTTTTTTGGACTTGCGCCGCTGGGTCACAGGGTCTCCTCCTGGGTCTTATACAGCACAAGCGCTGCCCAGCCCCGGGCGCAGGCCAGCAGCACGAACATGATGTTCGTCCAGAAGGCAAGGGCGCTCATGCCCGCATACTTCGTCAGCAGCCAGAACAAAAGGCGCAGCGCTTCCGAGATGCACACCAGCTGCAGCGGGCGCTGAACGGGCCTGCCGTGGCCGTACTCGATGGCAAGCAGGCCCGGCCACACCAGTGCCGAGCACAGGTCGCCCGCCCAGCCGCCTGCAGCCAGTTTGCTGAGCATCAGCAGCACGAACACCAGCGTGTAGCTGCGCTTATCCTTGGCGGGCGCACCCTTCTGTGCGGCCAAAAACAGCACTGCAATGCCGGTGATGCAGAACACGATCAGTTCCAGCCCCGAAAAATCCATGCCGCCCAGCACGGCAAAGCCGCCCAGCATGGACATTGCCGCTGCCGCCAGCAGGAAAAAGTACCAGGTCTTGCGTGTAAATTTGAGCTTCATTGTGTTCCTCCCGCCTGCAGCAGTGCGCAGGCTCCTGACAAAATTTTCAAAGAATTAAAAATATTATAGCACAAAAGTATGCGGGTTGTGTTACAATAAGAAAAACTCTTCAGGAGGATCTTCATGAACGCCGCAGTTTCCATTGTCCTGCTTGCCGCCGTACTTGGCGTGATCGTTTTTCTTTTGTCCCGGCGCGAGAATAACCGCCGCAGCCAGTACGGCCCCGCCGGCCTTTCGGAGTTCCGCACCGACCTGCCGCTGGACGAGTGCTTCGACCGGCTGGACGAGCACAGGGACGCCGACGAGTTCGTGTACGAGTGCCGCCGGGAAAAGGACGGCGGCTTTCTGCTGCATCTCACCCTGCACCAGCCCACCCAGCAGCCGCTGGACACCCTGTATACCCTCCGGCTGGACCCCGGTCGTCAGACCGTAGTGACCCTGATCTTCATCCGCGAAGCCTTTGGCTACAAGGAGCCGCTGTTCCCGCAGGAAATGCTTGATCGTTTTATGCAGCAGAAGCTGGATGCCCACCGCACCAAATAAAGTTTTGTGTAAATGCTTTTCATTTTGCGCTGTTTTTGGTATACTTGTAAGTGCCGCAGCGCAGAATATGCGGGCTAGTAGCTCAGTTGGTCAGAGCTGGCGGCTCATAACCGCTTGGTCCCGGGTTCAAGTCCTGGCTGGCCCATAACAAAAAAGAGCACCCATCGGGGTGCTCTTTTTTGTTGCCAGCCAAGACTTGAACAGCACGGCACCGCCATGGGCGGGGCAAACAAACAGCCCAGTGGGCTGTTGTTTAGTGCGCGGGTCCCAGCGCATAGGAATGTCAAAAGGTGTCGGATGCAGTTCATGACAAACAAAAGGCATCTGCAGCGGTTTCGGTCAACGAAACGGCGCCGCAGATGCCTTTCTCATTTTGTTCTTATCTGCACCACTTGGCAAATTCTTCGTCGGTGCACTTGACATAGTGGCTGCCGCTCACATGGTGATCGGTGCCCTTGTTGTAATCGATGCCGGAAGATGCATAGTCGTAGGTCTCAGCCACGCGGCGCTTCTCCACAACGGGGTTCGGCAGCGGGATGGCCGACAGCAGGCTGCGGGTGTAGGGGTGGATGGGATTCTCGAAGATCTCTTCGGTCGTACCCGTCTCCAGCAGGTGGCCCAGATGCAGCACGCCGATGCGGTCCGAGATGTACTTGACCATGGAAAGGTCATGCGCAATGAACAGGTAGGCCGTGCCGGTCTCCTGCTGGATATCCTTCATCAGGTTGACCACCTGTGCCTGAATGGACACGTCCAGCGCCGAGATGCACTCATCTGCGATGATGAGCTTGGGGTTCATGATGAGGGCGCGGGCAATGCCCACGCGCTGGCGCTGGCCGCCGGAGAACTGGTGGGGATAGCGCTCGGCATGTTCGGGCGCAAGGCCCACCTTGGCCAGAATTTTCTCCACCTTTTCGCGGCGCTCTTCGCGGGTCTTGTACATGTGGTGGATGTCCAGACCCTCGCCGATGATATCCTCCACCTTTTTGCGGGGGTTCAGGGACGCCATGGGGTCCTGAAAGATCATCTGCATCTGGGTGCGCAGGGTGTCATTCTGGCTGTGGTTCAGCCTGCCGCTGATATCCTGCCCATCAAAGGTGATCTTGCCGGCAGTGGGGTCATACAGGCGGATGACGCTGCGGCCGATGGTGGACTTGCCGGAACCGGACTCGCCCACCAGACCATAGGTCTCGCCGGGATAGATCTCAAAGCTGACATTGTCCACAGCCTTGACGGTATAGCTCTTGCTCACGCGGAAATACTGCTTCAGGCCCTCGACCTTCAGCAGCGGAGCAGCATTCTGTCCTGCCATTTATTCCGCCTCCTTGATCTTTTCTGCCTCGGCACGCATGCGGGCAATGCGCTGAGCAAGCTCAGGCGGCATGTCCACCTTGGGTGCGCGGGGGTCCAGCAGCCATGTAGCTGCATAGTGGGTGTCGCTGATCTTGAACATGGGCGGGTCCACTTCGTCGTCGATGTTCAGGGCAAAGTGGTTGCGCGGCGCAAAGGCATCGCCCTGCTTCTCATGCAGCAGGTTCGGCGGCGAACCCGGAATGGTGTACAGACGGTCGTCTGCGGTGTCCAGATCGGGCATGGCGGAAAGCAGGCCCCATGTGTAGGGGTGGCGCGGCTCGTAGAAGATCTCATCGATGGTGCCGGTCTCCACGATCTTGCCCGCGTACATCACGTCCACATAATCGGCCACCTTTGCCACAACGCCCAGATCGTGGGTGATGTAAATGACCGAGATGCCGCGCTCACGCTGGATGCTGCGGATCAGCTCCAGGATCTTGGCCTGAATGGTCACATCCAGTGCCGTGGTGGGCTCGTCGCAGATCAGCAGGTCGGGGTCGCAGGCCAGTGCAATGGCAATGACCACGCGCTGGCGCATACCGCCGGACAGCTGGTGCGGGTAGCTCTTCATGCGCTTTTCGGCATCGGTGATGCCCACCTCTTCCAGCAGCTGCACAGCCTTTTTGTAGGCGGCATCCTTGGGCATCTTGTAGTGCCACAGCATGCCCTCCATGATCTGCTTGCCGATGGGCATGGTGGGGTCAAGGCTGGTCATGGGGTCCTGAAACACCATGGCGATGCGCTTGCCGTTGATGTGGCGGCGGATCCACTTTTTGTCCTTCTGCAGCAGATCCACCGTCTCGGGGCTGCCGTCGGCGTGATGGTAGCTGAACTGGATGGAACCGCTGTTCACGGTAGCGTTCTGGGCCAGAATGCCCATGGCGGCCTTCATGGTAACGGACTTGCCGGAGCCGGATTCGCCCACCAGCGCCACTGTTTCGCCCTTGTACAGGTCGATGTTCACGCCGCGGATGGCGTGCACCGGGCCTGCGGTGGTCTTAAAGGTGATATCAAGGTCTCGCACCGACAAGACCTGTTCTTTTTTGTTTTCAGGCATGGGGTGTTCCTCCTTACATACTCTTCATCTTGGGGTCCAGAGCCTCGCGCAGGCCGTCGGCCACGAGGTTGAAGCTCATCATCAGCAGACTCATGACCACCATCGGCGGGATGATCTGATAAGGATGGGTGGTGAAGCTGTTGTACAGTTCACTGATCAGAGAACCCAGCGAGCACTGCGGCACCGGGATGCCCAGACCCACAAAGGACAGGAATGCCTCGGTGAAAATTGCGGTGGGGATGCTGAACATGACCTGCGTGATGATGGGTCCGATGATGTTGGGCAGCACTTCCTTGAAGATGATGAAGAAGCTGCCTGCGCCCAGCGTGCGGGAAGCCAGCACGAACTCCTGATCCTTCAGCTTGAGCATCTCAGCGCGGGCAATGCGGCTCATGCCCACCCACTCGGTGAGCATCAGAGCAAAGATAATGGTGATCATGCCGGGCTTGAGCACCAGCAGAAGCAGCGTGACGATCACCAGACGGGGGATGCCGTTGGCAACTTCCAGAAAACGCTGCATCATCATATCCACCTTGCCGCCAAAGTAGCCGGAGATCAGGCCGTAGCTCATGCCGATGACCATATCGATGATGGCGGCGGCAACCGCGATGATCAGGGACACGCGGGCACCCTCCCAGGTACGGGTCCAGATATCGCGGCCATAGGTGTCGCTGCCGAACCAGTAGTAGACATCTTCCTTGCCCTTTTCCACATAGGCATTCACTGTCTTGGAACCGGTGGTGGTGCTCATTTTCTCGTCACCGTTGAAGATGCCGAAGTTTTCCAGCACCTGCACGCGGGGCGCAAAGTTTTTCTGGCTCAACTCCTGACCGGAGTAGGTATACTCGTTCATGCCGGGGCCAAATGCCGCCAGCAGCACGATAAAGACAACGAGGATCAGGCCGAGCACCGCGCTCTTTTTGCGGAAGAAGCGCACCCGCACATCCTTCCAGAAGCTCTGTGCGGCAAAGTTCGAGTCCATTGCGATCTCTGCGTCGTTATGCTTGAGCGCAAAGTCCTTCTCGTTGAAGGTATGCTCGGAATACATGGTATCCACTGCGCTGACGATGGCATCAGCCGTGGCTTCGCCGCCCAGGCGAATCGCTTTTTCTGCCATATCAGTCGTCCCCCTTTGCCAAGCGGATGCGCGGGTCGATGATGCCGTACAGCAGGTCAACGACCAGCATGATGCCAATGTACATGGCGCTGTAGATGAAGCTCAGGCTGATGACCACATTGTAGTCGTTGGACTGGATGGCCGTCACCAGCAGGCTGCCTACACCGGGAATGGCGAAGATCTTCTCCACCACCAGCGAGCCGGTCATCAGGTCCACGATCAGCGGGGCCAGCACGGTGATAATGGGGATTAGCGCGTTGCGCAGCGCGTGGCGGAAGATCAGCGCCGGGCCGGAAATGCCCTTGCTCTCGGCCAGCAGCATATAATCGGAGTCCAGAACCTCGATCATTTCACTGCGGGTAAAGCGGGCAATGGAAGCCATGGTGAACATGGACAGCGAGATGCTGGGCAGCACACTGGAGCCGAACACGTCCTTTGCGGAGAACAGCATGGGGAACCACTTGAGCTTGAAGCCAAAGGTATAGCTCAGGGCCAGTGCGATCACGTAAGACGGCACCGACACGCCGATGACCGAGATGATGGTGGCCAGAGTGTCGAAGATGGTGTCCCGCTTGAGGGCTGCAATGATGCCGAGCACAAGGCCCACGATGGCACCCAGTGTGACAGCCATGCCGCCCACACGGATGGAAATGGGCAGACGGGACTGGATCAGCTGGGAGATGGGCGTGTTCTTGGAGATATTGTAGCTGACGCCGAAGTCACCGCGCAGCATGTTGGTCACATAGCGGAAGAACTGCACATAGATGGGCTGATCCAGACCGTACTTTGCGTACAGGGATGCGCGCATTTCCGGTGTCAGCTTTTCATCGTTGAAGGGCGAACCGGGCATCAGCTGCATGAGGATGAACAACACCAGCAGGATGGCCAGCAGCGTAAACAACGAAGTGATGATACGCTTGAGCGTGTATTTTTTCACGTTGGGTAGACCCCCTTAAAGTTTCTTCTCCGCCCTGCACGGGGCAGAACGGCTCCCGCCTGCCGCGGTCAGCCGTGCACCGCACGCGGACAGTGCAAAAGCCAAAAAGTCGCACAGCGGCATTTTCGCTGCCACTGTGCGGCATTTCAGTTCTCGATCAGGATCAGACGCTCTTCTTTGCGTCCTTGTAGACGCGGTTCAGAGCAACCGGGTGGAAGTCCACGCCGGTCACGGCAGAAGAGATCATCTCGGCGTTGCACTGACCATACAGCGGGAAGATGGCGGCCTGCTCCAGCACGATGGACTCAGCTTCATACATGGCTTCCCAGCGGCCCTCGGGATCGGTGCACAGATCACCGGTGGTGCACTCTGCGATGATGGCATCGTAGTCAGCGTCGCTCCACAGACCGTAGTTGTTGGAGTTGCCGGTGACCCACATGCCCAGATAGGTCATGGGATCGGCGTAGTCGGGGCCCCAGCGGGTCAGGGCGACCTCAAAGTTGCCGTCCTGCATATCCTGCACGCGCTGCTTCTTGGGCTCCACCTTCAGCTCCAGCGTGAAGCCGGGCAGAGTGGTCTGCAGCTGCTCCTGAACGACCTGAGCGACCTTCTGGGGAGCATCGTCAGCGTCGACGATCATGGTGAAGGAGAAGGAGTCCTTGCCCAGCTCAGCCTTGGCCTGCTCGTAGTACTCTGCAGCCTTGTCGGGATCGTATGCGCAGAACTCTGCAAACTTGGTCTGGTCGGCGCTGAAATCGCTGCCGTCCGGGCCGGTGGCGAACTGTGCGGGCACTGCGGTGTAGGCGGGAGAAGAGCCGTCCTTCAGCACGTCATTGGTGATGGAATCACGATCCAGTGCAAAGGTGATGGCGCGGCGCAGGTTCAGGTTTGCCAGATCCGGCACAGCGTCGATGTTGGGGCTGATGTACCACAGGTAGCCGGCGCCCACGCTGGTGAACTCGGGGTCGTCCTTGACCTGCTCGACCTGCTCGCCGTTCAGCAGGGTGATATCCAGATCGCCGTTCTGATAGCTCATCAGAGCCTGCTGGCTGTCCTTGATGACCTGATAGTTCAGGCCGTCCAGAGCAATGCGGTCAGCATCGTAGTAGTCGGCGTTCTTCACCAGCTCAAAAGCGGTGGCGGCCGGCTCATAGCTGGTCAGCACGAATGCACCGTTGGACAGCACGGTGTCTGCGCTGGTGCCGTAAGTATCGCCGCAGCTCTCAAAGAACTTCTGGTTCATGGGGTAGAAGGTGGGGAAGTACATCAGGCTCAGGAAGTAGCTGACCGGAACATTCAGCTCCACCTTCAGGGTCTTGTCGTCCACTGCGGTGACGCCCAGATCGGTGACGGGCTTGCTGCCTGCAATGATGTCGGCGGCGTTGACCACCTGACCGATATCGCTCAGCATGTAGGCATACTCGGATGCGTTTGCGGGGTCAACAGCACGCTGCCAGCCAAACACGAAGTCTGCTGCGGTAACGGCATCGCCATTGGACCACTTTGCATCCTTCAGGTGGAAGGTGTAGGTCTTGCCGTCCTCGCTCAGCTCATAGCTCTCTGCCAGAGCCTCCACGGCTGCACCGTTCGCATCCATCTGCATCAGGCCGTCGGTGTAGCATGCGATGACCTCAAAGGAGGTGCCGTCGGTAGCCAGCTGGGGGTCCAGAGACTGGACTTCGGTCTCCAGCATGACGTTCAGCACACCGCCCTCAGCAGAGGCGGCTGCACCAGAAGCAGCGGTGGAGCCGGAAGCAGCGGTGCTGGAAGAGCCGCCGCAGGCAGTCAGAGCCAGTGCAGCAGCCGATACGCCTGCAGCAGCCAGGAAGCTGCGGCGAGAAATACGACGATCGAATTTCATATTTTTTCCCTCTCTCTTACCTCAATGCTTTATTGAAGTAAAGCATTGAATGGTGAAAAATGCACAAAGGTTTTTTGCTCCTCCTCTGGAGCGCTGCACACCTTTGTGCGATATCCGCATTATACGCTGTTCCACCTAAAAAAGAAAGGCTTCCGGCTGTTTTTCTGTGCTTTGACCAATGGTCAGCAAAATTTTTGTTTTTGTTTTTGTGCAGTTTTGAAGATATACTGTAGTCGTTCAAAATACAGTTTCATGAAAACATGAGTTTTTTGTGTTTTTCAGGGGAACAGATGAAGAGATTTCACCTGTGTATTTTCATTTTTTGTACATAAGTCGTACTTTCAACCTGTTTTTTTGTGCACATACCAGACACAAAAAATCCCTGCTGAAAACGCACCGTTCTCAGCAGGGAAACACCATTTTTTCGGTTTTCAGGCAAACATAGCCACTACGTAAGTCTCGCCGCCGTATTCAATGAACACCGCGCCCATCCGTGTGCAGCCTGCCGCATAGCTGCGCAGTGCGCTGCCCGCCTCGCTCAGCGGCGGAGCATACAGGTAGCCGGTAAAGCCCCATTCGTTGTTCATTGCAAGGCCGATCACCACGCCTTTGGGCAGGAACAGAAAGCTGGTGGAATGATCGATAAAATCGTACGCATTCTTGGCCAGCATGGCACCGGAGCCGGTGGTCATGGGCACCTTGCGTGTCAGCAGGCCGGACTGGGTGGTCAGCTGGGTGGAGTCCTCCACCAGCCAGTCTGCCAGACGGCTGGCTGCATCTTCCAGATCGGTATTATAGGTCAGGCTGGGGTCTACCTCTTTCATCAGGGCCTTGGCCTGTTCTGTATCCATCTGCACCGTGCCGCCCATCAGTGCACTGCATCCGGCCAGCACCGCCAGCGCCAGTGCACCCGCCAGCAGGCAAGCCAGCCATTTTCTTGCATGTTTCATAGAGTGGTTCTCCCCTTTCGGTCTGTTTTTCTCCATGATACCTTTTTTGCCGCCGGATTACAAGCAGAAAAAAGCTGCTGTGCATCTGCACGGCAGCTTTTTGGGCAAAACTTTATTTTGCGTACTCCACAGCGCGGCTCTCGCGGATCACATTGACCTTGATCTGGCCGGGGTAATCCAGCGTGTCCTCGATCTTCTTGGCAATGGAGCGTGCCAGCAGGATCACCTGATCGTCGCTGATGACATCGGGCTTGACCATGATGCGCACTTCGCGGCCTGCCTGCACGGCAAAGGCCTGCTCCACGCCCTCGAAGCTGGAAGAGATCTCCTCCAGATTTTCCAGACGCTTGACGTAGCTTTCCACATTCTCGCGGCGGGCACCCGGGCGTGCAGCGCTGATAGCATCGGCAGCCTGAATGATGAAGGCCAGCGGAGTCTTAGGCTCCACATCGCCGTGGTGAGCCTCGATGGCATGGATGATCTGAGTATTTTCCTTGTACTTGCGGCAGATATCCACACCGATCTGCACATGGCTGCCCTCGATCTCGTGATCCAGCGCCTTGCCGATATCATGCAGCAGGCCGGCACGGCGTGCCATGGTCACGTTCACACCCATTTCGCCTGCCAGCAGACCGGCCACCCAGGCCACCTCCATGCTGTGGGTCAGGGCGTTCTGGCCAAAGCTGGTGCGGTACTTGAGCCGGCCGATCAGCTTGATGAGGTCGGGGTGCAGGCCATGGATGCCCAGCTCCATCACGGCGCGCTCGCCCTCGCGCTTCATCTGCAGCTCCAGCTCGTGGCGGCACTTTTCCACCGTCTCCTCGATGCGGGCGGGGTGGATGCGGCCATCACCGATCAGGCGTTCCAGCGTCATGCGGGCCACCTCGCGGCGGGTCTGGTCGAAGGAGGACAGGGTGATGGCCTCCGGGGTATCATCGATGATCAGGTCCACGCCGGTCGCGGTCTCCAGAGCGCGGATGTTGCGGCCCTCGCGGCCGATGATGCGGCCCTTCATTTCGTCGCTGGGCAGCGGCACCACGCTGACGGTGGTCTCGCTGCAGTGGTCGGCAGCGCAGCGGCTGACGGCCTGACCGATGAGGTTGCGTGCAATGTTGTCGCAGTTCTCCTTCAGGTCGGTCTCGTAGGCGGCAACGCGCACGGCCTTTTCGTGGGTCAGCTCCTCGTCCACCTTGTGCAGCAGCACCTCGCGGGCGTCCTCCTGGCTCAGACCTGCCAGCGTCTCCAGACGCTCCATCTCCTTGGCGCGCAGAGCGTCGATCTCTGCCAGACGCTCCTCGGCCTCAGCGGCGCGCTTTTTCAGCTCCTCTTCCTTCTTTTCCAGTACCTCGGTCTTGCGGTCGAGGGCGGTTTCCTTCTGGTCGATGCGGTTCTCCTGACGGCTGATCTCCGCACGGCGCTGCTTGATCTCCTTATCGGCTTCTGCCTTCTGGGCATCCACCTCGGCCTTCAGCTTGAAGGCCTCGTCCTTTGCTTCCAGAACCGCTTCCTTGCGTTTCTGTTCTGCGGTCTTGATCGCTTCGTTCACAAGGCGGGTCGCCTCGGCTTCTGCGCTGCCGATCTGGGCTTCGGCGGTCTTTTTACGGTTGTTGTAGCCAATAAAATAGCCCGCACCAACGCCGATCACAGCAGCGATCAGGGCCACGATCACTCCAATCGCGGTCATCGCGTTTCACTCTCCTTTGTTAGAATTCAAAATTCTGAATCATAAGCAGGAGACGCTGTAGGGCAGGTGTAGGCTGCAAACATTTTTTATAAGTGAGCTTTCAATGCAAAAAGTGGCAATAAGACCACGCGCACGGCCAGTGCCGCACGAACAGGCTGCAAGCTTTTCTATCTACAGTTCTATCTTATATAAAAACAGGCAGGCTCTGCCTGTAAGGGACACGGGTCACGGGAACGACCTGCACACAGCGTCTTTTATTCCATACTACTATTTATAGTACGAAACAATTGCCCGCTTGTCAAGAGGAAAACCCTGCCCCGCAGAACATTTTGTGCAGAAAACGGGGACAGTATCCGCACCGGATGCCGTCCCCGTTCCCTTTTATTCCAGATACATCCTGCGCAGCCGCATCAGGCGCGCAGGGGTCAGGCCGTATTCGGCTTCCAGATAGTTCTCAGCGCTGCCGTATTTTGCGCGGATGGTGCGCAGCACAAAGGGTGCGGCTGCCGGGTCCACGCCCGCCTTGCGGTAATAGCGCATCCGGCAGGCCGGGTTTGCCGCGATCTCTTCGGCGTGCTCCGCCAGCACTGCGTCGATCTCAGCCTTGCGGCAGAGGTTCGTGCGCTCATAGTCCGCACAGATCGTCTCATCCGAAGCGCCCAGTGCCAGCAGAATGAGCATGGCCGCCACGCCGGTGCGGTCCTTGCCGGCCGAGCAGTGGAACAGGATGGGGGTCTCGCCTGCTTCCAGCGCGCGGAACAGCTCCTTGAACGCCTTGTTGCCAAACAGCATCCGCTCGTACATAGCCTGCACGAAGGTGCTGCCGTCGGCGCTTTCTTCATGGCCCTTCATCAGGGCGGCGATATCATCCGGCGCAAAGGAGATCTCGTGGCCGTCCTCGGCGCACAGGCCGCAGATCTGCACCAGACGTGCACCGTCCGGTACGTAGTCCGGTTCTTTCTGCACTTCCCCGCTGCTGCGCAGATCAAGGATCAGGCGCAGGCCCAGCGCGTCCAGCTTCGCGCGGTCGGCCTCACCGGTGAGCTTGCAGGTAGGGATGCCGCGCCAGATCTGGCCCCACTTGATATGCTTGCCCTCGTCGGCTTCGTAACCGCCCAGCTCCCGGAAGTTGGTGCCGCCGGCAAAATCCAGCTGGGTGCCGGGCACCGGGTGGGCCGGTGCAGCCTTTGCCGCAGCGCTGGACAGCACCGGGAAATTGTAGAACGGCTTTGCGGGCCGTCCGCGGCGGGGCGGCAGGCTGGCCGAACCGCCCAGCACCTCCATCAGGTAGCTGCGCAGCAGGTCGATGTAGGCAGAGGAATGATCCCGCCGCTGCACCAGTGAGACGCACAGCGGGGGCAGATCTTCCAGCAGCACATCCCGCACACGGTCCAGTTCCCGTCTGGCTCCCGGTTCATAGCGGGTCAGGCAGGTGCAAAGCTGTTCCTGCACAAGATAATAGGCCTGATAAAAGCTGGGGCCGATCTCCGCATTCGGCGCAAAGCCCAACCGGGCGCAGGCCGACCACAGCGGGCTGAACAGATCCTGCCGCAAGCTGGGCAGCAGCACCCGCTGACCGCGCAGCTCTGCCAGCGGGATGCTCTCCTTATCCCAGAACGCGTGCCCCCGGGGCACCAGCAGACAGGCAGGGTCTGCCCGCAGGGTGGTGCGGGCCAGTACCGGCGCAGCACAGCCCAGATCGATGACCAGACCCGCGTCCAGCTCCCCCTGCTCCACATCGTCCGCCACCGCATCGTTGTCCATCATGCGGAAGCGCATCTCCACATGGGGGTACTGCTGGCGGAACTTGTCCAGCTGGGTCTCCAATCCGGGCAGGTAGTCCGGCACTAGCGACACGCTGATGCCGATGCGCACCGGCTGCGCCGACTGGATCTCGGCCCGCAGGGATGCCTGCATCTGCTGGAACTGCTCCACTACCGGCGCGGCATGGCGCTGCAGACTCATGCCGCGGTCGGTAAGGGTGAGCTTGTGGTGGGCGCTGAGGAACAGCGGCCCGCACAGCTCGGCTTCCAGCGCAGAGATGCTCTGCCGCAGTGCCTGCCGTGACAAAAACAGCCGCTGTGCCGCGCGGCTGTAATTCATTTCATCGCACAATACCAGAAAGTAGTGCAGCTGGCGGATATCCATGGTTTCCTCCCTGAGAAAAGTATCGTATAAAGAATACCGCCTTTTTACACGATTGTAAAGCCGTTGGCAACAAAAAACTGCCGCACAGCATTGCACCGTGCGGCAGTCAGAGCGTGGAACGATCAGATCAGGCTCAGAGCTTCCTCGTCGCCCACCAGCGTGAAGTCCGGATGCATCTGCAGGATGCTTGCGGGCACCTCCGGAGTGACGGGGCCGAAGAATGCCTTCTTGATGATCTCGGCCTTGCCTGTGCCGTTTGCCACCATGAGCACCTTGCGTGCCTGCATGATGGTCTTGATGCCCATGGTATAAGCCTGCTTGGGCACCAGATCCACATTGCCGTCAAAGAAGCGCTTGTTTGCCTCAATGGTCTCGGGGGTCAGATCCACACAGTGGGTCTCCAGCTCAAAGGCTTCGCCCGGCTCATTGAAGCCGATGTGGCCGTCGTGGCCGATGCCCAGCAGCTGCAGGTCGATGCCGCCCACAGCGTGGATGATTTGGTTGTACTTTGCGCAGGCATCCTCTGCATCGGGGTTGGTGCCGTCCGGCAGGTTGATCTTTGCAGGGTCGATGTTCACCTTGTCGAACAGGTTGCGGTGCATGAAGCTCCAGTAGCTTTCCGGGTGCTCCTTGGGCAGGCCGCGGTACTCGTCCAGATTGACGGTGGTCACCTCAGAAAAGTCGATGTCGCCCTTGTTGTACCAGTCCACCAGCTGTGCATACGCGCCCACGGGGGTGCCGCCGGTCGCCAGACCCAGCACGCAGTTGGGCTTCATAATGACCTGTGCCGAAATGATATTGGCTGCCTTGCGGGACATATCCGCATAATCTTTTGCACGAATGATCTTCATTACAAACGACCTCACTTATCATCTTTTTTGCCGCTCTGCACGGGCTGCGCAGAGCACTTCTGCGTTTAGTTTATCACATTTCGCAGACAAGCGCCAGTCATCCCGGCCATCTTTTCGGTGTGTTTGCACAAAAAGATGCAAAGCCCCGCCGTTTGGGCCGGCATTTCCGGTCACGAACGCGCAAAAACGCCACCGGGCGTTTCCACACCGGCGGCGCTGCATGTTGAAAGATCAGTTCCCGCTGCACAGGCCGCAGGCGGCACAGGCGGCGGGGGTGGCGGCACAGCCGCCAAGGGCGGTCTCGCGCAGCTCGGCGGGCAGGCGCTTGCCCACGGCGTACATGGCCTCCAGCATCTGGTCGAAGGGGATCAGCTGGCGGATGCCGCTCAGGGACAGTTCTGCTGCAATGAGGGCGTTGGCCACACCGGCAGCGTTGCGGTTCTGGCAGGGGTACTCCACCAGCCCGCCTACGGGGTCGCACACAAGGCCCAGCATATTCATCAGCACGGTGGAAGCCGCGTCCAGACACTGCTGCGGGTCGCCGCCCATCAGCTCCACGGCGGCAGAAGCAGCCATGGCAGACGCAATGCCCACCTCGGCCTGACAGCCGCCCACGGCACCGGCCACGGTGGCGTTGCGCATGGCAAGATAGCCCACGGCACCGGCGTTGAACAGGGCATCCACGATGCGCTGGTCGGAGATGCGGTAGCACTCCTGCAGCGCCAGCATCATGCCCGGCACCACGCCTGCAGAGCCTGCGGTGGGTGCAGCCACGATCAGGCCCATGGAAGCGTTCACTTCCAGCACGGCCATGGCGTAGGTCATGGCCTTCTGCAGCACATCGCCGCAGATGTTTTTCTTCTTATTATAATGTATCTCCAGCTTTTTGGCCTCGCCGCCGATCAGGCCGCCCATGGATTTGATGGGCTTTTTCAGCGGCTGGGTGGCAGAAGCGCGCATGATCTCCCATGCCTTTGCCATGCGGTGATCCACAGCATCCCGGGGCACTTCGCCCAGAATGCATTCCCGCTGGCGCATCACTTCCGAAATGGGCAGTTGGTTTTCCTCGCACAGGTCCAGCAGCTCCTTGGCGGACTTGAAATCCATGTTCATCGCTTGTCCCTCCTTACGGCTGCACGACCATTACATCGTTGATGTTCGGGTTTGCCAGCAGCAGCTGATCCACACCCTCGGGCAGGCGCTCATCCGACTCCACGATGGTGTAAGCCGTGTGCCCCTTTTCCTCGCGGAACAGACGCATGAACGCGATGTTCACGCTGCGGTCGCTGAGGATCTTGGTGATGTGGGCCACCACGCCGGGCTTGTCCTTCTGCACCACGATGAGGGCATTGTACTCGCCGGTAAAGTCCACCTCCACGCCGTTGATCCGCACGATGCGCACCTTGCCGCCGCCAAGCGATTCACCGCGCACGGTCATCACCTGACCGGCCGCATTCTCCATGCGGATATCCACCGTGTTGGGGTGGATGTCGGTCTCCACCTCATTGGGGGTGAAGCTGTAGCCAAGACCGCGGTCGGTGGCAATGGCAAAGGAATCCCGGATGCGGGTATCATCGGCCGAAAAGCCCATGATGCCGCCCAGCAGGGCGCGGTCGGTACCGTGGCCGTGGTAGGTCTTGGCAAAGGAACCATAGAGGGTAAAGTCCGCCCGCTTCAGCGGCGGGGCGATCATCTTCTGTGCCAGAAAGGCGATGATCTCCGCACCTGCGGTGTGGGAGCTGGAAGGGCCGATCATGTTCGGGCCCAGAACATCAAAAACACTGATAAATGCCATGGGGTGTCACTCCTGTCAGGTCAAGAACCGCGCCGCGCATCAGACGCTTGCGCTGCTCTTGTTGATGAACTTCTGGTAGATGGTCTCCACGATCACGCCGATGGCGTTGTCGCCGGAGACGTTGCAGGCAGTGCCGAAGGAATCCTGAGTGATGTACAGAGCCACCATGATGGCGCAGATGGGGCCATTGGGGTCACCGGCCTCAGCGCCAAAGATCATGTACAGGAAGGGCAGAGCGGTCATGATGGAGCCGCCGGGAGCACCGGGAGAAGCCACCATGGCAACGCCCAGCGTCATGATGAAAGGCACCACGGTAGCAAGGCTGATGGGCAGCTGGTTCATCAGGCAGACGGCGGTGGCGCAGGCGGTAATGGTGATCATGGAGCCTGCCATGTGGATATTTGCGCACAGAGGCACCACGAAGTTGCGGATCTGCTCGCTGATGCCGTCAGCCGCAGCGCACTGCAGGTTGACCGGGATGGTGGCTGCAGAGGACTGGGTGCCCAGAGCGGTGGTGTAGCCGGGGATCTGGTTCTTGATGAGCTGCAGGGGGTTCTTGTGGCTCACAGCGCCTGCGACACAGAACTGGATGAAGATGCAGATCAGGTGCATGATGATGACCACCAGGAACACCTTCCACAGGATGCCCAGAATGGCAAAGGTCTTGCCGGACTTGGTCATGTCGATGAAGGTGCCGCAGACGTACAGGGGCAGCAGCGGGATGATGACGCTGTGCAGCACCTGATCGATGATGCCGGAGAAGTCCTTCATGCCGTTGTAAAGTGTATCACCGATGGTCTTGCCGCGCAAGGTGGACATGCACAGGCCCAGCACAAAGGCCAGCACCACGGCAGAGAGGGTGTCCAGAATGGGCGGGATGGAGATGGAGATGTAGCTGGCCAGAGAGTTGTCAGCCGTGGCGGCGATCTGTTCCAGAGCGCCTTCGCTCATGAAGCTGGGGAACAGGTTTGCGGACACCAGATAGGATGCCGAGCCTGCGATCAGGGTGGAGCCGTAGGCCAGAGCCACCGTGATGAGCAGCAGCTTGCCTGCGCCGCTCTTCAGGTCGGCAATGCCCATGGTGACGTAGGCCACGATCATCAGCGGGATGACGAACTTCAGGAACGAGCTGAAGATGCTGGATGCCGTGACGACGACCCGGCAGAACCACACCGGGAAGAACTGGCCGATGATGATGCCCAGCACGATGGCGATGAGCAGCTTCGGCAGCAGTCCGAGCTTGAATTTTTTCTTTTCCATAAGAATAAAATCCTCCTTTTCCTATCCTGACCTTTGTGCAGCACCTGACAGCGCTCTCTCCGCCGCAGCCCGCACGGCCAGCCTTTCACGAAACGTCAAATTTTCACTTGACGTGTTGACACATTTAGTTTAACATAGACATATGCATGATTCAAATTCATAAAAATAAAGTTATGGTTTAAAAATCTTAATAGCAAGGGAGCTTTGCCATGGAAGTGCGCCAGCTGAACACCCTGATCCGTGCCGCCCAGTTCCAGAGCTTTTCCAAGGCAGCGGAAAGTCTGGGCTATTCCCAGTCTGCCGTTACCGTGCAGATCAAGGCGCTGGAAGAAGAGCTGGGTGTGCGCCTGTTCGACCGCATGGGCAAGCGGGTGATCCTGACCGCACAGGGCCAGTGCTTTCTGGAATACGCCAACAGCATTCTGGATACCATCCACAACGCCCGCCGCGCCCTGAGCGAGGATGCCGAGCTGGAGGGCTGCCTGCACATCGGCACGCTGGAATCTCTCTGCTTTTTCCGTCTGCCCGGCCTGATGCATCAGTTCCGGGTGGAGCACCCCAAGGTCAGCCTTCGGGTCACTACCGGCTCCCCGGAAGAGCTGATCGAAAAGATGGAGCGCGGCGAGGTGGACCTCATCTGCATTCTGGACGAGCCGCGCTACTCCAACAGCTGGCACAAGTGCAACGAGGTGCCGGAGGAGGTGGTGTTCGTGGCTTCCCCGGACATCGACCTCGGCCACCCCGGCCCGTACCGGGTAGCAGAGCTTCTGGACAAGCCCTTCTTCCTCACCGAACGCAACGCCAACTACCGCCGCACCTTTGACCGGTTTCTGGCTTCCCGCCAGATCGAGCTGACCCCCAGCCTAGAGATCAGCGATACCTCCTTTATCATCAAGATGCTGGAGCGCTCCTCCGGCATTTCCCTGCTGCCGCGCTTCGCTGTGGCCGAGCCTGCGTCCAGAGGAGATCTGCGCATTCTGGAGGTGTCAGACTTCCGGCTGACCATGTACCGCCAGATGTTCTACCACAAGGATAAATGCTGCACCCGGGAAATGGACGCCTTCATCCAGCTGGCCTCCGGGCCGGATCTTCCACTTTTATAATACAGATACTACAGAAAGCAGCAGACCCCCGGGCGGTGAACCGCCCGGGGGTCTGCTGTGCTGAGGAGATTGCAGGAATTTGCAAAGCATTGCGCAGACTGTGTGCAGGCACAGCCCCGCAGATGAGGATGATCAGGCAAAGAAGGAGATGATGAGTGCTACCAGGAAGCCCACACCGCCAACCAGAGTTTCCATGATGGTCCAGGTCTTGAGGGTGGTCTTTTCGTCCATGCCCACAAGGCTCTTCACCAGCCAGAAGCCGGAGTCGTTGAAGTGAGAGCACACGGTGGAGCCGCCGGCGATGGCAGCGGTGACGCAGGCGAGGTACAGCGGGCTCAGCTCGCTGATGCCGGGCATGGCGGAGATGATGCCTGCTGCCATGGTCATAGCCACGGTAGAGGAACCAACGGAGATGCGCACCAGAGCAGCCACGATGAAGGCCACCAGAACCAGCGGCAGGCTGGCGTTTGCCACGGCGTTGCCGATGACATCGCCCAGACCGGAGTTCTGCAGCATGTAGCGCAGCACGCCGCCGCAGGCAGTGACCAGCAGGATCATGCCGGTGGGCTCAAGGGACTTGGTCATGATCTTTTCCAGCTGGGCATTGTTATAGCCGTGACGGGTGCCCAGCAGATACATAGCAGCGATGGTAGCCAGCAGCAGAGCCATGAAGGGCTCGCCGAGGAAGGCCAGAACGGGCTGGATGCCAGCCAGAGCGGGCACCACTTTTGCCACAGAGTTTGCAATGATGAGGACCAGCGGGATCAGGATGATGCCCACGATGGTGCCGAACTTGGGCAGCTTGCTCTCGTCGATGTCTGCCTGCTGTGCAACGTGCTCGGGCACCTCGATCATATACTTCTTGCCGCAGATGCTGCCCCAGATGGGACCGGCAGCGATCATGGCGAAGATTCCGCAGAAGATGCCGATGAGAATGACCCAGCCCAGATCAACGCCCAGCATGCTGGCCACCAGAACGGGGCCCGGCGTGGGAGGGATGAAGGCGTGGCCGACAGCCAGACCGGCCAGCAGAGGGATGACATAGTACAGGACCGAGCGCTTGGTGCGCTTTGCCAGAGAGAAGGCCAGCGGGATCAGGATGATCAGACCGGCATCAAAGAACACCGGCATGGCCACCACCAGACCTGTGATACCCAGCGCCCATGCGGCTTTTTCGTCGCCGAACCTGCGCACCATGGTCACGGCCAGCGTCTGTGCGCCGCCGGATTCTTCCAGAATGGCGCCGAACATGGAGCCAAGGCCCACCAGAAGAGCGATGCCCTTTAAGGTGTTGCCGATACCTTCGTTGACCGAGCCGATGATGTCAGACAGGGGCATACCGGCCATCAGGCCGATGCCCACCGCACCGATCAGGATGGAGATCATGGCGTGGACCTTGAACTTGATGATAAGGATGAGCAAAAGGATCAGGCCCGCCACCGCGGCGAACACGAGCCGTGCGGCGTCCGGGGTTGCAACAGCTGTCATAAACGTTTCCTCCATTTTTTGATGTTTTGTGTGCTTTGGGTCTTACTTCAGCGCCGTCCCCGCAGACGGACACCGGATTCCGATGGTTTTTATAGACGAAGCAATATCCGCTTTTTTGTTTTTGGCGTAACTTTATCCAGGCCGTTCATCAAAACAACGCTGAACAGTTGATTTTTTGTTTTTTGGCTTTTATCGCAAACGAAGCGTTTTTACTCCATATATGCACCCTTCATGGGGCTGACGGCGTGCTGAGAGTAGAGCTTCAGCAGGCCCTTGGTGTATTTGGGAGCCTTGGGCTTCCAGTTGGCACGGCGCTGGGCAAGGATGGCCTCCATCTCTTCGGGGGTCTTTTCCTCACCGTTCACGCCCACGATGGCAAGCTGGCGGTTCGGCACATCGATGCGGATGAGATCGCCCTCTTCCACCAGAGCGATGGGACCGCCCACAGCGGCCTCCGGGCTGACATGGCCGATGACCGGGCCGCGGCTTGCGCCGGAGAAGCGGCCGTCGGTGATGAGCGCCACGCTGGAAGCCAGCTTCGGGTCGGCGCAGATGGCCTCGCCGGTGTAGAACATCTCGGGCATGCCGCTGCCGCGGGGGCCTTCGTAACGGATGAAGATGGCATCTCCGGGCTGGACCTGCTTGTTCAGAACGGCGCTGATGCACTCTTCCTCGCTGTCAAAGGGCTTTGCGCGCAGGGTGGCGTGGAACATGTTCTTGGGGCAGGCGGTGTGCTTGATGACACTGCCCTCCGGGGCCAGATTGCCCTTCAGGATAGCGATGCTGCCGTCGGTGCCCTTGGCGTTGTCAAAGCTGTGGATGATATCCTCGCGGGTGACTTTGATGCCCAGGCCCTTGGTCTTTTCCTGCAGGATCTCGTCGCAGTGCTCGTAGAAGCCGTTCTTCTTCAGGTCTTCCAGGTTTTCGCCCAGCGTCTTGCCGGTGACGGTCATCACGTCCAGATGCAGCATGGACTTGATCTCTTCCATCACGCGGGGCACGCCGCCTGCATAGTAGAAGTACTGTGCGGGCCAGTCGCCGGAAGGACGGATGTTCAACAGATAGTGTGCGCCGCGGTGCATCCGGTCAAAGGTGTCGGCATCGATCTCAAAGCCGAACTCGTGGGCGATGGCGGGCAGATGCATGGTGGCATTGGTGGAGCCGGAGATGGCGGCGTGCACCATGATGGCGTTTTCAAAGCTCTTCATGGTGACGATGTCCTTGGCCTTGATGCCCTCGGCCACCAGCTTCATCACCTGAACGCCGGCATCATAGGCAGCCTGCTTCAGCTCCGGGGCGGTGGCCGGCATCAGGGCGGTGCCGGGCAGCATCAGGCCCAGAGCCTCGGCCATGATCTGCATGGTAGAAGCGGTGCCCATAAAGGAGCAGGCACCGCAGCTGGGGCAGGCATTGTGCTTGTAGTAGTCCAGCTGCTCGTTGGGGATGATGCCGGTCTTTTCCCATGCATCGAACTTGCCGATCTGTTCCAGCGTCAGCAGGTCGTTGATGGCGCAGGCGGGGTCATTGACCACGTACTTCTTGGGCAGGGTGTGGGCTTCCATCACGCCGCCGGTGACCACGATGGCGCTCATATCCTTCAGGCGGCCAATGCTCATCAGCATGGCCGGCATGGACTTGTCGCAGCTGGCGATGAACACGCCGCCGTCGTACACGGTGGCGTTGGCCTGAGCTTCCACCAGATTCACGATGGCGTCACGGTGGGGCAGCGAGTAGTTGATACCGTCGTGGCCCTGTGCGATGCCGTCGCACATATCGGTTGCAAAATAGCGTGCAGCCTTGCCGCCGTGGGTGTTGACTGCCTGTACAGCCTCCTTCACGAACTGATCCAGATGGGCGCTGCCGGGGTGGCTGTCGCCAAAGGTGCTCTCCACCATGATCTGGGGCTTTGCAAGGTCATCCACCTTCCAGCCCATGCCGATCTTCAGCGGATCGTTTTCCGGTGCCAGTTTACGCACTGCCTGAGAACGCAGTTCCATGATCGTACCTCCAAAATGCTCTTTTTCTGCTTTGCAAATCGTCCTTTTGACTGTCGGACATCTTACATGTTCATTTTAATCGAATCCCGCCTCGTTTGCAAGTTGTCGCAGTCAGAACCCACTTTATAACAATAACCAGCCCCGTTTTTCGTGCATATTGCTCTGAAATCTTGGATACATCACAGAATCTAACCAGTTTTTCGACTTTTCTGTGTCATTCATCTTAAAAAGTCATCAGACAACTTCAGGCATAAAAAGTCCCCGCACAGACCTTGCACTGTGCGGGGACGTAAAATGCAGCGGCATCAGGTTTCCCATTCGCCGTCGTAAAGCTTTCGGATGCAGTTGCGGTTGAAATTCAGGTGCATCACCATGGCAGACCGGGCACCAATGGAGTCATGCCGGGCAATGGCTTCGGTGATCATGCGGTGGGTCAGGATGGTCTCCTCCGTCAGCTTTTTGTGGGTGACGTTCACGAACATCATGACCGCCGTATCGATAATGGGGATCAGCTGTTCCACCACCATGTTCTTGCTGCTCTCTGCGATGCAGGTATGGAACGCGATGTCGTCCTCAATGTACAGATCACCACTGTGGATCTTGCTCTCCACCCGGTCGCACAGGCGCTGGATGCGCTCAATGTCCTCGTCGGAAGCGTTCAGCGCTGCCATCTCGGCCATGCCCGGTTCCAGCAGCAGACGCACGTTCACCAGATCCAGTGCCAGCGCGTTCTTGTCCTGCACGCTGCGCAGATTCAGCGGGTCCGAAAGGCCCTTGGCAGTCGTGACCACATAGGTGCCGGAGCCCCGCCGCACCTCCACGATGCCCTTGCTGGAAAGCAGCTTCACGGCTTCGCGCACCGTGCTGCGGCCCACGCCGAACTTTTCACCCAGCTCAAATTCATTGGGCAGCTTGGTGCCCGGTTCCAGCGGCGTGTCCAGAATATAGTGGTAGATTTCGTCCTCCACCTGTTCGGCAAGGAGTTTATTTTTCAGATGGGAAAATTCGCTCATGGTTGTTCCCTCCCCTGTTTTTTAATTTATTATAAGGCAGGGCAGCAGACAAAAGCAAGGGCTGTCCTCATTCACAGACAGCCCTTGCTTTTGGGTATTTTATTCGTTTGCGGCCTTTTCCAGCTCCGCTTCCTCTGCGGCGGCTTCGGCCTCCTCCTGCTTCTGGTACTCCAGGAAAGCCGACCACATGGGTTCGATGTCCTTGCCCTTCACCCGGCGGTCGAAGTAGTTGCGAGTGATGTCCACCACAGTGCCGGACAGCACCAGCACGCCGATCAGGTTCGGGATCATCATCAGACCGTTGAAAGTGTCGGAAAGATCCCACGCAAGGCCCAGCTTCATGGTGGCACCCACCACGGTCATGCACACAAAGACCACCTTGTAGATGCGGCTGCCGGTGGTGCCGAAGAGATACTCCACGGCCTTGGTGCCGTAGTGGCTCCAGCCCAGCGTAGTGGAGTAGGCAAACAGCAGAATGGAGATGGCAATGAACTTGGGGCCAAAGCTGCCAAATGCGGCGGTGAAAGCCTGACCCACCAATGCGTTGTCCTGCACACCGGCCAGTACAGCGCCGCTCTGCAGATCCACCACGCCGGTGGTCAGGATGACCAGAGCAGTGAGCGTGCAGACCACGATGGTATCGGCAAACACCTCAAACACGCCCCACATGCCCTGATGCACCGGCTCCTTGACGTTGGAAGCGGAGTTGACCATGACGGCAGAGCCGAGACCGGCTTCGTTGGAGAAAGCACCGCGCTTGAAGCCCCAGGTGATGGTCTGGCTGATGCCGTAGCCCAGCGCACCGCCGCCTGCCGCGTTCAGGTTGAACGCACCCTTGAAAATAGCCGCAAATGCCGCTGGGATGTTGCCCGCGTGCAGCACTACGATGATGAGCGCGCCTGCAATGTAGAACAGGGCCATGAGCGGCACCAGCTTTTCGGTAACAGCGGCAACGCGCTTCAAACCGCCAATGACGATAAGGGCCGTAACCACCATCAGGCACAGGCCGGTGACGAGGGTCGGTACGCCAAAAGCGGCGTTCATGTTGCCCGCGATGGAATTGATCTGGCTCATGTTTCCAATGCCGAAGGAAGCCAGAATGCAGAAGCAGGCAAACAGCACTGCCAGCACCTTGCCCAGCTGTTTGCAGCCCTTCTTTGCGCCAAGGCCATCGGTGAGGTAGTACATGGCACCGCCCGACCACTCGCCTTTTTCGTTTTTGCGGCGGTAGTACACGCCCAGCACATTCTCCGAAAAGCTGGTCATCATGCCAAGCAATGCCATGACCCACATCCAGAAGATGGCACCCGGCCCACCGGAAACGATGGCCGTTGCCACACCCACGATGTTGCCGGTGCCGATGGTGCCCGCCAGCGCCGTGCACATGCTCTGGAACTGGCTGATGGCCATATCCTCCTTGCTGGTGTGCGCGGTGATGTCCTTGTTGGTGAAGATCGCACCGATGGTGTGCCGGAGCCAGTAGCCCATTTTGCGGAACTGGAAAAAGCCCGTGCGGGCGCTCATCCAGAAGCCGGTGCAGAACAGCAGTGCCAGACCAAACGGCCCCCACACCACGCCATTGATGGCATTGTTCACCTGCGTGATCATCTCGACCATTCTCTCTTTCCCCCTATACACAAAACAAAAGCGGACAGAACCCACCAAAGGCTCTGCCCGCAAAATTCGGAGCGCTCTCATTTTCCGCAGCCGGGGTGCGCCGCATTCCCGGCTGCGCCCCATTGCGCAAAGACGATGGCTCTGTCCTTTTGCCTGAGAGATACAGCCGCTTTCCCTGCGGCCTTACACCTTCGGCACCCACTTTACAAGCGGGCTTCTCCAGAGTGCACGGTCTTTCCCCGCCGTGCACGTCTTTTTCAGTTCTTCCGGCGCACAGTTGTGCGCGATAGAAAGACTATACCATATTCTGTCCTTGTGCGCAAGACATTTTGTATATCATATGCTGCTTTTTCATCTGTTATGCAGACAGATGAATTTTGTTTTGGTATTACTTTTATCCTCCCTCATCATAGCGCCGCCATAAATTTATTTTACCTTTCTTTCGGCTCCGCGCCTTCAAACCCCCGGGCTTTGCCATCCGGGCTTGCATCGCCGTTTTCTTTCGCGGTCTCGTAAGAATCTGTGCCGTAATAGGCGCTGGCGGGGCCGATCTCCAGCCAGAAGTCCTCCCGTTCTTTCTCTGTGGTCGGTGCTGTCTCTTTTTTGTTTTTCATCTGCAAACGCCTCCTTTGCTGCATAAAGTCTTGCCTGCGGACCAAAGCTTTATGCAAAAGAAAGGCGGTGTATCCCATGCGCAGTGGAGGTTGGAAGCCCTTTTGGGCAGCACTGTTTGCTTCGCTGCTGGTGCTGGTGCCGCTGGTGGGCGGCACAGTGCTGCTGTCCCGTCAGCAGCTGCGCACCCAGCTGCGGCAGGCTGCCCGCAGCGAGAGCGGTGTGCCCATCCAGCTGCCCAAGACCACCGACCAGCTCACTGTGCTGCTGTGCGTCTCCGGCGAACAGCCCGGCTTTGTGCTGGCCTACCTGAACGCCAGCCAGAACTGCGTGCATCTGCTCAGCGTGCCTGCCGTGCTCACCGTGCCTTTTGCAGAAGAAGAAACATCCCTTGCCCGCTGCTATGCCGCCGCTGGCCCGGCCCGCTGCCGCGAAGCGCTGGCACAGGTGCTGGCCCTGCCGGAGGGCACAAGGTATCTGGCCTTTTCTCCCGATGTGCTGGAGCGCATTGCCAGCCGGTACGGGCCGGTGCGGGTGGGCTTTACCGGCGCACTGACCGAGGAAGAGCTTGCCCGCTATGGCCGCAGCCGGGCCGTGCAGGGCATTTCCGCCGGGGACGCGCACGAATTCCTGTGCCAGCTGCAGGCCGACGAAGCCTTTTCACCAGTACGCACCGCAGCGGCCCGCGCTGCCGTGTGGGATGCTTTTCTCCGGCAGGATCTGGACCTGCTGCCCGCCACCCTGCCGGATGCCCTGCGTGCCAGCAGTTCGGCCCTGCTCACCGACCTGACCGCGCTGGACTATGACGCTTTGGAACGCACACTGGAATTTCTTGCCAACAACAGCGCCGCTGTGGCGGCGCAGGCCCTGCCCGGCCAGTGGAATACCGCCAGCGGCACTTACACGGTCACGGATGCTTCCCGCGCTGCCATGCAGACCTTTTTCAATGTTTCGCCCACCGAGGCGCAGGCCTCGTCCTTCAGCGAGCCATAACCCAGCACCAGCGTGCCCGCCGCTGAGGGTGCTTCTCCGGTCAGGTCGTAATCGCTCAGCAGGCTCAGCTGCACGCCTTCGGCTTCCGCCGCGCAGCGCAGCGCAGCATCCGGCGGCGGGTCTTTGAGCTTTGCCAGCAGGTTCAGACCGGTGTGCAGGCCCGCAAGGGTCAGCTCGCCGGGAGCAAAGGCAGTGTTCAATGCTGCCGCCAGCGCGTCCCGCCGGGCCTTGTAGGCCACCCGCTCCCGGGCCAGATGCCGGGTGAAGTAGCCCTCGGTGATAAAGCGGGCCAGCGTCTGCTGCTCGAACCGGCTCACCGTGCCGGAGTAAAGGCGGTATTTTTTCCGCCATGCAGGCAGAAGATGCTCCGGCAGCACCATATAGGCGATACGGATGCTGGGAGCCAGACTGCGGGAGCAGGTGGAGAGGTACACCACCGGGCCGTCTGCACCCGCCATGCCCTGCAGGCTGGGCAGAGGCCGGGTATCAAAACGGAACTCCGAATCGTAATCATCTTCTATAATATACCGCCCGCCCGGCCTGCGGGCTGCCCAGTGCAGAAGCTCGGCCCTGCGGCCCGCAGGCATGGTGACGCCTGTGGGGAACTGGTGGCTGGGCGTGACGTAGCACACCGCTGCATCCGACCGGTTCAGTGCTTCCACCGAAAGGCCGTCCTCGTCCACCGGTAGGCAGCAGCAGTGCACACCGTTGTTCTGCAGCACCTGCAAAGCACGGGGGTAGCCCGGCGTTTCCACCGCTGCAGGGCCGGGCAGCAGCGGTGCCAGCAGGCCCAGCAGATATTCCAATCCCGCGCCCACCACGATCTGGTGCGGCCCGCACTGCACACCGCGGTATTCAGAGAGATATTCCGCCAGCGCCTGCCGCAGGGCCGGGTCGCCCTGCGCATCGCCGTGGGTGAGCAGCTGGGGCGAAGAATAGAGCAGCTCCTTTTGCAGCCGCGCCCATGTGCGGAACGGGAACAGCTCCGGGTCTACCCCGCGGGTGGAAAGGTCGTACCGCACCGGCAGCACAGGCGGTTCCGGTTTTGGCGGTGCGGGCTGTTCCGGCCCGCCGGCAGGCCGGGACGGCAGGGCCAGATATTCCTGTACATAAAAGCCGCTGCGCTCCCGCGATTCCAGATACCCTTCCGCCGCCAGCATCTGATAGGCGGCATCCACCGTATTCACCGAGACGGACAGCTCTGCCGCCAGCCGCCGCTTGCCGGGCATCCGGGTGCCCGCCGCAAGGGTGCCGCTTCGCATCTCTCCGGCAAGGCTGCGGTACAGCTGTTCGTACAGCGGCACGCCAGAAGAAGCATCCAGCGCCGTGGTCAGATGGACCATAAATTATCCCTCCTGTCTGGGTATTGCATCAAACTGACCCCATTAAAAAACTTTATTCTGGGTATTTTCATGGTGTCAGTTCTGCGTATAATAGGAGCATACCCGCTGGACACCCAAATGTCAAGTAGGATTGTAGGTAAGCGGTTGTGAAGCAATCAAAGCCCCAGTGAGGCTTTGAAGCGGCGAACGGTCTTGCCGCAGGCAAGATGGAAGGGCCTCGCTCTGACAAGTTCGCGTTTGTGAAGCGAAGCGGAACAATAAAGTCCCCAGTGGGGACTTTAAGCGACTGAACGGTCTTGCCGCAGGCAAGATGGAAGGGCCTCGCCCTGACAAGTTCGCATGGGTTTGGGCTGGTATTTTGGAAAATTGGAGGGAAAGTAAAATCATGTCTACTACTGCAATGTGGCTGCTTCTGGCAGTCGTTGTCATCGTCATTCTGTTTGCAAGTGTGCTGTACAAGCGCACCTTCACTACCAAGGAGCTGGCCATGACCGGTGTCATGGCCGCTTTAAGCCTTGTGGCCTATCTGTTCTTCCGTGTGCCGTTCTACGGCGGCTCTTCGTTCCATCTGGGCAACACCTTCACCGCCCTGACCGCCCTGCTGCTGGACGGTGTGTCCGGCGGTCTGGCCGGTGCCATTGGTCTGGCGCTGGCCGATATTCTGGCCGGTGACCCGGGCTACGCCGTCACCACCTTTGTGCTCAAGTTCATCATCGGCATCACCTGCGGTGCCGTGGCGCACAAGGCATTCAAGCTGCGCGACCTCGACAAGCACAGCTCCGGCTATCTCGTCAAGGTGATCGTTTCTGCCGGTTCCGGCCTGCTGCTGAACGTGCTGACCGACCCGTTCCTGGGCTACTTCCGCAATGTGTACATTTTTGGTCAGGAATACACCGTGGCACAGGCGCTGACCAAAATTGCAGGCGGCGTCACCTTTGTAAACAGCGTGGCCTCCACCGTGTGTGCGGTCATCCTGTACCTCGCCCTGCGTCCGGCCCTGGAGCGTGCCGGTTTGCTGCCCAAGGGCGAAAAACACTAAGCGATCTCTCTATCCTGATACAGCACTGCTGCCCTCACCTGCCGGACTTCTCCTATCCTCCGGCGGTGGGGGCAGCAGTGTTTTTCGTGGACGACCTATCACACGGAACTCCTCCAGTCTCGCATTCGCTCGACAGCCCCCTCGGGGATGGGGCTTTTGACAGAAACTGAAGCAAAAAAGCGCTCGTCACACAATTCTGCATGACGAGCGTTTCTGCTTTTTATCGCAAGTTTCAAAAATAGTGCCTATTAAAACGGCATATTTGCGATATGCAGTTTGCGGATGCTGCTTGTGCATTAAAAACGCAAACTGCTATCATTACAGCTTTTCAAATACAAGGAACCGGAACGAGATATCGGTTTCCAGCTGGGACAGCGCAGCAAGGCGCTCCGCCCCGCCGCGCGGCGTTTTCCAGTAATAGGGTGTCATGGCGAACAGCGCTTCCAGCTGTTCGTGGGGCACCGTGACGCGGCCGGTCACTTCCCGTTCCCCAATGGCGGCAAAACCGCCATAGGCGATCTGCTGCACCGGGTTTTTATAGGGCTTTTCGTAGAGCACGGCCTTCATCTGGTACAGATGTTCGGCACCGGGCACCACATAGATCATCCGTCCGCCCGGGCGCAGCACCCGCAGGAATTCCTCCTGTGCAAAGGGCGAAAAGCAGTTCAGCAGCAGATCGGCCCAGCCGGTGCGCACCGGCTGGCTGAAGCTGGATGCCACCGCATACTGTGCCGTGGGCAGGGCCTTGGCCGCAAGACGCACCGCAGGCTTTGCGATATCAAAACCCGCCAGCTGCACCCGGCGGCCTTTTTCGGCAAGCGCCTGCGCGATGCAGCGGTCGTACCAGCCCTCGCCGCAGCCTGCATCCAGCAGATGCAGCGCCGCCTCCGGGCTGGCAGGCTGGCCGTACTCTGCGCACAGCTCACCCACCGCTTTGCCAAAGATGCCGTAGTATCCGGCATTCAGGAACGCGCGGCGGGCGGCCACCATCTCCTTGCTGTCGCCGGGGGCCTTGGTGCGCATGCTCTGCACCGGCAGCAGATGCCAGTAGCCCTCCTTGGCGCGGTCAAAGCAGTGGCCTTTTGTGCATTTCAGGGTGCTGTCGCCGGTCAGTTTCTCCCCGCACAGCGGGCACTGCCATGGGGCAAACGGTTCATTTTTGCTCATACTTCGTCGCTGTGGTCCTCAATGGGTGCAGTTGCACCGCCGTGGGCGTTCATATACTCCTCAAAGTTCGTGAACTTCTGCTGCGGCGGACGACGGCTGATGAGCATAAGGCCCGGGTCTTCGTCCCTTGCAGCAGCGGCACGGCCGCGGCGGCTGCTCTCCGCTCTGGGGGCACGGGCCGGTGCAGACTGTGCATTGCGGGACGCATTCTGACGGCCGCGCTGGCCGTTGTTTGCACCGCGGCCCTGCTCTGCGCTCTGGCTCTGGGCGGCAGGCTGGCTGTTCTGGCGGGCCGGACGGTCGCTGCGGTCATTGCGACGGCTCTTCTGGCCTTGCGTGCTGCTGTTCTGCTGAGCAGGCTGTGCAGCCGTACGGATGGCCGGGGCGGCGGGTGCAGCCGGAGTCTTTTTGGCCGGGCGCAGCGGAGTGGCCTCCGGGGCACTCACAAAATGCGGGTCAAACTTGGGCTGCGCATTGCTGCCGCGGGCAGGAGCGTTCTGCTCCCGGCGCGGGCGGCTGTTATTATTGGAACGGCGGTCATTGCTGCGTCCGCCGGTAGTACGCTTGGTATCATCCATGAGTGGTTCCTCTTTTTCGGTTTTTGCGGGCTTTGCCTGCACCTTGGGTGCGGGTGCAGCTTTTTTTTCAGGTTTTGCGTTTTTTGCTTCGGCCTTTGCGGGCTTCGGCTGCTTTGCGGCAGGCTTTTCTGCCGGTTCAGCGGCGGCTGCCTTGGGCTTTTTGCCGCGCACCGGCGGCTCCGGGCGCACCGGCGCGGGCACGCCGTCCCACGGGTGGCCGCTCACCACGGGAATTTTGCGGCGGTTCAACTTTTCGATGCCTGCCAGATACTCCTGCTCCTCAGGTGCACAGAAGCTGACCGCCGTACCGTCGGCACCGGCGCGGGCCGTGCGGCCGATGCGGTGCACGTAAGTCTCCGGTACCTCGGGCAGGTCGTAGTTGAACACATGGGACAGCTCGCTGATATCGATGCCGCGGGCGGCGATATCGGTGGCTACCAGCACCTTGGTCTTACCGGCCTTGAAGTTTTCCAGCGCGGTCACGCGGGCGGTCTGGCTCTTGTTGCCATGGATGGCCGCCGCCGGGATGCCCTGCTTGGTGAGGTCTTTTGCAATTTTATCCGCGCCGTGCTTGGTGCGGCTGAACACAAGCGCGTTCACCACCGGGGGCTGCAGGTTCTTGATGAGCCACGGCAGCAGGAATTTCTTGTTGCCCTTTTCCACATGGTACAGGCTCTGCTGGATGCGGTCCACGGTGCTGGACACCGGGTCCACCTTGACGAAGGCGGGCTTGCGCAGGATGCCTGCGGCCAGCTGTTCGATCTCGGTGGGCATGGTGGCGCTGAACATCAGGTTCTGACGCTCCCCGGGCAGCTTTGCGATCACCTTCTTCACATCGTGCACAAAGCCCATATCCAGCATCCGGTCGGCTTCGTCCAGCACAAAGATCTCAAGGTTCGAGAGATCGATAAATCCCTGACCGATCAGGTCGTTGAGCCGTCCCGGGCAGGCGATCAGGATGTCCACGCCCTTTTTCAGCGCTTCCACCTGCGGTGCCTGGCCCACGCCGCCAAAAATGACGGTGCTGCGCAGCTTGAGATACTTTCCGTAGGCATCAAAGCTTTCGCCGATCTGCAAAGCAAGCTCACGGGTAGGGGTCAGGATCAGGGCGCGGATGGCACCCTTTCTGCGGGGCGCATTGGCCGTGAGTCGGTCCAGCATGGGCAGCGCAAAAGCAGCCGTCTTGCCGGTACCGGTCTGGGCGCAGCCCATCAGATCCCGGCCGGACAGCACCGGCGGGATCGCCGCCGCCTGAATGGGCGACGGGGTCTCATAGCCTGCCTCCTGCACAGCGCGCAGAAGCGGGGCGGACAGATTCAATTCTTTAAATGTCATGGTTCTCCAATAATTATTCCGTAATTTTCCGGCACTCCACATAGTACCGCTTTTCTTCTGCGTGGCCCATGCTGAAGGTCTTGCGCGGCAGCACGCCGCCCATCACAACGCCTTTGAACAGGTCACTCTTGGCAAACGGCGGCATCAGGAATGCCACAGCACCTTTTTTGCACAGGGCGCGCACAGCAGGCTCGTCGTGCACATAGTCCACGCGGGCTTCCTTGTGGTGCTCAAGATAGTATTCGATAAATTCGTCAATGGTGCCCACGGTCAGCGGTGCGGTTGGGTCCTCAAAGCTGAGCACGTTGGACATGTGCGGCCCGGCCAGCGTGAAGGGCTGCTGCTTGCTGCCGCCAAAGCTGCAGCCGGCCATATTGGAGTCGCTCCACGTGATCAGGCTCAGCAGCACCGCTGCGCAGTCCACATTGAACAGCACGCGGTGGATCGGCTCGATCTCGATCGCAGGCGAGTGCACATTGCACACCTCGGCCAGACACCAGCGGGCCGGATGGTTTGCTGCCTGCTCCGGTGTGAGTGTCTTTTTCAGCTCCTCCCAGCAGGCCTTTGCAGTGGCCAGCGAGTGGTTGCCGTCGCCCACGGCCAGCGTCAGCGGGTCGCGGCGGGTGGCATCCGGATACTTTTTGTCGAATTCTTCCTGACTGCCCAGCACAGCCAGCGCATCTTCGATCTGCGCAATAAGGGCAGGGTCTTCCACAGCCCAGCCCGCAATGTGGCCGCCGTTCAGCATCAATTCGCCCTCGTATACCTTGGGCAGTTCGGCTTTATGCGCCGCCACCGGCTCGATGAGGGTGCAGCCTGGGTCGTCCGCCAGCATCATGATGTGGGGCGTTTCCAGCGCGGCACCGGTGCGCACCTTCATGCGGGGCGGGATGCGGCTTTCCACCGTGCTCTCGCTGGGACGCACCGTACATTTCTCGCCCCGGCGGTAGCTGTAGGCTTCCAGATCCACCATGCCCACAAGGCCCTGCCGCACCTTGCCGCTCTGCTCGGTGCGCTCCACGTAAACAAAGCCGTCCACCGCGCGGGTCAGCACGTTCCGGGCATAGTCATCCATGGTGGCATGGATCTTCTCAATGCGTGCATCGGCATCGCCGTCCTCCAGATAGACCTCCGGCAGGATCATGTTCAGGGTGCTGGGGCTGCCTGCCGCGGCAGCCTCGGCTTTCTGCCAGTAATCCCGGTCACTGGTGAACTGATCGCAGGCAATGCAGCCCCACTTTTCCAGTGGGATCTGCTCCGAAGGCAGAAGGATGTGGGCCGGTGCAAAGCAGGATTTGGTATTCATAGCAGATTCCTCCCTCTTATAAAACCAGAGACGTTACTGGAAAATGTCGGCGCTGTGCAGCACCAGATGCTGCACGCCCTGTCCGGCGGCAGACTGCTCCAGTGCGGTGCGGCTGTCGGCGTCCATCGCCTTGTCTGCCGTCACCAGCAGGTTGTCCATGCCCAGCGTCACAGCGGGCACATCCAGCGACACGCTGTTGGTATTGCACTGATCCAGCGTGTAGCTGAACCACAGGGTCATGCTGCCCGCAAAGCGGCTCTGCAGGGCGGCGATATCCGCCTTGAGCTGATCCGCGCGGGAAACGCCGCTGGTCTCGCCGTAGTCCTGTTTGCGGCTGAGCTTCGGGAACTGGACATTGGTCAGGACTACCTGCTCAAAGCCCATGCCCTGCACCTCGGCTACCAGATCGCCTACATATTCCACTGCCGCAGCGGAGTAGGGATTCAGCCATGCATTGCCGTCCTTCTGGGCGTCCAGCCACAGGCCGTCGCCGTAGTGGATGGCCATGCTGCGGTCGGTGCGGGAGGAGATGGGGTCCTTGAAGGCTGCAAGCTGGGCCACAGGGATCACGCCCTCTTCCCGGAAGATGGCCGCGATGCGGGCCGGGTCCACGGTGGTGTCGGCAATGCTCTGGACGGCAGCCGGCACCTGCGAAGCGTAGCAGATGCTGCCATCCGGTGTTTTCAGGGTCACAAGGCCGTAATCCGCTCCCTGCGCCTTGAGCTGCTGCGCCGCTGCACGGATGGCCGCATCATCGGCAAGGGTGCTCACATCCACTGCGGCCCAGCTGCCGCCGGTAATGGCCTTGCCGTCCAGCTCCTTGGGCTGTTCCGGCTCCGGCTGGGACGAAGCCGCTTCCTGTACCGCCGAGGATGCAGCTGCTTCGGACGAGGCGGCTGCGCGGGATGCCGATTCAGCTTCCAGATCACGGTTCTTCACCACAGTATACCAGGTGTGGGTAGCCCAGTCCAGCACGTGGGGTGCTGCCAGCCAGGCTGCGCCCAGCACCGCCAGCACCAGCACCACGATGCCGATGCCTTTTTTGATGCGTGTACCGCGGCTGTAGAAGCTGCGGCGGTAGCGCTTGACCTTCTGACGTTTATACTTTGCCATTGTCGATTCTCCTCCCTGCCAATGTTACAGGATCACAGAATGTCCGGTGAAACCATAGATCGCCAGTGCCAGCACGCCGATATACACCAGCGTGATGGGCAGGCCGCGGAATGCTTCCGGGATGGCCTTGCTGCGCAGGCGGTGGCGGGCTTCCGTTACCAACAGCACCGCCAGCACATAGCCAAGGCCGCTGCCAAGGCCAAAGCCAAGGCTCTGCCCCAGCGTAAAGCTCTGGGTGCGCTCCACCAGTACAGTGCCCAGCACACAGCTGTTCAGGCCCGCCAGCGGCACGATGCGCAGCAATGCGCTGCGGTGCGGCAGGCCCTTCGCCAGCCACAGCACGGCGTGCTCCAGAACGCACACCACGGCAATGCTGGCAATATACACCAGCGGGCGCAGCTGGGCACGGTTTGCCAGCGGCGCGATCCGGCTGCCGGCATACCACGCAAAGGGCGTTACCAGCACCTGCGTGATGCACAGCTGTATACCGAACAGCCAGCTGCTGGTGCGGTCATCGCCCACCAGCTGCACCAGACGCGAAACGCCCAGTGCACGGGTAAAGACAGCGTTCTGCGCGAACACCGCCAGCAGTGCATAGCTGAAGAACACTGCACTTGTTGTTACAACATCTCTCATTGTTCGCGGTCCGCCTCCTTCTGGGAATGCACATCCACAAGGTTGCGTGCCTCTTTGGTGAGATATGCCTTGCGCTTTTGGGCCAGTGCACGCCATACGGCGCACAGCACGCCCAGCACGATAAAGCCGCCTGCCGGCATGCTTGCCATGGGCAGCACCGGGCGGCTGACAACCATACCGAACATGGTGCCTGCGGCCAGCCATTCACGGACGCAGCCCAGCAGCACCAGCAGCAAAGCATAGCCCACCGTGATGCGCAGGCCTTTGGAGACAGCCTTGCGCACCGTCTCCTGCACGCGGCCAAAGCGGTAGGTCAGCAGCGGCTCCACCGTGAGCAGGGGCAGGTAGATGCCAAGGCTCAGCAGGCTGGTGCTGAACAGCATATTCAGGATGGGATACACCGCCAGATACACCACCGCCGTGCTGAAGCCGTACACCAGTGCACGGGGCAACAGCTTTTTCTGCAGCGTTTCCGGGGCGGGGTCCTCGTCGTGCAGGGGCACAAGGCGGCTCAGCAGACAGGCCAGCACGCGGGAGGGCACCAGCAGCAGCGCCACCGCCACCGCCAGCATCACCGCATTCTGGCCGCTGGTGGCAAGCACCACCAGCGGGGCAAGGCCCATGCCCTGCATGACCACCGGGTTATTCAGGAACACACGGTCGTGGTGGGCAAACTTGTTGGGATCTTTTACGATCAGTTCAGCCGTTGCGCGTCTCATTGTGCTGCCCCCTTTCCGGCATCTGCCTGCAGATGGGTCAGGTGATACAGCTTTGCCTCGGTGCGGTCGATCCATGCCGACACACTGTTGACCGCCAGCAGCGCAAAGCACACACCGGTCTCGTACACGCCATAGTAGCGGAAGCCCATGCTCACAACGCCCACCAGCACGCCGTACAGCACACGGCCCATGCGGTGGTGCACGCAGGTGTAAGGCTCGTTGATCAGGAACACCGCGCTGAACAGGATCGCGCCAGTCAGCAGCTCATCCCGCACACACTGCAGGCGGGGCAGGATATTTGACAGCACAGCACTGTCGGCAAGGCCCGCCTGCCGCGGGAAGAAGAACGCAATGACCGCACAGGTCACAAGAAAGCTGATCGATGCAGACATGTGGGCATCCTTCTGGGTCCACAAAAACAGGCCGCAGGCAAGGATCACCAGCGCAGCGCCGGTGCCCATGGGAGCAGCATATTCGCCCAGACCCAGCGCCAGCGAGCCGATGTTCAGCATGCCGCCGCTGCGCAGGGTGTCCTCAATGGCGCTGGAGACCGGCACCATGGAAGCGTCCCACAAAGGGATGTTCGTATAGGGCTGCGGATAGCGGAACACCTGTTCCGGCCATGACACTGCCGCCACCACATAGCCCACAGCAGCCGGGTTGAAGGGGTAGCTGCCGTAGCCGCCAAAGATCTCCTTGCCGATCAGCACACCGGCAATCACTGCGGCGATCAGAACATAGAGATCCACCGTCACCGGCATCAGCAGGGCAATGACGAGCGCAAAGCTCTCGTTGGAAAAGTCACCGCCCTGATACACGCGGCGGCGCAGCAGCGAAACGAGACGGTCGCACAGGTTACCGGTAAGCACCGCAATGCCGCACAGCAGCAGCGGGCGCACACCGTACAGAAAACAGGCCATGCACAGCACCGGCACCGCCATAAAGCAGATATGCTTATAGTAGCGGCCGGTCTTCTGGAGCTGTGCCTCCTGCTCCCGGATCAAAGATTCATCCATAAATGGTTATCCTTTCAAAGGCTGACGAGGTGCTGCACGGCTGCAGCAGGGTCTGCTGCGCCGAACACTGCACTGCCCGCCACCAGAATATCAGCGCCCGCTTCCACGCACTGGGGCGCGGTGGCATTGTCCACGCCGCCGTCCACTTCCAGCAGATAGTGTGCGCCGCGCGCTTCGCGCTCTGCCTTGAGCCAGCGCAGCTTGTCCAGCGCCGAGGGCATGAACTTCTGCCCGCCGAAGCCGGGCTCCACGCTCATCACCAGCACAAGATCCAGCTGGTCAAGATACGGTGCCAGCGCCTGCGGCTCGGTGCCGGGCTTGATGGTCAGCCCCACCTTGCAGCCCAGCGCCCGGACGGCATCGATGGTGGCCTGGATATCGTCCTCGCACTCAAGGTGGAAGTTGTACAGGGTGGCACCGGCTTTGATGAAGGCTTCCGCATACTGCAGCGGATGGCTGATCATCAGGTGCACATCATAAAAGGCATCCGGCAGATTTTTGTGCAGGCTCTTGAGCACCGGCACGCCAAAGCTGATGTTGGGCACAAAGTGGCCGTCCATCACGTCGTAATGCAGCATCTGTGCACCGGCATCCAGCACCATGCGGCAGTCTGCACCCAGTTTGCCAAAATCAGCGGAAAGGATCGAAGGACTTACGATTGCCATGTTCTATCTTTACGCTCCGTTATTTTATAAATTCTTATTCCCATTTGTCCCATCGTTCTGGCGGTTTCAAACCGCAAAAACAGCATGGGCATGGTTATCTTTTAGTTTACATGAAAACGAGCAAAAAATCAAACCCGCCAACGGCTTTTTCACGGAAATGACGTATTTGGAAAGATCTGTCCATTTGCGAAGTAACTCCCTCAGTCAAAGCCTGACGGCTTTGCCAGCTCCCTCGGAGAGGGAGCCTCTGGCACGCCCGGAAGATTTGCACTTTAACCGGAAGCTTTACCGCCATGCCAAGGGCCCCATCCCAGAGGGGGCTGGCATTGAGCGCAGCGAGATGACTGGGGGAGTTTCATCGGCGGCAAAGTTTCCCCACGCCAAAACAGCCAGACCGCCCCGGGTCCGGGGCAGTCTGGCTGGAAGTTCATTCTACGGGCTTCATGCTTGCAGGGTCTTCCACGGTGGGTTCACCGCCGGCTTCGTCCGGCAGACGCTTCATGCCGCCGGGGTTCGGGGCCACCGTGGGCAGGGTGAACACGAACCGGCACCACTCGCCCTGCTGGCTCTCCACCCGGATCTGCCCGCCGGAAAGGTTCACCAGCACCTTGCAGATGTTCAGGCCCAGACCCGCGCCCCGGGCGTGCAGGCCGCGGGAGCGGTCCTCCTTGTAGAACCGCTGGAACACGTATGGCAGCGCTTCCGGACTGATGCCCTGACCGGAATTCCAGATGGAGATCTCGGCTTCCGGGCCAAGCTTTTCCACCCCGAAGCGGATGGTGCCGCCCGCAGGCGTAAACTTGATGGCGTTGTCCAGCAGGTTATACACCACCTGATGGATCAGGTCGGGGTCGGCGTAGACCAGCACCTTTTCGTCCATGGTCAGGCCGTCGATGTCGATCATGCCGTCGTTGATGCGCTGCTCTGCCGAGAGCGCCACGCCGGTGATGGTCTCCCAGATGTTGAACATCCGGGCATTCACCTGATATTCGCCGCTTTCCAGCTTGGAAAGATCCAGCATGTTCTGGATGAGCCGTGCCAGACGGCCCGTTTCCTCACTGACCAGCTGCAGGTAGTGGTTCTGCATATCCGGCGGGATGGTGCCGTCCAGAATGCCGTCCACAAAGCCCTTGATGGTGGTCATGGGGGTGCGCAGCTCGTGGGCGATGTTGCCCATGAACTGACCGCGGGAGTTGTCGTTCATCTGGATGTTGTCTGCCATGCGGTTGAAGGTGCGGGCAAGGTCGGCTGCCTCGCCTTCGCCTTCCACCCCCTCCACACGGACGGAAAGATCACCGCCGCCAAAGCGCTGGGCGGCATCCGTCACCTTCTGCAGCGGGTCGGTGAGCTGGCGCATCAGGATCTTGGTCAGGATGCTGGCACACAGCAGCATCACACAGGCCGACAGCAGGAAGTTGGACCAGAACTGCTGCTTGAACTGGGTCAGCTGCTCGCCGGAAGAGCACAGGAACAGGTAGCCGCTGGGCTGGCCGTTCTCATTGCGCATTTCGCTGACCGTGATGTAGCTTTTCCCGTCCAGCATGCCGCCCAGCGTGCCGAACACATGGTAGTAGTCCGCATCGGCAGCGTCGATCTTCTCCATCATTTCTTCCGGCACGGTCAGGCTCTCCAGCTTGTCCGGGCTGGAGGCGATCATCACCCGGCCGTCGTTGTCGGTAAAGAACAGATAGGCCTCTGCGCTCTCGCCGATGATCTCCAGCTTGGTGTTCAGTGCGTCCAGCTCATCGCCTTCCGGCAGCTCCGCCTGCTGGACCAGATACTGGGCCGTGCGCTGGGTGACACCCACCACCTGATCCAGTGTTTCGTAGCGGTCCTTGGCGAAGTAGTTCTTGAACAGCACCCACTCCGAAGCGCCCATCAGCACGATGCCCAGCACCATCAGGGTGGACACCAGCGAGAAGAACGCCACCGAGATACTTTTGCGCATTACTGACGCACCTCGAACTTATAGCCCACGCCCCATACGGTCTTCAGCTCCCATTTGTCGGAAGCACCGGCCAGCTTCTCGCGCAGGCGCTTGACATGCACATCAATGGTGCGGCTGTCGCCGTAATACTCAAAGCCCCACACCTCGTCCAGCAGCTGGTCACGGGTGTAGACGCGGTTCGGATGGGAGGCCAGACAGTTCAGCAGTTCCAGCTCCTTGGGGGGAGCCTCCACCACCTTGCCCTTGACCCGCAGCTCATAGCTGTTCATGTCCAGACGCAGGTTGTCGAATTCGATCACGCCCTCGGTGCTCTCGGCAGCAGCCGTGGTGGTCTGGCAGCGGCGCAGCACCGCCTTGATGCGGGCCACCACTTCCTTGGCATCAAAGGGCTTTACCATGTAATCGTCTGCACCCAGCTCCAAGCCCAGCACCTTATCAAAGGTCTCGCCCTTGGCCGTGAGCATCATCACCGGGGTGTTGCCCGCCTTGCGGATGCGGCGGCACACTTCCAGACCGTCCATCTTGGGCATCATCACGTCCAGCAGCACCATATCGGGCTTGACCTGATTGAACTTTTCCAGACCTTCTTCGCCATCGTTTGCCACCGTGACCTGATAGCCCTCCTTGGTCAGGTACAGCCGCAGCAGCTCGCAGATATTGGTATCGTCGTCCACAACGAGGATCTTTTCGTTGGCCATAATGATCTCCTCCCATTTTATCGGATGCCCGCCGGAGCAGGCAGAGCAGCAAAGTATTCCACTTCTTATTATACGGAAGAGTTATGACAAAATAAAGAAGGATTTGTATGATTTTTTCACAATTCCGGCCCGGCCTTACTCGATCATCAGCCGGATGATCTCCTCATTGGTCTCCTTCATGCCGTCCTTGCCCAGACGGCCGATGCCCTTGATGGTGGTCTCGATGTCCTTCATCACGATGCCGTCGCCGCCCTTGAACTCCTGATGGCACTTGTACATGTTGTAGCCAAGCAAGGCCGCATCCACCGAGGAAGCGATCTTTGCCGCACAAGAGGCCTTTGCGCCGTCGCACACGATGCCGGACACGATGGCCAGCGCATTGACCACCGTGTGGATGGCGGCCTGATAGCCGTCGCCGCACAGATATACGATACCCGCGCCAGCGCCCGCACCAGCACTGACTGCGCCGCAGTAGGCGGACAGGGTGCCGATGCCGGTCTTTTCGTGGATGGCCACCAGATTGGAAATGATGAGGGCACGGTAAAGCTTTTCCTTGCCGCTGTGCAGCTCCTTGGCATATTCAATAAGCGGCACCGAGCAGGTGATGCCCTGATTGCCGCTGCCGGAGTTGATGATGACCGGCAGCTCACAGCCGTTCATGCGGGCATCCGAACCGGCGGCCGCCTTGGCCTTGGCCCGGATAGACACATCGTTGCCGTAGGTAGAAAGCAGCACCCGGCCGATGTTCGCGCCATAGTCGCCCAGAAGGCCCTCCTCTGCAATGGCGTTGTTATAGCGGATCTGGCGTTCCAGCAGGTCCGCCACATCCTGCAGGTCGGCGGTCTCGGCAAAGTCCCAGATGTCCTTCATGTTCAGCAGGCTGCGGTCGGCCCGGCTGTCCCGCTGGGCCTCCTCGTTCAGCAGCGGCTTTTCGTAGAGCACCCGGCCGTTTTTTTCGATCAGGCAGATGTTGGTGTGAAAATCCGCAATGCGCACCTTTGCGTAGGAATTCCCGCTGCGCTCGGTAACGATGATATCGAACACATGCCCCTGCTCGATGTGCTGGATGGAAATGGGCACCGTCTGCAGATAGTCCCGGATGGCAGCCTTCTTGTCCTCGCTGACCTCGGAGATGACTTCCAGCTCTCTGTCTGCCGAACCGGCAATGATGCCCGCTGCCACAGCGGCTTCCATGCCTTTCAGGTGGCCGGTGTTGGGCACGATGACGCTCTTCACGTTTTTGATGATGCTGCCGCTCACCTGCAGCTGCACGCTCTCGGGCAGTGCGCCCAGCACCTCGCGTGCCCGGGCCGCAGCGTAAGCCAGTGCAATGGGCTCTGTGCAGCCCATTGCCGGGATGAGCTCCTCTTTTAATATTTCCACATACGCCTGATAGCGCGGATCACTGCGTTCCATGACGGGTCCCTGCCTTTCCTGTCGATTCGATATTTACCAACAGGAATAGTATACTATAGAACCCGCACAATGTAAAACAAATTCTTCCCCGCCCGCAGGACCGGCTATTGCAAAGCGCAAACCGCAGAAGTAGAATAGGAGCATCCAAACCGATAAATCCATGGAGGGTCTTCCAATGATCGAAAAAGAAGTACAGGAGCTGCTGTCCTTCATTGACGGCAATCCTACCGCATACCACACCACTGCATCCGTCCGGAACATCCTGCTGAAGGAGGGCTTTTCCGAGCTGCTGGAGAGCCGCCGGTGGCAGCTGGAACCCGGCGGGAGCTATTTTGTCTGCCGCAACGGCTCCAGCATCCTTGCATTCCGCATGGGAGAACAGCTGGAAAACTACAGCTTCAACGTGGCCGCTGCCCACACGGATTCCCCCTGCTTCCGCATCAAGGAAAACGCCGAGATCCACATGGGCCGGAAGTACACCAAGCTGAACACCGAGGGCTACGGCGGCATGATCTGCTCCACATGGATGGACAGGCCGCTGTCGGTGGCAGGCCGCGTGCTGATAAAGGAGAACGATGCCATCACCTCCCGCCTGCTCACGCTGGACCGCGACCTGCTGATGATCCCCAGCGTAGCCATCCATATGAACCGTGAGGTCAACGACAAGGCTTCCTACAACAAGCAGGTGGATATGCTGCCCCTGCTGGGCGGTGCCGCCGAGGAAGGCGTGCTGAAAAAGCTGATCGCCGCTGAGCTGCAGGTCGCAGAAGACCAGATCCTTGGCAGCGACCTGTTCCTCTGCATCCGCGAAAAGGCCGCCGTCTGGGGCTGCAATGAGGAGTTCATCTCCTCCGGCCGTCTGGATGACCAGCAGTGCGTGTTCGGCATCCTGAAGGGTTTTCTGAAAGCACACAGCGCCCAGTCCATCAATGTTGCCGCCTTTTTCGACAACGAAGAAGTGGGTTCCGGCACCAAGCAGGGCGCGGCTTCCACCTTCCTGTACGACGTGCTGCACCGCATCGCGCAGAACGTCTGCCCCGGCGATGAGGACTTCCACCGTGCGGTGGCATCCAGCTTCATGTTCAGCGCCGATAACGCCCACGCCGTGCACCCCAACCACCCGGAATATACCGATGTGAACAACTGCACCTACATGAACGAGGGCGTTGTGGTCAAGGTGCACGCCGGCCAGAAGTATACCAGCGACGGCATGAGCATGGCCGTGGCAAAGGAGCTTGCCGCCCGCGCCGGTGTCCCGCTGCAGTATTTTGCCAACCGTTCCGATAAGGTCGGCGGCAGCACTCTGGGCAACCTTGCCATGGCACAGGTATCCATGAACTGCGTGGACATCGGCCTGCCCCAGCTGGCCATGCACTCCTGCTACGAGACCGCCGGTGCCCGGGACACCGTTTCTCTCATCCGGCTGATGGAGGAATTCTACGCCAGCCACTTTGAAGAGACCGCATCCGGCACTCTTACCATCAGCAAGTAAAGCCTGTACAACCTGAATTATAAGGACCGCTCTTGGAAAAGCAGCACTGCTCTTCCGCGGGCGGCTTTTCGTTTCCACTTAAGTGAGTATTGAGAAAAAACGTCCATTGTGCTACAATTATCCTGTTATAATATCGCTTTTTACCGCAGCGTAAAATCTTTTTCGCAAGGAGTATAATAAAATGAAATTAGGTATCGTCGGCCTGCCGAACGTCGGCAAGTCCACTCTGTTCAATGCCATCACCTCCACCAAGAATGCAGAAGCCGCAAACTATCCCTTCTGCACCATCGAGCCGAACAGCGGCATCGTAGCCGTGCCGGACAAGCGTCTGGACAAGCTGGCCGAGATCTGGCAGACCAATAAAAAGACCCCTGCCATCGTGGAGTTTGTGGATATCGCAGGCCTTGTAAAGGGCGCCAGTCAGGGCGCGGGTCTGGGCAACAAGTTCCTGGGCCACATCCGCGAGTGCGACGCCATTGTGCATGTAGTGCGCTGCTTTGACGATGACAACATCATCCATGTGGTGGAGGATGTTTCCAAGGCTGAGGCCGTGGACCCCATTGCCGACATCGATGCCATCGACTACGAGCTGATCCTGTCCGACCTTGAGGTGGTGCAGAACCGCGCAGGCCGCATGGCAAAGGCCGCCAAGAGCGGCAACAACAAGGGTGCTGCCGCCGAAGCCGCATGGCTGCAGCAGCTGGCCGACCACCTGAGCGCCGGCAAGCCTGCCCGCAGCTTCGATTTTGACGAGGGCGATGCCGAGCAGCAGACCGTGCTGCATGAAATGGGCCTGCTGAGCGCAAAGCCGGTGCTGTACGCCTGCAACGTGGGCGAGGACGACCTGATGGAGGGCATCGAAAACAACAAGTATGTCCCGCTGGTGGCCGCACGCGCCAAGGAAGAGGGCGCACGCTACATTCCCATCTGCGCCAAGACCGAGGAGGATATCGCCGACTACTCTCCCGAGGAAAAGAAGGCTTTTCTGGCTGAAATGGGCATTGAAGCCAGTGGTCTGGACAACCTCATCACTGCCAGCTATGATCTGCTGGGCCTGATCTCCTTCCTGACCGACGGCAAGAAGGAGTGCCGCGCATGGACCATCCGCAAGGGCACCAAGGCACCGCAGGCTGCCGGCAAGATCCACAGCGATTTCGAGCGCGGTTTCATCCGCGCCAGCGTCATTGGCTACAGCGATCTGGAAGCCAACAACTTCGATTACGCCGCCGTCAAGGCCAAGGGTCTGCAGCGCACCGAGGGCAAGGAATACGTTGTCAACGACGGCGATGTGATCGAGTTCCTGTTTAACGTCTAAAGGAGAAACCCTCTCAGTCAAAACCTGACGGTTTTGCCAGCTCCCCCGAAAGGGGGAGCTTTTATGGCGCTTCCGGTTTGCTGCAATAAGGCTCCCCCCTCGGGGGAGCTGGCATCGCGCAGCGATGACTGAGAGGGTTCGTTCCCCAGCCTTCCTGAATTAAAAAGAGTCATTCCCCTGAATATGGCCAGAGCGCACGCGTCGGCCATTTAAAATCGTAAAAGAGGTTTCCTATGATTTTCGGTATTATGGGCGCAATGCCCGATGAAGTCGATCAGCTGTGTGCAAAGCTGGAGAATGTCACCGTGGAGCCCTACGGCGGCGTGGATTACCACAAGGGCACGCTGGCCGGCAAACAGGTGGTGGTGTGCTGTGCCGGCATGGGCAAGGCCAATGCCGCCGCCACCACGCAGGTGCTCATCACAAAATTCGGCGCGGAGAAGATCATCTTTTCCGGCATCGCAGGCAATATGACCTCGAAGATCGGCATTGGCGATGTGGTCATCGGCAAGACCGTGCTGTACCACGACGCACAGCTGGACATGATCTGCCAGAACCCGCCGTTCCTCAAGGAATACACCGGCGACCCGGAGCTGATCGCTGCCGCCGAAAAAGCCTGCGCCGAAGCGGGTGTGAAGGCTCTGGTGGGCAAGATCGCCACCGGCGACCTGTTTGTGGGCGACAGTGAAACCAAGGCTGCCATTGAAGCCAAATGCGCCCCCGACTGCGTGGAGATGGAAGGTGCCGCTGTGAGCCAGATCGCCGCCAAGAACGGTGTGCCCTGCGTCATCCTGCGCGCCATGAGCGACAACGCTGACGAGGACGGCCACGAGGTGCTGGTGGTGAAAAAGTTCAGCATTGCGGAATATGTAGCCACCGCCACCAAGATCGTGGCAGCAATGGTGGAAGCACTGTAAAAAAGAACCCTCTCAGTCAATGCTTCGCATTGCCAGCTCCCCCGAAAGGGGGAGCTTTTGACATTCCGGAAACGTTTTCCGTTTTGCCAATGGCTCGCCCTTCGGGAGAGCTGGCGAACAAAGTGAGCCTGAGAGGGTTTTCTTTTACAAGAACTGTTCCAGCTTTACCCGGCTATCCTCCTGAAACTCCTGCAGTCTTTGGGCAAGGCGCTTTGCGCCGGGCGCGGCATTGGGGTAATCCTTCTGGGCCTTTACGCAGTCCACCACCCCCATGCCGCTGCCCTGTGTGAGCATTTCGGCCAGATTGCGGGTGGACTTGTCCGTGAGGGTCTTCATACTGATGCCCATTTTCGTGTTCAGCTTTGCCATGGCGCTCTGCCCCTGCGCGGTGCCGCCGCAGGCCTCGATGGCGGTGTGCGCTTCCTGATTGAGCTGGTGGTACACATTGCGCTGGCGCAGCAGCTCGGCCTTGAACTGCACATCGTCGGTCATCGGCACGATCTGTTCCAAGGTGTTCTTGCCCATCTCGGTATTCTGCACCACGGCTTCCAGCAGGTTCAGGTTGTCGTTTTTCTGGTTTTCCATACAAAAAATCCCCCTTCTGGCCTTAGTCTGCGCCAAAAGGGGGATTTTATACACTGGTTTTATTCTGCACGCATCTGATCGCCGCCGGCGTTCTGTGCCTCCCGCAGGCGTGCATCGCACAGCTCGTACAGCGCCTGCCAGTTCTTGGCCTGCACATCCTCAAGGCTCGCCACGCCGCAGCTCAGGGTAAAGGGCACCCGGCGCATCATGCCGGTGGTGGTGATGCATTCCCGGGGCATCTGCCGATACAGGTTCTGCATTTCCTCTGCCAGCTGCTTGCCGTCGGCATCCAGACAGCCCACCGCAAAGATGCTGCCGGTCAGGCGGCAGACCACGCGGACCGCAGGGGTATCAAAGTTCTTTTTCCACTGGTTGCCCACAAAGCAGTGCAGCTGGTCCATCACAGGCTGGCCGTAGGTATCCCGCAGCTTCTGGCCGTTGTCGATGCTCACCAGTGCCACGGCCGCTTTGCGGCCCTGCGCTGCACACTGTTCCAGCTTTTGGGCAAACACCGTTTCCAGATAGCGGCGGTTGTACACGCCGGTAAGGAAATCGTGGCTCATATCCTCGCGGCACAGTTCCCGCTCCCGGGGTGTCATGCGCTCTTCCGGCAGCACATTGCCTGCCAGCGGTGCGCACATTTCCAGCTCCCAGCATTTGCCGTCCGCTTCCACTCTGCGGTGCAGCACACAGTCCACACGGCCATTGCGCAGCTCGTAGTCCACCCGCAGGCCATCATCCTGCCAGCCGTCACAAAGAGGTGCTTCGGTCAGGGTCACTGCCTCAAATACGGCCTGCGCTGAGCGCGCAAGTTCCCGTAGATCCTGCTCGGTACATTCTTTCTTCATGTAATTTTCCCCATCATCTGCGCACGCGGCGCTCCCGTATCCCGCGTGCAGTCACCTGTTCCCCATACGTTCAGGAACCATCTGCCGCATTATGCATCCCGCGCCCGCCCTGTTTCCGGAAATGCCGGGAACGCATCAGGCAAAGAAAAATGGCATAATGCTGCTTTAGCAACATTATACCATTCAGCTTCCGATTTTACCAGCAAAACGCACAATTTTCTGCCGGAGTTTTTATATTTTCGTCAAATTGCTAAGCTCCCGCCGCTCTGTGCCTTCTGTTTATACGCGGCAGTACACACTGCACTCGTCGTGGATGGTCTTGGCCAGTGCCTTGGCGGCAAAGCCGTCAGCGGCGCGCCATGCCCAGTTTCCACCCAGCTTGCCGGGGGTATTCAGGTGTGCTTCCGCACCCAGACCCAGCCAGTCGTACATGGGGATGATGGCCCGGTCAGCCACCGACCCCAGCGCTGCGCGCAGCAGAGCGATGCGGACATCATCGGTCCGGATGGCCGCCAGCTCCTTTGCGGTGGGCTTTACGCCGGTCAGATGCAGGTAAGCGGCAGCGGCAGCCTTTTCCTTTTCGGAAGCGCCGTTCTCCCACCAGTCGGTCAGGGTGGTGTTATCGTGGGTGCCGGGATACACTACGCTGTTCTTGACGTGGTTGTGGGGCAGATACTCGCTGTCCCCACCGCTGAAGGCGAACTGCAGCACCTTCATGCCCGGGAAGGTGCTGTCGGCCAGCAGCTTTCGCACGCTGGGGAACAGTTCGCCCAGATCCTCGGCAATGATGGGCAGCTTGCCAAGGGCAGCTTCCAGCGCATCGAACAGCTCCATGCCGGGGCCGTTCTCCCACTTGCCGGTGCGGGCGGTGGTGCTGTCCGCCGGGATGGCCCAATAGGTATCGAAGCCGCGGAAGTGGTCGATGCGCAACAGGTCGTAGATGCCCAGTGCGTGGCGCACCCGGCGCACCCACCACGCGTAGCCGGTCTTTTTGTGGTAGGCCCAGTTGTACAGCGGGTTGCCCCACAGCTGACCGTCGGCAGAGAAGTAATCCGGCGGGCAGCCCGCCACACGGGCAAAGCCGCCGTCGGCATCCAGCTCAAACAGCGCGCCGCCCACCCATGCATCCACCGAGTCGGCAGAGACATAGATGGGGATGTCGCCCAAAATCTGCACGTCCTTTTTGTTGGCGTAGGCCTTCACCGCCTGCCACTGGGCCGCAAACTTGTACTGCACGAACTTCCAAAAGCCGATCTCCTCCTCGTTTTCGGCGGCAAAGGCGGCAAGGGCCTTCCTGTCGCGCAGACGGTAGGGCTTGTCCCACTCCACCCAGTTCTTCATGCCGTTGGCCACTTTCAGGGCCATGTACAGGGCGTAGTCGTCCAGCCATTCCTCATTGGCGAGGGTAAAGGCATAATAATCATCCGGGAAGTAATAGCTGCAGCCGTGCAGCCCAGCGCACTGCTTGCGCCATGCGGCGTAGGCGGTGCGCAGGACTTTAAAGCGGCTCACATACAAAGTGCCGTAGTCCACCTCTTTGGGGTCTGTGCCCCATTTTTCGGCCTTGAGCTGGGCGGCGGTGAGCAGGCCTTCTTCCTTCAAAGCGTCGAGGTCGATAAAATAGGGGTTACCCGCAAAGGCCGAGCAGCTCTGATAGGGGCTGTCACCGTAGCCGGTGGGGCTGAGCGGCAGGATCTGCCAGATCTTCTGGCCCGCTTGTGCCAGAAAATCCACGAACTTGAATGCTTCCTTGCCAAAGCAGCCAATACCGTAAGGGCCGGGCAGGCTGGACACCGGCATCAGGATTCCACTTTCACGCATGCTATTACCTTCCTCATTTTTAACATTTTATGGGAATATCGTTGTTTCTTATCATAACATATCCGCAGACTATTTTCCACAGGCAAAAAACGTGGTATACTTATTTTTAAACTGGGTGTGTATCCCTTTTTCGATTTTAAATAGCCTCCGCTTTCGCTCTGGCTATGTTCAGCGGAATCCAGATTTTTTATTTCGCGTTTGTCGCGGCCTGCGGAACTTGTCGGGGCAAGGCCCCTCCATCTGCTGACGCAGACCGCTCGCCGCTTAAAAGCCCCACCGGGGCTTTCATTGCTGCGCAAACGCGGGCCGCTCCAAACGCATTTTCACCAGAAGGGCCGAAATCGGCAGATGCAGTAAAATCTCTTTTGTTGTTGGCCTTTACGGCCCCTTGCGTGGAAAAGCAGAATCGGAACGACCGCAGTCGTTCCAATTCTGCAAAAATAAAAATAAATTTTCCGCTGAATATGGCCAGAGCCTGCGGCGGCCATTTTAAATCGTCAAACTGCACCCTGAACAGGAGGTACCCGCGCCATGCAGCGCACAGAAAAATACTTTGAACAGGACGCTTTCCGCACCCAGTGCGAGAGCACCATCCTTGCCGCAGAGCCGGACGAAAAGGCCGGCGGCGGGCGCATTGCGCTGGACGGCACGGTGTTCTACCCGGAGGGCGGCGGTCAGCCTGCCGACCGGGGCACCCTGACCCTGCCGGACGGTGCCACGTTGAATGTGACCGATGTGCACGAGCATGACGGCATCCTCTGGCACAGCGTGGACGCTCTGCCGGAAAGCGCTGTTCCCGGCACTGCCGTTTCCGGCTGCATCGACTGGGAATGGCGCTTTGACAAAATGCAGCAGCACACCGGTGAGCACATCCTTTCCGGCATCCTGCACCAGATGTTCGGGGCCGAGAACGTGGGCTTCCACATCGGTTCCGAGGCTGTGCGCATGGACACCAGCGTGCCCATTTCTGCCGAGGGCCTGCAGGCAGCCGAGCTTGCCGCCAACCGCATCGTGTGGCAGGATGTGCCGGTGCTGGTCAGCTACCCCACCCGGGAGGAGCTTGCCGCCCTTGTCTACCGCTCCAAAAAGGAGATCGAAGGGCAGGTGCGCATCGTGACCATTCCCGGTGCGGATGTCTGCGCCTGCTGCGGCACCCACACCCGCACCACCGGACAGGTGGGACAGATCAAAATTCTGGCATCCGAAAACTACAAAGGCGGCGTGCGGCTGAGCGTGGTGTGCGGCCAGCGGGCATTGCTTGCTGCACAGGCTATGCGCCAGCGGCAGGCAGAGATCGGGGCGCTGCTCTCGGCCAAGGCCGACCAGACCGCTGTGGCGGTGCGTCGCGTCTACGATGAGTATACTGCGCTCAAGTTTACACACTTTGGCGTATGTTCTCAGCTGTTCGATGCACTTGCCCAGCTGGCAAACCCCGGTGAGGATGCCATCCGCACAGTGCCCGGCCTTGACCCGGACGGCCTGCACCGGCTGGCGGTGCGCCTGACCGAAGCCACCACCGGTCTCTGCGCCGCCCTGACCCCCACCGAAAAGGGCACCGGCTACTGCATCGCGCAGGCAGACGGCGATGTGCGCGCCCTGACCAAAGCCCTGAACGCCGCCCTGAACGGACGCGGCGGCGGCAAGCCCGGCATCTGTCAGGGCAGCTGCGCCGCTGCACCGGAACAGGTGGAGGCGTTTTTGCGGGAGCAAAAATAACCCTCTCAGTCAACGCCTGATGGCGTTGCCAGATCCCCCCTTTTGTCGCTGCGCGACATCCGTTCCCCTCTTTGTCACCTACGGTGACATTTCTCCCCGGCCGGGGAGAATCTGTCCCGGCCGGGGGAAGTCTTTCCTCTCAGGGGGCTTCTATTGCAAAATCGAATAGCTTTCCCTCTTATAGTCAAAAAGCTCCCCCTTTCGGGGGAGCTGCCGAGCGAATGCGAGGCTGAGAGGGTTTACAACATCAAGGAGAACAACAAACTATGAGAATGCGTTTCAAACCCTATGCCCACGACGAGCTGATGGCAGCCGACTTCCATGTGCACGAGCCGCTGATCTGGGGTGGCAGGTGGCACGCCCAGTACGCCCGCCCGGAGCAGCCCTTTGTGCTGGAACTGGGCTGCGGCAAGGGCGGTTTTATCTCCCAGTTGGCCTGCGCCCACCCGGAAAACAACTACTTGGGCATCGATATCACCGATAAGGTGCTCATCCTCGCCAAGCGCAAGATCGAAGCCGCCTATCAGGCTGCGGGCCGCCCCATCGACAACGTGAAGATCATGAGTACCGACATCGAGCGCATCAAGGGGGTCATTACCGCCGAGGATACGGTCAGCCGCATCTACATCAACTTCTGCAATCCGTGGAGCAAGAACGGCTCTTCCCACAAGCACCGCCTCACCTACCCGCGCCAGCTCATCAACTACCGTGAGTTCCTCAAGGACGGCGGCGAGATCTACTTCAAGACCGACGACGATGATCTGTTCCGCGACAGTCTGGAATACTTTCCCGCTTCCGGCTACGACATCGAGTGGATGACCTTTGACCTCCATGAGAACGAGCCGGAGTGGAACATCCGCACCGAGCACGAGGGCATGTTCACCGAAATGGGCATCAAGATCAAGGCCCTGATCGCCCGCAAGGACCCGGACCCCGCCAGCGTGACCTGGATCGAGCCGAAGATCCTCAAGCGTCAGGCCCGCGAAGCGGCCGAGGCCGAGGCTGCCGCCAAGGCTGCACAGGAAGGCGAAGGCAATGAATGACCCCTGCGAGATCTGCCTGAACAATGTGCAGGACGAGTACGGCAGCTGGTACTGTGCTCAGGGCGGCTGTCTGGACGAGGACGAGATGGCCCGCTATCTTTCCCGCAGCACAGCTGCCTGCCCGTTCTTTGAGCCGGGCGATGAATACAAGATCGTACAAAAACAGAACTGACCTGCACAGCAGCATGATTCTCACAGGAGGTGTTTTATGCTCAACTTTCTCACGACCACCACAGTATGCGGCTTTTCGCTGTATCATGTGCTGGCCTTCTTCCTCATTTATTCCTGCACCGGCTGGTGTCTGGAGGTCATCTTTGCCGCCGCCACCACCGGTCAGCTGGTGAACCGCGGCTTTCTCAACGGCCCGGTGTGCCCCATTTACGGCTTCGGCATGGTCATCGTGCTGTTCACCCTGACCCCTCTGCAGGGCAGCGTCCTGCTGCTGTACATCGGCGGCGTCATCCTGCCCAGTGCACTGGAGCTGGTGGGCGGCTGGGCACTGTATAAGCTTTATCACACCCGCTGGTGGGACTACAGCGACTTTCCCTTCAACATTGGCGGCTACATCTGTCTGGAATTCAGCCTGCTGTGGGGCGTGGGCACGCTGGTGGTCATGCGCATCGTCCACCCGGTCGTCGCCGGTCTTGTGGATATGGTCCCGCCCTTTGTGGGCTTTGTCGTTATGTGTGTGCTCTATGCAGTCTACGCGGCAGACGTAGTCGTTACGGCCTTTGCCGCCTCCGGTCTGGCCAAGACGCTGGATGCCATGGAGCAGCTGGCTGACAGTATCCATGCCGTCAGCGATGCCATGACCCAGCTGCTGGGCACCACCACCCTGAACGCCGACCAGAAGCTGGACGAGCAGCGCCTGCAGCTCAAGCTTGCTGCCGCCGAGGCCCGCGAAGCCGCACCGGAAAAGCGCGCCCTGCGTGAAACGCTGGCCGCCGTCCGTGCCAAGACCGAAGAGGCCCGCGGGGCCGCAAAGCGTGCTTCCGAGATCGCCAAGCTCAACACGGCCGAAGCCGCCAAGGCTGCACAGCTGGCCGCCAAGGGCACGATGGAGCGCGCTGCCGAGCTGCTGCGTCTGGAACAGCTGGCCGAGGAGCTGCAGGCCCGCAGCGATGAAATGCAGGCCCAGCTGCTGCGCACCCCCCGCATCGTTGGCCCGCGCCGCATGCTGCGCGCCTTCCCCGGCCTGAAGCATGGCGTAAAAAAGACCACCCTCAAGGCCCTGCGCCTTGGTCTTGCCCGCCGGGAAAGCCCCGAAGAAGAACCGAAGAAAAACGGCTCCGACACCCGCAAGGATGCCTGAGACCGCTGCCCAAAAGACCGCTGCATTCCTGTGCAGCGGTCTTTTTATGCCCCGCCTTCCGGACCCGTCTGGTGTTCCGTTCTTTTTTTGCCGCAATGTTTTAAATATCTATTTTCAAAGGTTTAAAATCGTGCTATACTGTTTTATAAAATGCCATATTTTGTCGAAAACATCCAACAGCGAGGGATTTATCATGTCCGAAGAACTGAAGTTGAATGAAAATGTCGGCGCACCGCAACCCGATGCACTTGCACAGATCGCATCGGTAGACCCCAGCCCGGCCGTAGGCGGTATGCACCCCTTTACTCCGGCCATGCTCAGCCGTCTCAAGAAGCAGCGTCAGCTGCTGAGCGAGCTGGAGCACGCCCTGAAAAATCACGAGTTCTGCTTCTTTCTGCAGCCCAAGTGCAACAGCATGACCCGCGCCATCGTGGGCATGGAAGCACTGGTGCGCTGGAACCACCCCACCCGCGGCTGCGTGCCCCCGTCTGAGTTCATGCCCTTGCTGGAAAGCACCGGCCTTGTGACCCAGCTGGATCAGTACATCTGGGAGTCTGTCTGCAAGACCCTGCACAAGTGGCAGGAGAGCGGCAGCAATCTTGTGCCTGTATCTGTGAATGTTTCCGTGGTGGATATCGTCAATCTGGACGTGCCGCAGATCTTCTCCAACCTTGTGGAAAAGTATCAGCTGGAGCCCAAGCTCCTGCTGGCCGAGATCACCGAGACCATGCTGGCCGAAAACGCTTCTCTGGTGGAAAACACCATCCAGGGCCTGCACCGCAAAGGTTTCTCTGTGATGATGGACGACTTTGGCAGCGGCTATTCTTCGCTGAATATGCTCAAGGACACCAACGTGGATGCCATTAAGCTGGACATGAAGCTCATCGACATGAACCAGCAGAACCGCAGCAAGGGCGTGCAGATCGTGGAATCGGTGGTGGATATGGCCCACCGCCTGAATCTGCCCATCATCGCCGAAGGCGTGGAAACGCCGGAGCAGGTCTCCATGCTGCAGGCCGCCGACTGCCTGTATACGCAGGGCTATTATTTCTACAAGCCCATGCCGGTGGAGAATGCCGAGGCCCTGCTGGCCCAGCCCAACAGCGAGGATTTACTGGGATATGCGCCGCGACCTGCTGCGCCGTGACCGCCGGGCACCCATCTCCGACAGTGAGCAGACCGCACTGGCGCTGCAGGCCTACCAGATCTTTGCGGATAATGTGCTGGAGCTTTCTCTGCTGAACCTTTCCACCGGCGAATACCGGGTCATCAAGCGGGATCCGCGCCTGCCCGGTGCGGGTTCGGACACTGAGGAGGACTTTGCCGCTTACTGTGAGCGCATGGTGACGAACAAGGTGATCCACCCGGACGACGCGGAGATGTTCACCGACCAGACCGATCTGGAGGCCCTGCGCTCCGCTGTTTTCAGCACCCAGCAGCCGGAGGCCTACCGCTTCCGCAAAAACGTGTCCGGCCAGTTCGTGTGGATCACCATGGAATTTCTGCCCTGCCGCAACTGCTGCGCCCAGAACCCATGGGCCACCGTGGTGGTGCGTGAGGATGCACAGGCCGACCATCTCAGCGAGGAGCTGGACTTCTCCTACAGCCACGACACCCTGACTGGCCTGCTGAACCGCAGCCTCTTCGAGACCGATCTGCGGACGCTGCAGGCCAGCGAATACGACTCCATGGTGTGCACCTACATCGATGTGGTGGGCCTGCACGAGATCAACAACCATCTGGGCCACCGCAGCGGCGATGCCATGCTCTGCTTCATTGCCAATGCGGCCCGCAAGTTCTTTGTTTCCAGCCGCATCTACCGCATCGGCGGTGACGAATTCGTGATCCTCACCCCGAACCAGCCGCCCTACAGCGTGTGGGTGGCTGTGGACAAGATGCGTGCTTTCCTGCGCGAGAAGGAATATGAGATCTCGGTGGGCATCCAGAGCACCAACGACCTGCACCGGCTGGACGATGCCATGAATCAGGCCGAAGCTGCCATGCGGCAGGACAAGCAGGCCTATTATGCCCGCAACGGCCAGGAGCGCCAGCTGCGGGGCCTGAACGAGAAGCTGGAGCAGACCCTGACCGAAAAGCGGGATGCCGAGCATTTCCTGCGGGTCCTTGCCCCCAAGTACAAGAGCGTGTTCGTTGTGGATCTGAAGACCGACCGTATGCGCGGCGTGATCGTCCCGGACTATTTCCAGAAAATTCTGGACACCTCCGGCGGCTCTTTCCTCGCCGTTCTGCAGCAGTACCGTGATACGCAGGTGCAGCCCGCCTACCGCGAGAGTCTGGCGGACCTGCTGGACTACAACTATATCCGCAGCAAGGTCCTGACCGGCGACATCGTGGAGCACACCTATAAAAAGACCGACGACACCACCTTCCGCGTCAAGGTGACACCCTACTCCAGGAGTGGCTCTCATATCGATGAAACGCTCTGGATCTTCTCGGATGAAGGGGCATCCCTTACCCCTCCCCAGACAAAATAAGTGATTAAACGTTAAAAAAATCGGAAACGACTGCGGTCGTTTCCGATTTTTGTTTTTACAGAAAAGTTGTGCCGGGTGCCCAGAGCCAAGCGGAGGGCATTTTAAATGGTCAGGCCCACAGATTTTCCGGGTACTGGCCCTCTGCCGTTTTGCGGGCGATGGCTTCCACCACCAGCGGCTTGTCCTCACGGTAGGTAACGCCGTACCATTTATCCGTGCTGCGCAGCACCTGAATTTTTGCCTTGCCCTCTTCGATCAGCTCCGTGACCACCAGCGGCAGGAAATACTCACACTTGAGCGGGTTTTGGGGCAGATTTTCGGTCAGCCAACCCGCAAAGCGTTGCTCGGCTTCGTCCAGAAAGCTTTTGCCAAAGCCCCACAGGTTCATGCTCACCGGGGTATCGCCGGGCAGGTCGGTCCAGCTTGCGCCGCCGTCCTCGGTGAAGTGTACGCCGTTTTCGTACGTTTCAATGCGGGTGCGTTCGGTCACACTGTGCAGGGTGCCGTCGGGTTCGGTCACGCATACGCCGCGGGCCACGCTGCCGTTCTCGGAGACAGTGTTCCGGAGCAGATAGCTTACCATGCAGTAGTCGTAATAGCTGCCGTCCTCGTGGGTGGACAGGTAATCATACATCACCCGGAAGGCCTCCGGGCCGTAATAATCATCGGCATTGATGACTGCAAACGGGCCGTCGATGAGGTCCTTTGCAGCCAGAACGGCGTGGCAGGTGCCCCAGGGCTTGACACGGCCCTCCGGAACGGCAAAGCCTGCGGGCAGCTCATCCAGCTGCTGGAAGGCATATTTCACGTTCATGGCCTTGGATACACGCTCGCCGATGGCTGCCTTGAAAGCATCCTCGATCTCATGCTTGATAACAAAGATCACCGTCTCAAAGCCTGCGCGGCGGGCATCGTAAAGGGAATAATCCACGATTACCTGACCGTTCGGCCCCACCGGGTCGATCTGCTTCATGCCGCCGTAGCGGCTGCCCATGCCAGCCGCCATGACCACCAGTACCGGTTTGTTCATATAAGGTTCCTCCCCCTGTTCAGGCCGCAGCTGCGGCAGAAATTCTTGCGTCTATTATACTACTCTTGGCAGGCGTGAGCAAGGGTGTTGATGTTGGCATTGGCTTCACTCACTCCGTCCACCCTCCGAGGCATTCTGCAAGCTAAAATTTCCAAAATATGCAATTTATTCTTGCAAAAGTATTGTTTTTGCCATGTAAATATTGTATAATGGCGGCATCAATGCAGGTTTTACCTGTCAAAAAGCGCCCTTTAGTGAAAGCAAAGCTTTCCAATACGATCAAGAAAGAGGTATTTTATCATGAATGAAGCCGTTACCAAGCGCTTTCTGCTGTATTTCCGCCTGATGCTGCTGGTGTGGATCCTGATCGCCAACGCCATCATCCATGTGACCGGCATGGAGTACAGCTGGCTGATCTTCCTGAGCAATATCATGATGTTCACGCTGGAAGGCGATGTGAAGGATCGCTTTGTCACCGTTGAGCTGGGTGGTCTTGTGGGCCTGATCCTCACTGTGATCGCTCTGCTTTCCATCACGGCCCTGACCCCGGTGCTGGGCGGCTTCTTCGGCTTCCTCATCCCGCTGGCCGTGGTGCTGTTCATCCTCATCATCCTGCACCCCTACGCACCCAAGGTGCTGAACAACGTGGGCTTTGCCTACCTGACCGTGGCCTGCATCGACACCACCGCTCTGGCCACCCACCTGCCCCAGTTCTTCATCACCTTCATCGTGGGTTCCGTTCTCTTCAACGGCGTGTGTGTGCTGCTGATGAAGCCCGCCAAGGCTCTGGCCGTCAAGAGCGTCCAGAAGGAAAATGCGTAACTCTCTTTACGGAGTATATAACATAAGCGAAGGCCCCGTTCCGATCGGAACAGGGCCTTCTCGTTTATGTGTTGTTATTTGCCGAAAATTGCACACTGTCGATTTTTGTGCTATACTGGTCGCGCTGCCCTTCCCATTCTGGCATCAGAAGGGGGTGAGGACCGATGAACTCAATTTTAGTCAACTTTCTCGTGGCTGTCGCAGCGCAGGTAACGGCAAACTATCTGTGCAAGTGGCTTGATAGTCACCGCAAGGGCAAGTAAGCACAAGAACCCCCTTGGAGCGGCAACTCCGAGGGGGTTCACTTTTGTGTGAGACCGATGTAATACTCAATCTCTATCAACTTTCTCTACCCTTATTATATGCATCCTTGCAAAAAAGTCAAGGCGGCGGTATTTTTTTCAGTTTGCGGCATCCATATGGATCCTTACATTCGTTGTTGCCATGCAAAAAAAGCGCCGCTCTCCCCTGCCGGGAAAGCGGCGCTTTGTGTTTTGCAGTGTCTGCTTACAGGCTGCGGCTGCGGATCTCGGCAGTCACCTTTGCGATGAACGCATCCAGCTCCATCGTGGTGGTCTCGCCCTTGCGGTCACGCACCGAGATGTTGCCTGCCTCGGCTTCCTTGGCACCCAGAACCAGCATATAAGGCACACGGTCCACCTGCTGTGCCTCGCGGATCTTGTAGCCGATCTTCTGGTTGTCGTCGTCCAGCACAACACGGACACCGGCTTCCACCAGCTTTTCGGTCACGCCCTCGGCGTAGTCCAGCGTCTTTTCGGAGACGGGCAGCACCTTGACCTGCGTGGGAGCCAGCCAGGTGGGGAACTTGCCCTTGGTCTCTTCGATCAGGTAAGCCATGAAGCGGTCCAGAGAGCCCAGGATGGCGCGGTGCAGCACCACGGGGGTCTTTTCGGTGCCGTCCTTGTCCACGTAGGTCAGGTGGAACTTTGCGGGCAGGCAGAAGTCCAGCTGGCAGGTGGACAGGGTGTACTCGGCACCCACGGCGGGCTTGACGTTCACGTCCAGCTTGGGGCCATAGAAGGCAGCCTCGCCGATCTCCTCGGTGAAGTGGATGCCCAGCTCGGTCAGCACTTCGCGCAGGGCCTGCTCTGCATGGTTCCACATGGCATCATCGTCGTGGTACTTCTTCTTATCGGCAGGATCACGCAGGCTCAGCACGCAGCGGTAATCGGTAATGTTGAAGTCCTTGTACACCTCAAAGATCAGGTCGCACACGTTTGCGACCTCGCTCTTGATCTGCTCCGGGGTGCAGAACAGGTGAGCATCGTTCTGGCAGAAGTGACGGCCGCGCTCGATGCCCTTCAGGGTGCCAGAGGACTCGTAACGGAAATCGTGGGCGATCTCACCGATGCGCATGGGCAGATCACGGTAAGAATGGGGACGATTTGCGTAGATCATCATGTGGTGGGGGCAGTTCATCGGGCGCAGAACATAGCTCTCGCCCTCCATCTCCATGGCAGGGAACATGTTCTCGCGGTAGTGATCCCAGTGACCGGAGGTCTTATACAGGTTCACAGTACCGATGCAGGGAGTCATAACGTGCAGGTAGCCGCGTGCACGCTCCTTCTCCTTGATATAGTTCTCCAGCTCCTGCCAGACGGTGTAGCCTGCGGGCAGGAACATGGGCAGGCCGCGGCCAACCAGATCGTCGGTCATGAACAGGCCCATTTCCTTGCCGATCTTGCGGTGATCGCGCTCACGGGCCTCCTGCTGCTCCTTCTCCCAAGCATCCAGCTCTTCCTGATTGCGGAAGGCCACGCCATTGATGCGGGTGAGCATCTTGTTTTCTTTGTCGTTCTTCCAGTATGCGCCGGACTGCTGGGTGATCTTGAAGGCCTTCAGCGCCTTGGTGTAGGTCAGGTGGGGTCCGATGCACATATCCACATACTCGCCCTGCTGGAAGAAGCTGAACTCGGTCTCATCGGCCAGATCAGCCATGTGCTCGATCTTGTAGTTCTCCTTGCGCTCTTCCATCAGCTTCACGGCCTCGGCGCGGGGCAGGATGAAGGGCTTGATGGGCAAATTCTCCTTGACGATCTTGCGCATCTCTTTTTCGATGTTTGCCAGATCCTCGTCGCTGAGCTTCTGGTCGCCCAGATCGACGTCGTAGTAGAAGCCGTTCTCGGTAGCGGGGCCGAAGGCGAAATCAGCCTGCGGATACAGGCGCTTGATGGCCTGCGCCATGATGTGGGCTGCGGTGTGGCGGATCACGTGCAGTTCCTGATCCTGCGGGCACTCGTCCACATGACCGTCCTTATAGATGATCTTCATAATGTTTGCTCCTTTGACAGATAAAGTAAAACAAAAAAGCGCTTCATCCCGCACACTTACTCACGGGATGAAGCGCCTGAAAGAATCAGAAACGTTCCACGGTTCCACCCGAATTGCGTGCTTTTCTGCACGCCACTCGCTGTGCTGTAACGGGCGCACCCGGCAGAGGTTCTCCTCTGCGCTCTGCGGTGGTAGAGCTCCGGCACATGACAGGCTGCTTGCAGCGCCCTTGCGGGGCAGCCCTCTCTGCATCATGGAGAAACGGGAACTCAGTTTGTCCGCATCATCGCTTTTACAGGATGAAACTACGCTGATTGTAGCACGTCCCGCCGAAAAAATCAAGAGACGCAGCCATGAAATTTTTTCTTCATTTTTCTTCCTTCGGCTGCAGGAATTCCGAAAAAAGCTTGCTGGTGCGGAATCCCTGACTGGAATACAGGCTGTGATAACCGGAGAACATATAGCTCAGGCCGCAGGCCAGAGCCATCAGCTCAAACCCGGCCCCGCTGAACAGCTCAGCCGCCAGTACAATGGAAGCCACCAGCGTATTGGTCGCCCCGCAGAACACGCACACCAGACCCACTGCAGCAGAAAAGCCCGCCGGGAGCCCCAGCAGCGGCCCCACCACGCAGCCAAACGTTGCGCCGATGTAAAAGCTCGGCACCACTTCGCCGCCCTTGAAGCCCACGCTCAGGGTCAGCACCGTAAGCACCATTTTGCACACAAAGTCCCACGGCAGAGCCTGCTCCAGCTCAACGGCATCCATAATGACATCCATGCCGGCACCGTTATAGCGGCCCACCCCCATCAGGTAGGACAGTGCCACCACAGCCGCACCGCCTGCAGCAGCCCGCACCCACGGATTCGGCAGCAGTTTGGGGATCTCATGCTCAAAAAAGTGCAACATCTGGCAGAAAATCACCGCCACCACCGCGCAGCACATGGCCAGCACGGCGGTGCGCACCACCGTCCGGGCATCCAGCGGCGGCGCTTCCATCACAAACCGTGTGGGCGCAACGCCGGCCTTCAGCGAGATGCTGTATGCAATGAGCGCCGCCAGAAAGCCCGGCACGAAGGCCACGGTCAGCATCAGACCCACATCCACCACCATCATCGCAAACAGGGTCGCGGTCAGCGGCGTACCGAACAGCGCCGAAAAAAATGCCGCCATGCCGCACACGGTAGCCGTGCGGCAGTCATGATTGTTGAAGTGCAGCACCCGGCCGATATTCCAGCCGATGCTGCCGCCCATCTGCAGCGCTGCGCCCTCGCGGCCGGCCGAGCCGCCGCACAGATGGGTGAGCACAGTACCCAGAAAGATGGCCGGGACCAGCCACGGTGTCACCGAGCTGCCGTCCTGCACGGCCCGCAGCACATCGTTGGTGCCCTTGCCGACACAGCCCGTCGCCTTATACAGAGCCGTGATGGCGATGCCCGCCGCAGGCAGAAGCCATAGCAGCCAGACATGCTCCGTGCGCTGCTCGGTCACCCATTCCACTGCCAGATGGAACAGCGTTCCGATGCCGCCGCACAGCACGCCGGTGCACACAGCCAGAAGCGTCCACCGGAACAGCGCCAGAAGCGAGACCCGGATCGCTTCCTTATAATGCAGGAACCATTCCTTCATTGTTGTATCCCTCTCTATCTTGCAGTCTGATTTTGATGCGGGCAAAAACATAACACGTTTTTCTGTGAAAGTCAACCAAAGAATGGCAAAGGATATTATACAACTTTTACATACCCGGTAAAACAAATGCCAAAAGCCCCGCTTCTTTGTGCGCAGAAGCGGGGCTTTTGATCTGGTTGCCATTAGAGATTTTGGAGCTTTACTCCACATCCTGCAGGGCGGCAAAGTCCTCTTCGCCGGTGCGGATCTTGACCACGCGGGTCACATTGTAAACAAAGATCTTGCCGTCGCCGATATGGCCGGTGTACAGTGCCTTCTTGGCGGCCTCCACCACAGCGTCCACGCTGATCTTGGAGACGATCACCTCCACCTTGATCTTGGGCAGCAGGGTGGTATCCACAGGCACGCCGCGGTACTTCTCGGAAGTGCCCTTCTGGATGCCGCAGCCCATCACCTGCGTGACGGTCATGCCGGTAACGCCCAGATCGTTGAGGGCAGTCTTGAGCTGATCGAACTTGGAAAGCTTTGCAATGATGGACACCTTGTGCATGCCGGTGTCGTACACGCCATCGTGGATCACGGGCGAAGGCTCGCGCACCACAGGAACGGCAGCGCTGATCTGCTTGTCGGTGGCCTTGGTCACATCGTCCTCGCCGAGGTCGGTGTTCTCGTTGGGCACCATGGCAGCAGAGTTTGCATCGGAGATGGAGAAACCAGCGTAAGCGGATGCCAGACCATGCTCGTGGATATCCAGACCGTCGATCTCCACCTCTGCGGGAACGCGCAGGCCGATGAACTTATCGATGAGCTTGAAGATAATGAACATCACAACGACAACGTAGATGTCAACGGTAACGAGGCCCAGCAGCTGGGTGCCCAGCTGTGCCAGACCGCCGCCGTAGAAGAGACCTGCGTGCTCGGTGTTGGCACCGGTGGAGAACAGGCCCACCGCAATGGTGCCCCACACGCCGTTTGCAAAGTGGACGGAAACTGCACCAACAGGGTCATCCACCTTGGCGATGTTATCGAAGAACTCAACGCTCAGTACAACGAGCAAGCCGGCCACAAAACCGATGAAGAATGCGCCGAAGGGAGAAACGGTATCGCAGCCTGCAGTGATCGCCACCAGACCGGCCAGAGAACCGTTCAGGGTCATGGAGACATCGGGCTTGCCGTAGCGCAGCCATGTAAAAATCATGGTCACACAGGTGGCAACGGCTGCAGCAAGATTGGTATTGAAGCAGACCAGACCGGTCATGGTCATGGCCTCGTCGGTGGCAAGGCTCAGAGAAGAACCGCCGTTGAAGCCGAACCAGCAGAACCACAGGATGAACACGCCCAGAGCACCGGCGGTCAGGTTGTGGCCGGGAATGGCGTGAGGCTTGCCGTTCTTGTCGTACTTGCCGATGCGGGGACCCAGCATCCATGCGCCCAGCAGAGCGATGACACCGCCCACATTGTGGACTGCTGCAGAGCCTGCAAAGTCATGGAAGCCCATGCTCTGCAGCCAGCCGCCGCCCCACATCCAGTGGCCGCAGATGGGGTAGACCACCAGCGAGATCGCAGCAGAATAAACGCAGTAAGCCTTGAAGTTGGTGCGCTCGGCCATGGAGCCGGAAACGATGGTGGCAGCCGTTGCGCAGAACACGGTCTGGAACACGATGTAGACCCACAGCGGGATATCCAGACCCAGATGGCTGTAATCGCCCTGAATGAACGGGTCGAAGCCGCCGATCAGTGCGCCGGTGCCGCCGAACATCAGGCCAAAGCCGATGATCCAGTAGCACGGGGTGCCGATGCAGAAGTCCATCATATTCTTCATCAGAATATTACCGGTGTTCTTGGCACGGGTGAAACCGGCTTCGCACAAGGCGAAGCCCGCCTGCATAAAGTAGACGAGGAACGCTCCCACGAGCGTCCAACAGGTGTTGATGGAGCTGAACATAACTTTTCATACCTCCCACGAATGTGATGCCGCAAGGCCACCAGAACCTTTTGGCGTGTGCGGTGTTCCCCGTGCCGATCGCACGCAGGAACGCTTCATTTGCACTCAGGAGACCCTCTATCTTCCCCCGAGCGGCAATATCCCCGAAAACACAAAAGGCGCTGGCGGAATCAATTCCGTCAGCGCCTTTGCTTTCGATGGCAAGAGTATAGTCCCTTTGTGCAAAAGTGTCAAGGGCTCATGTCAAGGTTTTACGTTTTTCACAACGCAAAGAAAGTTATCACGGCAAAAGTTTGGCAAAACTCTGTTTTCAGCTGCGCACTAGTCATTCTTTTCCGCTTCTGTGTCGTTTTCCGCTTTTTTGCGGCCGGAGCGGTGTCCGCCCTGCATTTCCCAGTGCAGCATCAGGCTCATCATGGCGCGCAGCGCAAAGGTGGCAGCCAGCGGCACCACCGACTCCAGATTCTGCAAAAGGAAGGTCTTTGCGATCTCCGCCGACATCAGGAATTCCAGCGCCGTGGTCAGGCCGCTGCTCATCTCGTGGTGGAAATCATGATGATCGTTGAAGAATATCGTCCGGATATAGTGGTAGGTCGCCTTGGCCAGACTGGTAATGATGATGAACAGTCCGATCACTTCGGCCAGACCCGCGATCATGGGCACCGCCGTCACCAGAAATCCTTCCAGAACTTCCGTGACAACGGTGTTCAGATGATAAAGCCATCCCATAGCGGCATCCCCTTACAGCAGGGTCTTGACGTATGCTGCCAGCTCCTCGTCCTTGCAGGAGGCGAAGAACAGCTCGCTGAACTTTGCACCGGCCACAGCACCCTTCAGCAGGTCCTGATCGATGCTCTTCAGGCACTCGATCAGCGGCTTGAAGGTAGCGGCACGCACGCCGTCCAGAATTTTCTTGTTGCGCTGCTCAGGCTCCACGCGCTCCTTGGGGTAGCCCTGACCGTGGCCGAAGCCGAACAGTTTCTCGAAGCAGTACTCAAGGTTCAGCTCACCGCCCCAGCCGAAGCCCTTGGCAAACGGCATGGCAACGGCGTTGCCGTCGTTCACGTGGGCAAAGGTGTAGGCATCCACAGGGTCCTCCACATGGCCGCAGATCACGCCGGGGAAGCTGTTCAGGGCCAGCATGGCACCCTCGCCGGTGCCGCAGCCGGTGATGACGTAATCGGCTGCGCCGCTGTTCAGCAGGATGGCAGCCAGAATGCCGCACTGCACATAGGTCAGCTGGGCAGCATCGTCGGCAGCGTACATGCCGTAGTTGACCACCTCGTGGCCCATGGGTTCCACTACCTTTTTCAGGGCAGTTTCAATGATGCCGTTCTTGGCGGCCTGACTGTTCTCGTTGATGAGTGCAATTTTCATGGGTTTATGATTCTCCTTCTTATTTTTTATTTTTCTTTCCTGCAGATGCAGGTGTTATACAAAGTCCTCGCGCATGGGGGTAAAGAAGTCCAGCATCACGCCGCCTTCCAGACACACACAGCCGTGCATCACGCCGTCCTGCTTGAGCAGGGTGTCGCCGGGGCCCACCTCGCGGGTCTCGTCGCCGATGGTAAAGCGGTAGCGGCCGGAAACGATGTAGGTGACCTGCGTGTGCGGGTGGCAGTGCATGGCACCCACACCGCCGGTCTCAAAGGTATTTTCCACGCACATGGCATCCTTGCTGTAGGCCAGAATGCGGCGCTTTACGCCCTTGCCGCACACCTCCGGCTCGATCTCGGCATGGGGCACCCATACTGCGTCTTTATGCTGTTTTTCCATTATAACACAACATCCCTTCCCATACAAATACAAAAAGCGGCAGCCAGCAGGCAAAGCCTGCCCGGCTGCCGCCGTGCTCAGTCCTTTGGGAGATCCTCAGCCATTACTGGGGCTGCTTGCCGATGTAGGCCAGAATGCCGCCATCGACGTACAGGATCAGGCCATTGACAAAGTCAGAAGCCTCGGATGCCAGGAAGACAGCAGGTCCGCCCAGATCCTCTGCCTCGCCCCAGCGGCCTGCGGGGGTCTTGGCAACGATGAACTGGTCGAAGGGATGACGGCTGCCGTCGGGCTGGATCTCGCGCAGAGGTGCGGTCTGCGGGGTAGCGATGTAGCCGGGTCCAATGCCGTTGCACTGGATGTTGTATGCGCCGTACTCAGAAGCGATGTTCTTGGTGAGCATCTTCAGGCCGCCCTTGGCTGCAGCGTAGGCGGAGACGGTCTCACGGCCCAGCTCACTCATCATGGAGCAGATGTTGATGATCTTGCCGCCGCCCTGTGCGATCATGTCGGGGATGATGGCCTTTGCCACGATGAAGGGAGCGTTCAGGTCAACATCGATGACCTGACGGAACTGAGCAGCGCTCATCTCGGTCATGGGGATGCGCTTGATGATACCGGCGTTGTTGACCAGAATGTTGATGTGGCCAACTTCCTCGGTGATCTTTGCCACCATGGCGTTGACGGCATCCTCATCGGTCACGTCGCAGACGTAGCCGTGAGCCTTGATGCCTGCTTCTGTGTAAGCAGCGATGCCCTTATCCACCAGCTCCTGCTTGATGTCGTTGAACACGATGGTTGCACCGTTGGCTGCCATTGCCTTTGCAATAGCCATGCCAATGCCATAAGATGCGCCGGTGATCAGCGCGACCTTGCCGGTCAGATCAAAAGATTTGGGAGTGCACTGTGCCATAATAGAGTCCTCCAATCAAATTGTTCCTTTGCGGGGAAGCCCCGTTTTTGCTCTGCAGGACGCTCAGAAAGCCGAACTCTCGATTTTAGCATCCTTCTTGTATACAGGGTAACATTCTTTTTGGGCTCTGTCAAGGCATTTTCTTCTGCATTTTTGCTGTATTTTTATTTTTCCGGGAAATTTTTTCGTGAAAAGTCGTGCAAAGCTGCAAAAACCCGGGTTTTTCTTGTATACACGGTTTCCGTCATTAGCGGTGCGCACAATTTCGGCGGAAAAATTTGGGCTTGTTGACAAGAGCCATCTTAAGCCATCCAGAATATCATCCCAGCTTCTTTTTCTGCTGCCGTGCCACAATGGGCATCAGCAGGGAGGCAGGCAGCAGCTTCTGCGCCGTGGTGCATGCCCGCATAAAGGCCGAGGGCACGATGATGGTCCTGCGGTGCATCATGCCGTGCATGGCTTCCTGTACGCAGAACTCCGGCGTGATGCCCTTGAGGGCAAACACCACCCCCGCCCGGTCGTTGAACTCGGTATCCACCGGCCCCGGGCAGAGCGCACACACGTAGACCGGGCTGTGCAGCTCCTGCAGCTCCCGGGCAACGCCCCGGGTCAGGCTGACCACATAGGCCTTGCTGGCATAGTAGCCCGCCATATAGGGCCCGCCGGGCAGCAGCCCCGCCGAGGATGCCACGTTCAGGATGGTGCCGCCGCCTGCCGCGTGCATCCTGCGCACCGCAAAGCGGAACAGCCGCGCCATGGCTCCCACATTCACCCGGATCATTTCCTCTTCCCGGGTGTCGTCGGTCTCCAGATAGCTGCCACACACGCCAAAGCCCGCGTTGTTGATAAAGATATCAATGGTCTCCCCCTCCAGCTCCTTGAAAAGGCGCTGGCAGTCCTCTTCCTTTGCAAGATCGGCAGGCAGGATGCGGCAGGGCGTGCCCAGTTTTGCGGCCAGCGCTTCCAGCCGGTCGGTGCGGCGGGCGGTCAGGATGAGCCGGCAGCCCAGCTTTGCATAGCGGCGTGCAAACTCCTGCCCGATGCCGGAGCTTGCGCCAGTGATCCAGATGGTCTTTTGCATGGTGATTTTCCTTTTTTCTCTCGCCCCCAGAGCGGGGGTTTTCTGTACTTATTGCCCCTATTTTAACACAGTTTGATCGCATTTTCTATGCAATTTTCGTAAACTATAAAAAGAGTGTCCGGAACGCCTGCGGCATCCCGGACACTCTCATAGATTTTATTTCAACAGGTTGTCGTTGTCGAAGTAATCGATCCGCATGGACTTGCGCACCTCGGCCAGCGTAGCAGCGGCAGTCTTTTCGGCATAAGCGCTGCCCTCTTTCAGGATCTCCACCACCTCGGGCAGGCGCTGCTCCCACTCCTTGCGGCGGGTGCGGATGGGCTCCAGCTCGGCCTGCATGACGTTGTTCAGGAACTTTTTCACCTTCACATCGCCCAGACCGCCGCGCTGGTAGTGCGCCTTTACCTCGTCGAGGTTCTGGTATTCCGGCCAGAACTCGGCAAAGTGCTCCGGGCGGCAGAAGGCGTCCAGATAGATGAACACCGGGTTGCCCTCCACCTTGCCGGGGTCCTGCACCCGCAGGTGGTTGGGGTCGGTGTACATGGACATGACCTTCTTTTTGATGTTCTCCGGTTCCTCGGACAGGTAGATGCAGTTGCCAAGGCTCTTGCTCATCTTGGCCTTGCCGTCGGTGCCGGGCAGGCGCAGGCAGGCGGCGTTCTGGGGCAGCACGATCTCTGGCTCGGTCAGGGTATCGCCGTAAACAGCGTTGAATTTGCGCACGATCTCGCAGCACTGCTCGATCATGGGCTTCTGGTCCTCACCGGCAGGCACGGTGGTGGCGTGGAAGGCGGTGATGTCTGCAGCCTGACTGATGGGGTAGCAGAAGAAGCCCACCGGGATGCTGGTCTCAAAGTTGCGCATATGGATCTCGCTCTTGACGGTGGGGTTGCGCTGCAGGCGGCTCACGGTGACGAGGTTCATATAGTAGAAGCTCAGCTCAGTCAATTCCGGCACCATGGACTGGATGAAAATATGGGTCTTGGCGGGGTCGATGCCGCAGGCCAGATAATCCAGCGCCACCTGCAGGATGTTCTGGCGCACCTTTTCCGGGTTGTCGGCGTTATCGGTCAGGGCCTGTGCATCGGCGATCATAACGTAGATCTCATCGTACTCGCCGGAGTTCTGCAGGCGCACCCGCTCCTTCAGGGAACCGACATAGTGGCCCACATGCAGGCGGCCGGTGGGGCGGTCGCCGGTCAGAATGATCTTTTTCATGATGTTCTCCTTTATTTTGCCGGAAGGCGGCTCGCCCTCTCCGTCTTTGCTCCGCAAATCCACCTTATTCCCCTTCTGGCACTTCGTGCCACCTCCCCCGGCCGGGGGAGTCTGTCAAAGGGAGAGGCCTTGGCAATGCGGAAAACTTTCCGGTTTTACCAAGGGCTCCCCCTTTGAGGAAAGACTTCCCCCGCTCCGGGGGAAGATGTCGCGCAGCGACAAAAGGGGGAATCTGGCGCGTTAGAGACTGAGAGGGCGAGGATACTGCCCTTAAAAGCATCCGCCCACCAACAAATTTTCAATTCTAAAACTTGCTTTAAGTATATCCCGCCTCGCATTTTCTGTCAACAAAAGCGGCCGGAGAAAAAGAAAAAAGCGATGGAAAACTTCCATCGCTTTGCTGGCGCCTCTTGCCTGACTCGAACAGGCGACACCCTGATTAACAGTCAGGTGCTCTAACCGACTGAGCTAAAGAGGCATCTATATAAAACGGCACATGACCGTTTTACTACTATAAAATGGTGACCCGTACCGGAATCGAACCGATGTTAAAGGCGTGAGAGGCCTCTGTCTTAACCGCTTGACCAACGGGCCATACGTCCATTTTGCATCGGGTGTTCGCTCCCGACTTGGCTATTTTAGCATAGCACGCCTGCTTTGTCAACACAAAAATTCAATTTTTTTAAAAAATCTTCCGCATGCGGGCTGCGCTGGGCATTCATGGCACGTTTTTTCATGGATACCAGCTTGTTAAAATTTTACCAAAAAATTGTTTTTCTGCCTTTCCACCTTATTTTTTCAGGTCTTGCCCCCTGCTTTTGTTTCCTGAAATTGTTTCAGGCAGTTAAATTTCTTAATGAAATTTGTTTCTTTTCTGCAAATAGCACGATTCGTTTATTGATTTCGGGATACTTTTATGTATAATGGTATACAGGAGAATTTGCATTTACAAACTGCAAGCCTTCTGCGCAGCGCCCGGCCCGCCGGGAAACGCTGTGCCCTATACAGGACGTATGGATCAAACGAAAGTAGAGGTATAGCGAATATGGCAAAGTTGGATCTTACCAAGTATGGCATTACCGGCACGACTGAGATCGTGTACAACCCCTCCTACGAGCAGCTGTTCGAGGAAGAGACCAAGCCCGATCTGGAAGGCTACGAAAAGGGCCAGGTCAGCGAGCTGGGTGCTGTGAACGTTATGACCGGCATCTACACCGGCCGTTCTCCCAAGGACAAGTTCATCGTTATGGACGAGAACTCCAAGGACACCGTGTGGTGGACTTCCGACGAGTACAAGAACGACAACCACCCCGCTTCTCAGGAAGCATGGGCTGCTGTGAAGGCCATCGCTCAGAAGGAGCTGTCCAACAAGCGCCTGTACGTGGTGGATGCATTCTGCGGTGCCAACAAGGATACCCGCATGGCCATCCGCTTTGTCATGGAAGTTGCATGGCAGGCACACTTCGTCACCAACATGTTCATCAAGCCCACCGCTGAGGAGCTGGAGAACTTTGAGCCCGATTTCGTTGTCTACAACGCATCCAAGGCCAAGGTTGAGAACTACAAGGAGCTGGGCCTGAACTCTGAGACTGCTGTTGTGTTCAACATCACCAGCAAGGAGCAGGTCATCGTGAACACCTGGTACGGCGGCGAGATGAAGAAGGGCATGTTCTCCATGATGAACTACTTCCTGCCGCTGAAGGGCATGGCTTCCATGCACTGCTCTGCCAACACCGACCTGAACGGCGAGAACACCGCTATCTTCTTCGGTCTGTCCGGCACCGGCAAGACCACCCTGTCCACCGATCCCAAGCGTCTGCTGATCGGCGATGACGAGCACGGCTGGGACGACAATGGCGTGTTCAACTTCGAGGGCGGCTGCTACGCAAAGGTCATCAACCTGGATAAGGACTCCGAGCCCGATATCTACAACGCCATCAAGCGCAACGCTCTGCTGGAGAACGTCTCTCTGGATGCCGAGGGCCACATCGATTTCGCCGACAAGAGCGTCACCGAGAACACCCGTGTGTCCTACCCCATCAACCACATCAAGAACATCGTCCGCCCCATTTCTTCTGCACCCGCTGCAAAGAATGTCATCTTCCTGTCTGCTGACGCATTCGGCGTTCTGCCCCCGGTCTCCATCCTGAGCCCCGAGCAGACCCAGTACTACTTCCTGTCCGGCTTCACTGCAAAGCTGGCAGGCACCGAGCGCGGCATCACCGAGCCCACCCCCACCTTCTCTGCATGCTTCGGCCAGGCCTTCCTGGAGCTGCACCCCACCAAGTATGCTGAGGAGCTGGTCAAGAAGATGCAGAAGAGCGGCGCCAAGGCTTATCTGGTCAACACCGGCTGGAACGGCACCGGCAAGCGCATCTCCATCAAGGATACCCGCGGCATCATCGACGCCATCCTGAACGGCGACATCAACAATGTGCCCACCAAGAAGATCCCCTACTTCGACTTCGAGGTTCCCACCGTGCTGAACGGCGTGGACACCGGCATTCTGGATCCTCGCGACACCTATGCTGACGCTTCCCAGTGGGAAGAGAAGGCCAAGGATCTGGCAAGCCGCTTCATCAAGAACTTCAAGAAGTACGAGGGCAACGAGCACGGCAAGGCTCTGGTCTCTGCCGGCCCCCAGCTGTAAGCTGATCTCCGCCTGATACTGAAGCGATAAAAAAGGACGTGTTCCCGCAAGGGAGCACGTCCTTTTTGTTCTGCAGACCGGCAGGTAAACGTTCCGTCGGTTGTGTTTTCCACATTCCTGTGTTATCCTGTGGAAAAGGATGTGAGCAGAATGGATGCAAAAGAATTTGGTGCATTCCTTGCACAAGTGCGCCGGGAGCGAAACATGACGCAGGCCGAACTGGCTCAGCAGCTTCACGTTACCGATAAAGCCGTCAGCCGCTGGGAACGCGGCATCGGGCTGCCGGACATCAACATGCTGGAGCCGCTGGCCGATGTGCTGGGCCTGACCCTCGCTGACCTGATGCACTGTCATGACTCCCGTCAAAAAGATGACACTCCTCCCGTTCCTCTGGAAGATTTTTTCACCATGCTGCGCCGCCAGCACACTGTAGACTGGCATTCTGTGCGTACTGCTCTTCTTGCATTAAGCATTGCACTTGCCCTGTGGGGAATTTTTGCCTGTCCAGGCAGATTAGCTGTGCACTGGCGGACTCTCAGCGATGGTTCGCTTCAGGCCGACGGCTGGATGTCCTCCCTGGTCATTTTTCCATTGTTTGCCGGATTTGAATTTCTATCTCTTGAGCTCTGGAACAATTTTGAGCAAACCGGTTACTACCGGCGCTGGGGTGAGGTGAATCTTTTTATCATTCACGCCATGTCTTTCGGCACGCCGCTTACCCGTCTGATGCGGCTCGTGCTGGATCTTCTGTTCTTTTTCTGTTTTGGATTTCTGCTTCCATGCTGCGAAGCATGGATGATCCTTTTGAATTAAATGCCGCTTTCCTCTGCGACCTCATCCGTGAAAAAGCAAAAGAGCAAAGCCCGCCGGCTTTGCTCTTTTGCATAAGGATCAATCATTTTTCCGCTGCTATGCCCAGAGCACAGCGGAGGGCATTTTAAATCGTTTTTACTTGGCAGCGTCGAACTCTGCCTCGATCTCTGCCGAGGGTGCCGGGGTGACAAGGCTCACCACAACACAGACCACCAGAGAGATCAGGAAGGCAGGCAGCAGCTCGTAGATGCCAAACACGCCGCCCAGCGGGCTGACGATGTACTTCCATACAAAGACCATCAGGCCGCCGGAGAGCATACCGGCCAGTGCGCCCTGCCAGTTGCAGCGCTTCCAGAACAGGGAGCACAGCACCACTGCGCCAAAGGAGCCGCCAAAGCCGGCCCATGCAAAGCTGACGATGCCGAACACGCTGGAGTTGGGGTCGCGGGCCAGCACCACGCCCACCACGCTGATGCAGATGATGGTCAGGCGGGCAGCGAACAGGCTCTGCTTCTCGGTCAGCTTCATGTGGCCGAACTCCTGCAGGATGTTCTGGGATACGCTGGAGGCCGCTGCCAGCATCTGGCTGTCGGCGGTGGACATGGTAGCGGCAAGGATGCCGGCAAGGATCAGACCTGCCAGAATGGCTGCCAGCACGCCGTGCTGAGCGATCAGGCTGGCCACGCGCACGATCAGGGTCTCGCTGGAAGAGCCGCTCAGGAACTCCAGCGCGCCCGCCTTGGTCATGCCCAGACCCACCATGCCGATGACGATGGAAGCGGTCATGGCAATGACCACCCACACGCTTGCAATGCGGCGGCTGAGCACCAGCTTCTTTTCGTCCTCAATGGCCATGAAGCGCAGCAGAATGTGGGGCATGCCGAAGTAGCCCAGACCCCATGCCAGCGTGGACGCGATGTCCAGCAGACTGTAGGAGGTAGCGGAGTTGTCGGCTACATTGTGGCTTGCAGCCATGGTCAGGTAGCCGGGCAGGCTGCGGGCGTTGTCCAGAACCACGTCCCAGCCGCCTGCCACGCTGACACCATACACCAGCACTGCGATCAGCGCCATGCTCATGACAACGGACTGAATCAGGTCGGTGGTAGACACAGCGCGGAAGCCGCCCATGATGGTGTAACCCACGATGACCACAGCGGACAGAACCATGGCCGCCATGTAATCCACGCCAAACAGGCTGTTGAACAGCTTGCCGCAGGCGGCAAAGCCGGAAGCGGTGTACGGGATGAAGAACACGATGATGATGACCGCGCCCAGCGCGTTGAGCAGGTTGCGCTGGTCATGGAACCGCAGGGAAAGGAACTGCGGCACCGTGATGGCATCCAGATTGGCCGAGTAGCGGCGCAGGCGGCGGGCCACGATGAGCCAGTTGAGCCATGTGCCCACAGCAAGGCCGATGGCCGTCCAGCCCGGCGACGCGATGCCGGTGAGATATGCAAGGCCCGGCATACCCATCAGCAGCCAGCTGGACATATCGCTGGCTTCGGCGCTCATAGCCGTGACCAGCGGGCCCATCGTGCGGCCGCCGAGGTAGAAATCGCTGCTGTCCTCGTTGGATTTGCTGTAGACAAAGCCAACCAGCAGCATTCCCACCAGATAGATCACAATGGTGGCAATGATGCAGATATTGATCATTTGATTACCCCTCTCTTTCTTCCCCTCAACGGGAACACATCTTAAATATTACCACAAAAACCTGCATTCCTGCAAGCTTTTCGGGCAATTCAAGAGCACAAACTGCTGTTTTTCCGGGTTTTGAACAGAAAAAGCAGCATTTCTGGTGCAAAATCCATCAGAAACACTGCCGTCGTAAATTGATATCCGCAGCCCGGCGTAAAGCCGTATCCGTATTGAACCAAAAAAGCACCCCCTGCCATGGCCTTGTAAGGGTCAGCAGCGGGTGCTCTTTTTGGTTTATGTCCGTACAAAGAAATCCGGGAACCGTTCCAATATCTTCTGGAAATTCTCGCGGTACATGCCAAGGTGATGCTCAAACAGGGCTTCTACGTCCACGTCCAGCGGCAGGCCGTCCCGCAGGTAGCCAAAGATCTGCTCGTGCTCTTTCTGCACCGAGGCAATATTTCCCCGGCAAAGGGCCGAGTCCAGATACCGCACACGGTCCATATGGGAAGTAACGTTGTGCATAGCCTCCCAGATGCGGTCGTAACCGGAATCGTGGTACAAAAGCCTGTGGAAGTCGTTATCCAGCGAGATGAAGAAGTCATCTGCTGCATCCTGATCCAGATAAAGGTCTTCGTTCTGCCGGTTCAGCAGTTCCTGAAATTCGTTCAGCTGTTCCCTTGTCAGCTTTCCGGCCAGCCCGCGCAGCAGCGCCGGTTCCAGAATGCGGCGCATGGCAAAGCCTTCGTTCAGGTATGGAACGCTGATCTTGGACACAATGCTGCCGCGCTGCGGCAGAACATCCACAAGCCACTCGCTTTTCAGCATCATCAGCGCTTCGTGTACCGGTGTGCGGCTCATGGCCAGCTGTTCGCACAGTTCGGCCTCGCTCAGCTGACAGCCCGGCTGCAGCTGTAAGGTCATAATATTTTTGCGCAGCATACGGTAGGCGTAAGCCCGGTTATTTTCGTCCATTCTGCGCACGTCCAGCAGCAGCGGCAATGCGCTGGCCTTTTCTTCTCTCATAGCAGTTCCCTTTTTTGCTTGCCGTAATTTTACCGCAGGGCGCACCGCCCCGCAGACATCTGAAATCATTCTTATTATAAAGCATCCCGCGGCACATGTCAAAAAGAAAAAGCACCAAGCATTGCTGCTTCGTGCTTTTTTGTGGTGCGCCTCGCGCACTCCTATCCGGACGGTGCGCCGCTGGTGGCCATCACCGGCCAAGTGGGGTGCACGGCCGGATATGACCATTCCCCTTTTCCTGTTTCATCTCTCCCTCAAAGCCGCCTTGCCTTGCAGGGTAACAAAAAAAGACGCTTTGCGATCTCTCGCGAAGCGTCTTTGCCTTTTGATGCTTAAAGTATCGCGTTTTCTGTTATTTCTTTCAATCCGAAAATTGCAACAACTTTTGCCTCCGTATTTTCTTGTTTTGTAAAGTTATACAAAGTCCTTCCTTGATTTTTGTCAAAATTAAAAGTCACGCGTCCCGATTCATATTCTGTACTTTTTTATTTGTTCTTTGTCGTTTTTATTTTTGAATAAGTATTACTTCTGCCACTATTCTGCAATAAACTTTCCAAAATCAAGTCCAGAACACTACACTGTCACGCCCAGTTCATCCGGCCGTAGCGGGTGGTCAGCTGGCAGATCTCCTTTTGGAGCTTTTTGCTCAGCTGGGTCTTTTTCAGCCGCCAGCGCCAGTTCTGGCCCACGGTGGAGGGCTTGTTGATGCGGGCAGAGTTGTCCAGCCCCAGCCAGTCCTGTATGGGAACGATGCAGGTCGCCGCTGCGCTGCGCAGGATCAGTGCGATCATGCTTTTATAGAGCTGCTCCTCCGGGGTGGCATAGTCGTACAGGTAGTCCCGCACCATGGCACGCTCGGCATCGGTGACAGTCTGATACCACGATACCAGCGTCTCGTTGTCGTGGGTGCCGGTATAGGCCACGCTGTTCACCGGGTAGTTGTGGGGCAGATAGTCGCTGGCACTGCCGGTGTCGCGGGAGTCAAAGGCAAATTCCAGCACCTTCATGCCGGGGAAGCCGCTGTCCCGCACCAGCTGACGGACCGTCTCGCTCATATAACCAAGGTCCTCTGCAATGATCTCCCGCTTGCCCAATGCCTGCTCCACGGCACGGAACAGCTCGATGCCGGGGCCTTTCTCCCAGTGGCCCTCTGCCGCAGTCTCGCTGCCGTAGGGGATGGAGAAATACTCATCGAACCCGCGGAAGTGGTCGATGCGTACCACGTCGTACAGCTCGAAGCAGTACCACAGGCGGGTGATCCACCACTGATAGCCGGTTTCGCGGTGGGCTTCCCAGCGGTAGAGCGGATTGCCCCAGAGCTGACCGGTGGGCGAAAATCCATCCGGAGGAACGCCCGCCACCGCCGTGGGCAGATTTTCTTGATCCAGCTGGAACAGCCCCGGGTTTGCCCATGCATCCGCCGAATCCAGCGCCACATAGATGGGGATATCGCCGATGATCCGGATGCCTTTGCTGTTGGCGTAGGCCTTCAGTTTGCGCCACTGCTCATCGAACTTGAACTGGAAATCGACGCTCTGAACGATGCTTACGAAGAAACGCTGAAGGCCCTGTTCACCGCGCCGGATCGCCCCACCGCCATGCTGGTCAGCGACGACATCCTTGCCGTGGTGCTGGAACAGTTCTGCGGCAAGCTGGGGCTGCGCGTCCCGAAAGACCTTTCCATCGTGTCCTTCAATAACTCGCTGTTCTCCCGCATCACCAGCCCGCAGCTGACCACCGTGGACGTGAACCCCTACCAGCTGGGCATGGAAGCGGCCAGCCAGACCATCAACCATATCGAAAACCCGAATCTTCTGGCAACCAAGATCATTGTGCCGCATAAGCTCATCCAACGGGAGAGCTGCTGCCCGCCGCCGGAGATCTGATGTGCAAAAAACGAGGCCGTTCCCTTTCTTTTCCAGAGAGGCAGAACGGCCTCGTTTTGCTTATTTTTTCCGGTACTCCCGGGGTGTCATGCCGAAGTGCGCCTTGAACGCCCGGTTAAAATAGGAGAGGTTCTCAAACCCGCACCGGGAAGCGATGGTCAGAACCGTCTCATCCGTGGCCTGCAGCGCTTCGGCGGCGGCGTTGAGCCGGTACTCGTTCAGAAAGGCCACAAAGCTCTGCCCGGTCATCTGCCGGAACCACCGCATGAAGTGGCTGGCACTGAAGGAGCAGACCCCGGCGGCATCGGCGACCCGGAGTTCCTCGGTATAATGGGTCGAGAGCCATTGCAGGAGCGTTTTCAGCCGCTGGGTGTCGGCTGTCTCGGCGGCAAGCCGCTGCCGGCCCTGTGCAAGGAGCAGGGCAAGAAACCGCAGCAATGCCCCCTTGACCTGCAGCTCGTAGCCGGGGAGCTTGGCACGGTTGGCGTCTTCCACCTCCCGCAGGCAGGCGGCGGCCTGCAGATAGCACAAATCGTTCGGGGTCAGCCGCGCAGGCAGCGACAAGCGCCCGCTTTGCAGCGGAAGCAGATATTTCTCGGCACAAAGGTCCTCTGCGCCGCCCAGAAGCTCCAGCTCAAAAATGATATTTTCGTATTCCATGCACTGCCCCTCGGCCTGCCGCAGGGCATGGAGGGTGCCGGGCGTAAAAATAAAGATGTCCCCCATGCGGGCCGGGCAGCTCTCAGCGCCCACCTGCACCAGTCCTGTGCCCCGCTTGACAAAGACCAGCTCCATGCTCTCCTGCCAGTGGAGCGCCACCTGCGGAAAGTCCCCCGGAATGGTGCAGGGATACAGATTGAAGGGAAACCGCACGGCACCATGCTGCTTGGTCTCCTGCAAAGATGCCTGATTTTGCATTGTTTCACCTCCTGATGATAGGATTGTACCACAGTCTGCGCTTTTTAGGCAAGATTTTGATTGTTTTATGTGGTATATCTGGAAGTACAGATGTCAAACCTGTTTTCCGCAAGGTGTATTTGAAAACAAAGAAAATGACGAATATTTCGCAAGCACAAACGGGATCCAAGGCTGTTTCACGCAAGATCCGGCTGTGCTTGTAGAAATAGACTAAATTTTCGACTTTTCAGATACACCCTAACAAAGGAGGATGCATTTATGAGCTTTACCGAAACGTTACAGGGTCTCACGGGCAAGCCGCTGGCAGACTGCACGAATCAGGAGCTGTATCTCGCGCTGCTGGAACTCGTCCGGCAGAAGAGCGCCGACCGTGTGCAGCCGGTCACCGGCCGCAAGCTGTACTATATCAGCGCCGAATTTCTCATCGGCAAGCTGCTGTCCAACAACCTCATCAATCTGGGACTGTACGATGAAGCCCGCGATGCACTGGCTGCCGTCGGCAAGAGCCTTTCCGATATCGAAGAGGTGGAGCCGGAACCTTCTCTGGGCAACGGCGGTCTGGGCCGTCTGGCTGCCTGCTTCCTCGACTCTCTGGCAACGCTGAACCTGCCCGGCGACGGCGTGGGCCTGCGGTATCACTTCGGCCTGTTCCATCAGTCCTTTGAGGACGGCGTGCAGAACGAAAAGCCCGACCCGTGGCTCACCGCCCACAGCTGGGCGGAAAAGACCGACATCACCTACCCGGTGGAGCTGGCGGGCAAGGAGTACACTGCCCGGCTGTACAAGCTGGCCGTTACCGGCTACGAGGGCCGCACCAACACCCTGAACCTGTTTGACCTTGACACCATCGATGAGAGCATCGTCCATGACGGCATTGCCTTCGATAAAACTGCCATCGACAAGAACCTGACCCTCTTTCTCTACCCGGACGATTCCGATGAGGCAGGCCGCCGCCTGCGGGTGTACCAGCAGTACCTGATGGTCTCTGCCGGTGCCCAGCTCATTCTGGCCGAGTGTGCCGCCCGGGGCTGCGATTACCATGATCTGGCCGACTACGCCGCCATCCAGATCAACGACACCCACCCCAGCATGGTCATCCCGGAGCTGATCCGGCTGCTGGGCGAAAAGGGCATCGAATTTGAGGAAGCCGTAAAGATCGTCACAAAGACCTGCGCCTACACCAACCACACCATTCTGGCCGAAGCGCTGGAAAAGTGGCCCCGCGCCTATCTGGATGCCGTGGTGCCCCAGCTGATGCCCATTATCGAAAAGCTGGACGCGCTGGCCCGCACCCGCACCAAGGACGAGAGCCTTGCCATCATCGACAAGGACGACCGGGTGCACATGGCCCACATGGATATCCACTTCACCCACTCCACCAACGGCGTGGCGGCGCTGCACACCGAGATTTTGAAAAAATCCGAGCTGCACGGCTTTTACGAGCTGTACCCGGAAAAGTTCAACAATAAGACCAACGGCATCACCTTCCGCCGCTGGCTGCTGGAATGCGACCCCCGCCTGACCGCCGCGCTGGAACAGCACATCGGCTCCGGCTTCCGTAAGGATGCCACCGAGCTGGAAAAGCTGCTGGCTTTTGCTGACGACGAAGCTGTGCTGGAGCAGCTGACCGCTGTGAAAAAGGCCAACAAGGAAGCACTGGCAGACTGGCTGCTGCGCACCCAGAAGGTGAGCGTGAACACCGATGCTGTGTTCGACATCCAGTCCAAGCGCCTGCACGAGTACAAGCGCCAGCAGCTGAACCTGCTGTACCTCATCCATCAGTACTACGAGATCAAGGCCGGGCACCTGCCCGCTGCTCCGCTGGTGAGCATCTTCGGTGCCAAGGCGGCACCTGCCTACACCATTGCAAAGGACATCATCCATGCGCTGCTGACCCTGTCCAAGGTCATTGCCGCAGACCCGGAAGTGTCCAAGTGGCTGCAGGTGGTGTTCGTGGAGAACTACAACGTTACCGCCGCCGAAAAGCTGATCCCCGCCTGCGACCTGTCCGAGCAGATCAGCCTTGCCTCCAAGGAAGCTTCCGGCACCGGCAACATGAAGTTCATGCTGAACGGCGCGCTGACGCTGGGCACCATGGACGGTGCCAATGTGGAGATCAGCCAGCAGGTGGGCGAGGAGAACATCTATATCTTCGGCCAGACCTCCGATCAGGTCATCCACCGCTATGCCGTGGGCGACTACGACCCCGCCCAGTGGGTGGAGGGCGATGCCAACATCCGCCGCGCCATCAACTTCCTCACCGGCCCGGAGATGCTGGCCGCCGGTCACGCCGAAAACCTGACCCGCCTGCACAACGAGCTGATCCATAAAGACTGGTTCCAGACCCTGCCGGACTTCAACGCCTACGTTGTGCGCAAGGGGCAGGCCCTCAGCGATTACGCCTGCGACCCGAAGGGCTGGCGGCGCAAGTGTCTGGTGAATATTGCCAAAGCGGGCATGTTCTCCTCCGACCGCACTATTGCCGAGTACGACCGCGACATCTGGCATCTGGGCGAATAATTTATTATCGCAATTTTCAAAAAAAGTGCCTATCAAAACGGCACATTTGCGATATGCAGTTTGCAGATGTTGCTTGTACGTTAAAAACGCAAACTGCTATGATCTCTGCGCCTCACAATCATTTTTCTTAAAGAAGCTGCTGCACATCGTGTGGCAGCTTTTTTGTTTGTGTGGTCTGTTCATCATTTGATGATGCCATCACACCGCTTGCATCCAATTCAACTTGAAGCGGACAGTTATTTTCTGCACAAAATTTTTTGAGGTTGTAAACCGCAGCAGGGCAAATCCATACCAAAGCAGGGCAAGTTCATACCAGCTCGCAATTGGGGGATCTGATTTTTCAAATTCGAGACCGCTCTACTGGAACTTCTGAAGAACGCAGACTCCGAAGTAGTAACAGCCAACCGTTTTTGCACAAAGAAGCTCCCAATGAATCAAATATCCGCTCTTCCTAATCCGCTGAAAATTTTATTTCAGGAATACAATCAGGGTCAAATCGAGTCTGTCGGCTTCTGCAACTTTAAGGAGATCCTTGAAGCCATCCGGCTGATGGATGCAGACGAACGCAGAGGGTTGACGAGAGCCTTGTTCGCCTAACTTCTCTTCTTTTTATGCAAAGGAAAGCAGGCTGTGCAAACCTTGCGCAGAAAAGCCCCCGATTCGGGCAAATGTGCAAACGGTGTGCAAAAGTGTGCAGCCACTTTCCTACATAAAGAAAGAACGCCAAATCTTACGACTTGGCGTTCAATATCTGGTGCACCTCGCGCACTCATATCCGAACTTTTCTCTGCTTTCACAGCTTCCCCGAAAGCAACGGTTTCCGTACCTTCCTTATAATTAAAGGTAATGAGAACCTTATCATCGTAGAGATAGATGGCATTGATGAAGGTGTCCACCAGCACCTGCCGCTGCTCCGGCTGGGTCATATCCAGCTTACGGAAGCGAAGCAGCCAAAACCGGACGAACTCTTCTTTCATCTTCGGCTTGGCCAGCCGTTCCTCGGCAATGCGGGCTTGCAGTTCCTTCCGCTGTTCTTCCAGCACTTCCAGCCGCTCCTTGGTGGAGCTGGTCAGAATGCCCATCTGGATGGCGTTCAGCATATTGGTGATGCCGACTTCCGTTTCCTTCAACTGCTTTTCGTAGATAGGCAGGTCGGTACTCTCCTGATTTTGCAGCTCCATGACCTTGGCGATGATGGCATTCATGGAAGCGTCATCTTCCACCAGCTTCATGGTTTCGTTGACCACCAGATCTTCCAGCCACTGTTTCCGCACTGCCTTTTTGTCGCAGGTCTTTTTCTTCTTGGCGGCAGCACACTTGTAATAGGTGTACATCTTCCCGGTATGGCTGACACCGCTTTCTCCGAACATCAGCGCTCCGCACTTGCCGCAGTATAGCTTGGTAGTGAGTAGATAGCTTTCCTCTGCTTTATGACGGGCAGGGGCCTTTTTGTTTTTTGCCAGCTTTTCCTGCACCTTATTGAACAGTTCTTCTGACACGAGAGCTGGAATCGCATTGGGCTGTACCACATCTCGCAAACGCAATTCGCCGATGTACCGGCGATTACTCAGCATCCGCTGAATCGTATTGTAGGACATCTCCCCGCCCATCGAATTCTTAATGTTGTGCGCTTTCAACCAGTCCCGCAAATCGGTCATGGTTGCGCCATCTGCATACTTCTGGAACGCCTGTTCCACATAAGGAGCCAGCAGCGGGTCGGGCTGGTAATGCCGGGTCTCATCGATCATGTAGCCGAACGGAATCGTGCCGCCATTATAAATACCCTTGAGAGCGTTTTCGGTCATGCCACGCACGACCTTTTCAGACAAGTCAGCCGAGTAATATTCGGCATAGCCCTCCAGCACCGATTCCAGAATGATACCCTCCGGTCCAGCCGAAATGACTTCTGTTGCCGACACCAGCTTCACACCATTGCGTTTCAGCTGGGTCTTGTACCGTGCGCTATCGTAGCGGTTCCGGGCAAAGCGGTCGAGCTTCCAGACGATAATAACATCAAAGATGCCACGCTCACTGTCCTTGATCATCTGCTGGAACTGTGGGCGGTTGTCTGTTTTTGCAGAGATGGCACGGTCGATATAGTGCTTCACCACCGTGAAGCCGTTCTTCTCCGCATAGGCGGTGCATTCCCGAATCTGCCCTTCAATGGATTCTTCGCGCTGGTTGTCCGAGGAATAACGGGCATAGATCACGGCGGTCATGGCAGGCACCTCCCATTTATACATCATTGAACGGTGAAGCGTTCATCAAGGCAATGTTTCGTATAATGTATATACCATAACTTGTGCAGAATTGCAAGATAAATTTATATTGAAAACCGGCAGTTCTCTGTTTTCAAAGAACTGCCGGTCATACTTCTTATTTACCCCAGACGGTCTCAGCGATTTCCTTGACCAGTTTGAGCTTGTTCCACTGTTCCAACTCGGTCAGCTTATTGCCGATCTCGCAGGAGGCAAAGCCGCACTGCGGACTCAGGCAAAGACGGTCGAGAGGAATGTACTTCTCTGCCTCGCGGATGCGGGCGATGACGGCATCCTTATTTTCCAACCGAGGAGATTTGGTAGTGACAAGACCCAGCACCACTTTTTTGCCATCGGCCACATATTTCAGCGGCTCAAAGCTGCCGGAACGCGCATCGTCAAACTCCAGATAGAACGCATCTACATTTTCCTGTGCCAGCAGGAAAGGCGCAATGGTGAAGTAATCGCCCTCGCTGGCCCAAGTAGAGTGGTAGTTCCCACGGCAGACATGCGTGGTAATTGTCAGACCTTCCGGGCGGTTTTCCAGTGCCAAATTGTTCAGACGCAGGTACTCTGCGGCCACATCCTCCACTTTGGTATTGCTCTCCTTGAGGAAGTTCTGGTAATTCGGGTCTCCGATCATGCCCCATGTGCAGTCGTCAAACTGGATATTGCGGCAGCCAGCGGCATACAACTCCTGAATGACGGTGCGGTAGGCGGCAGCAATATCCTGAATCAGTTGTTCGTGGTCGGGGTAAACAGCATCCGTATTTTTGCCATTGTCCTCACGGTACAGTTCGGCCAATAGCTGCGCCGGGGCAGGCATGGTCTGGCGAGCGATGCAATTCTCATCCTCAAACTGCTTGACAAATTTGTAGTGCTCTACAAAAGGATGGTTCTCACCGCTGATCTTACCACTCACTTTAATGGAACCATGGGTAGTCTCCTCACCGTGGAAGAAATAACCGTGATCCAGTTCCACTTCATCAATACCGTGGAACCCCCACATAAAATCCAGATGCCAGTAGCTACGGCGAAACTCGCCATCGGTAATGGCGTGATAACCAGCACGCTTCTGCTTCTCGATCAGGCGGGTGATCTCCTCATTTTCCACAGCGGTCAGCGCGGCACGGTCGATCTCGCCGGCCTTGAACTGGGCACGTGCCTCTTTCAAGCGCTGGGGGCGCAGGAAGCTGCCCACAAAGTCATAACGGAACGGTGATTTCAATTCTGCCATATCGCAAAACCCTCTCTATACGTCATTTTTCCTGTTCGTTGCTTGATGGCAACAGTATACCGCAGGAGTGGGTTTGTGTAAAATACGAAATACAGGCGCTTTGATATAGCTTGAAATTATACCTGCTCTGTATACTTTTTTAGAATCGCAATATACTGTTTTCCGAATCGTCCGGGCTGCACCTGTTTGTGGGTCAGATAGCCGATTTGCATGGAATCATCCACCAAAAGCGGCACGGCACGGATGTTCGGACCGTTGAGTGCCTCGCTGATGACGCCGCTGCAAATGGTATAACCATCCAGACCGATCAGCAGATTGAACAGAGTTGCACGGTCTCGCACCAGAATGTCCTTTTTGCTGTCCAGAGTGCTCAAAATCTCCTCCGAAAAATAGAACGCATTGTGCTCCCCCTGCTCATAGGAAAGGCGCGGGTAGAGCTTCAAATCGTCCAGTGTCAAAGCCTTTTTCTGCGCCAACGGGCTGGCTGCGCTGACGAACACGTGGGGCTTTGCGGTGAAGAACGGCGTGAAAATCAAATCATGTTCTCGGATGACTTTGCGCAGAACGGTTTCATTGTCGTGGTTCAGATAGAGCACGCCCACCTCACTGCGCAGCTTCGCAACATCCTCAATGATCTCGTAGGTCTGCGTCTCTCGGATACGGAAATCGTATTCCTCTCCGCCGTATTCTTTCAACAGTTCCACAAAGGCTTCCACGGCAAAGGAATAGTGCTGGGCCGACACGCAAAACTGATGCTTGACCGGGGCCGAGCCAAGATATTTCTCTTCGATGAGTTCTATCTGAGCCAGCACCTGCCGAGCATATCCCAGAAACTCTTCTCCCTCCGGAGTCAGAGCCACACCCCGGTTGGTGCGGTGAAAAATGGTCAACCCAACTTCCTGCTCCAACTCTCGGATGGCATTCGTCAGGCTGGGCTGTGAAATATAGAATTGCTGTGCCGCCCGGCTGATCGTGCCGGTGTCGGCTACGGTGGTAACATAACGAAGCTGCTGCAAGGTCATAGCGGATCCCTCCCGATGGCTTTTTATCATCCTATCGCAGATGGAACAAAAACACAAGTTTTTTCTGTGATACCGGATCCGCATTGCAGGCATATTCAAGATACGTTTTACCCACGCTGCAAATTCTTTTATAATAGCACCGCAGTCTTGATGGACTGCGGTATTCCCATATCACAAAGGAGGCTTTCCGGTATGGGACAGCGGCAAAGTGAGATCATCAAAAATCACATGGAAGTCTACTGGCACGACTATGCGTCGGCCAGCAAAGGCATCCCCATCACGGAGGCAGGGCTTGTAGAAAAGGCATCTGTCATTGGCCGCACCGGGTTGATGCTGCTGGAATGCGGCACGGGTGCATGGCGTGTCCGAAGTTCTATGAATACCCTCTCGCGGGAACTGGGCGTTACGACAACGGCAGACATCGGTCTGCTGTCCATCGAGTTCACCTGTTTTGATGGAGATCAGTGCTATACCCAGTCGCTCTGCCTGACAAATACGGGTGTGAACACCTCCCGCCTGAATCGGTTGGAACATTTCGTCAACGACTTTGACCGGGAAGGAAAATTCATGACTGGCGAAGAACTGCACAGTCACCTCGATGAGATCGAGCGCATCCACGGTCTGTATTCCCCTACTGCGCTTGGTTTTGCGGCAGCACTGGCCTGCGGGTGCTTCACCTTTTTACTGGGCGGCGGCCCAATCGAGATGTTGTTTGCCTTTTGCGGCGCAGGCATCGGCAACTTTGTGCGCTGCAAGCTGACAAAACACCATTTCACTCTGTTTCTGGGCATCACGGCTTCAGTCTGTTCGGCAAGCCTCGTGTATGCTGTCCTGCTGAAGCTGGCTGAGGTGTTGTTTGCCGTATCGATACAGCATGAGGCAGGCTACATCTGCTCCATGCTCTTTATCATTCCGGGCTTTCCGTTCATTACCAGCGGTATCGACCTTGCCAAGCTAGATATGCGTTCCGGGCTGGAACGCCTTGCCTACGCCATGCTTATCATTCTGGTGGCTACCATGACGGCATGGATCATGGCACTTCTGCTGCATTTGCAGCCGGTACAGTTCCCGGCCCTGAGCCTGACGGTTCCGGAAGAGATCGTGTTCCGTCTGTTGACGAGCTTTGGCGGCGTATTCGGTTTCTCACTGATGTTCAACAGCCCCCGGAATCTGGCGGTCTGTGCAGCCCTCATCGGTGCCGTGACGAACACATTCCGGCTGGAACTGGTCAGCCTTGCCGGGTTCCCGCCCGCTGTGGCTGCGTTTCTGGGTGCGCTGCTGGCCGGTCTGCTGGCATCCTGCCTGAAGAGTGCCGCAGGCTATCCCCGTATCTCGGTCACGGTTCCTTCCATCGTCATTATGGTTCCGGGGCTGTATTTCTACCGTGCCATTTACAATCTGGGCATCATGTCTTTGACCGACTCAGCCACATGGTTTGCAAATGCCATCCTTATCATCGTGTCACTTCCGCTGGGTCTGATTTTTGCCCGTATCATCACCGATAAGACATTCCGTTATTGCACATGACGTGCGTGTCACCTCTCTCCCTCTATAAAGCAAAACGCAGAGAACTGTCTCAGCTCTCTGCGTTTTGTTTTGCTGTGTATGAGGTCATAAAAGGGAACCCGTTTACAGGGTGCTTACTCCCCGTAAACGATCTTGGTGGCAGTTTCCATATGGCGTTCCAGCCGGTCTGCAAAATGTTCCAGCGGCAGGAAGACGCCAAGTTCATCGTAGCGGGTTCCGCCGTCCTTGAGCGTATCCTGTCCATAGTAGACCACGGAACGGGGCAGTGCGTGCTGCAGCCTCATCTGGATATCCCAGACGGTGGAGTAGGCTTCCGCTTCCGTTACCTTCTGCTTCACGGTGTCCGGCAGTTCGTAGATCAGCAGCAGCCCCAAATGCTGGTTGTAGTGGTACTCCACCACATCCATCGAGCCTTCGTCGTAGCCGTGATACTTGCAGTAGCCGCTGGCAAGGTACATTTTTACCTTTTCCTGCTTCTGGAACACCCGGATGAACCGGTCGTATACTTTGCTGCTCACGGCAAATTTGTTGTTCGGCAAAAGAACGCCGGCATCATCCGTCAGGATCACCGGGTTCGGCTGACCATCGGCGTTGAATTTGAACGGGATCAGGGCAGCGTTCCGTAGCAGGTCAAACATACTGTGCTGGCAGATCGCCATCAGAAAGGCAGACAGATCCTTGTTCTCGTAGGCATTGAACAGCGCTGCGGCAAACTGCTGTGCACTCACGGTCGGCGCATCCAGTACGTCTGCCATGTCCAGCGAGTCGTTGAAGGTATCCATCAGGCGTCGGCAGGCTTCTGGATTTTTCAGGATCTCCCCGAACAGTGCCTCTGCTCTTTCTTCTCTTGGAAATATCGTTGCCATTGAGCAAGCCCTCTTTCTCTGAATTTCCAATGGTTATTATAAGGGCTGCGGGCAGAGATGTGAAATATCGGTTTTGTATCGACGGCATTTTATTGGGATATGAAAGATATGCTCTCCGTCTGCTTTGATGCAGCCGGGCGGGGTGAGTCTGCTTTTGTCATCATCTGCTGGAACTTCCGCGCCGCCGTGTTCAGCGGGCGGTGGTGGTCGTAGACGAGGCAGATGGAGCGGGTGGGGATGATCTCCTGCAAGTGGAGCTGGACGAGCTCGCCCCGCGCCAGCAGGTCTTTTGCCATGGGTTCCGGCACAAAGGCGAGGCCCAGCTCGCTTTTCACCAGCGTCAGCATCTGGTCGGTGGTGGCGGCCTCGGTGTCGGGCCGCAGCACCGCGTCGTGGTCGAGGAAGAACTGCCGGTAAAAGCTGCGGGTCATGCTCTCATCGCTCAGGGAGATGAGCGGGTAATTGCTCAGCTCCTTTAGGGTCAGGCTTTGGCTGGCCAGTGCGGTGAAGGTCCGGCCGCCCACCAGCACCTCGTAAAAGGATTTCAGCTCCACCAGCTTCAGCCCCGGTTCCACCTCGGCCGGGGTGGAGATGATGGCGAAATCGACCTCGCCGTTCTTCACGGCCTGCAATGCTTGGGGAGTGGAGTGGTTCGAGATGCGCAGCCGGATGCCGGGGTACTCGGTGTGGAAAGCCCGCAGCTTTTCGGAAAGGTAGATGTTCAGGGCCGTCTCGGTGGCGCTGATGCAGATGGCTCCGTGTTCCAGCGTGGCGCTGGCACTCAGCTCTTCCTCGGCGTCTTGGATCTGCACCGCCGCCGACGCGATGCGGGAATAGAGCATCTCGCCCTCCGGCGTCAGGGTCACGCCCCGGTTGGAGCGGATGAACAGCACGCAGTTCAGCTGGCTTTCCAGCCGGTTCATCGAGTGGGTGATGTTGGGCTGGTTGTTGCCCAGCACCCGCGCGGCCTTGGTAAAGTTTTGGTATTTCGCTACATAATAGAAAATTTTGTAGTATTCCCAGTCCACATACATGATGCGTCTGCCTCCTCCATGTAAAAATCACATTGCAGCTATGTGCAGGATACTTTTTACACATTCTTTCTCTGCTCGTATAATAGCAACTGCAATCGGAAATTGCAAGAGGGAATTTGAAAGTATTAAAGTTGGTTTTGAACGGAGGCAGTTACCGTGTCTGAAATCAAAAAGGTCGTGCTGGCATATTCCGGCGGTCTGGATACGTCCATCATCATTCCGTGGCTGAAAGAGCATTACGACAACTGCGAGGTCATCGCCGTCTGCGGCAATGTGGGCCAGAAAGGCGAATTGGAAGGGCTGGAAGAGCGCGCCAAGGCAAGCGGCGCTTCTAAGCTGTACATTGAAGACCTGACCGACGAGTTCGTGGAGGATTATGTCATCCCCACCATGCAGGCCGGGGCCGATTACGAGGGCTATCTGCTGGGCACCAGCTTTGCCCGCCCGATTTTGGCAAAGCGTGTCGTGGAGATTGCCCGCGCCGAGGGTGCCGACGCCGTCTGCCATGGCAGCACCGGCAAGGGCAACGATCAGGTGCGCTTTGAGCTGGCCATCATGCACTTTGCACCCGATCTGAAGATCATCACCCCGTGGCGTGAGTGGGACATCCAGAGCCGCGATGAGGAGATTGACTACGCCGAGGCTCATCACATCCCGCTGAAGATCAGCCGCGAGACGAACTACTCCAAGGACAAGAACCTGTGGCATCTGAGTCATGAGGGCCTTGACCTCGAAGATCCGGGCAACGAGCCGCAGTATGATAAGCCGGGTTTTCTCGAACTGGGCGTTTCCCCCAAGACGGCCCCGGACAAGTCCGAGTTCGTGGAACTTGAATTTGAAAAAGGTGTGCCGGTCAGCCTGAACGGCGAAAAACTGAAGCCTGCCGTCCTCATTGCCAAGCTGAACGAGATCGGCGGACGGAACGGCATCGGCCTGTACGATGTGGTGGAGAACCGCTTGGTCGGCATGAAGAGCCGCGGCGTCTATGAGACCCCCGGCGGCACCATCCTCTACAAGGCCCACGAAGTGCTGGAGACTCTGACGCTGGACAAGCTCACCGCCCACAAGAAGCGCGAGCTAGCCATCACCTTTGGTGAGCTGGTCTACGATGGCCAGTGGTTCAGCCCCCTGCGCAAGGCCCTGAGCGCCTTTGTCACCTCTACGCAGGAGCATGTCACCGGCAAGGTGCGTCTGGAACTGTACAAGGGCAACCTCATCAACGCCGGTGTCTGGTCGCCGTATTCCCTCTACCGGGAGGACATTGCCACCTTTGCCGCAGGCGGCGACTACAAGCAGAGCGATGCCACCGGTTTCATCAGCATCTACGGCCTGCCCACCAAGGTGCAGGCCATTGTAAACAACGAAAAAGAAGGTAAATAAAGAGTTATGCTTACCGCTGTTACTGGAATCAACTGGGGCGATGAGGGCAAGGGCCGCGTCATCGACCTGCTGGCCGAACATGCTGACATCGTTGCCCGCTATCAGGGCGGCAACAATGCTGGACACACCGTCGTCACCGAGAAGGGCAAGTTCATCCTGAACCTGCTGCCCTCCGGCATCCTGCACCCGGACGTGACCTGTGTGCTGGGCACCGGCATGGTGATTGACCTCGAGCACCTCGCAAACGAGATGCAGGCCATCGAAGCCCGTGGTGTGGAAGTCAGCCCCAAGAATCTGAAGCTCTCCGATAAGGCCACCATTTCGATGCCGTGGCACAAGGTGCAGGATGGGCTGGAAGAAGACCGCCTTGCCCAAAAGGGCAGTGCTTTCGGCTCCACCCGCCGCGGCATCGCCTACGCCTACAGCGACAAGTACCGCAAAAAGACTCTGCGTTTGGGCGACTTGCTCCACTTGGACGAGAAGCGCACCCAGAACCGGCTGCATATGATTTTGGACTCCAAGAACATGGAGCTGGCGGGCTGCTACCATCAGGAAAAGATGTCCTACGATGCCCTGCTGAACTGGTGCAAGTTGCAGGCCGAGCACTTTACGCCGTACATCTGCGACGTCGGTGCTTTTTTGCAGCAGGCTCACGACAGCGGCAAACGGATCGTGCTAGAAGCCCAGCTGGGTGCTATGCGCGACATCGATTACGGCATCTTTCCCTTCACGTCCAGCTCCAACACGCTGGCCGCTTACGCGCCGCTGGGGGCCGGTATCCCCAACTGCAAGCTCGACCATGTGGTCGGCGTGCTGAAATCTTACTCCACCTGCGTGGGTGCAGGTCCCTTCGCCGCCGAGAACGCCATGGGCGAAGAGTGGAACGAGAAGCTGCGCAAGGCAGGCGGCGAATACGGCGCGGCCACCGGCCGTCCTCGCCGCGTTGGCCCCTTCGACTGCGTAGCCAGCCGCTATGGTTTAGCCTGTCAGGGCGCGGATAAGATTGCCCTCACCAAGCTGGATGTGCTCAGCAGCATGGAGGAGATCCCGGTCATCACCGGTTACAAGTTGGATGGAGTGAAAGTCCCCCGCTTCGACACCCTGTCTGACCTCGACCGAATGGAGCCGGTGGTCACGATGCTGCCCGGCTGGAACAAGGATATTTCCGGCTGCAAGAGCTGGGACGAACTGCCGAAAGAAGCCAAGGGCTATGTGGAGTTTCTTGAAAAGCAGCTGGATCATGAGATTCAGTTCGTCTCCACCGGTGCCGAGCGCGAGAAGTTTGTGCTGAAGGGAGAATGGCTGTGAGACACTTCATCGAGCCGAACAGCTTTTCTCTGGACGAGCAGTTGGCCCTTCTCGACCTTGCCGACCGGATGGAAGCGAATCCCGCTCCCTATGCGCACCTGTGCGACGGGCGCATTCTGGCGACGCTGTTCTACGAGCCCTCCACGCGCACCCGGCTTTCGTTTGAGTCGGCCATGCTCCGCCTCGGCGGCAAGACGCTGGGCTTTGCAGGAGCCCAGCTCTCCAGCGCCAGTAAGGGTGAAACCGTGGCAGACACCGCCCGCGTTGTCAGCAACTACGCCGACGTCATCGCCATGCGCCATCCCAAAGAGGGTGCCCCGCTCCGGGCGTCGATGTACGCACGAGTGCCCGTCATCAATGCAGGTGACGGCGGACACGCCCACCCCTCCCAGACCATGATCGACCTAATGACCATCCGCCAGTGCAAAGGGCGGCTCGATCACCTGACTATTGGCTTTTGCGGCGATCTCAAATTTGGCCGGACGGTCCACTCCCTGACCGCAGCCCTCAGCCAGTTTGAGGGAAATCGGTTTGTGTTCATTTCGCCGGAGGAACTGCGCATCCCCCAGTACGTCAAGGACGAGACACTGACGCCTCTCCATCAGACCTACAAGGAGACTGCCGACCTCGAAGCAGAGCTGCCGCATCTGGATGTGCTCTACATGACCCGCATTCAGCAGGAGCGTTTTTTCAACGAAGAAGATTATCTTCGGTTGAAAGGATGCTATGAACTCGATGCCAAGATGCTTCAGTTGGCACAGCCGGATATGCCAGTACTGCACCCGCTGCCCCGCATCGATGAGATTAAACTGGATGTGGACAACGACCCTCACGCCGCCTACTTCGATCAGGTCCACAACGGCGTATACATCCGTATGGCGATCATTCTGGCCCTGCTGGGCATCCCCGACCCGTTGACCGGAAAGAAGGTGCTGGAATGCTGAGCATTGAAGGAATCCAGAATGGCTTTATTTTAGACCACATTCCCGCTGGAAAGGGGCTGGAACTGTATCAGCTTCTGGAATTGGAAGATAGTTCGGCATCTGTCGCTTTGCTGCAAAATGTCCGAAGCGGCAAATGCGGCCGAAAAGACCTGATCAAAATTGAAGGGACAGAACTTCCAAAGCGAATTGAAATTCTTGGAAAAGTAGACCCGAACATTACTGTCAACATTGTCCAGCATGGCGAAGTCGTAAAGAAATACCATCCTGTTCCACCGCAGAGATTGGTGAATGTGGTACGCTGCAAAAATCCTCGCTGCATCACTTCCATTGAAAGCGGCTGTGACCAGATTTTCCGTCTGGGCAAATCCGGCGAATACTATTGTGCCTACTGTGGGCAGAAGATGTAGTTTTGTTTTGATACATATATTGAAGGATGTGTCATACTTTTACTGCTTTACCACAATAAATTTTGCAAAACCATCTTGACGTGCTTTGCAATCCATGATAATCTCTGTCACAAATCCCCGCCCCGCAACACACCCGATTCATTTTGCCGCCGATTCACCCGACAAAATCCATCGCTGCGCTGCATGGGCGGTATTTTTCTTTTTCACAAATAAAATCTTATGTAGTTGTTAAATCTTCCAAAATTTGTTTTCAGTTGTTGACTACACAACTTCAAAGTGTTATTCTTGTGCTTGAAAGAAGCCGGACGTAGTGTCCGCACTGCGCCTAGCTTTCTTCATACTGAACCTTGAATCCTTCATAAGCCGTCTGAACGTGATACCGTGCCACGACCTCACACTTTCCGTGAGCGAGCCGGACAACGCCGCTGCACAAACAGGGGCAGGAACTTCGTTCGGAGCAAACGGTGACTCTCATACATGAGCAGAGACCTTTTACTTATTTTTTGCGTCTTAACAATTCGGAAACATTTGCTGATGAAGCGTTTTGAGCGCAGCGGTAGAGGGCAAGAACCGTCCCGTGGCCACAAATTTTCAATTCTTGAAAATTTCCTGTCCATCCGGGACTTCACTTCTTCAATGCATCTGCATTTCCGAAGTGATCTTGTTGGGGTAGCGCTTGTCGGGGCAACGCCCCTCCATCTGCTGTCGCAGACCGCGCTGCCGCTTAAAAGCCCCACTGGGGCTTTCATTGCTCCGCTGCGCTTCGCAAACGCGGTCCCACCCCAAACCCTGCTCATGGTTCGCACCTGACGGTGCGAACAAACGGCGTGTCGTGCTTTACATAACTTCACCGAGGAGTTATCGAACAGACAGGAGGTACAATGACCAAAACGAATGTTCAATCGACCCCTAGCAATTCCCAGCACCACGACACGCCGAACAACAAAACAAATAAAGAGCAGACCGTTCTTCTTTCACACACCCATTAAATAATTTTCCTGAATCCGCTTGACGAATATTACGGTTAGTGATATATTTATTACAGTAACCGTAATAAGGAGGCAAACCATGCGCGACAATGCAAAAGGTGGCGCGCTTACAGAAGTCACCTTTTATATTCTGCTCTCTCTTTATACACCAAAACACGGATACGCTGTTATGCAGTTTATTGAAGAAAAAACAGACGGACGGCTTTCCCTAGGCGCAGGCACTTTATATGGAGCATTAAATTCTTTGCAGGACAAGAAGTGGATTGAACCTTATGGAGATAGTGAGGGAAGAAAAAAAGAATACCACATTACAGCACAGGGAAAAGAAATTGCAGAAAAAGAGCTTGCAAGACTAAATGAACTTGTAAGCATTGCAAGTGAAATTATTGGAGGTGCAGTATGAGTAAAAAATGTTATCGATTTTTTGGCGGATTGCTAAATGCACAGGCAAAATGGTTAAACAAAATGTCCGAAAAAGGCTATCAACTTGTTCGGACGGGAACACTTTTATACGAATTTGAGAAATGCAAGCCCGATGAAGTGACCTATTGTGTAGAGTTTATCGGAGAAAAATCAAAAGAGAACGCAACGGACTACGCTGATTTCTTGGAGGATATGGGCTACAAGGTATTTTTCAAAAACATCAATCTAAACTATTCTGTTGGAAAAGTTCGTTGGCGCCCATGGGCAGAAAGGGGCGGTCGTATTGCGACAAACACAACAACTTTTAATCGAGAAATATTGATTGTAGAAAAAACAAATGATGGAAAGCCTTTTGAACTCCATACCTCTTATGACGATAAAGAAAAATACTACCGCAATTTGCGTAACCCATGGCTATTCCTGCTGCTCCTATTTGCACTGTTTGCCATTATCAAGCATTCTATTGTCTTGGGTATTTTTTCATTGGTTTCTGCAATTCCCAGCATTCTATACCAGCTCCAAATTATAGATGTCCGACAAAAAGCTAAAACGTGGGAAAAATAAATAACAATCAAGAGGGTGACAGCTTTTGTTGTCACCCTCTTGATTGTTATTTATAGAAATACAAAAAAGATTGCTCCGCAGCCTTTGAAGAACAGCACCGTGCAGAGCTGACAGCATACCGGGCAGCAGCAGCCTATTTCAAGGCAAACGACCTCACCAAGCTGCCCAGCCCGAAAAAGTTGGAAGCTGAGTATGCGCAGCTGGCATCCGAAAAGGCGAAGTTCTACGAGCAGTACAAGGAAGCCAAAGAAGAACTGCTCAAGCTGAAAACCGCAAAGCAGAATGTTGCGTCCTTTTCCGGGAGGAAGAACCGGCGCAGCAGGAGAGATAAAGGAGTGTGCGTATGATCAACTTGAAAATCGACCCGGAGTTTCAGTCCCAGATTCCCCCTCTGACCGATGATGAATTTAAGCAGCTTGAAGAAAATATCCTCAAGGAGGGCAAGCTGATTTCTCCTTTGATCGTTTGGGGTAACACCCTTGTTGATGGCCACAATCGTTATGAAATCGTTCAGGAGCATCCCGAAATTTCTTTCTCCACCATGCCGCTCCCGTTTGAAAGCAGAGAAGAAGTCCTCGCATGGATCTGCAAGAATCAGCTGGGGCGGCGCAATCTCACGCCGGAGCAGAAGAAGTTCCTCATTGGAAAGCAGTACAGTGTGGAACATCGGAAGCCCGGTGGAAACGGCAACAATCAGCACACGGCTGCTGCCAAGAAAACCGCCCCGGAGGAATTGTGTCAATTTGGCACAATTCCTCCCACCTCTGCGGAAGCGAGCATCCGCAAGCAGATTGCAGAGCGGAACAACGTCAGCGAATCCTACGTTGCCCGTTCTGAAAAGTTCATGCACGGCGTAGAGATCCTGGAACAGATGGTGCCCGGTATGCAGGAAAAAATCCTGTCCGGGCAGTTCAAAGTCCGTGATGCCGATATGCACCGCCTTGCCAGAGCTGATTTTCCGAACCGCAAGCAGATCGTGCACGAGATTCTGCACCCGGAGGACCGCTCTGCTCCGCAGTCGAGCTACTCACACTACTCTGAAATCAACTACTCTGCGCTGGAAGCTGCCGTCCGGCGCATCCAGCAGGACGTTGATTTTCTTATGCGCTACCTTCCCAATGTGCCCGATGATGCCTATGTGAAAATGGAATCCATGAAGATTCTGAAACAGCACAAGGCATATATGGCACAGTTTGAAGAAATGCTGAACGATGAAAAAGTCGCATAACGACAGGCACTTGTAAGCCATCAACTAGCCACCAGCCACAAGTGCAGGGCGGAAAATATCCGCGCCCTTGCGCCTGATAAAAATGGAACTTTGATTTTCTTGCCCGGCTTTGCCACGGCGGGACAGTCAAAGGAGCGTGCGTTTGAACAAAAAGAAAAAGTCCACAAACACTTCCCCTTATCCCGATGAAGCCATCGAATGTCTGGCACGGGCATTCTACCCGGCCATCCTTGCCTGCTGGAACAGCGAGGAAGGCCAGCGGGAGTTTGCTGCATGGCAGGCGGAACAGGCTCGTCTTGCAGGAAAAGAAAAACAGGAAGTTCCCGCTGGGGAACTCCCTGCTGTACATATCGCTGTTATCTGTGGCTTTAATCGCAAGTTTTACAAGCAGTGCAATTCTCAACAACTTGTTTGCGATATGCAATTCACGGTTGTTGCCAACGAATCAAATCGTGAATTACGCTGGCAGGGTGCGTCCTATTCAGGGACGCACCCTGTTTTTGTTTTGTATTTGATCTTCTAATCCATGGTTCAGACTGTATTCGCTCAAACACCCTCTAGAATGGTATGCCGGAAGCAGATGCCTCAAAGCTGCCGACATCTCCGATTTTTCAAAAAGACTTGACATTCCCGGGC
>ERZ772871.160-NODE-160-length-101575-cov-5.85845_pt1 | contig 101575 bp, 106 predicted proteins | sample MGYA00511899_ERZ772871 | MGnify/ENA primary metagenome ERZ772871 (study PRJEB29015, sample SAMEA2737693) | human gut metagenome | biome: human gut; feature: human-associated habitat; material: faeces | place: China | collected 2012 ...
TGAGACTGCCGGAGCTGGACTCCGGCTAGATCACTGAAAAACGCAAAATATCAGAGGCAATCATCGAAGGGATGATTAATTTTCACCCTAAGGAATTCCTACGATTCGTCAATAATGGAACGCGTTTTTACCGTAATTAACCCCAAATTAAGTTAAGGATTTGCGTAAAAAGGCTATTAACCTCTCCAAATACTCATGAATTATCGAGAACTAAAAGTCAAATCTGAAACCGTCTCTTTAGAAAGAACGGAAGCATCGAGCGCTTTAGGTCGCGCAAATAGAATTGAAAGTGAGAATTTAAACTAACCACGCAACCCGCTAATGAAATGAAGGCTCGGATAGTTCTAGGGATTTTTGGGACAAAGAAAAACCCCGCAAATCTACGAGGTCTTAAGAATTAGGTCTGGTGCCCGGGACTGGACTCGAACCAGCACGCCCGTGAAGGCGCTAGCACCTGAAGCTAGTGCGTCTACCAATTTCGCCACCCGGGCAACAGAGAAATGAAATTTTACCTATAAGATTCGATTTTTGCAAACACCTATATAGACTCTATTTGTAATAAATTATTTCAAATGAGCTTCGATTTCAATTTATCGGTCCCGGAGAATGCGAAGGGCAAAAAGAAAACCTCGCGAATCTGCGAGGTCTCAGGAATAAATCTGGTGCCCGGGAATAGCACCTACTTTTATATAATATTCAAATGGATATGTTAAACGGTTCCGTTAAAAACCCGTTAACGGTTAAAAAAAACGGTCAGAAAACGGTTTTTGTTGTTTTTGCAACAGCGTCGTTTTACGGCCCTTTTATTCCAAATCAATTAACTTAAGAAAATGAAGAAGCGCGAGGTTACCCTAGCCAAATATCTAAGGACAATTTATCAGCTATGCCCGTAAAACACTGTCATTTATGACGGTGATATAAGGGTCCAGTCCGAAGGACTGGTTATGCTAAACTGGCTCTATCTTTTCAGATCTAGGGGCGGGCTGTCCCGAAGTTAAGTCTGTGGAGAGATGTGAGACCTGAAGGAGTATACGGTTGTGTCCAAGCACGTGAAACTCCTTTTGGAGAACGTGCAAAAACCAAGCTGTACTCCTTTGGGCAATCCCGCTGAAGCAGAAACCCACCGAGGCAACTTCGACATTAAGCTACGGCTGTCGGAGAAGCGGTAGGAATCCTCTTCATTTATGGAGGGGAGGAAGTCAACCCTAGGTGATGATGAAAACCGCTAGAGAACAAAAAGGAAGGCGCTCGCTTAAAACTTGCAGTTGTAAATGTAACCACAAGAAAATTTGCTTGAATGCATGGATAGTCTTCTGTAGAATTGCTCTCAGTTGGGATGGGACTACCCGTCCGGCAGGGCCCCTGTCTTACGAGATTGGGGCTTTTGTTATTGGGAACTCTTTAAGTCCATTTCCATTCACACAACAGTCTGACAACCCTCTCCAAAACTTCTTTTTCAGAATCTCGTAGGTTCTGTTTTCCTGATCAGGCCGCATGCAATACAACCCTATAGGGCGGGCGGTTAAGTCTGCCAACTGAAGGCCGTTTGAATTCACTGTTTTTGGCGCCATAATGAGATCAAAAGGGACGCCCATTTTCTCTTTTATTTCATGGAAAGCTTTTCTGAGAGCCTCATCTTCTTTTCTTCCCCGTGATTCACAGATTATGTGGAGATTTTTCCCTTTCTCGTCGTGCATGGAAAGAAAACCTCTTAACCTTTCCATTCCAAATCTCATCGCCAGTGAGTATGGTTCATAGGGATGACAGTACTTATCACGGTGAGCTTCTTTGTGAATTACAACGGAGATGATGGTTGCCTCGGCGTTCTCGATGATTGCCGTCAGCTCCTCGAGAAATGCCTCCCTGGCTTCTTTTCCCAACTTAGAGAAAATACCTTCTTTTTTCCGGATATCCCTTTCGTGCAGAATAACCATATCATGACCAAAATATTTAAACTTCAATTTGCTCAGTGACGGTATTACCTTTTCCGCGTAGTCATTTTTTTTGAAAACGCAAAAACACAGAACGAATACTGGGAAGTCCGGATTGATTTTGTCCAAATAAGGGTCCCCACTCTCATCAACGTAAACTATATAGGAACTATTCTCTGTTGCCATGGGATGTTTCTTATTAACTTATCTCAGCTTTCCATTCTGTCACAAGGAAAACCTCTCGTCATTCGCAATTGATAGGCCAAGATTTAACATCCCACTCTTTTTGTCTCTGATTGTCTGTTCAAAACGGCTCACTTCAGTTGGATTGCACATCGTTCAATGATTTCTCTATCTCTGACTGCGCGTTCTGCACATTCTGCAAGAGTTTTTGAAGAGAGCTCAAGTGCGCGTCTAAATCGACCACACTCTCCAAGCTCCCTCTGTAGCTTTCGCTGTATCGCGGCGTCTCGCTCGCGCACCCTGATAGCAGAATCATTGAGAGTAGTAATAGACTTTTCAAGTTCAGCGATTTCACGGTCCTTCCTTTGTAGCGTTTCAATCTGGTGAGCTAATAGCCGCTCCCTCTCCTGCGTCCACTTCAGCTCCGTTTCCTGCTGGCCGAAGTGATAACCGAGCACAGAGGAAAACATGACGGCGGCAATAGTTAGGATTGCTCGAAACACTTTCGGCCCTTTCCTACTTTTCTGAAACTGTTTTGAAAAGATTGTATGTTCTGTTTAAGTTATCTTTCAGAACAAGATTTCTACTATCTAACAGATAAAGATATCCATCGCCCTTGCCTATTTTTTGTCCATGAACCCAAGAATAGGAAAAGAATCTTGCTTTTTTTCTAAAACCGCTATTTGCACAAAGAGTTGGAAATATGATCGATTGATCAATGTTTCTCTCCATGTATCCACCAAGGCCTCCTTCCCTGCAATCCAGATACAAAGTTACGCACTCTTCATCATCAGGTCCATCAATTCGACCTTCATTGGTCCAGACTCCTGTCCATTGCTTCTCATGTCTAAGATCGGACAGAATTTCTCGACAGGATTCTTTAAGGGTCTTGTAATTAATCAGTACATTGCATGCAACAGAAACAACCGCCGCCACTAAACCAGACACTAAAGCAGTAACCATATTCATTCCTTTAAAAATATTTTCTTTTCTTCCGCTCTTCGGTTTACCAGCCCTGGGAGAACCTGTCCAGCACTTTTCCTCCATTTTGGAAATTCTTCAGCAGCACCTTCATAATCTCCCGCGTTTAGTTTTCTTAGTAATGTTGATCTTCTGACGGCAGGCGTCAAGCCAAGGTTAAACAACCAACTCATCAAAGCAATAAACTGATTCTCCGTGATTGGAACTTTGACAATGGCGGCTAACTCCTCCTGTGTTTGAACCAGGTCTTTAGTTAGAAGGTCGTATGCTTCATTGCGCGTAATGTGCTCGCCTGCGTGCACGTCTTTCGTGTGGCCAAAACCAATGGTCCACACCCCAGCAGGACAGCGATAAGATTCAAGGGCCGGACCGCCCTTAGGGCCTTGTTCAAACTCCGCGATAAATTCAAGGGCCACGTCGGGATGAAACATGAGAACGTGTTGTTTCATTAGTCCACTCCCATTTTCTTCCTAAAAGCAAGCTCAACAATTTTTAAGAGACGTGTTCCCATCCAGCCCGCCACGCCTGAGAATGCTCCGCCGACATCAGGAGATACGCCTGCGAAGTTTATGACGCAGATATACGCGATAAGACCGCTAAAAGCGGATACGGCGACTTGAATCAAACATGCTTTCATGTTGAATGGTTTCTCCCCATCTAAGTTCGACAGAAAATACAGCAAGCCTCCGACGCTCGCGAAGGCAACGGCTATCAATGAATCTTTAATATCGTCAATCATCTGTGCTCGGTAAAAAGTAAGTTTCAATAGATTCATTGTCATAGGTCTCGAATAAGACTCAGAAAAAAAGTAAAGCCTCAAGATTTTTTCTCTTGAGGCCCTTGGTTTATTTAGCCGCCTGTTTCGCTTTAGCTAGGTTCTCCCTTCGTTCTTTCTCCTTTTCCCTGATTCTCCGAATGCGCTCGTCTGTATCGCGCTGTTCTAGCTTTAAGGTAGAAGGAGGCAATTTTCTTTTTGTCGCATCTCGAACCTTAGCTCTATGCTGTTCTTTGATTGCTTTTATTTCCCTATTAGTATCTAGGCCAGCCATAGCTTCTTGATACTCAAAATCAACCAGGCGATTCTTCACACCTACGGAGTGTTCCAGCGCTCGGCTCAATTCCATCGGCACATGATTTCCTGTGAAGCCGTTCACACCGAATAAAGAGGTTAATTCTTCGTGGGTTTCTTTTGCAAAAGGAGCACTCCTCAAAAAACCATAGCCCGTTTCATAAGAAATAGCCTGTGCAAGTCTTGTGCCGTGATACGACCACGGAGCTAATGCAGGACTAAGATTTTTAGCTAACCACGCCCCGCGCTTACGGAGTTTCTCCATTTCTGTATCTGCCTTATCGTTGACGACTTCTTTTCCTGTGAAGCTGTCTTTATTCGCAAACATGGCAAGACCAACAAGCGGATGACTGGGCATGAGCGGCTGAAAAATGCTAACGCCGCCCATTTGGTTATCAGCGTCAAACATATCTCCGCCTGGAATCCAGCGGCTAATATCCAAAAATTGGGCTTGTCCCGTAAGAGAGTCGTTCCAAATTCTCACAGATTTAGGCGTCAAGAAGGCCGTCAAGCCCTTCATAAAATCGGGCATAGTCTCAGACTCATAATCCTGAAGTTTTTGCGCCCTTTCCCAGCGTTTCAAAAGATCGTCGTCATCCCCTCCGCCTCCAGCTAACAAGAAATATGTAGCCATATTCAAGCCATAGAGAACGGCCGCAGGAGCTAGAAATCTATGCGGATACACTAACGCGGTCTTGAGAAGACACGGGATAGCCTTGTATGTCCAAGCAAAGAACGGTACGGCATAATCACGAATTGCCGCGGCCCCTGTAGGTAAATCGTCATACGTGAAGATGTATGAAGTTGCGTAATCTACAGCGTCCTCAGGCGACATGAGCGCCTCTTCGCGGGCCTTCTTGTACAGCACCAATTTAAAGAAACTGTCTTCAAATTCGTATGCGCTCCTCAGTTTTGATCGAAGGCCCCAAGACAAGACGCCGTTAACAAGATCAATCGCCTTATCAAGGCCCGATTCACTGCGGTTTAAAAGCTCCTGTAACTGCTTATCAGGTACGAGCGCGGCCATTTCTTCCTTAGTGAATGAACCCGAGAAAAGACCATACTTAAAAGCCTCCTGAATGAGTGTCGATTTTTTTTCACCTTTCGCAAATTCTCGGGCCGCCTCAACGTACTTATTAACGTCCCAATAACTAACACCTGCAAAGTGACACATAGTGATGTTGCCGACGGTGTTATTAAAGTGAGCGACTGGATTAAGGACGGTTTTTCCCTCTTTCCAGGCGGACAACATCTTTTTATACGCCCGAGCAAAATCGTTCTGCACCTTCGAGACATTCTGAAGTTGTGAGAACACCTCTTGAGTCACATAGCGGCCTGACAAATTTGCGTACTTCTTGACGCCCTGCACTCCTGGGATGTCGATATTAGGCACTGCAACATAACCATCGGCGGGTGTACTTCTCGAATATCGAGAATCTTGCGCTAACTGGTTATAAAGCCGCATGACGGCTAAATCTCTCTGCGTGCTCATGTAGCCGAGAACGAAACGGCTTAACGAGTCACGCACTTCGCCCATAAGGATACGTTCGTCATACGTGAAGTCGCGCCAAACAGTCAGCCCCTCAGAGATTAAAGCGTCTTTATCATTTCCAAACAGAGTGTTAGAACGAGGGTCAGAACCGACATACTCAAGTTTTCCGCCCTCATAATTCCAATTAGAGTCACGCAACTCCCATCCCGCGGCTAGGTACTGCTCAAGCTCGGTCTTAGTTGTCGCAGTTTCAAATATGCCACGGCCTTTCAGGTGGTTAGCCGTGAGTGAGGAAATCGGCTTATTCTTTCCGAAAAATTCATCAAAAATAGTTCTCTGAAATTCCTTCGAGGAGCGGTTGTAAATTCGCGGCAAGTACTGTCCGCGCCACCGCTCGGCGGATTCTTTGGAAATTCCACCGAGACGAAGTAGTTCATCAGTCTGTTTGTTGAAAATGTCCTGCATAGCCGCGGCCACGCGCACAACTCTCTCAGGCGGGATGACGTTAGTCTTCAGACATTTTTCAATGATGTCCGAGACCATTTCACGTTCTTCCGCGCTCCACGTGGACAACTCACGAACAATCGGCTCTAACTCGTGCATGATGTATTCCTTGTCGGCCTTGAATTGGCGCATGAGCTTACGTAAATCTTTACTCATCGTACCGAGCTGAAAACGATTGCCCGCCTTAGCGTCGATTAGATCGAATGTTCGCTTCAGGATTTTTGCTCCGCCGTCATACAGTGATTCACCCCATCCAAATTTGACATGACCAAATTCATCAGAAACAAGCGGACCAAAACCCCACGAGGTGTTACGAGAATGCGAACCGCCAGGGCCGCCGCTCTTAGAAAATTCAAGTTTTGCTTCAAGGCTCATTTCCTGAGCTTCTTTAGCGCCCTGGATTCTCTTTTTAGCCATAGCGCGGACATTAGAGACTGCAATATCTACTAAATCCTGAGTCGTTAAAGAGTCGGCGTTTTTTATGCCGTGGCGGACCATCCAAGCGACTAAAGCGACTCGGAGTTGATTCATAAATCTCTTGATCGGGCCGCTTAAGTCGGATTTATTGGCCGCAACTTGCACAAGATATGCGGTTGCTTCATTCGCGTTATTCGGGTCTTCTCCTGCTTCAGTTAATCGCTTGTACGCTTCACGGGCAATAGGATCACCGTTCGCATTACCTACCTTGACTATCTGTAGGCCGCGCTGAAGGATCGGCCCCATGACGGCCCTAAATTCATTGTCTGCGGCCATGTGGACGCCGATTTCATGCAGAAAAACGCCTCGGCCTTCGCCTGGTTTAATGTTGCCCGCAATAATGAAGGATTTCCCCGTTTGAGGATCGTAAATCCCCTGAACAGAACCATCTTTAGAGAACTTGAAGGATGCCTTGTTTTCAGAGATAATGTCGTCATTGGCCTCGGGTTTTCCTCGTGCCGCAACAGAATTTTCATTCTGTGAGGGTGGTAAGGAGCTCGGGGCCTTTGCTTTTAGATCGTAATAATGTTTGATCTGATTTTTATCGGGCTTAACCGTAATAGTTACGGTATAGAGTTTCCCGTCAATTTTAATTTCTGAGAAATACTTAAACGCTAAATCATCCCTGTTCGGAAGAGGTTTAGATATATCGTATTCGGTTCCTTGCTTGTCTCTCAATATCCCATCTGTGACAGAAGTACGGATTAAATCCTTGACGTGCAAACAAGCGACAAGGGTATAAACGCTTGCATGATTTCCCCATGCAGAATGTTTAAATCCTTTTCGTCCAACCTTAATTAGATCGTTCGTGCCTTCAACCTGAACAGTAACCTCTTCTCCTGCCGGAAATTCCTTATGAATTAGTTCCCTGACCCTGTATCTAAGTGCGTCCTCACCTTCGGGGATTTCTTTAACAGAACCCTCAACGGCCTTAAATCCGTTCTTCGCGGATTTATTCCTTTCGTCAAACAAGCGACGTAAGGCCGAAGATTCATCCTCTATAACCGTAACTTTCCCGCTGTTCTCAAGCGTCTTGAGCGCACCTTCTCCGATAGAGTCAGAAATCTCAGCTTTTACCCGTTCAACGGTGACTGATTTTTCCTTTTTGACTAAATCAACGTCCTCAATACCTTCGGATTTATCATCGGCGTCTTTGGCGCTTTCTTCTGTTTTGGCCTTTTTCTCAGACCAATCGGACGCAGAAAAACTGCCCGAGTCTAAAGATTTTTTTAGATTCCCTTCTCTTGTGTTGTGAATAGTCATCAAGCGGTCATTCTTGGCCGCTCGTGAGAACTTCAAGCCTTCGTCTGCTCCTTCTTTCGGTTTACCATCGCCTTGATTGTCTGAAGGTCCTCGGCCGTCATCCGCGCTTTGATTTCCTCCACGCTCCCGCCCTGAAGCATTTTCCTCAGCACTGCTAGGCCCTGCGGCGTTTTCGTCAGTCGTTTTGTATCGAGCGGCTTTGTTTCCGTATTCGTCATCTAATATCCTGTTGTAGTGATTCAAAACATCCCGTCTTGTGGGGGGTTCCATGCCGAACATATTATCATTCTGTGCTTCCTTTGCGGCATTGATAGCGAAGTCAACTGCCTCTTCAAGAATGCGCAATGGTTTCTCAACTCCTCGTTGATCTATTGCAAAGAGTTTCTTAAATTCCATCACATCAGGGTCTTCAAAAGCGTCAGTCTGTCGGGCCAAGTCTTCAAGTTTTTGGCCCTTCTGAATACCGACCATGAGCGCCTGCACGGCCTCCACGATCAAGGGACGAATATCTAAATCTCCCGCTCCTTCTAATTCAATGGCTTTAGGTGCTAGGCGCGCCAAAATGTTAATGAGTCGTTTTCCTTCGACCTTGACGGCTGTAGCGAAAAGGTTGGTCAGGCGCTCGGATTTATACGCCTTTTGGAAAAGGGCATTATTAAAGCGTCGGATAGCCTCAGAGTTGGGCGTCCCGTCACTCTGCACGAGCTGAGCCACTTCCTGTTGTGGCAAAGATGACAAGAATTGAAGAATTGACTCGTTAGAAGGAGAGTCATCAGCATTGAATTTGAGGTTTGAAAGGTCAACTCTATTCACGTCATTTTTTGCCACTTCGACGGGATTAAGCTGAAGATTGCTCGTCGTGTTGCTCCTGTCGCCAATATCCTCAGTTATGTTCTCTGTCGGCATGACGCGCACCAGGACGGGATGTTTCATCGACTTAATAATCTGCGGGCTAATCCCGTGCAGGTCATCGGCCTCAAATTCCTGTCTGTAGTTTCCCGCTGTGTTGTGCGCATAGGCATACTGCATAGCCGTAATACGGCCGTTGCCCGCGATTGCATTAACTCTCTGCGGGTTTCCGTACTCGTGATTGCTCATGCCGTTAATGTCATTAGAGGTGAGAATATCGTCAGCCTCAAGGACGGCATATTGAACGGGGATTCTCGAGCCTTTCGAGTCAACGGCAAAATCTTTGCGGCCTAACTGTGCTTCGGGTACGGAGCCATAAGAAACTACAGGCGCGCCGTTAGCCAAGTCTCGACTATATCCAGTGCGGCCATAATCAAGATTATTCGCCATTGACTTCATCTGCATGACACTCGAATTAGAGGAGCGGTCACGGTTTTGAAGGATAGGACTATTTTCTTGTTTGGGCGCGGCCTGTTCCTGCTGTGTTTGGGCCTGCAAGACATCGACAGGGGCCGTCGGCGGCTCGGCCTGGTTCACCGCAGGTGCAGTAGGAGCACTATTCTCAGCCGTTTCAGGCGCACTAAGTGCACTGTTGACATTTTCCTTCGGCTCGGGCTGAACCTGTTTTAAATTCGTGTGCTGTCCGAGGTTTTTAATCAGGTTAGCAACTGGCTCACCGCTATTGTCAGCCGTGTTTGTGGCCGCAGTCTGCTCAAACTGTTTTTGAGTGTTCTGCAATTTGTTGACGAGGTTTTCTCGGCTTGCACCCGCGGCACCATTGAGTGAACCAATCGGGCCGCCTGAGATACCGCCCAAGGCCGCGCCATACCCTGCACGTTTGAGAATGTTGTTAAGGTCAAAGTCCTCCTTACGTGCGACATTTTCGCCTACAGCATTTCCGCCTTCCTCTAAAAACTCCTGAAAACCTTCTTTGCCCGCGTCCTTAGCTCCGCCCTTGATAGCGGCTCCAAGGATCGACTTATTAACCTGTTTAGACACGTCACCCGCGATAAGTTTTGCAAGTGTCTTATCTGCGGCGCCGCCCGTGAGCGCGTTAGCCAAAAGGGAAACGCCACCAGCCACGCCCGCTCCCTTGTAGCGGTCTTCAAGGTTTAAATCATCCGTAGCCGTGAACGTGTCGGCCGCATTCATGGCCGCATTCGTGGCCGTAACAGTGGGCGCGATAACCTTATTAGGATTAGCAAACTTGAGCGCCTTAGCTAAACTTGCGGCCTTAGCACCTGCGACACCAGGGATAAACATTGAACCAAATGTTTTGACAAGATCATTAGTCACGCCGCGGGGATTCTCCGCTAAGACTCTCGGCAAGTCGGTGTAATGGCCGTCCGCGAAAAACTTAGCTAGATTCTCTTTCTGTCGGAGCGCCTCTGGGCTTAACGTGTTTTCCTCAAATTTGTTGGTGAGATTTTCAAGGCCGTTGCTTGCATCCTTGAGAATATCGAATTTGTCTCCCGTGGCTAATCTAGCCACATCAAGGGCCTGTCCAGCGACTGTGGCGGGTAAAGTCAATGCACCGTGATAGATGTCCTTAACGGGCTCGAAAAAGCCGTTAACGGCGTCTTCTGCCTGTTGTAGCCAAGAACGGTTATTCACGGTGAGCGCCGCTGTCCTTTCTTTATCTATTTGATCGAGTTGCTCTAGGAAAGACGGCTCACCCTGCGGTGCTATAGGCACGGGCATAGTTTTCTGTTTCTGTGCGTCGATTTCGTCTAATTCGTCTAAAAATCCCATGTCTTTACCATCCGTACTTATTTGCGATTTCTATAGCCTGTTCTCGGGTTATCTTTCCATTTCTGTAGAGGTCTTTGACTTGTTCTTTAGTCATGTAATCAGCCCCTGTCTGAATTTCAGGAGCAGGAGCCGCGCCAGCCGCTGGAATAACACCTCTAATGTATTGACTAATAGGCGTTATCGGTTGAGCACCTGAAGCACGTGCAAGACCTCCGACTGTTTCAGGAGACGAAATTAAAGAAGTAACTCCATTAATGAATTTACTCAAATAGCCCTGCTCCTCTGTCGGGGCTTGAGTTGTGTTTGTGTCCTGCGGTGCGGGTGGATTAGAGATAACTTCGTTGTAGTAATCCATCGCGGTATTAACATTGAGCGGAACACCTTTGGTCTCAAGACTCCATTTGTTAGCCTCATTGAATCTTTGAGGGGATACAGTAGGTTTGCCGTTCCAGTCCTGACCGTCTCCGATCATGTCTGCTACTGTCCAGGCGGCCTTAGGCATAGCTGTAGAAGTGCTCTTAGGCGCAAAACCACCTGCGCGGGCTTGAGTGTCTCTCAAATTTTTTGTCGCCATTGACGCGGCGGCCGCGGCATTATTTCGGTTAGAAATGGAGTTTTGTACCTGCGCGAAAATTCGGCTTAAGCCGTTGTTATTGTCGCTAACAGCGCCTGTAGCCTGGTCAAAAACTTGACCCGTATTGCCGATATTCTGAAAAGGCATATACGCCTTTCCATGAACCGCGCTAATCATCGCGTTTCTGTTGCCTTGATCCGTCATATCGGCCCCGCCGAACGAGTCTAAAACCTGCTGTATTCCGCCGTACTTCTGCTGATTCAGCGCGATTGTTGACAAGGCTTTACGGACGGTACTTTCATTGACCAGCTGATTATTCTCAGCCTGTAACCGCTGAAGGTTAAGTTGCGCAGGCAATGCAAATACACCTCTAAGGCTATTGGCCAGCGCGTTAGTTCCTCGATCACTTAAAGTAAATCTCATGCTTGATCCTTAAAATCCGAGTTTCTTAGGAATGCCCGTGAAAAATGAGCCTATGCCGCCTGTGGTTTTGGCCGCTCTAGGCACCGCACCTGTTAGCGCGGTGCTCGGGCCCACAAGTCCTGCCGCGTATGCTTCAGTCATTGCGGGTGTTAACTGTGCTCCGCCGATAGCTTCGGACATGGCGGGTGTAATACCTGAAGCGGCTGATGTTGCGCCTAGTCCTGTTTCCGTGGCCGCGGCCGCCGCGCTCGGGGCTGAGGCCGCTAGGCCTGCTCCCATAGAAATTGCCGAGCCGAGTGCGCTTGCAATTTGGCCGCCGAGTTTCCATCCCTGCTGACCCTCCGCCTTCGCCTGTGCGCGTAACTGCGCCACTCTTTGATTACCGTTGTTGAAACTGTTCATAAGGTTGATTTCATTCTGCAAATCTGCAAGCCGAAACCCTTCGTTCTGCCTAAGGCGTTGAGCGGAAGTTACGGCGCCCATCATTTGCGCTAAGTTGCGAACGTCTTCTAAGGTTTGAGCGTTAGCGCGTGCGCGGGCCGTGGTGTAGTCAGAAGAAACATCACCTTGAGTCCCGCCTTTTGTCGCTGTATTAAGTTGTACGTTCTCAACTGGCTGTGAAATCGCCTGTTTAGTTTGATCCGATAGCGCCTCTTGTTGTTTGAGTCGGTTGTCCGTCTCATACTCAGGGAGAGTCTCCATAATCTTCTTAGTAACGTCATCGCCGTTTTCTTTAGATTGCTTGAGCGCGTCCAACAAAACAGAATTAGCTTGTCTGTTTGCCTTGCTGGTACCGTATGCGTTTGCGGCCGTCCCTGCGGCCACCAATGCGGCTCCAATCCAGGCCGCCGCGGTCATGTAACTCATTTATTCGTTCTCCTAGTCGTGAGCTTTTCTGCTTCCGCTGTGGCCTCGTTTTCGGCCTCCTCGACGCTTTGCGCGGTAGTCGCAAATGAAGCAGTTACGAAAGTATCTGTAAGGGCGTAAATAACCTGTTTCCTGCCTACGTCCGCTTTAAAGACCGCGTATCCGTTGATTTCTGCGGCCTGTTCTCCAAGATTTAAAATGCACCGCCCTGATATTTGCAGGACGGTTGGAACCTGAAGGAGCGCACCTGTAATAACAACTCCCGCGGGGATTTTGATTGTGCGGGCGTAAATTCCTGCAAATAAAACAGACTCAACGTTGATTTCAACCTGCGGGCATTTTTCTAACGCGTTCTCAAATTGCCGCACCCTATCCAACGTTTCAGCGGACAAGGCGGGCACTTTGATTTCAGGAATGGATAGCGGCTTATTCATGGATTAGGCCCCGCCATAACTTGAGTGAGTATCCGAAACCCCTAAGCCTCCATTCTGTGCATACACATTCCTCAGACTTTGATTTTGAGCGGCTAACTGTTTCGCGGCATTGCTGTACAAGTAGGCGTTAGCCAAGTCCCCAAAGAGATTCCCAACCTGTGCAATAGTTTGATCTGAAGCGCGCTGATTCAGGTTGTTTTGAAGCTGTGCTGTAGCCATACTGCCGACATCAGCACCGTTCAAACCCTGCTGGGCCATAGACAAAAGATTTTGTTTGGTAGCCTCGTCAGCACCTCTCAGGCGTGCGGCCGCGTCATCGGCAATACCTGAGGCGCTCAAAAGGCCCTTGTTAGTTCTGCGCTGTAACTCTGCGTTCGAATCAACATCGACCGAGCCGCCCAAAAGACCATTACGCGCCAAGGCGAAACGATTATCTCTTTCGGCCTCGGCCGCCTGTCGATTGACTTCATCAGAGTTCAGACGATATACGGCGTCCCTCTGCTTGCTGTACAGCGCTCCTCTATTGGCGTTATTAAAAATGTTGTTAATAGCGTTCGTGGCCTCTTGCACACGTCGTTGGCGCTCTTTTTCCTGCTCCATCGAATAGCGTGCATATTTATCGCTGGATTTAGAACCACCCTTGCCATATTTGACAAATAGCGCGGGGCCTTCTAATAACCCGGCGTCCTGCGCTAAAAATTCCTGAAGCTCAACTCTAATCATATTTCCATCCTTACAGTCCGATAAATCTCCCTAAAACCCGCGGGCCTTAATAGGCGCTCCATAGCGGGGGATACCTCAGCTTGAACCTCAGTAGCCCCCGCCGAGTTCCAGTATTCAAGAAGATATTTTCTGTAATAGTTGAGACATTCAAGAATTTTTCTGCCGCCGACGGCGCAAATATTTACGACCGTTTTTCGCGGGTAAAAAAGAAATTCGAAAACACACACAAATATGGGTTGACCGTCCTCTGAAACAAGTAGCGCGGTCATTCGTTCGTGCTCCAATAATTCACGAATATCAGCGCTCGTATATTCGCCGTGGACGGCCTTTTTGACGCACTTATCAACGAGCGGGCCTACTACATCCCATCGCTCGTTGACGTTCGAGCCGCGTATGACCTCAATTGAAAACATTACAGCGGCCCCAAAGAATCAAAATAAATCGTTATCGCGTCAAGCCTGAAAGGTTTATCCGTAAAGTTTCTAATTCGGAAGGAGAAGGCCGTCCCCATGACCTCAATAGGGATAAGGCCACCAGGCCGAGTATTACCGCTCACGAGTATTCCAGGCGTGTATGCGTCACGGTTTCTCTCGTCGTACCCAACTGATATTTCACACTCACCTTCGCAGACAACATCAACACCGTAAATCCGCTTTAATTCCCCTGGGCGTTTAAGGTCCATGTATGGAATCTCAATGAAGACTTCAAAAGGCTCTCCATCGTCCGTTGCGGCCTCTCCGTCGAGCTTGAAAACCTCGTCCCCGCACCTGATGTATAAATCCTGTCCGAGCTGTGCCACGGCCTCCACATTCTCATTTAGGAGGTACTGAGACCAAGCGGAAATGCGTGACGTTCTCGACAAGGAATAAACAAATAAATGTTTTCCTAAACAGCAGACATATTGACCTGTGCCATAAAAGTAGAAGGCCTGCGGCTCGGAGTCAGTCTCCTTTAGAGTTGAGCGAACGAGCGTATCAATCGGTGAGCCTATGTCCACGTCCGCTAAATTGTCCGTGTATGCAAGTGTCGTGATAGAGCGGAAGCCATAGTCAGACAAGAAATACAAGTCACCCGCTACAGTTGCCACGGTCTTAGGAAATGAAGTACCGACGTTTTCAACACGGTCTATCAGGCCCATAGCATTCGGATCGGGATCAGTTTTCCATATCTGCGCGGAGTCTCGTGTCATCACCACAAGATTATTTTTGTAGATACCTAGGGCATTAGCTTCTTTAGCCCCCGTGGAGTTGAGGCCAGTGGGCAAGAATCCTGCGTCACGCGAGGCCGACCAATCGCGACATTTACCAGTCGCACAATAACGCACCGTATCTCCCTTTTCGCCAACTGCAAACATCTTAGAGTTGAGCTTGAGCACGGCCTTAGAATGCGGGCATTTTGCGTCAGTAACGAGCGTATTTGAGGCATTGTCTAAATAATGATGTCTTGTCTGCCCGTTCTCGTGTGTCACCGAGACATAAATAAATCCGTTGTAGTTATCCGCGTAATGCACGGCCTTAACGGGTGAATTTCCGTTAATGAGTCTATCCGCGACAAAAAGCGGGTTTCTGTGGGTGATAGCGTTAGAGCCGCAGTAGAAGGTATGGAGTTTCCCTTCATACGAAAAAAGGCCTCGGGTACCTGGTGTTAAGTCACCAATTTTTGTGAGTCCCTGCCTTTTGCTAATCGCAAGACCTGTCGTGACATACCCGTTTTTTAATTCCTGTAGTCTGTTTGCGTCGGATACCGTGGGGCCTTTTCGGTGGTCAATGCCAAGATCAAACTTAGTAAAGGAGATAATTGCCATTTAGTCCCCCACGTATCTCACACGATCCTCACCGTTTTCTAGGCGCTCTACAAACCAGCCGCGGGCCGTGGTGTACTTCTTTTTGTAGTTCGTCTTGAAAATGCGTTTTCCTCGCTCGGATTTCAACATTTGATCGAACGAGCGGGCGGCCGCCTGTGCGTCGGGGTGGCGATAATGCGCCTTAGCTGTAGCCAAGGCATACAAGAAAACTAATCGTGCAGGCACTGACGGTGTGTCAGTATCTCGACTAAAACGTCGTTTACCGCTGAAATACTCAAGCACCAACTCATACTTATCACTGTCAGGCGCGGGCCATAATTCGAGCTGTCCTGCGTAAGCGTCCCACCGCTCGGGGCGGCCTTCGGATAGCTCGGAATTTCTAACCGCTTCATTTATGCCGAACCGTAATGAATAGCGCTCCTTCCCGTCACCGATCCAAAACTTATCAATGTCACCAGGATTTATATCTTCGTCTAAATCGTCATCGTGAAAGTCGTACAGCTTCGAGCCTTTTGACAACTTGATATGGGCTACACGTTTCGTTAGCGGGTGATCCAACTCCTCATACACAAAATCATGGGCCTCCTGAAGGAAACTCCTCATAATCGTGTCATTGTTGTGAGAGGCCGCGCCCTGAGTGACAAAACCTAATCGGGCCTTCAATTCGGTCATCATTGAGCCGAGAGTATTCATTTCTGCCATGTTATTCAGTCTCCACTTTCACAGATAATTTCCCGTTCGTCACAATGAGGCGGACTCTAATGGCCGTCTTCCCAACGAGACTTGCGCGTGATACGTTCGTATCAATTGACGTGATTAAGCCGTCCTTTCCGCGCTCACCTGGTTCACCCCGCTCGCCGCGGGCCCCGTCCAAACCTCTTTCACCCCTCTCACCTCTAGGGCCTTCAGGACCGCGTAAACCATCTCTTCCCTGCGGCCCAAGACCGAACGTAACCCCTTTTGACCAGTCTTCAGGCTCGTCAGACAATTTCCAATAGAGCTTTGCTTCATCCATAGCCAAAAACGAGAATCCTTTCTTCTCGTCGTCGTATAAAACTCGATATGGAAACGTGCTTGAAACATCGGGGTTAAATGACGCGCCTACAGGCCCTACAGGGCCTTCAGGCCCGCGCTCACCTGGTAAACCGCGTTCACCGCGAAAACCGCGGGGGCCGCGCTCCTTCAGCTCGGCTTTCAGGTCTGCGCTAAGTTGTTCTTTTCCAATAGCGGCCGCCTTGATTGTCCCGTCATCGTTAAAAGCTAGGGCCAACAAGTCTCTTGTGTCGTTGCAAGTTTTCGCGACTGAATCTAATTCATGATTCAATGCGTTATGGTCGGTCGCGTTACTAGCGTCATCAGAGAAATCCTTGACGCGCTCATACTTGTGGGGAAATGGCATTTTGACTCCTTCAAATTTGTTTTAATTCTCATTTGAAGTGAAGAAGTCAAAGAAGAAAAATCAAACCGATAAAGAAAAATAAATTTAATCCCCCGCCGTCATTAACTTCTGACCTTTGCGGGGGATGGTTAATCAACTAGCCCAACTCTGACGTTTCTATCTTGATGTAATTGTCGTTTCCTGGTTTATTCAAAACGTAAATCCACCCGTCGGTAGTTGTTCCTTTTAATTCAAGTCCTTTAACCTCCACAACTTCATTTAGGAATTCGCGGTATCCTTTTTCTTCGCTAAAAGGAATATATATTTCCTCCCCTTTTTTCATGTACTTTCTGTCAGTAGTTGGCATCATCCCCAAAGTGTATATATACACAGGATATGATCTATTCAGTCGTACAGCCAAAAGGATTGCACTCTCTATCATCTCATCCCTTTGGGTAAATGGTTTCGGTTTAGTTCTGATTCATAGGCTGTTCTGCAATGGTCTTTTTGCCAAAAAAACAGAGTATTGATCAGTCTTTCAGGCCATTTGCGTGAACCGTCCCTACTGTGACGATACGCTCGACTGGAGAGCGTTTCGTCAGCTAGGCCGCCTAATAACGTATTAATTAACTGATCGACAGCAATCAATACTTGAATTCCGTTCGGGTGTTTCATTTTGCTCCTTTAGCTGTGTAGGGTAAAAAGACGAGTTCAATCTTTTCCAGCTCTTCTTTGGTTTCTGCACTCTTAATTTGATTTCTTAAATCCCACTTTTGCTGATATGAAAAGTTTCCACCCTCAACGATCTCGCGTCGAAGGATTTTGATTTGTTCTGCTGTCAACTGATGAGGCTTGTTATCTGCGTCCATAAAAACAGCAGATTTATCAAGTGCCGCAAGTCCTGACACGTCGATCATTGCTCGTTGATCTGCGTCAATTTTTACTCCACCAAGGGAAGAATAGATATATGCACCACCATTTCTCCAACGGGAAAACGCCCGTTCAAGCTCATAAAGTTTCTGTTCCTTAAGAAACTCCAGTGACTCATCTTCTTTTTCTTCAACATATTCGACACCTAACGCTCGCCAAAAAGCCCTTTTATCGTTTTCAGGCTCCTCCATGAAAGCAAGACGCCGATCCGCAAAGATTGCATTACGCACCTCTTTCTCAGAAGAATAAATTTGACCTTTATAGATATAACTCTTTTTCATTTTTAACCTCAGGCTGACGGAGAGATAAACGCGGCTATACCACTAGAACCGCACCAACAAAGAACGACTATTCCTGAAGCAACCAAGGTTGGCACCTCTCCTCCTGCCCACTTCCAATTTGCGCCTAGTGTTATCTGTCCAACGGTTTCTAACGTCACGATTTTTGTCCAGGAGGTGCCCTGTGCCCCTGGCTGGACATTCAAGTTTCCCTGGCAAGTGTTGCAATCTGAAGAGGTTGCGTTTATTTGATTGATCCTTTCTGTCGTACTAAAGCCGCCTAGAGCTCCCCGATTTCCTCTTTTTGGCACATATTGACCAAGAGAACTATTAAAACCATTCAATAGTTCGGTACGCATTGACTTTAACTCTTCGTCAGAGGCTCCCCCGATGTTTCCTCGTGCAACGGCTTTTTGTTCGGGTTTTAATTCCTGTTTAACGTAAAGCACGGAATCTTTAGAAGTCCCATCTTCACCCCTAGGCCCGCGATTTCCTGTATCCCCTTTTTGCCCTCGGGGACCTTCAACAGATAATTTAAGCCAATACTGGGCATTACTTAATGCGGTGCCTGACGGGACATCGTTAACCGCCTCATAGACAAAGCCTGCCGAGTCGGAAACACGATCCAAAACTTCATAAGCCTGTGTATCTACAAAAGCACCGCGGTACGTCGGTCGGACTTTTCCGATGTTAATTACTGTCATAACTGCTCCTAAATTTTTGCCTCTAATCGGCCGTTCTCGTTAATCTCAAACTCGGCGGGACTCAGGCCAACTACTTCAAGCTGTAAGTTGCCATCCTCACTGACATTGAAGTTTCCGAAACAAGTGGCGAACGGGCTTTGCCCCATAGGACCGCGCTCACCGCGTCCACCGCGGGGGCCTGACTCACCCTGCTCACCGCGAAAACCACGGGGGCCGCGGAGATTTCCGACTTTGGCTCCAAGAGTCGCATACAAGTCGCCCATGTTCACAATTTGGAATAAGTCATAGGTGTCCAAACTCAAAACATGATCTCCCACTTTCACTCCACTTGATGGAGAAAGGTTTGAAAATGGAATTGATTCATTTTCACAACAAGAGGGAAACGTTCTGAACGAGAATGAAGCTTTCTTAGAAAACTCTATGGCCGCATTAGCCGCTTCCTGAATGGGTCCGCAAAGGTCAAGCACCTCCCGACGAATTTTCTTAATTTCAGTTACGGCCTCAAGCCCTTTTTCCGTGGAGATTTTTGAGGCTTCGGCTAGACCTCTGACTGCGTTTAAGGCCGATTCAAAATTCTTGTTGATAGCTAAGAGTTGATCTGCGGCCTCGATAGCCTTTTGTGCGTACTCCTTCGAGGTGCTTGAGTCGTTCGCGTAAAGCTGTCTAATCTGCTCAATGACGGTGGCTGATAGTTTCGTAACGTCGTCAATCGCTACTAAGGTACCGTCATCAAGTTGAATCAAGGCTAACCGAGCGCGGATTTCATTGATAGAGCGGGACACATTGTCCAACTCTTTATCAATCTCTCCGCCTGGAATAAGGCCCGACTCGTCGGCCGAAAACCTATGAGCGCGCCTGTATTCAGTCGGTTGACCGTTGCGCGGTGTCGTCACTGTCATAGGCGCTCCCCTTATTCGGCGGCCTCAATATCTTCATCAGGAGCGGGCGCAGGTACGGCGGCAGACTTCTTGCCCTTTTTCGAAGCGGCCTCACTAACACTTGCGCGGATAGCCTCAAGAAGGGGGCGGACACCAGCACCAAAACGATTTTCAAGAACGTTGCGGCCATAGAGTCGAGCCAAACGCAAAACCTCTTCTTTATCCCCTTCGACATTCTGAATACGTCCTTCTTCGAGTTCATTGACATTTTCTTCACCGTGGAGTGTGTTCAGGATTGAAATCTCCCACGGGAAAACCTCTTTTGTAACGACCGTATTCGCATTGAGTTTGATTTCTACATTGACTAACTGTGCTTTCATGTTGATCCCTATATTTAAGAATGGGCCTCCTTTGAGGCCCGTGTTTGAAGTGGATTGAAGGGGTTAGGCGATACCCAAGACCGCATGAGCATTGAGGCGGTTAGAGGTGAGAAGACCGCGCCAAACGATCATCTCATAGAAGGCCAAAACGTTATGCGGGCGGGTCGGTCTAACGATGTCAATGCCGTTATCTTTATAGAAAAGATGACGAGAGTTGATGAAATAACAACGCTTAGACCATGCAGTAGAGGCCGTTGTTTCGAGCGCGTCCAAGTCATCAAACGTCGGGTCATAAACGATTTCAATGCCCTTATAGAAAAGGCCCGTCTTCATGCCTTCGCCAACTGCGACATCAATCTTTTTGACGGCTCCCGCGTCGGCGTTTTGAGTCACGGTCACGCTAGAGGCGTAAGCGTCAATGAAGTCACCTCCTGCAAGAATGAAATCAGGTGTGCCGCCGTGACGGATACAGCTTCGCCAAGCCTTCTCCATCTTTGCCCTCATTGTGGCCGCGTTAAGCGTTGTGTCGGCATAGTTGCGCCAATAGGTGGCTTTAGCACGGTCAATGCCGCCAACTGTACCTGTGGTCGGTTTAAGAGAAACAATGGCGTCCAGGCCTACAACTGCGTCATTAGAGGACGTGCCGTCGCGGTGAAGTGCCAAGTCAAGAGACTTGTCAAAACCTTCTTTCAATGCGTAAACGTTGTCGGCCAAGAAGTTAGAAATAATGGCCTTTTCATTGTCAGAAGTGCGGAATTCTCCGCGGCTTCCTTCGCGAACATCAATGCCCGCGGCGACTAACTTATCATGGGAAACCTTGAAAGCGTCAGTCGCACGCGCCCAAGACCAGTTGTTTTGAACAGTCGGATCACGGTCATTGAAGGCGATAGTGTTTTCACCATAGCCGAATGCAAAGTTAGAGCCGTAATCTTTGATGATGTTTTCAGACTCAGACGGGCCCGCATTCATTCTCTTCTTCTTAGATTTCAAGAAGGTGAGAAACGGTTGCTCCTGTCTAATTTGGTCCGTTGCGTTTTTCACATAGTTAGTCAACGCATAATGAGCAAGAATACTCAAGTCAGCAGTAGAAATAGCCATAAATGAAATGTCCTAGAAAAGTTGACGAAACGTTTCATTCAGTGCCCGAGCTGTGGCAATTTTCTTAATTTCTGCCCTGGTGCGACTCAGGGATACGAACTACAGAAACTCTTCAACTCTTCGGGACGCGACACCCGCTACTTCGATTTCTTCTGAATGTTGAGGCCCGCTCCGCGGTTGAAATCCTCCGAAACGTGTAAGACCGCGGAGGGGCGCTCAAGTAAATTGTCAAGCACCTGCGAGGAGGTGCGGAAAAAAAATTAAATACCCAGCGTTCTCATTTTCTCGAAGAGTTGATCTTCAAGAGACATATTCGGATTTAGAGAGCGCTGTCCTACATTCGTATTTCTGTGCTGAGAAATCGGGCGAGCGCGGTTAGTCTCTCGGCCCTGCATAGAGAGAGAATCCCACATGACCTGAAGTTGGGATACCCACTGAGAGGGCGGCACCGCGGCCGTGAAAGACTGAAGTCTCTCAGGTGTGAAATGAGACTGAATGGCCTTGATCTTGCGTCCAAAATCTACCTCACCGCTCTTCGAGTAGAAAAACTGTTGCACGTCAATTTGTGCATTCTTGACGGCCTGAAGTCTCTCGGCCTCAAACTGTTGGGCCTGTTGTGTCTGAAGCTGAAGCTGTTGCTCTCTCTGTTTCTGCTCGCGGGCGCGGACTAATTCAAGTGCTTGATCCCGATTCATAGCTAAGTCTGCTACAGACTGCTTGAGGTCGGGGAATTGATCGAGCGGATCAGCCAAGGCGACATCTTCGCCCAACTCAGCGCAGAGATTGGCACGGATTTTGTCTAAGGCCGCGATACCCTTTCGCATATCGTCCTTATTGCCTGAGGAAACAAGGCGGCCGATAGCCAAGACGGTGTTAATGGACTCACCGTCAAAACCTGCGTCACGGAAAGATGTGACAACTGTTTCAAGGCCCTGACGTGCTTCTTTGCGCTCCGCAAACATTCGCTGAAGTCGTTCTTTGCCGCGCTCGGTCTTTGCCGTGTTGATTAACTCAGCCTCTTCCTCTTCAGGAGTCTTCGGTTTTAAATCATCCTGCGGGGCCTGTTTCTGATCCTGTTGCGCCTGTTTCTGCTCGGCGGGTTTCTCGGCCGCCTGGTAGCCGTCATCACCGTCTTCGCCGTCGTCGGCCGTATTACCGTCCTGCTCGTCCATTTCATTGAGCTTAGACATAATTGTGTCGTTGAGGCTATTCGCTCCTTCTGCGCCGTTTTCGGTGCCTTCCTGCGCGTCCTGTGTGTCGTTCTGCTCCGCTGTGTTGTCGGCGGCCTGGTTTTCGTCGTTCATTTTGATGTCGTCGTTGTCAAATTCCATGTTTAAAACTCCATTCAAGATTAAAAAGATTTATTGAAACTAGGGGTTGTTTTGCGGCATTACTTGTGCCTGTTGTGTCTGTTGTGCTTGAGTCTGAAGTGCTTCAACGTTCGGCATAAAATCCTTCACGTCCAGGCGGTCATCAAACCTGTTTAGAGTCTCGGTCAACATGGCCTCAAACGGTTTGTAGTCCATGCCTTGAGCCGCTGACTGTGAAATGAGCTGTGCCAACTGAATCAATGAGGGGAGGATACGGCCCCAGGCTTCCTGCTCTTCAATTCGATTAGGTTTGCCCGTTGAACCAGCCCGAATCTTCACGTTAATTTGTTCAAAGACTTCATCGCGAGAGAGTTGCGGCCAATCGTAAGTTTTCTCAAACTTTAGTGACCCGTCGGGGTTTTGAATCGGTAAGCCGTTTTCATCTAGTACGGGCTGAGGCGCGCCCATGATTCTTTCAACTGCCCCTTCATTCAATTCGAGTAGGAGAATCTGTCCCGCGTATTGGCACAACTCAGATAAAAATTCTTCTGTCCAATCCTGAAACATCGAGATACGGGCAGAGAGAGAGTTATTCATAATCTCGGCTTCAGTAGCAGTCTTCGCCTTATTGATAGATGATCGGGCGGCGTCCTGTAGGCCGACACACTGCTCAATGTCCATTCGGATAGGCGAAGTATCATACAAAGAGGGGTCAATTGGCGGGAATTGCTTGGGAACAAAAGCTTTTTGCAATTCCGAGGAGTCCACTCCTTTTAGGATTGTGATTTCTCCAACTCCGCTCTTTTGAAAAGACTCAACGTCCTTGACCTTGACATCATTACCCGCGATATATCCAGGGACAATGAAATCACGATTTTCGACGAGTTTCTCTCTTATCTGATTGTGCTCGGCTTGAAGTTTTTCGGACAAGTCAACCAAGGACGGGGCCACAAAACATCCGTCAATTTTGTTGAAAGGCAACAAGAAGAACGGGTAAAAGCGTCGACCATTGACGGGAGGCGGGTACGGATCACGGAGCCAAAAGTCACAACCGTCGCAAAGTGTATAGACCATCTGTGACCGCTTATCCCAAATTTCATAGACTAAAACTTGATCGTCATCGGACACTTTGTCCAAGTCCTGTGCCTGGTTGTCCACGGCCGAGCCGTCGTAATTGAACGTCGTGGCTTTTCGAATTTTCTTTTTGTAGCGTGACTCAACATCATCACGCGTCATAAAGATCATCTGTGCAATCCAATTGGCGTTACGGTAGTCATCAAAGTTTTGGCAAGTCGGGTCAATTAACAAGTTGTCTGTCATCACGCGGTCAATAACAAGCCCTTCGCTTGCAACAACTTCGGCTTTACTTTCCAGTCCGCGCATGACCTGCTTCAACTCTTCAAGCTCGGCTTCCTTCGAGGCTCGGTCTTGATCATCCTCAATGCGTGTAATCAACTGCTCTAAGGTGCGTATATTGTCCTGAGTGTCCTCAAGTCTGTTGAGGATCTCGGGGTCTTGGTGGATGTCTTTTTGATACAAGACCTTGACCGCGCCATAGGAGCAGATAAGAGCCGCGCGCACGACTTCAGCGCCCCATAGCTTCAAGTTGGCGTCCTCAAGCTGTCTGTTGAGAATAGTTTCAAGAGTCTTACAAAACAGTGTGGATTTAAATTGTTGCTGTCGCGGCTGTACCACTAAGTCAGGGTTACGGCTGTAAATCGTCGGCAACAAAACATTTATCATGCCAAGGATTAAATTAGCCCTGTACTTAACATAGTCTTCTGAGTTCGCCTCAGCTTGAGTATTGAAGTTCTGCACAAGTTTTCGATTGTGCTTACAGCGTTTGAAAAAAGGGCCCCAATACTTTTGCGCCTTCGCCAGTCGCTTTCCCCATGCTTTGGCCAACGGGTCAACTTCGGGTTGTTCCTCGATTGCCTCTCCAATCTCACTATTCATGTCTTCTAGTCTCTCCATATTGTTTCCTCTTCAGGTGCTTTACGTTTTCTCTGTACGCCGTATCTAAGGGCGTCCCATGCGTGATCTTCTTCTGTCGTGTCAACATCCTCGGGGTTTCTCTCGTCAGGATGTAGCGTCGGAATAGTCCTAATGCAGTGTTTGCACGTCCTAAAAAATTTGAGTTTTCCGTCGGCTAGGAGCCGGATGATTTCTTGCGCTCCGTTAATTCGTGAGCCTGGGCCTTTTGTGCTAGGGCGCCATTTAATGCCCGCGTCAGCGAATGCTTTACCAATTGATCTATCAGTACCGACGTTAGAAAAAATGGCTGAGTCAGCAATCGAATATCGGTACTCGTATCCGTTTCGCTCGTCCGACGCTTCGCGGGCCTTCATCTTCTGCGCAACTTGATCGACGTTTTCTCGTGAGCCTTCCCCGTCCCGTTCGCCTTTTCCATAGATTTCACGGAAAACGAATATCACTCCGTCAGGGTTCATGGCGAAGTACAGAACGCAGTAAGGAGCCGAGTAGCCCCAGTCCATAGACCGCCACATTTCCCAGCCGCTAGGAATAAAGAACGGCTCAACAATGTGCTTAGAGGCGTCCCATACGCCCTCCAAGAACGAACCTACATGAATATCCCAATCCCCGTTTAACCAGGCTTTACGGCGGTTTACGTCGGAAATAGATAGGATCGAGGCCAGGTAGGACGGGTCGTTTTCCAGGAGTAGTTTGTTTTCCCAAACAGTGGACGTTATGCGCGTGCGTTTTCTGTACGACAAGTCAATCCGTGATCCGTCAGGGCCGATCAAGAACGGTTTCTCAGGCTCGATAATGGTGCACTGCGGCACCTCACCGATTTTGAAATACGACTTGACGGCCTCATGTCCTTTGCCGAACGGGTTACAGGTCGAGCGAACACGCTTAGGGATACCAGGCATAGCAGATCGGCACGTGGACTGCATGGCCTGATAAAACGACAGGTTAGGCCAGTTGGTCAGCTCCTCGAATGCCAACCACGGATAGTTATGGCCATGATAGTTCCAGTAGTCCTCTTCTCTATCGCCGTATCTGAATTTCAACTCTTCGCCCGTGGCGAATTTCCACACGTACTCCGACTCATTAAATTTTGCCGTCGGGAAAATCTGCGGGAACCACTTCTTAGACTTCTTAACCACGTCATCCAGCTGAGGATAGGTTTGACGGAATAAAACGCCGTTCCACTCCGCGCCGTACCCTTTACCGACTTCACGTGCAAAATCCATAAGGAGCGTATCTGTTTTGCCGCCCCCGCGTGTACCCTCAAGCAGTACCTCGAAAATGGGGCACGACAAGAAAAGCCGCTGGCTTCCAGGAAAAGGCGACCAAATGACCTTAGGTTTCTGCTCAAGTGCGTTACTGCTCATTGTCTGCGCCCATGTATTTCTTCTTGTTGGCCTCTTGCTCGGCGATAACTCGTTCAGCAGTTAGGCCCCAATCGTCAGCCGTCAACGCCTCAGGAATGACAAGCACGCCCGCATGAGAGGGGATTAAGTCCTTACCGTCCTTGCCCGTAACTTCCTGCGGCATACACTTCGAGAGCAGAGAACAAAAAGCCTTCGGCTCAATCTGCGCGATCATCTTCAGATACTCAACTCCGCCCATTTCATCAAGAGCCTGAAGGACCATTGTTTTGACCGCAGTAGTGATCTTATTGGGCACACCTTTCGGACGGCCCGCGGGGTTATTTGTTTTGTTCTTTTGAGACTTTTTCTGAAAATCCGCATTGTTTTCAGGAGCGACCTCTTTTTTCACTGTCTCTCCTGAAAAATCAATTTGCACCCTAATTTGTCCGTTCGGCCTGACGGGTTCGCCAATTTGCGGCTTCTGAATATGGAACAAGTTGTCATCAATCCCAAGGGCTTGAGCGATACCATCCCGCCCCGCCTTGAAAGACGAGATCATGTTGTCATCATCCCGCTTACGCTTATCAGGCGGATAGAACGTCAGATAGAGCGGCAGTGCTTCGAGCTGAGAACAATCAGGCGCGGGCTTGCCGCCCAAAGCTTCCTTAGTCAAGAAATACGCCTGTTGTTTGTATTTCTTAAACTCCCGCGCATACTCCATGTTATTAAGGGTTTTCGAGCGGTTTGGGTTAAGTCTTGAGGGGGTGTAAGGCAGAATAATTTCAAACATTTTTCAATCCTGTTTTAATCGTATTCACAAACATACACCCCTATCAAGAAGGAAAAGAAAAAAATTAACGAGGACGATAAATAAATAAAATCCAATAAGAACTAAATTCATTTTTCTCTCCCACTCACGTGCTCGGAATAATCGAACAGTGTCAACCACTTAGGCAGGATTAACGCTTCATCATTCTTTCTGAAATGGTTTTGAAATCCAGGGTCGAAGCGAACGAGCGCACGAGCGATAGCCTTTTCAGATAAGCCGATATGAGCAATAACTGTACCAATACTTTTAGTAGGGGTTATCACTCTGCTCCCAATAGGGAATTTATCAATCTCAACATCACGTTTAATGACGAATGTGCTCATGTCTCCTCCTCACATAAAAACGGCGTCGGTAGCTGGTTTACGCATTGAGCGTCCAAGGAATTGACGGGCTACACACTTGCTTGACACTCGATCCATTAAGCGGTCACCGAGAAGCGCTAGGAGCGCTTCAGGCGGTAAGTTGGTCAAAAGAATGGTCGGTTTCTTGTTGGTGAGTCTGCGGTCCATGACCGAGAACAAAATACGGCGCTCTGAGTCGGAGCCTTTTTGCACGCCGATTTCATCCAGGACGAGAAGACCGATTTTCGAGTATTTTTCAATGACATCATCTTCCGTAAATTCAGCGTTTTTGGCATAAGCCCCGCGAACGGCCCAAAATAGCTCTGTAACGGTCATGTACTTGCAGGTAGTATCTTCTATCAAACTCTGCAAGATCGTGCACGCTAGGTGCGTTTTGCCCGTTCCACAGGTGCCAAAAAACAGAAGGCCGTATCCGCCCGCCTTAGCCTTCTCCCAACCGTTGATAAAACGTCGAGTCAATTCTTTCGCTGAAGCCTGCGTTTGATCCTGCGGGATGTAATCTGCAAGGCCCTTCCCTCGGTATTCCTCAGGGATACCGGCTCGAATGAGTTTGTTGTCGAGTTGTTTGCGTTCGGCTTCCTGGCGCTCAGCCTCGGCCAACTCAGCTCTAAGCGCGGCTTTTTGTTTTTCGCATTCGGGACACGGTGCCGCAAAAACTAAGCGGCCGTTTTGAAAAATGTCTTCACCCGTGTAGGTGCCATGCTCAGGGCAGTTTCTCACGACCGGTTCACGTGTAATGTTTAAAGTCTCTCCGATTGATTTCCACATTTTTAAAGCTCTCCGTTTCTGCGTTTCTCGTTCATCTCTTCCCAGCTCATTTGGGATTCGTAAAATTCGGTGGTGTATCCGCCCGCGGGTTCTGCCAGGCAGTGGGCGCGGTTGAATGTTTGCGGTCGAGGTGTCGGTCTTGGTGTTGGCCTAGTGCGCGGGGACTTCAAATAATTGAGCCATGTAGTTCGCCAACCGTTGTCACTGCGCTTAGTGCTTGCGCCTGCGCCTTCTTGCCAATAAAACTGAAACTCGGCAAAAGCCGCGAACGGTTCAAGATCGGGGCGCATTTTTGCGCATAACGTTTTCCACTCTTCGGGGATTTCTTTTAAGTCGAAGGAATGAGTGATCGGACGAGTTTTTTTGACCGCGGATTTTTTCTGCTCTGCGTCGTCAGCCGTCAACTCAAAATCTGGAGAAGTCGTATCAACAGTATTTATATTGTTATTAGTTGACTGAGTCTGACTGAGTTGAGTGACATTTTTGTCACCACTTTCTGACAAAATTGATACCACTCTAGGTGCATTTTTGTAACTAGTATCATTTTCGCTACCAGTCGCATTATTGCTACTACTTGTAGTGACATTTTTGTCACCACTTCTAATTTTGGCTTTCTTGAATAATTCTCTTGACTGCTGATACTCTGTTTCGATTTTTTCAAGGTTGATGGCGTAAAAATTTCGAGCACCTCTGCCCTTGTTAAAAACTTTTATCCAGCCATTTGCTACAAGGAACGCGATCGCCTTAAAAACTGTCCTTCTATCGCACTCTGTCTCAAGTGAAATAGTCTCAGTCGACGGGCGGCAGTTTGATCCGTCGTCGTTGGCATAATCGCACAAGCAGCGCAAAACCGCCTTGTCAGCCGCACTGCCAACAGTACACTTACCTGCTTTAAATGACAGAACGTAACTCATACAACACCACAGTCAAGATGTCCAAAGTTCAATCCTTCCACGCAATCGCTTCCTACTCTTTGAGCATGCGACGCAAGAGATTGTTTTTCATCTTGTCCCACGAGTTGTTTGGCCTGAGGTCTTCTACAGTGACCTCCCCGTTGGTCAACTCCTCAATCAAAATGCATTTTTCAATTGATCCGGTGCGTTTCCCTGCGGCCAGCATGCTGACGAATTCAGGTGAAACACCAATTTTTTCGGCAAGAGCCTTTTGAGATATTTCAGGATGTTTTTCAAAATAGTGTTTCAGCTTCATTGCATTCTCACATAACGATTTGTTTTGATATTACGCATAACATTAAGTTATGTCAAATTAACAAAATGTTGTTTAATACGTTTAAGGAGATTGAAATGAGACCTGTTAGTGAAATTAGACGTGAAAACTTGGAGTTACTCATCGAAGAACAAGGCACTATTCCGGCATTAAACGAGAGACTGGGGCGTAGACGCAACGACCCATCGTTATCTTTTATTCGCGCTCAGTCGGTCCGCAGCAGTACTGGGAAGCCGTACTTAATGGGAGACCGATTAGCCCGTGACATAGAAGCCAAACTAAATCTTGGAAGGGGGTGGATGGACACAGACCATGCAGGCATATTAATAGACTCGGTGGACGAGCCAGCTGATGGAATCAAAGTTCTGGAATTGGCAAATACAGGCACCATGGGTGATGATCCAAGTGTTCTTGAACAAGATGTGATCGTAGGAGGTTTGACCCTTGCCACCGATTTCGTCCGTCGTTTGAATCCAACTAATCCAATGAACCTCAGAGTACTAACTGGGCACGGCGACTCAATGATGCCAACCATCGCACCGGGGGATAAAGTTCTAATTGACGAAGGTGTGAAAGATTTGTATGACGGAATTTATGTTTTACGTTCATACGACACGTTATTCATTAAAAGAGTCAATAAAAATCTCAGGGGTGTCGTTGTTATTTCTTCCGACAACCCTACTGTCAAACTCAGCGAGGAGCTGGACGGTTCTGAACAGCTGGAAATTGTCGGAAGAGTGGTTTACGTTTGGCATGGGAATTTTGTGTAGCAATTTTGCCGTCCGCAGTGACAGGGAATATTCCTTTTCTGTTTAAATCTATATCGTTAGGACCGCTCTAAAAATATAGATCGTTGCAAAAGTAAATCACGAAGATGAGGCTTTAGTTTGTCTTATGAGAAAATTAAGTTGACTTCAAGAGAACGTCATGATCATGAGAATGGGTGTGACAAAATCTCCTCAGCCGCCTCAATGGCGCATCTATAACGAGAATTTTCTTAACCTCTAAGATGAGAAATTGGAAGTATCGTTAGCCCAATGAAGCAAAAGATGAACGAGTCATTAAGATTTTGAAATGAAGCTATTATTCGCATCCTTGGTGCTACTTCTCGGATTGATCGGCTGTACAAGTCAATCGGAAGGTATGCACCTCTCAGAGGTTCATCCACCAGCCTCTCGTCCTGATAATTTACCCATTAAGAACGCTTTAATTGATAGAGAAAAAACGATTAAGGAAGAAAGACCATTAGAAAAATTACAACATTGTATTGAAAATGATGTGTATACCTTTTGGGATAACACTCAAACACCCAAGGAGCTTTCAACTTTTATCATGAACGATTGTTTTGAGTCGTTCGCCCAGCAACCAAATCTAAACAAAAAGCAACTTTCCATACTGAGGTCCCGCCTCAACAAGGCGGTGACCTCTGAAATTATATTCTTGCGCGAGAAAAAACAGGCTAACATCTACAATCAATGCATAAAAAATTATTTACTTACAGCCGATGACGGACTGACTTCTGCCTCTGAGCTTGCCTCCATGTTCATATCTTCTTGTCTTAAAGAAGCCAACTTGGCGCCCAAAGCCCGACGAGAATTACTGACCAATTCCGAAAAAGAAAAAGTTACACTTGCTATCCTGAGGCTTAGAAAAATAGAAAAGGATTATTCAGCTGAGCGACAAAATCTCGACACAAAAGCAATTGTTGAATCCTTAATCATCAATAATCAACTTGAATTAAATCGAACAATGCAGGATCTTCTTAGAAGTCGTTGGAGAAGATAATTCCGGAACTAAATCACACCGCCTTTAGGCGGTTTTTTGTTGCCTAAAAGAAACACTACTTAACAAAACGTTAATTTTTAGTTATCTAAAACATAACTTATTGCGTGCAATTTTACATAACACTATGTTATGATTTCCACATCGATCAATTGTTCTTTAAAAGTTTTCTCTGATGATCGTTCAAGAGAAAATCCAAGGCCCTAAACACGAGTAAACCGAAAGTGCACGGGCCTACAAGGTGCCAAATGAATTGCACCTAAACATGAAAGACTGAAAAGTTTTTCAGCGGCAGAGATAATGCGAAAGTGGCACAAGTTAAAGTCTGCGAGTAAATCGCTACGCGGCTAGAAGTTAGTTTCTAAGTACGTATGTGGCATAGCGTGATCCAACCAGCTCCCTGTACGAAAACCGAGATAACAATAATTAGATAGGGTTTTCGACAAAGTAAGAGCGATCATTCACTAGTAGGGCCGTTCAAGCTAAGACAGTTCATAAATTAAAGCGCGTTTTAGGCTGAATCAGTTCAGTCTCCGTAACTAATGCGTTTTAATTTCTCAAAAAACAGTTGCTACATATCGTGGCATATCTTGGCATATCCTGGTTTAAGCCTGTTGTTCAGTAATTAGCATAGGTTAAAATCTAAAAACCATAGAGGAGGAAGTAATGGAGATTGATAGCTACACAGTGCCATCACGTTCTTCTGTCAGAAAAGCGGGTAAGACTTTAGTTAGCCCTACTGATACAGACGAGAAGGCAACCGCTCTTAGAGTTTTAAGCTCTTGGAGAACTGCACATGCTGTACCTATTAACACCCTTCAAGCATTTCTCAGAAAGAAGGTTAAGGATCTACACTTTTCTTCTCCTATCGTCGCCCAGAGATTGAAACGAACGCCTTCGATTATCAGTAAACTTGAGCGATTTCCTTCAATGGATCTCGATAGAATGCAAGACATCGGAGGAATTAGAGTAGTAGTAAATTCAATCCACGACATAAATAGACTTTACAGCGAACTAAATAGCAGTAAATTCAAGCATCAGCTTGTTTTGCCTCCGAATGATTACATCAAAGAGCCTAAACCTGATGGATATAGAAGCCTTCATCAAGTGGTGAAGTACCGGAATGTAAAACATCCTAAATTTAATGACTTGCGAATCGAATTACAGATAAGGACAAAATTACAACACTCCTGGGCAACGGCAGTTGAAACTCTCGGGATGTTAGAGAAGTGTTCGCTGAAGAGTGGCGAGGGGGATGAAAAAATAAAGAAATTCTTCAAAATTGCTAGTGCTCTTTTTTCAATACAAGAAGAGAGCCCTGTGATAGATGAGTTTAAAGGGAACTCTAAATCCGAGTTGATCTTTAAATTTAAAGAGTTGGAAGATGAACTTTCTGTGCTTAGAAAGCTAGAAGGAATTGCAGTCTCAACACGACACATTCAGACAACCAATCCAAATTTTTTGGGTTATCACGTCATCCAATTGTTTGCTAACCAAGGAAAGGTCCGATTGACTGCGTTTGACGATCCATCGGACGCAGAAAGTTTTTATTACGCAAAAGAACTGGAGACAAGAAATAATCTAGATACGGCTGTTGTTCTGATGTCCGCTGGAACTTTAAAAGACATTAAGAGAGCTTATCCGAACTACTTCTTGGACACAAAGGATTTTCTGAAAAATATCAAAAATATAACCAACTAAACACTAATCAACTTATTTCCAAGCTCGCTTCGGCGGGCTTTTTTATTGCCCGAAAACAAGGACCATTCATAAGCTCCCCGGGCTTTACCAATTTTGTTAGTTCCAATTTTTGCTCTTAGGGGAGCTTTTGAATGTGGTCTTTTCCACAGACAAAGGAGATTAAAAAATGTACCTGCTACCGCAAGAAAAAAGAGAGTTGTTTGAATCGACCGTTGATGAGGTCATCTTGTTCAGCTACAAAGTTGATGACCTTGACCACGTACTTAATAGTTCCATCCGCGAAGTTGTCCGAGCAATCCTGGAAGGCAAAGAATCAGTAAACATCAACTTGAAAGATTTCGTCTCGGTTGATGTTCTCCAACGTGATGTGAAAGATTTTTTCCGAGAATGCGCGGACAGCTTCTTTCAAGAAAAAATCTCGGACGTTCTTGAAGATATGTACCCGAGCAAGAAAACAACTTAAGGGGACAGATATGAAGGGAATGAACGGCCCCACCTTGGCGCTAATAACTAGCGCGCTCACGCTTCTAGCCTACTGTTTTGGCCTTCTGCTGACACTCAAAACGGAGGACGGAGAGAATTTTTGGGCCCTGACAGCAGGGTTAGGCGCGCTTGGCCTAGTTATCTACATAGCACTTCTAATCGGCTGAAGATCATGCAAGCACTGAATTACGACACCACCGCGCAGTACGACGACTACTGCAAAGCGAATGAGGAAAAAGAGGCCCTTTGGGAGGAATTTTGGGAAAGCTGGTTAGAGCCGAGAGTCGGCGAAGAAAAGTATGAGGAGTTGTCCGACGATCATCTAACACGCGAACAGCAAGCAGAGCTTGACGAGCTGTATGACGAATTTTTAGAGGAGAAAAACCTATGGCGAGACTGAAAAATTTCCTGATGGGTGAAGAGGAAGCGGGCCGCTTCGTGTTCCCTGAACCTCCTGACTACCCTGATGAAGCAGAGTATTACAGCACGGGTCTAACGTGGGCTGAGGCGCGGGAAATGCTCGATAAGGCGCCACCCGCCCCCGCGTGGACGGATGACGACCTAAACGATGCCGAACGCAGATATTACACACCAATAAAAAAACAGGATTTCAAACCTTTCGAGCTGGATGAAATCCCATTTTGACATAACTAACAAATGAGGGGCGCAGAACCTAACGCGCCTCTCGAACCGAAGGATAACACAATGACAGCGACACAGAACATATACTCGCGTCTTATCGACGCTCAAAAAGAGTTCTCCCCCATTGCACAGGCACTCAAGGCAACGACCTTCAGCAATGGCCGCGGGTACAACTATGCAAATATCAGCGATTGCCTCGAAAAGATTCTCCCCATCCTGAATAAACACGGTTTGGCAATCATTCAAAAGACCACAACGGATGAAGACCGCGTAGGCATTGAAACTGTTCTCCTATCCGAAAACGGTGAGAGCATTTCTTCAGGCGTGTTCTATGTCACCACAACAGGACTAACGCAAAAAGGAGTGCAAGCCTTCGGAAGTGCAGTCACCTATGCGCGCCGTTATTCGTTTGTGTCCTTCCTCGGCCTAAGTTACGGAGACGAAGACGACGACGGCAGAGCGGCGAGCAAAGACGCATACGAGGCTCCCAAGAAGCAGGCCCCTAGACCCCCTCAACCTAAACTTGTCGATATGGAGGCTTTATCGGCTAAGGCCAAGGGCGCGGCAATGGACGGCATAGAAAATTACAAAAGCTTCTTTATGAGTCTCTCCCCGCAAGAGAAAACGGCACTTGTGAACAGTGGACTTCATGAAAAACTCAAGCACGGTGCCGAGGAATGCTCCGCAGAAATCAATCAGCACGAACATCCACAACCAGCAGGAATTAACTAATGTCAGTGAATAAGGTAATAATTCTCGGCTATCTCGGTAGAGACCCCGATACAAGATTTACAGACGGAGGCTTACAGATAACGTCTTTTTCTGTAGCCACAACATCATATAGAAAGACTGAGGGCGGCCGCAGTGAGGAGACGGAATGGCACAGAATCACAACATTCAACCGTCAAGCAGAAGTCGCCCAACAGTACCTAAAGAAAGGCTCCCGCGTGTACATTGAAGGCCGTCTTCGTACCCGCAAATGGGAAAAAGACGGGAAAACACAATACGTAACGGAAATCCTAGCCGACTCCCTACAACTAATAGACAAACGAAACGACGGCTCCAATCAGGCTCAAGCACCTCAACCACAGCAAGAGCAGTCATATCAAGAGGATATTCCGTTCTAACCACTACATAGGCCCGCGAAAACGGGCCTTTTTCGGAGTTAAAAATCATGCAACTTTATGAAATACCCGCCGCGCTCCGCACACCGCTCGACGCCTTGGACGGTGAACAGGACATACAAAATGACAACGAAATCCTAAATGAGCTCCAGCCGCAGGAAAAGGAGCAGTCTGAAGAATTTATCAAAAACGTGGCCTTGTACCTTCTTGAGATTCAGGCCGAGCAGAACCAAATTAAGGAGCAAATGGCGCGCCTTAAAAAACGCCTGGAGCGCGAAACAATCCGCTATGAGCGAGTTGAAGCGGCCCTCCTCAAAGAAATGATTCAGTCTGATACGAAGAGACTCAAGACACCGCTTGTGACAGTTGGAATTAGGAAATCTGAGGGAACAGAGATTTACTCAGAAAACGACCTACCCCGCGAATTTTTCGCCGAGAAGGTCACATATTCGCCCGATAAAGCAAAGATCAAAGAAATGCTTAAGGAAGGCGTTGTCATCCCTGGGGCCCGCCTGGAAGAGCGCCTGAACATAAACATCAAGTGAGCCTATCCATGTTAGCGATTGATTTTGTTCACGAGCAAAAGGAATGCTACAAGGTTTTCCTTGATGGTTCACGTATCGGATACCTCTTTAAAAATAATAAGCGTATGTGGGAAATCGTCCCGAACGAGCAGAACGACCCTGAGACTTACGAGTTTTTCAGCTCGGCTTTCAACGGCGAAACATACGAATTATTGTCAGTGGCAAAACGCTTTATCCGAGTCGCGGCCTTGCAATACAAGGCCATGAAGAAATAAGACTTTAGGACGTTCGGCATGAAAGAGTACATCTATACAAACGAAGATTTACACGAGCTTCAAACAGCCTTTTGTGACTATGTTAACAGCCCTGAGAATACCGAACCCAACGAGTTTTTCAGAGGTCAAGGCATTCTCCGCTTTTTGGAAAATGGCCTTGACTTCAATGATGAAAACCTCCTAGGCGTAATCGTCAGCGAGCGCTATCACGATTACATACTCTGTTATGTTGAGTCGTTATGTATTGAGCTGAGAACCCTTAAGAGACTCTACAAAGAAGACACTGTTTGGCGTCAGAGATTTCAGGTTTCTTACGACCACATGGCAAAAGTAAAGAAAACGCTGTACTCAAAAAGGCCCCTCACCTAGCCCCCTAGCGGGGCTTCTTTATTGGATTGAAAAATGTTTATCAGTAGATCAGTTGTTGAACACGAATCCCTCAAAGTAAATATCCCCAAGCGTACAAGGCTCATAGTCATGTGCGGGGAGACTGTGGCACCGCACACTAACTCAGAATATCAGCAAATAACTACCCTCTTTAATTCCGCGCTCGGACTCACCGAAAAGGAGCGCAAGAAATACGCTTTCCGTTATCGCGTCGGTTTCGGTAAACCCAAGACAGAATTTTTCGTCGAATTTTACGACTCAACTTGTAACGGCGAGAAGGCGTCCTTCCCGTATGCCTATGTGGAATAAGAAAAGGGAAAAAGTAGCGGGCAGGTTATCGAAATCCCCGCTACTGCAAGATCAATTTTGAATCAAAGAACGTTTGGAGTTTAAAAAATGTTGCCTAAAACATTCGTATCACAGAGCCAGCTAGATCAAGTTATCAAAAACTTTTGGCAGAGAAACAACGGCAAAAGAACTATTAGTATTTGTCTCGGCGGCGGTACAGGCATTAAAGTTTGCGTATCTCGCACCAACGTGACGGCCGCCGTCTATGTGGGCTCCAGCCGTCACAAACTCGGCTCATACTACAGCGAAAGACTTGAAGCTGATCCTGACGTTTCCTACCGATTTCCCCGCGCTCCATTTTTCACATACTCCGAATTATTGCAAAAGGCCGCAAGTATTCGCCGCAAGGTGTTGACCGAAGCGCCACAAGCCACGGCCGAGAAACAAACATCTTTAGCTTTATTCCCGCCTCCAACGAGCGGCGGAAACAAAAACCGCTCCGAGCTTGAGCGCCGCTTGAAGCTCATTGATCTTCGGATCGAACGTGAAGAAATCCTCAACCAGTTGGCCGCCATGTAGCGGCCTTTTTCATAGGGATAAATTATGGACAAAGTACAGTTTCACAAGTTTATTTGTAACCACCTCAACGAGATTTACAGAAAGAAAAATGCAGACTATGGCGACTCATTCGCCAAGGTTCGAGAGTTGGTACCTAATGCGATCATTGTCCGCTTGATGGACAAAATGGAGCGCATTAAAACGCTGACGAAAAACGGTGAACAGGCTCAAGTCGAAGATGAAAAAATTGAAGATACGCTTGCTGATATGGCCAATTACTGCATTATGGAGTTAGTCGAGCGTCAGGCTGAGAAAGAGGCAAAAAATGGACAATCCGTATGACGCCGTTGAGTTGTACTCTTGTCTGATTAAGATCATGGATCATTACGGGTACGATCATCAGATTTTTAAGAAAGTACCCGAAGAGATCAAAGAGTTGACTGACGCTTATGGCGAATACAAGAAAAATCCAAGCCGCAAAAAATGGTTGCACATCATTGAGGAAGCGGCTGATTGTTTCGTCATGCTGGAGCAGTTTCAAATGTTAATCACGCCGCAAGATAAAAAAGAATTTGATCGAATTTGCCTTGAAAAGGTGCACCGCGAAGTTGGAAGAATTGAAAAATCGGGAGTACAAAAATGACAGATATCGACTATGACAAATTGTCAGATATGGTGGCGGACAAATTATCAAGCAAGATCGCAGAAAAGCTGGTTCAGAAAACAACAAAACTCACACTCAGCAAACCTGAGGTTGAGGTGAGAATCGGTTTTGCCCCTGGCTCTTCTGCCGCTCGTCAGATTATGAAGGACCCGAAGTTCCCAAAACCTGACGCCTTCTCAGAGAATGGGCGTGACCGTTGGTACACAAAAGATGTTGATGACTACATGGAAAGCAAAAGACACGCCCGAGCCAAGCTCGCTATTTCAGCCGCTTAGCAATTTCTTCAGCGCCCGCTCTGTAATATCTTTGGAGCATCTTTAAATCTTTGTGCCCCGTTTGTCTTGCAAGCGCCAACACGTCCAAGCGGGGCGCCCCTGTTTCTGGATCAGGGCTCGCGGCCCACGTCGCAAAAGTTGCGCGGCCGTCATGAAAATTCAGGCCCTCTTTAATCAGTCGGTTTTGAGAATCGTACTCAGGACCAAGACCGGCCCTATCCCGCACTTTTCGGAATAACGTATCTCTGTTGTGATCGTTAAGTCCGCCAAAAATCCGTGGTTCATACTCGAGCTCCATAACAAATTTAAGAATTTCCCGAGCTCTTGCAGACAAGGCCACGTCTCTTCTTGACAATGTTTTTGTAGCCTCAGCAGGTACATGAAGCACATTGTCGTCAATCCAAGAATATTCGATTTTTAATAATTCGCCCGCTCGCATTCCCGTTTGACAACTAAACAAGAATGCCGCCACGGCCAACTGCATTTTATTTTTTGGCACTGTGTGACCGTCCCAACCGCAAGCCAGCAAGAGTTTCTCTATATCCTCATCCGAGGCCACCCTCTCACGGTGCTCAGGCTCTCGAGGTTTCTCTACACCTCTGCATGGATTCACATCCGTGAGCTCGTTTTTAATAGCGTATTGGAAAACGTCCGAGAGAATCGTCAGCTCTCTATTCACGGTGGACGGTGAAATATTGCTGTCTCGATTTTTAGCGCGCTCCTGGAGCCGTCGTTCGATATAGTTCTCTATCGTCTTTTTTGTGATCGAGGATAGAGTGCGTGTCGCCAATTTGTCTCGTTGGAGTCTTCTCAGGCGGATTTCCTCTGTACGTTTAGAGCGTTTCTGGGAAGTAGCCTCAACAATGTATTCATCAATTAAGGCTGACAGTGTTATCTGAGAAGATCGTTCTGCACTACCCAGCTCGAGTTCTGCGTGAAAACGTTTCGCCTCAGCTCGAGTTTTAAATGTTCTGGAGAATCTTTGCTTTGTTCCGTCTAATTTCGTTTTGTAGCCGTACACTTCGTACGTGCCGCGTGTCGTTCGTCTAATTGCCGCCATATCTGCAACCGTTAAAAACCGTTAGAGAAACCGTTAAAAAACCGTTATTTAAAACGGAATATACCGAGATATGCCAAAACGAACAATAAAAAATCCCGTTAAACCTAGAGTTAACGGGATATGACAAGTAGGTCTGGTGCCCGGGAATGGATTCGAACCAGCACGCCCGCGAAGAGTGCGTCTACCAATTTCGCCACCCGGGCACAGTAAGCCGCAAAATTATTTATCCTCAAGGCAAACGGTTTTCAAGGCCCTGTCACACCATCATTATTCGGGTTTTCTTTTTCCCTCTACTTTGGCTACCAGCTGTCCGAGGCGCATTGTGTCGTACTCTTCGAACGGCTGGTGAATCCAAGGATTATCTCCGAGATATTCGACATAGTAGTCAGGTTCAACCTGAGAGCAGCCTTTCCACCACAAAACAGCAGTGCGAACTTCGGTCACGCCCGGATAGTTGTTCTGAAGGTGCTCAACAACCTTCTTCAAAGTCAGTCCGGAATCGACCAAGTCGTCGACCAATAGCACTCTTCCTTTGAGAGAGTCAGGACGGCTGGAAGCAATGTACTTACCGATGTCCAAACTTCCCTGAATCGTGCCGGCAGCTTCTCTATAGGAGCTGGTCGACAAAATGTTCAGCGGCATATCGAAAATTCTAGAGAGGATGTCTCCGGGGCGAAGGCCGCCTCGAGCTAAGCAAAGCAAAGAATCAAACTTCCAGCCGCTGTCATAGACATTAAAAGCCAGAGTCTCAATAAGGCGGCGATATTCTTCCCAAGAAACGTGAAGATCTTTCATTCCTATTCCTAATTATTCAAACGGGTTATGAAGCAAAATTGTCTGAGCACGATCCGGGCCGGTAGAAACAACTGCGATCGGGCAGCCGGCAACTTCGGACAGACGAGTTAAATACTTCTGAGCGTTAACGGGCAAATCTTCCCACTTTGTAATACCAAAAGTCGGTTCTTTCCAGCCGGGGAAGTCTTCGTAAATGACTTTGCACTGAGCAACTTCTTCAGCGCCGACAGGCATGATGTCGATCCTTTCGCCCTTGTATTCGTAGCCGACGCCCAAACGAACGGTTTCAAAGCCATCCAAAACGTCGAGCTTCATCACAGCCAGACCGCTTAAGCCGTTCCATTCAACAGCGCGGCGAAGAGCAGCACCGTCGAACCAGCCGCAGCGGCGGGGACGACCGGTCACTGCACCGAATTCATTTCCTTTCTTAGCAATGGTCTTGCCGACTTCATCAAAGAGTTCGGTCGGGAAAGGACCTGAACCGACGCGTGTGCAGTAAGCCTTCGTGATACCAAGGATGTAATTGAGTTTCTGAGGGCCGACACCGGATCCGGGGCTGGCAAAGCCTGCAACGGTGTTGCTGGAAGTGACGAACGGATAAGTTCCGTGGTCGATGTCGAGCATGGTTCCCTGAGCTCCTTCGTACAGGAACTGTTCGCCTTCCTTCATCTTAGTGTTGAGAATGTGAGAAATGTCGCGAATCTTCGGAACAATTCTCGGAGCCATTGCCAGCGTATCTTCGATCATCTTTTCGACGTCGACAGGTTCGCTGTTGTAATAGTTCGCCAGCAGGAAGTTGATGAGCTTGCAGTTTTCACGAACTTTTTCTGCAAAGACTTTCGGTTCTGCCAAGTCTCTGACATGGACAGCGCGGCGAGCGATCTTGTCTTCGTAGGCCGGCCCGATGCCACGGCCGGTCGTACCGATTTTCTTATCGCCTAAGGCGTTTTCACGAGCGTGGTCGAGCGCGATGTGGTACGGGAGAACCAGCGGACACTGACCGGAGACAAAAATACGATCTTCGGCATCCATTCCGTGAGCCTTCAGGTCGTCGATTTCCTTCAGCATTGCTTCGGGGCTAACAACTGCACCGTTACCGATGTAGCACTTGACGTGAGGATGCATAACACCGGAGGGGATCAAACGAAGAACCGTTTTCTGGCCGTTGATCACGAGTGTGTGGCCTGCATTGTGGCCGCCGTTGAAACGGACAACGCCTTGTACACTTTCGGTGAGCCAGTCAACGATCTTGCCTTTGCCTTCGTCGCCCCACTGAGCGCCGACAACGACTACATTTTTACTCATTTCATCCTCTTAAAAAATTAACGGTTCGACGTACGGGCCGCTACCGTCCAAACACCATTGATACAAACTAATTCTTCATCCAAGCGGAAAGATTCTTCCAGCGAAGCAACATTGTCTTCAGGCAGTTTTTCAATCACGATGTCGCCGTTTTCGCGAAGTTCACGAATGCGGGACTGCAGGGCGGCATCGTCCAGCCTGTTGGGCGCCAAGATCGCATAAGGACGCTTTGTGTCCATCACGGCGATAATCTCGCGCAGGTATAACGTAAAACCGACCGCGGGACGTTTGCGTCCGAAACGCTCACCGATATCATCGTAACGACCGCCGCGCAGAATCGGCTGATAACGGCCGGGAATATTGACGCTGAAAGTCACGCCGGTGTGATAGTTGTAACCGGCAACGTCAGCGAAATCATAGCTGACGATATCTGCGCCGGATTCACGACCGAGTCTGCGGACGCTTTCCAGAATTTCCGGAATTTCCGGATAATCGGAAAATTCTTCGATAACTTGATTGAGAACGTCTTCCGAACCGAAGAGCATCGTCAGGCGGATTAAATCATCAACGGTTTTCTCTTTAAGAACACCTCTGAGCTCCTCAAGTGCAGAGCGGTCCTTATGACTCAAAGCAAAGAGAATTTGGTCCTGAACAACTTCACTTACAGGATCACTGTCCAGAATTGCCTTGACCACACCGGTGTGGCCTAAATCTAAGAAAATATTTTCAAGACCGAATTGACGCAGAGACTCAATTCCCAAACAGATCACTTCACGTTCGCTTTCCACACTGGAAGAGCCGAACATTTCAACACCGGCCAAGTACGGCTGGCGCGAAGCAAGAGGATGCAGAGGACGTGCATGGAGAACGCTTCCAACATAGCAGAGGCGGGATACACCCGAACGATTGAGAATGTGAGCATCGATTCGAGCAACCTGCGGCGTCATATCGGCGCGGATGCCCATCGTCTTTCCAGTTACCTGGTCGACGATTTTAAAAGTTCTGAGATCCAGATCTCCGCCCGTTCCTGTCAGAAGAGAGTCAACGTACTCCACCAGAGGAGGACGGACGACTTCAAAACCGTGGCTTGTCACCAGTTTTAGGAAAGAACTTCTAAGATGCTCTATGGCCCTCGCCTCTCGTGGAAGCATATCCGCGATATTTTCAGGTAGCAGCCATACTGACATAAAGATCCTTTCTAAAAAAGCAATGAACCGGCCCAAACGAGCACCAGCCCTAAGACTACACTTTCTAACCCGATATAACGGATTTTCTCGCTAGGAAATCGTGAGATAAATCTCACGGCGCGCTTCCATAAATCAGGAGCCAACATAGGTAAAAGGCCTTCAAGTACAAAGCAGAAACCCAGTACGTACAAGAAGGCCTTCATGATTTAGATCACAAAAAATTTATGGTTGTTTATTGGCTTGAGCTTCACCGCGGGAATTCTTGAGATAGTCGAAGAATTCGCTGCTCGGATCCACCACCATCATGTCCTGAGGTTTATTGAAGGACTGGCGATAAGCATCCAGTGAACGGTAGAACTTCGCAAACTCCGGATCTTTGCTAAATGCTTTGGCGTAAAGTTCGTTAGCTTGAGCGTCGCCGGAACCTTTAATGTTCTGAGCGTCACGATAAGCTTCGGCCAAAACAACGGTTCTTTGACGATCGGCGTCAGCCTTGATCTTTTCGGCTTCAGCAGCACCCTTGGAGCGTTCTTCGCTGGCAACGCGCTTACGTTCGGCTTCCATGCGGCGATAGACAGACTCAGAAATTTCCGGTGTGAAATCAACTCGCTTGAGTCGGACGTCAACAACTTCAATACCTAAGTCGGAAACGCGCTTCTGGAGCGCTTCAGAGATTTCTGCCATTGCGCGTGCTCTGTCGCTGGACGTGATGTCGTTTACCGTGCGGCGGTTTACAACCTGGTTGAGCACGTCACGAAGCAGCGCAGACATACGGTCGTCCGCAGCGCGCTCGCTGCCCTGGAAGGAAACCCAGTAGCGGCGCGGATCATTGATACGCCACTTGACATAGGAATCAATCATCAGGTTCTTCTTCTCGCTGGTTTGAACCAAGTCCGCTGCGGGCGTGTCGATTGTGAGAATACGTTTGTCCAAATAGACAACATTCTGAAGCGGTGACGGCAGTTTGACATGCAGACCCGGTGTAGAAACAACGCTCTTTAATTCACCGAGCATGAAGACTAAGGCGTACTCACGCTCGTTGACCGTGTAAAGGCAGGTTCTCGCGAGCAAGGCGCCAAAAAGAATAACAATAACTAAGGAAAGTAATTTTTTCATCTTTCTGTCCTTATCTCAAAGTGCGGGATAAAAGACGGGAAGTAGGCTGACTCGCGTCCGGTGTTAAAGGCGGCTGATCTCCGCCGGGCAGATTATGCGTCTGCTGGGCAGATGAAGCAGGAACGTTCGGCTGCACAGGTGCGGCCGCAGCTGCAGGCGCCGGTGCCGGAGCAGCTCGTTTAGCCAACTGATCCAACGGCAGGTACAACAGGTTATTGGAAGACTTATTGTCAACCATTACCTTGGTCGTGTTGTTGAAGATCTGCTGCATGGTGTCCACGTACATACGGTCGCGGGTCACCTTCGGAGCTTTCTCATACTGTGCGTAGACCTGATTGAAGCGGTTTGCGTCACCTTCGGCTTGAGAGACAACACGAGACTTGTAAGCTTCAGCCTCCTGACGAAGTCGTTCTGCCAGACCGCGGGCCTTAGGCACAACATCGTTGGCGTAAGCCTCTCCTTCATTAATCTGGCGTTCTCGGTCCTGACCGGCCTTAACGGCATCATTGAAAGCGGCCTGAACTTGTTCAGGCGGCTGAGCATTCTGAATGGCGACGGACAGAACCTGAATACCTGAGTGGTAGCGGTCCAGCATTTCCTGCATCAGCTTTTTAACTTCTTCTGCAATTTCCTGCTTGGACTCGAACAAAACGCTGTCCATCTTCTTGCGGCCGACCACTTCGCGCATGGCGGACTCGGCAGTCTGAACAACTGCACCCATCGGATCGCGGGTGCGGAACAAGAACTCTTCAGCGCCGTTGCCCTGCTTAATTCGATACTGAACATTGAACATCACGTCAACAATGTTCTCGTCGTCGGTCAGCATGAGCGCTTCTTTAAGACGCTGTGTACCGCCTCTCAAACCGATTTCAGCCTTACGGACGGAAGAAACGTCGACCAAAGCAACGTCCTGAATCGGATAAGGCAGGTGCCAGCGGAAACCGGCGTTGGTACTTTCGGTGTAGCGGCCGAAAGTCGTCACGACGCCGTTCTGACCTTCCGGAACAATGTAGAAACCGGAAGCGAGCCAAGCGGCCAAAGCGATAACAATGGCGGAAACAGCCATTCCGCCGGAGAATGAAGACGGAACTTTAAACTGCGGGAAAGAGTTTCCGCCGCCGTTTCCATTGCCGCCGCCATTGCCGAACGAATTCTGCTGATTTTTGAATTCGTGGTCTTTGCGCAACGGGGGTTCGTCGAAGTCGTAGTCTTCGTTTTTCTGATTTTGTGTCTGAGAAGAAGCTGACGGCTCTTCTTTCTGAGCATTGCGATTTTGATTGCCTTTGGTGCCCAACATCGAGTTCAGACGATCGTTGAACTGTTTCCAAAGCTCTTCTAAATCTCCGTCATTGTTGTTCTGAGCAAAGCGTCCGGGCATTTCGTTTTTGCTCGGTTCAGCTTTTCTCGGTTCTTCATCAGTCTCTTTGGGAGGCTCTTTGATTTCGTTTTCTTTCTGGGAGGAATCATCCTCCGAGCCTTTTCGGCCCCAACGGGGGTCATTAAGCGACATTGTCGAATATTTCCTTAAAAATCACAGGACATAGGGAACTTGTCCGAGTGAGTTAGACAAGAGAGCAGAGAATTTTAGCACTTGAAAAATAATAATATTTTTAAGATTAAAGACTTATTACATTTAACAAAGAGCTAATCGCGGCCGATCTTTTTCAAAGAAGGCCCCGAAGGAATTACCGCTCAAATTCAGCGAGCCAGTCCTCATTATCGGGAGCCTCTTGGGGCTCTTCCGGCTCTTTTTCTGCTATTTGACGAATGGCGTCTTTGAGAAGATCGATGCCCTCACCGTTTGCGGCGCTGATACCGACAGCTTTCGGCGTTCCGTCCTCGGCACAAGTGATAAACGGACTCCTGCCTTCCAGGTCGATCTTATTGAAAACCAGCAGCTGCGGAATATCTTTAGCGCCGATTTCTTCTAAGACTTTATTGACTTCCGTCATCTGTTCTTCTCTGGCCGGCGTCGAGGAGTCGACGACATGGAGCAGAAGGTCTGCTTGGGCCGCTTCGTCCAGTGTCGATTTAAAAGCCTCGATCAGCTGGTGCGGCAATCCGCGGATAAAGCCCACGGTGTCACTTAAGACGACTTCCACATCTCCGCCGACAAAGCATCTGCGGGCGGTCGTATCCAACGTTGCAAACAACTGGTCGGCCGCGTAAACACCGCCTCGAGTCAGACGATTAAAGAGCGTTGACTTACCAGCATTGGTATAGCCGACCAGTGCGACAGTCAGCACCTCGCCTCTTTGACGAGATTTGCGCTGAGTATTGCGTTGGCGCTCAAGTTTCTTAAGCTGTTCTCTTAACGCTTTGACGCGCGTCGCGATCATTCGACGGTCAAGTTCGATCTGCTTTTCACCAGGACCGCCGGTCTTGGACAAACCGCCTCTCTGGCGTTCCAAGTGCGTCCAGCCTCTGACCAAACGTGTCGACAAGTGAGTCAGTCGAGCAAGTTCGACCTGCAGGCGGCCTTCTCTGGTCTTTGCCCTTTGGCGGAAAATTTCCAGAATCAGATTGGTCCGATCAAGGACTTCAATTCCGACGGCTTTTTCGATGTTGCGCTGCTGCGCGGGAGATAAAGCGACATCAAAAATCAGCGCCTTTGCCCCGTTAGCAAGCGCTTCACTTTTAATTTCTTCGATTTTGCCGCTTCCGAGGAAAGTTTTAGGGTCCGGACGATCGCGTTTTGCTTCAGTCAGACCTGCAACTTGGAAGCCGCAGGATGTCGCTAATTCTGATAATTCAAGTGCCGCGTCTCGATGAATTTCGCGGCCCACAATGACAGAGACGAGCCACACCTTTCCGGGTGTCTCGTCTCCCTTTTGATATTGATAATCCACTATACGGTTTCTGCTTCTTCAGTTCACTGCTGTTCATTGCCCAGCGGTACGGCGCGAGCCGGAACAACAGTGCTAATAGCGTGTTTATAAACCATCTGAGTTACGGTGTTGCGAAGCAGAACGACATACTGGTCGAAAGATTCGATCTGTCCCTGCAGTTTGATACCGTTCACCAAATAGATGGAAACAGGGATACGTCCCTTACGAAGACTGTTTAAGAATGGGTCTTGTAACAATTGCCCTTTTGTCATTGTTTTTCTCCAAACGGAAATTTCCGCTCATAAATCTGAATAAATTCTAGCTGCGGCACACCGAAATTGTTCTTTGTATTAATCATTTTGGGCGCACATTTAATTCTTCTGCACTTCTATGATCGAAGGACTCTTGTTGGGCGACAACCCCCTTGTGGAGCTGTGTTTCTGCAGCAGATTCTCTTACTACAGTAACTATTTTAGCTGTAAATGCCGTCAGGAAAGATCATTGTTAATGCTTATTTGAGGCACAGAACGGGCAGCGTCCTTCAATCGCGGCTCCTTAAAATTCCCGCACTCGGCGGGAATTCTTCGATTAGGCCTTTTGGGCGTAGGGATTCTTGTTCGTTCTAAATTCGATTCGGAGCGGTGTGCCCTCGAGTTTGAATTTATCTCTGAACCAGCCTTCCAAATATCGACGGTAGCTTTCCGGAACATCCTGAAGCGCGTTTCCGTGAACCACGATAACGGGAGGATTCTGACCGCCCTGGTGTGCATATCTCATCTTCGGACGTCCTCCGCCGGCTCTCGGCGGCAGCTGACGAGTCGTGGCTTCGATCAAAGCGCGTGTCAGCTTCGGTGTAGAGAGCTTCATAAACGCAGCGGTATGGGCATCGTTGACTGCGTTGAGCAGGTGATGCAGACCGCGTTTTTCCAACGCGGAGATATAAACAATCTTGGCCCAGCGCAGGAAGTGCAGCTTGCGTTCAAGTTCTTCCTTCACGCGGCGTCTTTCGTAATCGTCCAAGCTGTCCCACTTGTTGACACCGACCACCAAGGCACGACCGCTTTCGAGAATGTAGCCCGCAATGTTGGCATCCTGTTCGGCAATACCGGCGTGCGCATCGAGAAGAAGCACAACCACGTTGGAGCTTTCGATTGCCTGAAGCGTTTTAATCACAGAGAACTTTTCGATTGCCTCAAACACTTTGCCTTTACGGCGAAGGCCGGCGGTATCGATCAGGGTGTAATCACGATCTTTATATTGGAACTCGACCTCGATCGCATCGCGAGTGGTTCCGGGCATGTCAAAAGCAATCAGACGATCTTCACCGATCAGAGCATTGATCAGCGTGCTCTTGCCTGCGTTCGGACGGCCCGCAATGGCAACTTTAATCTTATGTTTGAAATCCTCTTCCTCATCGATTTCCTTTTCGGTCGGGAAAGGTTCCAAAACAAGGTCCATCAAGGCTTTGACCCCTTCGCCGTGGGCGGCGGAGATGGTGTAAGGCTCGCCCAAGGCCAGTTCATAGAACTCGGCCTTAGCCGTTTCCGTTAAACCTTCGGCCTTATTGACGACGAGATAGGTCTTCTTACCGGACTCGCGCAAATTCTGGGCAATTCGCTGATCCTGCGGCGTTAAGCCGGCGCGTCCGTCCACTAAGAACAAGACGACGTCAGATTCGGTAATCGCCAACTGCGCCTGTCCGGTCATCTCTTTGACGATGCCTTCGGTGCGGATCGGTTCAAAACCGCCCGTATCGATGACTAAGTAAGGTTTATCGCCGATACGACCGTCGCCGTAATGACGATCTCGGGTCAGACCCGGGAAGTCTGCCACTAAAGCGTCTCTCGAACGCGTCAGGCGATTAAACAAGGTCGACTTTCCGACATTCGGACGACCAACAAGCGCAATGACTGGAACCATAATTCTTATCTATTCGACAAATAAGCAACGTCGCCTTTACTGGTTTGGAAAATAGCGCCTGCACTAAAAGGCTGTGCCTGCGTTACGATCGGACCGCTCAAACGAACACGCGCCATTTCTTCACCGGTTCTCGGCGAAAGGAAATGAACATAACCGTCTTCATCACCGACAGCCACGGCGCCCGGGAATACGACCGGCGCGGAAAGTCCGCGGTAGAGCATGGTCTTATTGGACCAGCGCTGTTCTCCGCTTTCGCGGTAGAAGGCCTGGACTTCTCCGTTGACGCTGACGGCATAAACGTTGTCTTCGTCAATGGCAGGACCTGCGACGGCATCAATCTTTTGCGTCCATCTCGTCTGTCCGTTGGTGCTGTCCACACAAGTTACAGCGCCCTGGAAGGCGGCGGCGCAAACTAAGTTGTCGCTGAAGGCCGGCGCCCCGACAACGTCAACCAAACGTTCGACTTCGGTCACGCCTTTCGCTTGGGCGACTTGGAATTCAAACATCGGTTTTCCGGAGGCAATATCCAAAATCACGATATGGCCGTTCGGCTGTCCGACTAACAAAAAGTTATCATGAGCCAGCATTCTTGTGGGTAAACGGACCGTCAAAGCGGGCTGACTTCTCTGATAAGTCCACTGCAGTTCGCCGGAGGAAGCTTCAAAAGCAGAGACTCGGGTATCCATCGTGCGGGCGATCACTAGGCCGTGAGAAACCACGGGAGGAGAAGCCAGCTCCGTTGTCAGTTTCTTTTCCCAGCTGACCTTGCCTTCGGCATCCACAACTTCCAGATTGCCGTCCCAAAGACCGACAGCTGTAACGTAGCCGTCAGAGCCGACACCCCCGGTAATCGGGCTGTTAAAAGAAACGGACCATTCGGTTTCACCAGTCCTGGCATTTAAACGAGTCAGCGTCTTTCCGCCGGCTGCAAACACCATATCGTCATATACCGCGGGAACTAAGAAGCCTTCGGCAGAGGAAAGTCCTTTGGACCAAACCTCGGTGACTTCCATGCTCGGTGTAAATTTCACCAGCGGCATGGGTTCATGTTTAGGACTGGAACAAGCCGAAAGCAGAACTGCTGCAGCGACTGCGGCCGCAATCTTGAGTTTTGTACTCATGAATTATTCCTTGGGTAAAGAATTTAATTTGATTTCGATGACGCCGACCAGCGGATTGGTCATAGGCGCATGACGCAAGGCGTCTTCCCAGCTTTTACGAGCAGCGGCAACATCGCCTTTGGCGAGATAGAGGTCGCCCATACGGTCATAAACAGGAACTTCTTCGCCTTTAGCGTCTTTAACTGCATTGAGAACAGTCAGGCCCTGATCATATTTGCCTTCATCAAGATAAACACCAGCCAGACGGACAGAAGCGAGCGGCTTGAGTTCGGGATACTTGTCGGAATCAACGATCCACTTGAGTGCTTTTTCTGCTTCGGCATACTTACCGGCGGTTTCCGCATTATGCGCAGCAAGCAGAGCCCCCATTCCGGCGTACGTCGTCGAAGCATAGCTTTCGTGCAGACGGCCGGCGATTGCCTGAACGCGAGCCTCATCCTTCATATTGCTTGCCTGAATCATCTGTGCGTACAGAACACCGGCATCCGTCGATTCTTTCATCTGATACCAGCGCCAGCCCTGAAAACCGGCGGCGCATAAGCAGGCGACCGTCACGACGGTCAAAATTAAGTTACCCCATTTCTCCCACCAAGCCTTAATCTCGGCAAGGGACTCTTGTTCTTCTAAGTCATAGGCCATGTAATGTATCTCCCGGTCTATTTAAAGGTTCTAAATTCAATTTCTAAAAAAAGAAGTAAACGTAAGGGGACGCCGGTCCCCTCTTCTTTTTAAACGTGCTGGCCGAGTAACGAGACCGCTTCGTCGATCGTAAGCGTCTTCTGTTCACCGTAACCTTCAAGGTTTTCACGAAGTGCTTTGAGGCCGACCTTTCCGGCCGCCGCTTCGTCGGCTCCGATCACCAATGCATAAAGAGCTCCTGAAGCATCGGCGCGCTTCATCTGGTTGCCGAACTTCATGCTGCCGCTGTGGATGATCGTCGCGATATCAGCATCTCTGAGTCTTTCAGCTGCAGACAGTGCGTTAAGGTAAAGCGCCTTGTCCCAAACGACGTAAACGTCGCATTCTCTGGATTCGGGCTTAACGCCGCATTCCTTCATGAGTTCAAGCACGCGTTCAATGCCCATGGCAAAACCGCAGGCCGGAGCATCGCGTCCGCCCAGCATTCCGATGAGCGGGTCGTAGCGGCCGCCCCCGCAGATTGTGCCCTGAGCACCGAGTTTATCGGTCACCCATTCAAAGACCGTGAGGTTGTAATAGTCCAAACCGCGGACCAGTCTCGGATTGACAACATAGTCGATACCTTCGGCTTTCAAAATTGCTTCCAGGTCTGCAAGGAACTGTTTAGATTCTTCGCCTAAGGAGTCATAGAGCTTCGGCGCATTATTGACCAAGTCCTGCATGTCGGGGTTCTTGGTGTCGAGAATGCGCAGCGGGTTGGAATAAAGACGACGAGAAGCGTCTTCGTCCAGAATATCTTTGTGAGCCTCGAAGTATTGGATCAATACTTCTCTATAGGCTTTGCGGTCTTCAAGCTGGCCTAAGCAGTTGAGTTCAAGGCGAACCGGAGCAATTCCGAGGCGCTTCCAGAGGCGGTTAAGCATCAGCAGCTGTTCGGCATCCGTATCCGGGCCTTTGAAACCCATGGCTTCCATGCCGAACTGATGGAACTGACGATAACGTCCTCTCTGGGGGCGTTCGTGACGGAACATCGGGCCCATGTACCAAAGACGCTTCGGTCCTTCATAAAGAAGATTGTGTTCAATACAGGCACGTACGACAGAGGCCGTGTTTTCCGGACGCAGAGAAAGCTCGTCGCCGTTTAAGGAATCGACGAAGGAATACATTTCCTTTTCAACGATATCAGTCACTTCGCCGATACCGCGTTTAAACAGACGAGTCTGTTCGACGATCGGAGTACGAATGTGCTGATAACCGTAAAGTTTCGCCAGAGAGGAAGCTTCTTTTTCAAAGAAGTGCCAAAGAGGGGCATCTTCCGGCAGCATGTCGCTCATGCCGCGAATTGCCTGAATCTTTTCAATCGCCATTATTGTTCCTTAGCATTTTGGTAATTTTTCTGAACGTACTCTTCGATGAGCGAATGGAATTCTTCGCTCATCTTCGGCCCTTTCAAAGACCCCCATTTCTTACCGTCGATAAAGACGGGAGAAACCGGCGCCTCGCCTGAGCCCGGCAGAGAAATACCGATGTTTGCATGACGGCTCTCTCCGGGGCCGTTCACGACACAGCCCATCACCGCCACATTCATGTTTTCAACTCCCGGATTATGCTTGCGCCAATCCGGCATTCTCAACTTAATAAAATCCTGAGTTTCCTTTGCCAGCTCCTGGAAGAGGCAGCTGGTCGTGCGTCCGCAGCCCGGGCAGGAAACAACCTGAGGCGTGAAGTTCCTCATCCCGAGAGCCTGCAGGATCTCGCACGCAAGTTCGACTTCCGCTGTACGAGACTGGCCCGGTTCCGGTGTCAGCGAAACACGGATCGTATCTCCGATATTTTCCAGCAGGAGCACGGAGAGTGCAGCGGTCGTAGAAACCGTACCTTTAAGTCCCATTCCGGCCTCGGTCAAACCGAGATGCAGAGGATAAGCACAGCGAGCCTCGAGCTCACGGTAAACGGCGATCAAATCCTTGACACCGCTCACTTTCGCGGAAATAGCTACCTGAGAGGGCTTCATACCGAGCTCAACAGCTCGATCCGCATTTTCAACCGCGCTTCTTACTAAGGCCTCACGAAGTACTTCTTTTGCGTCGAGCGGATTCTCGAGCTTTTGATTTTCCGACATCATGCGGGCCAAAAGATCTTGGTCGAGCGAGCCCCAGTTGACGCCGATTCGAACGGGCTTGTCATACTTCTTCGCGAGCTCAATCATTGTGCGGAAATTTTCTTCCTGCTTGTCGCCTTTTCCGACGTTGCCGGGATTGATTCGATACTTAGAAAGCGCCTCGGCGCATTCGGGATATTCGGTCAGCAGTTTGTGGCCGTTGTAATGAAAGTCGCCTACCAGCGGAACAAAGCAGCCTGCTTCATCCAGCCTCCTGCGAATTTCAGGGATCGCTTTTGCAGCTGCCGGAGTGTTGACCGTAAGACGAACAAGCTCGCTTCCTGCCTGAGCGAGCTCTAAAACTTGTTTGGTCGAGGATTCGACATCGGCCGTATCCGTGTTCGTCATGGACTGGATCACTACGGGGCGGCCGGCGCCGATCTCAACGATATTGTCCTTCCAGCGGACAATCATCGGTTCTTTTTGTGAAGAGGACATTCGTTATTTTTGAACCAAAGTAAACACGGTGGAAGTCGCGCGATTATTGATATTCAGATCAACAGGTGCGCCGTCAACTTTCACAAAGCCCTTAGCACGGTTGCCGACGGAGACTTTGAAAGGATACAGAACTTCATAATCCCGAGTTTCACCGCTCTTTAACTGAGCATTGTGAACGAGCTTCTTGTCCTGGTAAACACCGAACCAACATTCCCCGCCTTCGGCACCGATCGTCACTTTGTACGTTCCGTTGGCGGATTTCGGAACCACGAGGTCCCAGCGGCCTTCAGCTTCGTTATGAGTCAGCGTCAGCAGTTTAGACGGAGCAGCAGCTGCCGGCGCTGCAGCGGCAGCTGCCTTCTTGGCCTCTTCTGCTAAGCGCTTTTCTTCAGCAACTTTCGCTGCGGCTGCTGTCTCAGCTTCTTTTTGCAGTTTTTCTTTTAATGCGGCATCCCGATCAGCCTGTGTCTGAGCTTCTGCTGCGGCCGGAGCCGAAGCAGCGGCAGCGGGCTGAGGAGCGGGTTCAACCGTTGTGTTGGAAACCAAAACAGGAACGGCTTCAGGAGTCTTTGCAAGTTCAGAAGCCGGAGCGGCTGCCTCAGCCGGCTGTGTAGCCTCTGCCTGAGGAACTTCGGCAGCTTTTTCGGTTTTTTGACTCATGTAGTAGTTGTAGCCGATCCAACCCAATGCGATTACAACTGCTAAGAAAAGCAGTCCGGCAATAAACTTACCGACAAAGTTTTTCGGCTGAGCATCGTGATAAGGAGCGAGCTCCTGAGTCGTGCGGCGGATGAACGTACGCGGGTCTTTATCGTCCGGAGCCAATGCCGCATTAAAGAGCGAAATGATCTTGGCTTCATCGACGCCTAACAAACGGGCATAGCTGCGCAGGTGGGCGCGAGCGTAAACAGGGGTCGGAAAAACTTTATAGTTGTCCGACTCCAATCCTTCGATCTGATCCGGTGAAATTCTTAGCTGAGAAGATACCTGATCAATACTCAATTCTTTATTTTCACGAGCAATACGCAACAAGCCGCCGTACGTCGTTGCTTCAGACGGCTGGTCTTTGGCTTCCAAGTTGATATTGTTCTCAGACATTTTTCTCGCCTCCTGTTGCCTTTGCCGGGCTCTTAATCTCTTTGATGATTATCTCGCGATTTGCTCTCTTTTCTGCGAGCTTAGTACGGTCTTTAATTTCCCCGGCCAACTGACCGCAGGCCGCATCGATATCGTCACCGCGGACCTTTCTCACAGTAGTGACAATACCTGCGCCGTTCAGTCGGTCGGCAAAAGCTTTAACCTCTTCGGGCTTACTGCGCTCAAGACCGGATCCCGGGAAGGGATTAAAGGGGATCAAGTTGAACTTGCAGGGAATGTCCTGAACCAAAGTAATCAGTTCTTTGGCCTGTGCGAGTGAATCATTCACGCCGCCGATGAGAATATATTCAAAGGTGATGAAATCTCTCGGGGCGTGTTCCAAATAACGCTTGCAGGCCGCGAGCAGCTGCTCGAGCGGATGCTTGCGGTTGACCGGCATGATCTTGTCTCTAAGCTCATTGTTCGGAGCATGGAGACTTACTGCCAATGCGACCGGACACTGTTCGGCAAGCTTATCCATCTGCCTGACCAGGCCGGAAGTGGAGACGGTAACGCGGCGGCGGGATAAGCCGTAGGCGTTATCGTCGAGCATCAGTTTCAGGGACGGGATGACAGCGTCCAAATTCTGGAGCGGCTCACCCATGCCCATCATGACAACATTGGAAATTACTCTTTCGTTTTCATCGGTGATACCGAGATCTTTTCTTAAAGTGTGTTCGGCATGCCAAAGCTGACCAATAATTTCCGATGCTTTCAAATTACGGTTAAAGCCCTGCTTACCCGTCGAACAAAACAGACAGTTCATTGCGCAGCCGGCCTGAGAAGAGACACAAAGCGTGCCGCGGCCGTCCTGAGGAATATAAACCATCTCAACGGCGTTACCGCTGCCGACGTCAAGCAGCCATTTACGAGTTCCGTCAGCAGCTGTTTTATCCCGAATGATTTCGGGACCCCGAATCTCAGCAACCTTCTCGAGTTTGGCTCGGAAGGACTTGGCGAGATCCGTCATTTCAGAAAAATCGCGTGCTCCGCGGCGATGAATCCAACGCTCAAGCTGTTTCGCACGGAAAGGCTTCTCTCCGAGATCTTCACAAAACTTCTTCAGCCCCTCGGCATCAAATCCAAGGAGGTTCACTTTCTGAGGCAACTTTTCTTCTGTCATGATCGGGTGTTATCCCCGCTTGCGCGGGGATATTCTTTACATCGCTAACTAAACTACATGCGCGGTCGATTAACGGCCGGCGTAGATGTCCATCTGCGGGAAGAAGAAAGCGATTTCAACGGCAGCTGTTTCAGGGCTGTCGGAGCCGTGAACAGCGTTAGCGTCGATAGACTGAGCGAAGTCGGCTCTGATGGTGCCCTTGGCAGCCTTCTTCGGGTCGGTAGCGCCCATGAGTTCACGATTCTTCATGATGGCATTTTCACCTTCGAGAACCTGAATCTGAACGGGACCGGAAACCATGAAGTCAACCAGATCTTTGAAGAAGGGGCGTTCACGGTGAACAGCGTAGAAAGCTTCGGCTTCCTGGCGGGAAAGCCACTTCATTTTGGAAGCAACAATCTTGAGGTTGTTAGATTCAAAGCGGGAGTAAATCTGACCGATAACGTTTTTGGCAACTGCATCGGGTTTAATAATCGAAAGTGTGCGTTCAATAGCCATTTCAATCTCTTAAAAACGAAAAAAGTAAAAAATAGAAATGCAGAGGATTCCGCACTTCTTTTTGTCTAAAAGACAATCGGTTGATTTTATCATGCAGGGATTAAGGACTAAGGTTTTACGAGAGGCTGAAACGCCTGATTACTTAGTTTTCCGCTGTGCAAGGTTTCCTGCAACCGGTCAAGGTACAGGCGTATTCGAAGGTTTGAAACGGTAGGTCAGGCCGAGCAGGATCAAGTTAATCACAGCTACCACGATGAACGTCTCCAAACCGGAAGAAACAAGTTCTGTGGCGCGATCCTGCCAGATCATTTTCGGAACTTCAATAAAAACTACGGCGGTAAATGCGACCGGAAGAATGATCGCGAAGCGAAGTGCTTTGAGGGTCACGAGTTTGCTTTCGACATAGAAGCTTCTGGCAAACCAAATCGAGGGAAGGATAAAAAGCAGATAGATCGCGACAGAAGCTTTGACAAATGTGTAGGCGTGGATCATCAGTCCTCCGTTTACCGAAGCGATATCGTGCACTACCCAAACCAAGAAAGCCAGCATGCCCGGTTCAAACAGCATGATTAAAGACAAAATCAGCACAGCAGAAACCGGAAGTCTCGGACGATGGATCTTTAACTGCCGCGCCAGCCATAATGAGCAAAACAGCATCACAGTTGTTGCAATCAGTGTGCGGACAGCCATAAGAAATTCCATGCGTTCACTCCTATTTCTTTTCCCGATCTTTCTTCGGCTGGTGACTAATGGGATAATTATCCGCTACCTGCGGACTCATTCTCAGGTAAGCAGTGATCACCATGAGCACTGCAATATAAGCACCCATCGTATATCCGGCAGGAATCGCCACCGTAAATCCGTGAGAGCCCAAGATAATGAGCGGCAGAATGCCGGCTGCCAACACAATAAAGAAAGCCGAGGACCACATGATTCTCAGTGCCCGAACCAGGCTTTCGCGGTTGTGACGGATGTAAAGCAGCCAAGAAGCAAAAATGCTTTGACCGATGGCAACCAAAATACAAATCATGGCGAGCGCCACATACAGCTGGTCCAGCGTGGCCATCTTATGAATGGTTCCGTAAAGCAGCGATATGCTCGGAGACTCGTAATTGGCGCTGGTAAAGCTCAGCCACAGAGAAGGAAGAACATCGCGAATCAGACTAATTGAAAGGAGCGGCAGTCCAATAAACAGGAAGACAATACAAAGCGCCAGCCCCCACGTCGAGATGCCCTGCCCTTTGGTTTTGACGACATAGGTCGGAAACCAGACACAAAAGCCCAATGCAAACAAAAAAGCAAACCAGTACTCAAATACTCCGCTTTCTTCCACTCTCTTTCTCCTTAGTTTTTATTTGTTTATTCGTTGCTGAATGTTTTTCCAGCGGCCTCAGAATACTTTACGTAAATACCCACGCCTAAGGCAAGTACCAGCGACAGGCATAAGAACGGTAGGTCTTCTTTGGCAAGATTTACTCCGAAAGATCCGAACAGCAGATACGGCGCAGCTGCCTGAGACACCAGATTTAAGAGGTAGCCGAGACCCGTGAAGAGCAGGACTAAATTTATCGTCCCGCGGGCGCGGCTTTCCACGATAAGGTAAGCCGCATACAAAAAAGAAATGATGGCCCCGGTCGACAGTCCCCAGCTCATCCAAGAAAGCGTCAGTACCGAACCCACCCCCCAGGATGCAAAAGGCAGCATCGTGTTGTTGAGCTCGGCGTTATTCACGTACGTGAGCACGGGCAAAAGGATCATCAAAATAGAGGCAGAAAATGCCAGACCGAAACTTAAGTCCTTCTTGAAAAATTTTAGGGCGAAGGCCGGCACTAGAATGATGACCAGCAGCTCCGCCAAAATTTTTACAAACAGAATTACGATCTGAAAAACCAAAGACGTCATTTCCGTTAAATCTTCGGTTCCTCGGATCGAGCTTCCTGCTCAGCCTCTTCAGTCATTCCGCCGATTTCGATTTCATCGATTTCGTCGATTTTTTCCGGCTTAGGACCCGGTTCAAAAACGGCAATGCTTTCAACGTGCGCCGTATGCGGGAACATATTCATCACGCCGGCAGACAGCAGTTTCCAGCCGCCTTCCCTTACGAGCAGCGCAGCATCGCGGGCCAGCGTTGCCGGATTGCAGGAAACATAAACCAAACGAGCGGGACGCTTATCCGTGTCCGCGAGCGAGCGGCAAAGCGCCATAGCGCCTTCACGAGGCGGATCGATCAGAACACGATCCACGCCGCCAAGCTTGTTCCAGACGGCATCCCAATCGTCCAGCGTCCAGTCAAACAGGTTACGAGCCTCAAATTCAGTCTTGTCTGCGAGATTATTGTCTTTTGCACCTGCACGGGCACGATCAACCAGTTCGGTGCTTCCCTCGATACCGAGAACTTTTGCTGATCTTGTCGCCAGCGGCAGCGTAAAGTTGCCGAGACCGCAGAAGAAATCAATGACTTTGGACGAGGGTTCAAGATGCAGCAGACGAAGCGCTCTGGTGACCATCACTTCATTTAAGCGATGATTTACCTGAGTGAAGTCTGTCGGTCTGAAGACGACTTCCACACCGGTTTCTCGATGGTGCAGTTTCAGTCGAGTCGCATTTTCAGGGTCCATCGGATAAATGGAATCCAGGCCTTTCGGCTGATACCAAAAATCGACGCCGTAGTCTTTTTGGAACTGTCTGAGTTTTGCTTCATCATCAGCCGTCAGTTTTTCCAAGACACGAAGCACTAAAGCCAGCGCTTCATCTGTCACGGCCAATTCAATCTGAGGAAGCTTCTTGCGAAGCGATAAAGAGTTAATGAGTTCGCGCAGGGGAACCAAAAGATCGCTGACACGCTTGGGAAGAATTTCGCAGCTCTTCATGTCTGCGATAAAACTGGAACGCTTTTCATGGAAGCCCACGAGTACGGTTCCTTTTTTCGCGACTTCACGCACAGACAGACGGGCACGATGACGGTATCTCCATGCAGAGCCGTAGATCGGTGCCAGAACCTGTTCAGGGCGGACTCTGCCGATATGCCACAAGGCGTCCATCAAAACCTTTTGCTTCATGGCCACCTGAGCATGGGCCTCGAGATGTTGCATGGCGCAGCCTCCGCAGCTGCCGTCCTTGACGCCGAAGTGAGGGCACTTCGGCAAAACGCGAAGCGGGGATTCCTTATAAATTTCGGTTGTCAGTCCTAATTCAAAAGAAGGTTTGCTGCGGTAGACCTCGTATTCGACTTTCTCGCCGGGGAGCGCCCCCTCGATGAAAACGACTTTACCGTCACGGCGTGCGACACCGCGGCCTTCCTGATCCAGAGACTCAATAACGGCGACATACTTTGCCCGTTCTTTTTTAGCTCGTGCCATGAATTTTCCTAACTACTAACTTAGCGCTTTTGGAGCATTGTAAGAGGATCGATCGGTTTGCCGTTTTTACGTATTTCAAAATGGACACGGGGAGAAACATCCGTTGTTCCCATCACGGCAATCGCCTGGCCCTTACGAACTTGATCGCCCTGTTTTACCGAGATCGATTTCACCCGGCCATAGACAGAAACACAGCCGTCTTTATCGCGAATCATCACGACCTTACCGTAACCCTGGACCTGACCGTCAAAAAGCACCGTACCGTTCACAGCAGCGTGAACCTTTTCGCCTTCGGATCCAGCGATATCGATACCTTTATTCAAGCCGCCGAAATTCTGAATAATCTTTCCTGAAGCCGGCCAGCCGTAGGTGCCGTTTGCGCTGCCGACAGAGCTACTTGAAGAAGCGGTCTGGGTAGTACTTGCAGATGCGGCAGGAGCAGCGCTTGAAGAGGTCGAGGGCTTAGCAGAACTGCTCGAACTCGTCTGTGTCTTGGTGTTGGCTTCAACTCTGCGGATATTGGCGTCCGTTGAAGACGATACGGACAAGCGAAGTTTCTGACCGACCAATAGGTGGGACGGATTCGTCAAGTGGTTTTCGCGCGCAACCACGGCGGGATCGAGGCCGTAGCGGGAGGAAATCGCATACAGCGTGTCTCCGGGCTTAACGGTATAGACGGATGCCGTCGCTGAACCGTCCGTTATCGGGGCATTGCCTCCGGTAAACGAACAGCCGGCTATCACCGAAGCAAACACCATCGGCCAAAGATACTTACTGCAATTCATAACTCCTCCATGAGCCTCTTTTATTTCTCTACCGAACAGATTTTAAGTAAAAACCGTCCTAATCGTCAGAACAAATCGAATTATTCTCAGGACTGAAAGCTGTTACACCACGTCCGAACGGTATCCAGCATCCCGTAATTCGTCATATCCACTTGAAGCGGCGTAACGCTGACGTAATTGTGCGATGTTGCCCAGAAATCGGTTCCCTGAGTGCTGTCACGCGCGTCACCGGCGGCGCCGAGCCAATAAATCGTCTCGCCTCGCGGATTAACCTGCTCAATCACGGATTGGGCGGCGTGACGACGACCGAGACGTGTCACGACTAACCCAGAGAGCTGGTCAATCGTTGTGTTGGGGATATTGACATTCAAAAGGAACGGCGCAGGAAGCGGACTTTTAATAAAGTTGTCCACAATGTACTCGGCCACCTCCGCGGCGGAATCCAAACAAGACCAGCCCGAATGCACCTGAGAAAAAGCAAAGGACGGGCAACCGAACAAGAATCCTTCCATAGCGGCAGCGACGGTTCCTGAATAAAGCACGTCGTCACCCATGTTCTGGCCGCAGTTGATGCCGCTTAAAACGATATCCGGTTTTTGAGGCAGCAAGCCGGTTAAAGCAATATGGACACAATCCGAAGGCGTACCGTTCACAAAGAAAACATTTTCCTGAACCTGACGAACGGAAAGCGGACGGTTAAGCGTTAAGGAGTTACTGGCCCCGCTGTGGTTTTGTTCGGGTGCAACCACTGTGACATTGCCGAATCGGCGGATACGACGGGCGAGTTCCTGAATACCGGGCGCTAAATAACCGTCATCGTTTGAAATCAAAATATTCATCGCTTTCCTCAGATAGCCGAAGTTTTCAGTCCTCAATTATCGCGATTTTCCGACTTCTTAGCCAATGCCGCGAGCGCAGACCGAGGACTATCAGAGGAAAGAATTTTTAGAGGCGCCCGAAAAAGCAAAAGCCGCAGGTATGCTAAATCTCTGCGGCTGTGCATCGATGTCGGCAATCGGCCGACGAAATTATTTGTCCTATCGAATAGATTAGGCGGTAGCCTTAGACAGGGTCATTCCTGCGGAAACAGCAACGACTTTTTGCTTCTTCTCTTTTTTCTCAGACTTCTTAGCAAGGGAGATCAACTGAAGAGAAGCCCCGGCTAATAAAAGACGAGTTTTCATTGGAAGAGATTCAGGCATTTAGTCCTCAAAGGTTGTTATGAAATCACCTTCCAATTTAGTAATTCAATATGACAGCTTTATGACAAAAATGAGATAAATCTCAAAGTTTAGTGTTTATCCTTAGACGCTTACCATGACGCGGTAACCTCTTCTTTCAAGTTTGTCGCGGATTTTACAAAGTGACTCTTTATCTGCCTTTTTTAAACCGGCCGCCGGTGTGTCGCGGTCAAGGGTGTAAATCATGACTTCCCGAGGCTTGATTTCTTCCAGCACATCAATCCACGGATCTACAAACTCGTCTGTCGTGTTATCCACGGACTGTCCTTCAAACTCACCTTTCATGAACATCGTCTGAATAATCGGACGAACCGTCATGTTTTTGAGTTTCTCGATGACACCTTTTACATCGTACTTGGCGTTCGGACGATCAATGCGCTTGATGTAGTCCGCGTTTACGGTATCGAGCTTCATAATCGGGTTGTCCACTTTTGCCAAAGCTTTAACAACCTTCTCGCGCGCAAGGAAGGTAGAGTTGCTTAAGACGCTGATTTTTGCGTTGGGAAAATAGCGATCTCTAAGCTCAATCGTGTCATCAATGATGAGGTCAAAATCAGGGTGAGACGTCGGTTCTCCGTTACCGGCAAAAGTAAAGACATCGGGAACGACGCCTGTTTTCTGCAGATAAATAAGTTTCTTTTCCAGAGCTGTTCGAACTTCTTCCCGCGTAGGGAGCTTGCGTTTGGCGTCGTGGTCTTTATTAAAGCCGCATTCGCAGTACACGCAGTCAAAAGAGCAGACTTTGGCTTCAGCCGGCAAAAGATTGATCCCTAAAGAAGTACCTAAGCGTCTGGAATGAATCGGTCCGAAGATTGGTGAAGGAAAAAGAATACAAGCCATGCCGACCTCCTCCGTGAGAACCGCAAATAACAAAAAAGGCTGCCACTTGGACAGCCTTTCGAGAATTTGTGGTCGGGGCGGCGGGATTCGAACTCGCGACCCCTTGCACCCCATGCAAGTGCGCTACCAGGCTGCGCTACGCCCCGACTCAGGAACCGTGATATTACACGATTTTTTTTAATTGTGCAAAAACTCTTCGATTTTTTCTAAGTTATAGACGACAGAATCAAATTCTTCCCAATCGATTTCCGCCTGAGAAAAGGTCCCGGCTCCTTCAAAACCAGGGAAAGAAGTCTCCGGAAGCTGTGGTGCAGATGCACCGGCTTTTGCTTCTCTGTCTTCTTTATTCAAAATTTCTCTTGCCGCATCAATACGATAGCCGTCTCCGTAGAGAAGCTCCCGTATTCTGCGGGCAATCAAAATATCTTTTGCGCGGTAAGCACGCTGGCTTCCGCGCTTCATCGGTCTGAGCTGAGAAAATTCTTTTTCCCAAAACCTCAGGACATAATCTTTTACACCACAAAGTGCGCTCGCTTCCCGAATCGGAAAATACCTTTTCGAAGGTATCGGCGGCAATTCAGGAAGCTTTTTCTTTCTAGGCATCCGCTATCAAGCCTTTTGGCGGAGGTTGTAATCGATAAAGTCCGTCAGTTTCTTGGAAGGATGGAAGTAGACATCCAAACGGGTCGGAGCGTCAAACCATTCCTTGGCCTCCGGATCAAAGAACATTTTATAGGCTCTTCCGCAGATTTCAAACCTGCCGAGTGTCGTGAGTTTTACTTCCTCTCCGGTTGCCAAAACATCCGAAATGGTCTGGAAAAACTGAGTCACAAAAACTCGAGACATCTCGCGGCTGAAGCCGAGCTCTTCGAAGAGAACTTCTTCGAGCGTGCTGCGGTTCATTGTGTTCTTATCCCCAAGCAACTCTTTGACGAGTTCAAAATTGTCAGGACCAATGTTTGCCATGACTTCCCCTTAATCTCTCAAGACTGCACCCTCTTTAGCGAGGGCTTCTACCACAGCGGCGACGGCCTCATCAGCCTCTTCTTCAGAAAGCTGAGCATCCGGGCGCTGGAGCAACATGTTAAATGCAAGGCTCTTCTTCCCTACATTAGCACCATCCTGGGGTTTGTAAAGATCAAAGAGTTTGAAAGATGACAAACTCAGCAGGCGCGGATCCTTCTTCGCAGCCTTGCGAACGGCATCCATCAGCTTCTGAACCGGAACTGCATCGTCAATGAATACGGCGATGTCGCGGGACATCGGCTGGAACTTAGACAGACTGCGGTTGACCGGTACTCCGATATCAAGAAGCGCTTCTTCCTTGAGTTCAAAGACTATCGGAGAATGCGGCAGCTCATACTTATGAGCCAATTCCGGGTGAAGCTCACCGATAAATCCGATTTCTTCGCCGTCGAGATAAGCCGTGGCGGCGCGTCCCGGATGGAGTGCAGGATGGTTAGATTTTTCGAAGCGGAGATTGCGGCCCGGAAGCAACATCTCTACTGCGCCCTTTAAGTCGAAGAAGTCAAAGTTTCTGGCCTTCTCTCCCCACTGAGCGGGACGGGCAGAACCGTATACCAGTGCGGCAAGATGCAGCGGCTGATACACGCCTTCAACGGCGGAGTCGGAACCCTTAACGGAAGGATCACGCCTGAAGATGCGGCCCAATTCAAACAAAGCGGCTCTATCAGCCTTGCGATTGAGGTTGTACTTAAGGCGATCCACCAAACCTGAGATCAGCTGTGTTCTCATCACAGCCATTTGAGAAGCGATCGGATTCAAAACCTTGATCGGATCTTTCACTTCGGCAAAGTCTGCTTCAGCATCTTCACTGATGAAGGAATAGTTAATCAGTTCCTGGAAACCTAAACCAGCCATCTTCTTGCGAAGTTCATGACGGTCGAGTTTTGCTTCAGAACGTTCGAGCATAGCTACGCGAGCCAGCGGCGGAATTTCCGTCAGGTTCTGATAACCGTAAAGACGAGCAACTTCTTCGATCAGGTCTTCTTCAATCTCAATGTCAAAGCGATAGCTCGGCGCATCTACAACGAAGGTGTCTCCTTCTTTCTTGAAAGAGAAGCCTAAGCGAGTAAAGCACTCGGCCATTTTGTCGTCGGAGATATCAGCACCGATGACTTTTCTGCAGCGGTCAGCTCTCATGCGAACGGGTTCGCGAACGGGCAGCTCTTCGATTTCGTCGACAACCGGACCGACCTTGGTTTCAGAGGTACCGCAGATCTCGAGGATCAGGCGAGTGATGTATTCCATGTGATCCACATTGGACTGGAAATCCACACCGCGCTCAAAACGATAGGCAGCATCGGTCGAGAAGTTTAATTTTCTGCAGCGGCCCTGAATGGCTTTGGGCCACCAAAAGGCAGCTTCAATAAAGACATTCTTCGTCTCCAGCGAGACGGCGGCATGATCGCCGCCCATGATGCCGGCGATGGCTTCAATGCCGTTGTTGTCGCTGATCACTCCGAAATACGGATCGATATCGACGGTCTGACCGTTGAGCAGTTCGCCCTTCTCGCCTTCTTTACCCCAGCGAACAGTCAGCGGACCGTCAAGCTTATCGAGGTCAAAAATATGAGTCGGACGGCCGAGCTCGAGCATGACGTAATTGGAAATGTCCACCAACGCAGAAATCGAACGTTGTCCAGAACGTTCCAGGCGGTCCTTCATCCACTGAGGCGTCGGAGCCTTCGCATTTACGCCGCAGACCACACGGCCGGCGAACCGTCCGCAAAGATCCGGGGCCTCATTGCGTACTTCGTGAACGCAGTCGCAGGTGGCCGGAACCGGAGAGAAATCCGGGAGGGAAAGCTCGGCACCGGTCAGCGCTCTCAAATCGCGGCCGACACCGATCACGCTTAAAGCGTCACCGCGGTTCGGAGTTGCTTTGACTTCAATCTTCTTGTCATCTAGACGTTCGTAGACGCGAATGTCTTCTCCGACAGGCGCATCTTCCGGAAGAATCCACAAACCGGAATGATCTTCGCTGATACCTAACTCTCGGCTGGAGCAGAGCATACCGTTGCTCTCGACACCGCGGAGTTTGGCTTTTTTAATCTTGAAATCGCCGGGGAGAACGGCGCCGATGGTGGCGCAGGGTACCTTGACGCCAGCCTTAACGTTCGGAGCTCCGCAGACGATCTGTACGGGCTCGCCCTTGCCGATATCGACTGTACAAACATGCAGTTTGTCTGCATTCGGATGCTGATCACAGGTCAGTACCTGAGCAACGATCACACCGGTGAAAGCCGGCGCAATCGGTTCGGCGCCTTCAACTTCCAGACCGCCCATGGTCAGGGTTTCGCACAGCTCATCGCTGCTGAGGGCAGGATTGATGTAATGGCGCAGCCACTCTTCTGAAAATAACATTTTTATCCTTTCGCCGATTAGTTGAACTGTTTGAGGAAGCGGAGGTCGCCTTCGAAGAAAAGACGAAGGTCATCGATTCCGTAGCGGAGCATGGTCAGTCTTTCAAGACCGGAACCGAAAGCAAAACCGATGTAGCGTTCCGGATCTAAACCGAAGTTTCTGACGACATTCGGATGGACCTCGCCAGAGCCGCTGATTTCCAGCCATTTTCCTTTTCTAGGACCGCTGGTGAACATCATGTCCACTTCAGCGCTCGGCTCGGTGAACGGGAAGTAGCTCGGACGGAAGCGAACGATGAGGTCGTCCGTTTCAAAGAAGCGCTTCAGGAAGTCAACATAGACGCCCTTCAAGTCGGCAAAACTGATGTTTTCGTCGATCCAAAGACCTTCGACCTGGTGGAACATCGGGGAATGCGTTGCATCGGAGTCCACGCGATAGGTCCTTCCCGGAGCGATGACCTTGATAGGCGGCTTGTGCTGACGGGCGTAACGAACCTGCATCGGAGAGGTATGCGGTCTTAAAGGAAGCTGTTTGCCGGTTTCATCCTTCATGTCCACGTAGAACGTGTCCTGCATAGAGCGGGCCGGATGATTAGGCGGATTATTTAAAGCTGTAAAGGTGTACCAGTCGTTTTCAACTTCAGGGCCGTCGGCAACATCAAAGCCAATCGTTTTAAAGATTTCTTCGACGCGCATCCAGGTTCTCATGACCGGATGAATACCGCCGTTGCCGAACGTACGTCCGGGGAGCGTGATATCGACCGATTCAGAGGTCAATTTACGGTTGAGTTCTTCGCGGGCCAAAGCTTCACGTCGATTATTGAGCAGCGTTTCGACTTCACGTTTAGCTTTATTGATTTCGGCTCCGCGAGCGCGTTTTTCTTCGATGGACAGTTTTGCCATCCCCTTCAGCAATGCTGTCAAAGAACCGTTTTTGCCGAGATAGACCGCTTTCGCGTCTTCAAGGGCTGCCGGCGTTGCGGCCTGATCAAAAGCCTCTTTGGCAGATTGAATGATTAGACTGAGATCTTCCATATTGGGTCAGTTGGATTTTTAGTAACCTGAAAAAACAAAAGCCTGGCATATCAAACCAGGCTTTTGTAGGTATTTTAGCAGTTTCAAAGCACTGAAAGTGGCTTGAAACCTGCGTGTCTGAAGCTAATTAAGCAAGGCTAGCCTTAGCTTTAGCAACAACAGCGGCGAAACCTTCTTTATCGAAGATAGCCATGTTGGACAGAACTTTACGGTCGAGTTCAATACCGGCTTTCTTGAGGCCGTTCATGAACTGGCTGTAGTTCATGCCGTTGGCACGAGCACCGGCGTTGATACGAGCAATCCACAGACGGCGGAATACGCGTTTCTTGTTGCGGCGATCGCGGTATGCGTACTGACCGGCACGCATAACTGCCTGCTTAGCGACACGATAAACATTATTGCGGCGAAGGGTAAAGCCCTTGGACAGCGCAAATACTTTCTTATGACGGGCACGAGCCGTTACACCACGTTTTACTCGGGGCATCTTATTCTCTCCTCTAAATTAAGCGTAAGGCATCATCGCGCGGATTTCTTTTTTATCCGACTCGCTGATGGTTAACATGCCGCGCAGGTGACGTTTGTTCTTCGTCGTGCGCTTGGTGAGAATATGACGCTTGGTAGCGTGTGCACGCTTGATGGAGCCGCCGGAGCGAACTTTAAAACGCTTACTCGCAGCTTTTTTGGTTTTCATCTTGGGCATTTTGCCTAAGTTCCTTTTATTAGATGATTGCAGGCGCCCTCAGACACTGAGGATCTTGTTCAGCCTGGTTTCACTTATTTTCTGCCCGAAAGCAGGGTCGTAATAATACTCCAAAACAAATCATTAATTTGTAAGAATACTATTTCTTTTTCTTAGGAGCCAGAACCATAATCATCTGGCGACCTTCAAGTTTAGGAAAGGATTCGACCTGAGCAATATCAGCCAAATCTTCTTTCACTTTATTCAGGAGATCTGTACCAAATTCCTGGTGGGCCATTTCACGGCCTCTGTAGCGCAGTGTGACCTTTGCTTTATTACCGTCGGCTAAAAAACGAGTCAAAGCACGAAGTTTCGTGTCGTAGTCGTTCTTATCCGTCTGCGGACGGAACTTCACTTCCTTGACCTGAATGACCTTCTGCTTGGCCTTCTGTTCCTGTGCCTTCTTCTGCTCCTGATAGCGGAATTTACCGTAATCCATCAGACGGCAGACCGGAGGACGAGCGTTCGGCGCGACCTCCACTAAGTCAACATCTGCCTCTTCGGCCATGGCTAAAGCCTGAGAGGTCCTGACGATACCGATCATCTCGCCGTCAAGACCCGTCAAGCGAACTTCAGGGACGCGGATCTCGCCATTGATCCGGTGTGTACGTTCTTGAGCTATTTTCGTCTCCAATTAGTTATTCAATTTCGTTCACGTTGCGGCGCGTTGCCACATCTTCCTGAACGAGCTTAATAAAGTCTTCCACGCTCATGGCGCCAAGATCCTTGCCGCCGCGAACTCGAACCGCGACTTTACCTTCTGCCTTTTCCTTAGCTCCGACAACGAGGATGTAAGGAAGCTTCTGCAGGCTAAGTTCGCGAATCTTATATGTAATTTTGCCGTTTCGCAAATCTGCTTCGGCACGAAGACCCGCCTTTTTGAGCATAGAAACCACTTCTTTGGCGTAATCGGCCTGGTCGTCGGTAATGTTGGCAACGGCGACCTGAACCGGAGCAAGCCACGGAGGAAGCTGACCGGCATAGTGTTCAAGCAGCATGCCGATGAAGCGTTCCAAGCTGCCGACGATTGCGCGGTGGAGCATCACCGGAGTGGCTCTGCCGTTGCTTTCGGTCACATATTCGGCACCGAGGCGAGCCGGCATCTGGAAGTCGACCTGGATCGTACCGCACTGCCAACCGCGGCCTAAGGAGTCGCGCAGATGGTATTCAATCTTCGGACCGTAGAAAGCGCCTTCACCCGGAAGAATATCGTACTTGATGCCCGAAGCATCCAATGCATCCATCAGAGCTTTTTCTGCTTTATCCCAAGTTGCGTCGTCACCGATACGTTTTTCCGGACGTGTTGCAATCTTGTAGGAAATATCGGTAAAGCCGTAGTCGGCGTAAACCTTCTGAACGAGCTTGGTGTAAGCGGTGCATTCGGAAAGAATCTGATCTTCTGTACAGAAGATGTGCCCATCGTCCTGAGTGAAACCGCGGACGCGCATCAAGCCGTGCAGAGAGCCGGACGGTTCATTTCTGTGGCAGGCACCGAATTCACCGTAGCGGATCGGCAGATCGCGGTAGGAGCGAACGGCGCTGTTGAAAATTTGAATGTGGCCCGGGCAGTTCATCGGTTTCAGAGCGTAGTAACGGTTTTCCGACTCTGTCGTGAACATGTTTTCTTTGTACTTAGACCAGTGACCGGATTTTTCCCAGAGAGAACGGTCTAACAGCTGAGGAGCCTTAACCTCCTGATAGTCGTTGTCCTGGTAAACACGGCGCATGTACTGTTCAACCTGCTGCCAGAGTGCCCAGCCACGAGCGTGCCAGAAGATAAGACCCGGAGCTTCTTCCTGGAAATGGAAGAGATCGAGTTCCTTGCCGAGGCGGCGATGATCGCGCTTTTCTGCTTCTTCCAGCATATGGAGGTAAGCAGCCATATCGTCTTTCTTGGCCCAGGCGGTACCGTAAATTCTCTGCAGCATTTCATTCTTGCTGTCGCCTCTCCAGTAGGCACCGGCAAGCTTCATTAGCTTGTGAACTTTCAGACGGCCTGTGCTCGGGACGTGAGGTCCGCGGCAAAGGTCGACGTAGTCGCCCTGACGGTACAGAGAAATAGTTTCACCTGCGGGAATAGAACCGATGATTTCGGCCTTGTAGTGTTCGCCGATGGAGTTGAAGTATTTGACGGCCTCGTCGCGGTCCATCTCTTCACGAACGATCGGAAGATCGCGTTTGACGATCTCGTCCATCTTCTTTTCGATGAGCGGCAGATCTTCGTTGGTCAGATGTTTCGGCAGAGAGAAGTCATAGTAGAAACCGTTTTCAATCACCGGCCCGATCGTGATCTGGGCTTCCGGATACAGTTCCTTGACTGCCTGAGCCATCAAGTGAGAGGTCGAATGACGAATGATCTCAAGGCCCTCAGGGTCTTTGTCAGTCACAATCGAAACCGTACTGTTTTCGGTAATCGGGTGAGACAGGTCCACGAGTTTGCCGTTAACTTTACCTGCCAAAGCAGCGCGAGCCAGGCCGGCGCCGATAGAGGCTGCAACGTCACCTACGGTAACCGGTGAATCGAATTCACGTTTGGAGCCGTCGGGCAGAGTTACTTCGATCATTAATCTTTCTCCAAAAATTCTTCAAATTATTCGATTGGTTCGAGCGCGGACGCAAAAAGGCCCAGCCGAACGTAAAAAGTAGATTTTACCGTCTAACCGGAGCCTAATGCTGAGTCGCGCCTTACTTTTTCAGCCTTTCAGAGGCTTAATACTTAGCTTTAAAACTTATTTCGTGGGTTTGTCCTTAAACGCTTTCCCGCTCAGGATGACGCCGAAAACCGACAGAACGGTAAGCCAAATACACTGACGGATAAACCAGTCGGTATTCACTGAGCCGATAACTTCGATCCAAAGGAGGAATTTAAGAATGATGTAGGTTGCCAAAATACCGATAAAGGCACCTATGACACAAGCCAACACCACCCCGAGAAAATTAGGAACTCTCTTCCGAAAAAAGAGGCCGGACAGAATTCCGATGCAAAACGACAGGATCAGCGTCAAAAATGAAATTAGCACTTTCGCTCCTTATGCGATTTTCTTAATATGAATGTTGCAAGGATACCTATTCCAAATCTTCAATTACTGCAAAAAGGTCCGAAAATGGAACACTTCTCTCCCAAGATTGTCGAAGCTGTAGAAACAGTCAAAACCAGCCCTTCCGTACAACGTGCTTTCGACTATGTGAAAGACCATCTCGAAGAAACGATTCGTGATCAGAAAGAACTCGTACTGATCGAAGCGCCGACCGGTCACGAAAAAGCCAAAGCTGAACGCTACCTTTCTATGCTTCGTGAGGCCGGTCTGGATGATATCTACATGGACGAGCACTTTAACGTCATCGGCAAGCTGCACGGAACCGGCAATACCGGCTGCAGTGTTTTACTCGAAGGCCATTTAGACACCGTATTTTCTTTCGGCGACGTCAAAGGGATTGAGACAGATGCCGAAGGACGTATCCACTGCCCCGGCATTTGCGACGACACCCGTGCTATCGCCGCCAACCTCGCTGTTCTGAGAGCTTTTAAAGCGGCAAATCTTCGACCCGTTCACGATATCTACTTCTGCGGTACGGTCTGCGAAGAAGGTCTCGGGGGCATGAAAGGCATGGCCTGGACACTTGACCAGCTCAAAGACAAAACCAATCTGCTGGCCACAATTTCCATTGACGGCGCGACGGCAGAAATTTTTTACGCCAACGCCACCGGCATGATCGACCTTGAGATCACGATTGAAGGCCCGGGCGGTCACGCGTGGACAGCGTGCGAACGCGTCAGCGCCATCCATACCGCAGGCTTGGCCATCGCGGAAATCGCCAAGATCGTTCCGCCGAAAGATCCTAAGACAACTCTGACCGTCAGTTTGATCGAAGGCGGTCAGGCAATTCACGCCATCGCTCAGAAAGCAGTCTTCAAGATCAATGCTCGTTCAAATTCTCAGGCTGCACTGAATGAAATAGAAGAACAAATCTATCATGCCATCCGCCGCGGCGTTGAAATCGAACAAAAGAAAGAAGGCGGCGAAGGAGAACTCAGTCTTTCGATCGAAAAGACGCTGGACGTCCCCGCAGGATCTCAGCCGGATGATGCAGCGATCATTCAGCTTGCCAAACTGGCCACTCAAGCCGTCGGCAGAAATTACAAATTCCTGCCGGGCGGCTGCACCAATACCAACATGTCTATCGAGCGCGGCATCCCTGCCGTGACACTCGGACGCGGCGGCGAAGAATACGGCACTCATACGCTTAAGGAATGGTTCAATCCGAAAGGCGTCTATGCCTGCGAACAGAAGTCCATTCTGATGCTGTCCGTACTCGCCGGATTAGACGGTGTTATTGCACCTCTGGACAAAGCCTAAAGGAGCGCATGAAGTGTTTTCTATGATTTATTTGTGGCTGATCGGAGCCGTCGTATTAGCCGGCGCCGACATTCTTCTCGGCACGATCTACCTGCTCATTATTGCTGCAGCCGCATTGACCGCCTTTATCTTTGCTTTGATCGGAGCGGGAATACTGTTTCAGCTGCTCGCGTTTGCCGTCTTTGCCATTGCCGGCTGCGTTTATCTGTCCTATCGGAAAAGGAAAAACTCCGTAAGCACGGATGCCGACCATTTGCAGCACATCAACGACGGACACTCCGTCGAAGTCAAGGAATGGAAAAAAAACGGCAAAGCTCGAGTTTTCTATCGCGGAACCGTCTGGGATGCCAAACCGGAAAAAGGTTCACCGATGGTTCCCGGCCTTTGGGAGATCGTCGGGATGAGCGGAAATACTTTAATTATCAAACTCAAACAGGGGAAATAATATGGAAGCAATCGGAGGGTTCGCCGTATTCATCATGGTGCTGGCAGTCTTTGCCGTCATCTTCATTGCCAAATCGGTTCGCGTCGTTCCACAGCAGGAAGCCTGGGTCGTCGAACGATTTGGAAAATTTCATACCGTGCTTCAGCCGGGTCTGAATTTCATCATTCCGATTATCGACCGCGTTGCCTATCGCCAGACGCTCAAAGAAATTCCAATGGATACATCGAGCCAAATCTGCATTACCAAAGACAACACTCAGCTGCAAGTGGACGGTGTCCTCTACTTCCAGGTCACCAATCCGGAACTTGCCAGCTACGGAACATCCGACTTCGTGATGGCCATTACACAACTTGCCCAGACTTCTCTCAGAAGCGTCATCGGCACGATGTCGCTCGATAAAACGTTCGAGGAACGCGAAGAGATCAACGCAAGAGTTGTTCAGGCGGTAGACGAAGCCGCTCAGACCTGGGGCGTGAAAGTCCTCCGTTATGAAATTAAGGATCTGACGCCGCCGAAAGAAATTCTGCGCGCGATGCAGCTGCAGATTACGGCAGAGCGCGAAAAACGCGCTGTCATTGCCACTTCGGAAGGCCAGAAGCAAAAAGAAATCAATATTGCAGAAGGCGAAAGAGCGGCCATGATCGCCCAATCCGAAGGCGAGAAACAAGCCGCGATTAACAAGGCGGAAGGTGAAGCCCGCGCGATTGAAGCCGTCGCCAAGGCTCAAGCTGAGGCCATTCGTGCCGTTGCACAGGCTATCAGCCAGCCGCAAGGCATGCAGGCCGTCAATCTGCAAGTCGCGGAAAAGTACGTGGAAGCTTTCGGAAAAATTGCTAAGGAAGGTAATACGCTGCTTCTTCCGGCCAATCTCGCCGACATGGGCTCGATGGTCGCTTCAGCGATGACGATCATCCGCGAGCAAAACGGTAAGCCGGCCGCCGCCCCGGCCATCCCCAAGGTCGAATAAGACGCCTATACGAAAATGCCCGGGAGCTTACGCTACCGGGCGAAATCTTGGTAGGCACAATTGGACTCGAACCAACGACCCCCACCATGTCAAGGTGATGCTCTAACCAGCTGAGCTATGTGCCTAAAATTGTCGTCTCTCAACTCGAGACAGCTTCTTCAAACCAAAACAAGAGGTTTTGGTAGGCACGATTGGACTCGAACCAACGACCCCCACCATGTCAAGGTGATGCTCTAACCAGCTGAGCTACGTGCCTGAAGAAGTCGAAACTATACAGTCATTTTTTTAGTTGTGCAAGTCGAACGCAAGGCTGTTGCAAACTCTTACGTTCTTCTTGCTGAAAACACGCCTTTAACTTCGCGAATAGCGGCCAAAGTACGGTTCAAATCGTCCTTGCCGTGAATTTCGATCGTGAATGTCATATGCACGTCGCCCTTGACGCGAACCGTCTGCATCGCAGAAATACTCTGTTTTTCTCGAGAAAGGATTTCAGAGATATCTTTAAGCAAGCCCATACGGTCGGCTGCGATCACCAAAATCTGGACCGGGAAGACGGACGATTCATCCTGAGTCCAGGAGACTTCAATCAGACGATCTCTGCCCTCTTCGTCCAACGAACGAATGTTCGGGCAGTCGGCGCGGTGAACCGTTACGCCGCGTCCGCGTGTCACGAAACCGACGATCTCATCCGGGGGTACCGGATGGCAGCAACGAGCCAGTTGAGTCAGCAGTGAGTCGACGCCTACCACCAGAATCTTGCCTTTCTCGTGCTCGGAGGTTTTCTTAGGCGCTGCCGGTTCCAGCTTTTCCTCTTCCTGCGGGTTCTTCTGCGGACGAGGCGCTAAAACGTTTTCGATCGCTTTCTGACCAAGTTCGTCTTTTCCGGCAGCCAAACACAGGTCATCAACGGTGTTGAAACCTAAACGCTTAGCCAAATCTTCGAGCTTGACAGCGGTTTTACCCAAGCGCGCCAAGTCCTTGTCGATTTTTTCTCGGCCTGCCGTAAGTGCCTGCTCCATTTCCTGAGCATTGAACCACTGACGGACCTTCGTGCGGGATCTCGGAGAAGCCGTAAAGCCTAAGTCCGGGTTTAACCAGTCTCGGCTCGGAGCACCGACTTTGGCCGCAATAATCTCAACTGTTTGGCCGCTCTGAAGTTTGGTATTCAGTGGAACCATCACACCGTCAACTTTGGCGCCGCGGCAGCGGTGGCCGAGTTCGGTATGCAGAAGGTAGGCGAAATCGATCGGCGTACTGCCGGCAGGAAGATCAAGGACTTTGCCCTGCGGCGTCAGAACGTAGATATGTTCGTCTTTAGCGGCTTCCGGCGTCGGAGCAGCCTGAACGTCACTCTTCCAAGCCAGCATCTGGCGCAGCCAAGCCACACGATCTTCTTCGTGTTCTCCGGCCTTGCGTTTGGAGCCTTCTTTGTAACGCCAATGTGCGGCCACACCGAGTTCTGCGAACTCGTGCATCGCACGGGTTCGGATCTGGATCTCAAGCGGTTTTCCTCTGGAGCCCACAATCACGGTATGCAAAGACTGATAACCGTTGGATTTCGGTTTTGCGATGTAATCGTCGAATTCTTTAGAGAGAACTTCGAAAGATTCCTGAATCAGCGAAAGCGTCTCATAACATTTTTCGACCGAATCCACGATGATGCGGATCGCTCGCACGTCGAAGAGCTGTTCGAACTTCAGGTTCTTCTTGCACATCTTCTTCCAGATGGAATAGATGTGTTTCGGACGTCCGGAAACCGAAGCCTGAATACCTCGAGAAGCCAGCAATGCCTGAATTCTGCGCACGGCTTCCTGAATAGAAGCAACACGTTCTTCACGGGTTTCTTCAAGGTTATTGGCAATCGTGTGGAAAACTTCAGGTTCGGTAAAGCGCAGAGACAGATCTTCGAGCTCCCATTTCATCTGCCAAATACCTAAGCGGTTGGCAAGCGGAGCGTAAAGCGCCAAAGTCTCGGCACCGTATTCTTTTGCACCCGGAGCTTTGGTTGCTGCGAAGTAACGCAGCGTCTGAAGACGCGAAGCCAAACGCAGCAGTACCACGCGAAGGTCGGTACACAGAGCAAGCAGCAGACGGCGTACGGCGTCAGGCTGCTGACTGATGCGAGCCTCTCCCTCACGGGAGCGGGCTTTTTCGCTCACGTCAATAACGACTTTAAGATTTGCGACGAGTTCGCAGACTTGTCTGCCGAAGTGCTTGGTCAGCCATTCCTTCGGATTTTTGAGCTGGTTCCAAACACAAAAAAGATAAGCTGCAGCCAGGAGGTCATCGTCATCGCGAATGCCGCGAAGGATATCCACGACGCCCTCGGCATGAGCCATTACGGACTCGCCTGTGAAAAGTTTCTGACCCTCGTAAAGAGGCTCAATGATACGACGGACATCAGCCAAATTAAGAGTCGGAGCAGATTCTTCCATTCTTTTACCACTAAACAAAAGAAGGCAGTCCTGATACAGAAACCACCTTCTACAAAAGGATGCGTAATTTTACCGAATCTGTCTGATTTGTCTAAATTTCGGCGCGTTAATCCACTACAACTGCGACTGTTGAAATCTGTACTTTCCAAGACGGATCGAGAAGTGCAGACTCGAGGACGGATCGGGCCGGGGGATTGGTTTTGCTCACCCATTCTTCCCAAGCCTGATTCATCTCGGAAAAGTAGCCCATATTCGACAAGTAGACAGTGCAGCGAAGAATATGTTCTTTGTCCGACCCGGCTTTGGCCAACAGGTCGTCAATGGTTTTGAGAACTTCTGCGGTCTGTACTTTCGGATCTCGGTTACGGGCTAAATCCACTTGTCCGGAGATATAGACCACTCCGTCGCAGACCACCGCTTCACTGAAGCGGCGTCCGGGCTCGATACGTTTAATCTCGGGCATATTGGTTTCCTTCTCTTAGTTCTTGAAGCTGTGAATCGGGGCCGGGATGCGTCCGCCGCGGTTGATGAAGCCAGCCGCCGAACCCTTTTGAACGGCCATAATATCGGCGCCGCCGAGCAGCCCGCCGAATTCTGCACGTTCACCGACGGTCTTGCCGGGAACAGGAATCAAACGGACAGCCGTGGTCTTGGCATTGATCATACCGATGGCGCTTTCATCGGCAATGATGGCGGAGATTACGTCAGCCGGTGTGTCGCCCGGGATCGCGATCATATCGAGGCCGACAGAGCAAACGCAGGTCATGGCTTCGAGTTTTTCGAGTGTCAGGAGGCCTTTAGCGGCGGCATCGGCAATGGCCGCATCTTCACTCACGGGAATGAAGGCGCCGGAGAGTCCGCCGACGGAAGAGGAAGCAAAGACACCGCCCTTCTTCACGGCATCGTTCAGCATGGCGAGCACAGCAGTAGAGCCCGGAGCTCCGATAGAGGACAAACCGACGCTCTGGAAGATTTCACCGACAGAGTCGCCGACCTCAGGTGTCGGGGCCAGAGACAGGTCAGCCACACCGAAAGGCAGATTCATTTTTTCGGCAACTTCGGTGCCGATCAGCTGACCGACCTTCGTTACCTTAAAGGCAGTGGTCTTAATGATTTCAGCAATTTCTGTGATTGAGACCTGCTCGCCTCTTCTGCGAACGGCGCGGTCAATTGCTTTTTTCACAACGCCCGGACCGGAAACACCGACGCTGATCACGGCATCGGCTTCGCCGACGCCCAGATAACCGCCGGCCATGAAAGGCACATCTTCCGGGATATTGCAGAAGACAACCAGCTTGCAGCAGCCGAGACCGTCGCGATCAGCAGTTGCGGCAGCAACATCCAGCACTCTGTGGCCCATCAGCTTCACTGCATCCATATTGATGCCGGTGCGGGTGCGCCCGACGTTGATGGAAGAGCAAACGTGATTGGTTGTTGCCAAAGCTTCGGGCAGCGCGTCAATCAGGTTTCTTTCTCCCGGAGTAATGCCTTTTTCGACCAAGGCACCGAAGCCGCCTAAGAAGTCAACGCCGGCGTCGGTGGCGCAGTCATCTAAAAGTTTGCAGACTTTGACCATCTGATCGCGGCTGTATCCGGCACAGACGGTTCCGATCGGAGAGACCGTAATACGTTTATTAACAACGGGAATACCATAGCGGTCGCCGACTTCGTTGCAGATGGCAACGAGGTTCTTAGCATGGCGATTAATTTTGGAGCGGACGCGATAAGCGAAAGTGTCGAAGTTATCGCTTGCGCAATCGAATAAGTTCAAGCCCAGGGTCACGGTACGAACATCCAAATGTTCGCTTCTGAGCATATCCAGCGTGGAGATGACCTCGCGTTCTGTAAGCATTTGATTTATTCCTTTTTGAATTAAGCGATAGACACACGATGAACCGCTTCAAAAATTCTGCGGTGCTGCATGCTCATGGAAAGATGACGGTCGTGGGCGATATCGGAAAGTGTTCTGCTCAGAGCCTTTCTGTCCACTTCGGGAGGAACCGTGACTTCAAACACCAGAAGAACACGCGGCTGCGGCAGAGGGTTGCCGGCATCGTCCAGTTTTACTTCAATTGTTCTGAAACTGTCGATGTTGATGCGGCCTTCATAAAACACTCTGGTAAACGCCGTCAGAATATCCCTGCTGTCGGTACCGTCCACAGTCAGAACGAACGGTTCGCCTTGGGTAACGGTAGCTTCGCCCGGAACGTAATCGCGGACGAGGACGGACATATCGAAGCCTTTGCCCCTCAGTGCTTCTTTAATAATCTTTGCGACTTCGTCGTCGCCAACACTCTCCGGCTTATCCACGATCATGATGGCGGAGTATTCATTTCTCACCGTCGTTTGATCCATATCGATGATGGAACAGCCGAGTTTGTTTAGAGTATCGGAGGTTGTGTAAACAACACCGAAGCTGTCGGGACCAGTGACAGCCACTAAAATTCGCTTCACGTTAATTTCCTAAAAGAATGAGTTTTGCCGCAGACTCGGATGTCATTTCCGATCTTGGCAATTTATAAGGACAAATTCTCCCGACTCGGCGACCGTAATCGTCGAGACAGTCTTTATATTAGCCAAGCAAAAGCCCTCTTTTAGGAAACAAAATGACTTTTTTCGTCTCAGGAGGCGGAAATTAACACTCCGAATTTCGGGATCGCTTTGAGTGTGTTTTGAATGCTCTGTTCCGAGATTTCTTCTATCGTCGTATTTCTTAATTCCGCAGCAACTGCGCCGTAACAGGCCGTGTCCGCAAGGGCGCTTTCGGGGTTCTCTTTGTTTTCTTCGCGCACCCAGCTCGGCGGCATATCCGGACAATCCGTCTCAAGTACCCAGGCGTCATCCGGGAGTTCAGACAAGATTTTGCGGATGCGCTTAGAGCCGTCATAGGACACCGCTCCGCCGTAGCCCAGCTTAAAACCGTTCTGCAGAAAAGCCTGTGCCTGGGCCATACTGCCGTTAAACGCATGAATGATGCCGGGCTGCGGGGGCAGACGGCGAATGTATTTAAGCACGATATCCATCGCTTCACGGCCGTGAAGACTCAGGGGGAGACCATATTTGCGGGCAAGTTTTAACTGCGTGGAAAACACTTCTTCCTGAACGTCATGCGGAACGCTGCAGGCTGCAGAGAAATCCAGACCGCACTCGCCTACCGCTGCCAGACGAGGATCTTCTCTGTGCTCTTTCAGAAAGGCTTCCAACGCTGTCAGATCTTCTTTCCAGGAGTATCCGATGTAAAGCGGATGAATGCCGCAGGCGTAGGCTTGATCATGTTCATAGGCACAGCGCCGAGCCTCTTCCAGATTACTGACACCGCCAGCACACACCAAAGAAGAGACGACGCCGACTTTGCGGGCCTCCGAAACTTCTTTTTTCTGCTGTTCTTCGGGAAGAACAAATAAGTGGTTATGGGTGTCAATCCAGCGAAGCATTTAGTTTTCCTCAGGCAAGATGCATCCGTTCTTTAAACGCACGACACGATCGCATCGCGCGGCAATATCCGGATCATGCGTCACAATGACCAAGGCAAGGCCCTGAGAGAACGACAATTTGAGCAGATAGCCGATAACGACTTCGGCCGTCTCACCGTCCAGGTTGCCGGTAGGCTCGTCGGCCAAAAGACACAGCGGAGAGCCGCTCACGGCTCGGGCAATAGCGACACGCTGGCGTTCGCCGCCGGAAAGCTGACTCGGCAGATGATCCACGCGGTCGGCAAGACCCATGGCTTTGAGCAGGCTTTCCGCTCTTTTTTGCGCGACGGAAGCTTTTTCACGGCGGATTTTGAGCGGCATCGCCACGTTTTCCATGGCCGTAAATTCCGGCAGCAGATGGTGGAACTGATACACAAAGCCGAGTTTGCGGTTGCGCAGCTCGGTTAAGCGCTGCTCGGAGAGTTCGGCGATGTTTTCTCCGCCGATTTCGATCAAACCTTTATCAAAACGGTCCAGACCGCCGATGCACTGCAGGAGCGTTGTTTTACCAGAGCCGGATGTGCCCACGATTGCCACCGACTCGCCCTCGTGAACTTCCAGATTGACGTCTTTCAAAACATGCAAAAGTCGGCCGCCCTCTTTATAGCTTTTCTGCAGGCCGACAGCCTTTAATACGACGTTATTATTCATATCTCAGTGCCTCAGCCGGTTGAATGTTTGCCGCTCTCCAGCTCGGATAGACAGTGGCCGCAAGAGCCAGCAAGAAAGAAAAGACGGCGATCGGGATCACATCGGATGCCCTCGGATCACTCGGCATTGCCGAGATAAAGTAGATTTCTTTGGGCAGGAACTGAACGCCGAACAGCTGTTCGATCGCGCCTACGATGGAGCCCACATTGCAGGCAATGAGAAGCCCCACGCCGACACCGATCAGCACGCCGGCGGTTCCGATGAAGGCGCCCTGAACCATAAAGATGCGCATGATCGAACCGCGCGTTGCGCCTTGGGTTCGAAGGATTGCGATGTCGCTGCGTTTGGAGTTGACGGTCATCACTAATGAAGAGACTAGACCAAACGCGCCTACTAAAACGATCAGGAACAAAATGATGCCCATCATGCGTTTTTCGACTTGAACGGCCGCAAACCAAGTCCGATTCTGACGAGACCAATCGGTTGCCAAAAGACCCGGCGGCATTTGATTATTGAGTTCAGCGGCGACTCTCGGTGCATCCTGCATGTTGGAGAGCTTCAGTCGAATGCCTCCGGGTGTTTGAGTACGCATGAGTTTTTCGGCGTCCGTGAGATTGATGAAGCTCATTGCACTGTCAAACTCGTAGTGGCCGGAATTAAAGACGCCTGCGACCGTGAACTGGCGCATGCGAGGCATGGTTCCGGCCGGCGTGAACTGTCCCTGAGGCACCATCACGTTGACCTTTTCTCCGGGGATCACGCCGAGCATTCTGGCTAAGTCCGTGCCGAGAATGATCTTGAATTCACCGGGTTTTAAATCAGAGAGGCGCCCGATCTTCATATTTTTTGCGACATCGCTGACCTGAGATTCCGTCTCAGGATCAATGCCGTTGAGCTGGACACCGCGCACGTTGGTGCCGCTCGTGAGCAGTCCCTGCCCCCTTAAGAAAGGCGCTGCGCCGATGATCTCCGGCTGCTGCTTCTTCAGTTCTGCGGCAGTCTTCTGCCAGTCCGGAATCGGAGCTCCGATCGAAAGCACTTCGGCATGCGAAAGCACGGAGAGCATCTTGTCTCGAACTTCTTTCTGGAAACCGTTCATCACGGATAAGACTATGATGAGGGCCATGACGCCCAAGGCTATGGAAGCCATCGACATGGCTGATATGAACGATACGAATCCGTCGCTGCGTCCTTTGCGGCGCGACAGTGTATATCGCAGACCGATCATCCACTCGAAGGGCAGACCGGATAAAGGTTTATTTTTCACAAATTTTATCCAACTAAACGTTCAGGCTATTCTAGCTGTGAGATCAAACAATTAGAATTTAAGGCTATGCCCGCATGTATATTTTTATTGCCCAATTCTCTGCCTTCTCCTAATGAAATTAAAGCGTTAGGAAAGGACGCCTATCCGCCCGTTTTGCGGAATTTCCTTGAAGGTTTCGGAGAACCGAAGGTCGCCACGATTTTTGAAAACCCGGCGCTCAGCGGTTTTGCTTCGATGCAGTGGGTATGGATGCTTCTGACTCAGCGCGAAAATCTTGCCCCGTCCGCTCCCTATCTTTGGAAAGGTCTTGGAGGTCCGAAAGTCCATCAGGAATTTTGGGCTTTAAACGGCTACCGCAAAGAAAACGGCGTGCTTAAAAGCGCCGGTGATGTCTTTGATATCGATGAAGAGTGCGACCTCAGAGACCTTTTAAATCCGATTGCTCGTCAGTTTAATTTTGAAGTGCAGGTTTTGGACGGACGCTTTTTCCTCGCGCGCAAAAAAGCATGGCAGGTTCTGATTACTCCGTGGCTTGCTCAGGAAGACAAACCGGCAGCACAGCCGGCTGGTCCCGAAGCCGCTGAATGGACTGAAATCACTCGAGTCATCGAAGAAAGTCTTGCAAAAAGCGTTTTCAATGAATACAGAGCAAAAGCCGGACGGCCTCCGGTTGAAGGTTTCTGGATCAACGGCGGAGCTTTTGAGGAGCAGCTTCTTCCCTACACTCAGATTCGCTGTGCTCTGACAAGCGATCCCACGATTCGCGGGATCTCTGAGGCGGCGGGCATTGCGCGGGCCTACATTAAATCTTCGACGGCTGTTTGGCCCGACTGTCCTGAAGGCGACCGTCTCTGCATCCTGGATGACTTTAACGATCCATCCGTCAAAACGGATCCTGCGCGCTGGAGTGCCGCATGGACACGCGCCGTTAAGCGCATGGAGCACCTGACCGCCACGGCAAAAGGATTTGAAAAATATCATCCCCGCCTGGTCGCCTCCGATGGTCTGCGCGTCAGCGTCATTGAAAAACTTCAGGAACAAAAATCTTCTTTTGCCTTTTGGAAGAGCCCAAAAAATTACACAGAAGCATGGCTGAACTCCGGCCGCTAAAGAACACTAAAAAGTTATGACCAAAATAACGATTCGCCGATTTGACCGAAATGTCGTTCAGGCGCTCACCAACCGCGGCTTTCCCGAACCTCTGGCCCGCGCTTTAGCGGCCAGACACGTCACCAGCCCGTCCGACCTTGATTACGAATTCAAGGAAATGCTTTCTCCGTGGGACCTTAAAAACTGCAGAGAAGCCGGAGAAGCGATTGCCGATGCCATCTGGAAGCAGAAAAAGATCGTAATCATTGGGGACTACGACTGTGACGGCGCGACTGCTGTTTCCGTCGGTATTCTGGGACTGCAGGCGCTCGGCGCCTTCAATGTCTCTTATTTAATCCCGGACCGCGACAAGGACGGCTACGGCCTGTCTCCTCAGCTTGTCGATCGAGCAGCCGCTGCCGGCGCCGAACTCATCATTACCGTAGACAACGGAATTTCTTCGGTGGCTGCGGTTGAACATGCTAAAACCCTCGGAATCGAGGCCGTCGTTACCGACCACCACCTGCCCGGCGATGAAATCCCCGACACCCTCGTCGTCAATCCGAATCAGCGCGGAGATACCTTCCCGAGCAAATCTTTGGCGGGTGTGGGCGTCATCTTTTACGTGTTAATCGCCGTGCGCTCCGCACTCCGCGCCAAAGGCGCTTACCCGAACGGAAAACAGCCTAATCTTCAGCATCTCATTGATTTGGTGGCCTTGGGTACGGTTGCCGACGTTGTCCCGTTAGACCGCAACAACCGAATCCTCGTTTCCAAAGGCTTGGACAGCATTCGCGCCGGCAAAATGCAGCCCGGCGTGAGCGCCCTGCTCTCCGTAGCAGGCAAGAATGCGCATCGCATCAGTGCCAATGACTTGGGCTACATCCTCGGGCCCCGCATCAACGCCGCAGGTCGTTTGGACAGCATCAACAAGGGTGTTGAGTGTCTGACAAGCTACGACTACAACACGGCGCTCTTTTACGCAAAAGAACTCGACCAAATCAATGCCGAGCGCCGCAACCGCGAAGTATCCATGCAGTCCGACGCTATTCTGTCCCTACAGACGATTTCCGTCGATGACAGCAATTCCATCGTTCTTAAGGGTGACGACTGGCACGCCGGCATCATCGGTTTAGTAGCCTCCCGCATCAAAGAACAAACTTATCGCCCGGTCATTGCGTTTGCTCCGGCGGAAGAAAACGGCGAGCATGTGCTTAAAGGCTCGGGGCGCTCTATTCCCGGCATTCATCTGCGCGATGCATTGGATCGTGTCAGCAAACTGAGTCCGGGGCTGATCCTGAAATTCGGCGGTCACGCGATGGCTGCAGGTCTTACGATCCGTAAGGATGCATTTGATGAATTCAAGGAGCTCTTTGCCCGCGCTGTCAAAGAACTTTCCGATCCGGAAATGTTCGAGCGCAACATCGTCACAGACGGCGAGCTCAGAGCTTCCGACTTCAACATTGAACTCGTTGAAGCCATCCGCAAGCACGTCTGGGGTCAGGCTTTCCCGGAACCGCTCTTTGCCAATCAGTTCAAGGTACTTTCTCAGAGAGTCTTGAAAGATCAGCATCTGAAGCTCTCTCTTGAAGTCGACGGCAGAGAGATTCAGGCCATTTGGTTCCGCCACAAACGCGAACTGCCTCCGACCGTGCGTTTAGCTTACAAGCTCGACATCAATGACTTCCGAGGACGTCAGTCGGTGCAGCTCATCATCGAAGGTATGGAAGACGAGTTTGAGGACTGGACGGCCTAGCGGTTTTCTGTCGTGCAAACAAACTTACACAATTGACAAAAAACGGACCCATTTCCGCCCGCTCAACGAGTTAAGGATTGGGTCCGCTCTTATATAATTGAGGGTTCTTTTTAATATCAACGCGTTAAGAAATGGAAGTTGAACGTTTAAACCTAATCGGCACCACCGCCGAGGACCTTCAAGCTCGCACTGAAGAGCTGCGGAGGTATCTTTGACTACGACCAGAAAGAGCGTCGTTTAGAAGAAGTTAATCAAGCGCTCGAGGACCCGAGCATCTGGTCTGATCAAGAGCGAGCTCAGCAGCTGAGCAAAGAAAAGAAACGTCTCGAAGACGTTGTCCTTACCATCAAACACCTAACTACCGGCCTTTCCGATGCTTTGGAATTATTTGAAATGGCCAAAGAAGAGGACGATGATGCCTCTCTGGAAGCGGTAGAAGCCGATATCAACAACCTCAAGAAAGAGGTCGAACATCTCGAATTCCAGCGCATGTTCAATCAGGAACATGACGAAGCCAACTGCTTCCTGGAAATTCAGGCCGGCGCCGGCGGAACCGAAGCGCAGGACTGGGCGAGCATGCTTGAGCGCATGTATATCAAGTTTGCGGAACGCCAAAGCTTTAAGCCCGAGATTGTTGAAGAAACCGAAGGAGATGTGGCCGGCATTAAAGGCTGCACGATCAAAATCACAGGCGACTATGCCTACGGCTGGCTCAGAACCGAAACCGGTATTCACCGCTTAGTTCGCAAGAGCCCGTTCGACTCCAACGCACGCCGTCATACTTCTTTTGCTTCTGTGTTCGTCGTTCCCGAAGTCGACGATTCTTTCGAAATCGAAGTCAATCCGGCCGATCTGCGCATTGACACGTTCCGCGCCTCCGGCGCCGGCGGTCAGCACATTCAGAAGACCGACTCCGCCGTCCGTATCACGCATATTCCGACCGGCATAGTCGCTGTCAGCCAGACCAGCCGAAGCCAGCATCAGAACAAGGAAGAGGCCATGACGATTTTGAAGAGCCGTCTTTATGAAGCCGAGCTCCGCAAACGCCAGGCTACCCAGCAGGCATTGGAAGACAACAAGAGCGACATTTCCTGGGGTCACCAGATCCGTTCTTACGTGTTGGATCAGTCCCGCGTCAAAGACCTGCGTACCAGTGTCGAAACCGGCAACACGACTGCCGTTTTAGACGGTGCTTTGGAATCCTTTATCGAGGCCAGCCTCAAGCAAGGAGTTTGAGCGTGAAGACTCTCACCATTATTACCGGCGCCTCTAAAGGGCTCGGCTTTGAATTAACCCGTCAGTCGCTTAAGGCCGGCGACACCGTCGTGACGATGGAACGCCGTCCTTCCAAGGCTTTGGTGGAAGAAGCCGATAAGATCGGCTGCAATTTCATCCAGTTTACGGCTGACCTGCTTGACCGTAAAGGCGCCGTCGAGCTTTTGATGTGGCTGCTTTCCGATAAGGAATACGCCGAACATGACCGTCTGATTCTGATCAACAACGCCGGCGTGCTGGGTCCTGTCGGTCCGATCGAAAACGCTTCCCCGCAGGTTGCCGTTGACTGCATTCGCGTTAACTTTGAAATCCCGGTGCTTCTGACTCAGGCTTTCCTGAATGAAACGCGCAGCTGGAAAGGCGAGCGCCGCGTCATGAATATCTCTTCCGGCGCCGGCCGCAAGTCCGTTCCGGGCTGGGCCATGTACTGTTCAACCAAAGCAGCGCTTGACCGCTTTACCGCCGTCACAGCTGAAGATCAGCTTGGCAAACCCAATCCCGCACGCCTTAGCGCCGTCGCTCCGGGCGTTGTGAACACTGGCATGCAGGGCAGCATCCGTGCTTCGTCTAAGGAAGATTTTCCGAACGTTGACCGGTTTATCGACTTAGAGAAAGACGGAAAACTTCAGAGCCCCGAAGACACTGCCAAACGACTTTTAAATTACCTCAACAGCGACGAGTTCGGCAAAGAGCCCATCTCGGATATTCGCAATATTTCTGTTGGAGACTAAAGTGGAAAACCAGAAAGAAACCGTCAAAAAAGAAGACGTTCTTGAGACTGAGAACCATATCATTGCCGAACGTTTAGCCAAACTCGACAAACTCAGAGCCGAAGGCGTTGCTTATCCGAATGATTTCGTTCAGAAAGACCGCATTGAAGAAGTGCGCGCTGCCAACGGCAGCAAAACTCCGGAAGAGCTTGAAGCTGCTCCGGTCGAAGTCACCGTCGCCGGCCGCGTCATGCTCAAGCGCGTCATGGGCAAAGCCAGCTTCCTGACCGTTAAAGACGGTACCGATCACATCCAGTTCTTCATCACCAAGGCTGAAGTCGGCGATGAAACTTACGACTTCTTCAAGAAGATGGTTGATATCGGAGATATCGTCGGCGCTACAGGCACACTGTTCTTCACCAAGACCGGCGAGCTTTCCGTCCGCGTTAAGAACTTCCGTCTGCTGACCAAGAACATTCGTCCGCTCCCCGACAAATTCCACGGTCTCTCCGATCCGGAAACCCGTTATCGTCAGCGCTATGTTGACCTGATCATGAACGAAAGCACACGTCGCACCTTCATGATCCGTTCCAAGGCCATCGCCGAAACCCGTAAATTCATGATGGAACATCACTTCATGGAAGTGGAAACTCCGATGCTCCATCCGATCCCCGGCGGTGCGAACGCTAAGCCGTTCATCACACACCACAATGCGCTCGACATGGATATGTATCTGCGTATTGCTCCGGAACTTTATCTGAAGCGCTTAGTGGTCGGCGGCTTTGAACGCGTTTTTGAACTCAACCGCTCCTTCCGCAACGAAGGCGTTGACGTTCGCCACAACCCTGAATTCACAATGATGGAGTTCTATGCAGCCTACAAGGAATACCACTGGCTCATGGACTACACCGAAAAACTTCTGCGCACCGTCGCTGAAAAGACTATCGGTACCGCTGTCATTCAGTATCAGGGTCATACCATCGACCTCACAAAACCGTTTGATCGCCTGACTGCTAAGGAAGCCGTTCTGAAGTACGCTCCTCAGTACACCCCTGAGCAGCTCGAAGACAAGGACTTCATGCAGGAAGAACTCAAGCGCCTGGGTGAACCTGCTAAGGCTGACGCCGGCGTCGGCGCTTTGCAGATGGCCATATTTGAAGCCGTTGCTGAATCCAAACTCATTCAGCCGACTTACATCATTGACTACCCGGTTGAAATTTCTCCGCTGGCTCGCGCCTCCGACAAGGTTCCCGGCATCACCGAGCGTTTCGAACTCTTCATGGCCGGTCGCGAAACCGCCAACGGCTTCTCCGAGCTGAACGACCCGCAGGATCAGGCTGCTCGCTTCATGGCTCAGGCAAAACTGAAAGCCAGCGGCGATGATGAAGCCATGTATTACGACGCCGACTACGTCCGCGCACTGGAATACGGTCTGCCTCCGACAGGCGGCTGCGGCGTGGGCTTAGACCGCTTTGTCATGCTGCTTACCGACTCTCCGAGCATCCGTGACGTTCTGCTCTTCCCGCATATGCGTCCTGAGGCCTAAGAATCATGAGCGAAAGGAAGCTGAAAATCGCCGCTCTGTTAAAAGAGCTTTACGACATGGCCGAAGTTCCCGTGCCCTTCTCTCGTATTCCGTTTTACTTTAACGACGTACGAGCCGGGCACATTGAACGAACTGATGCCGAGTTTTTAGCGAGTACCTTTCGCTTCTGTGACGTCCGTCCGGATGCTTTCGTATTTACCGCGGAAGACTCCGGACAGGCTTCGCGCCGTCTGGCAGCGATTTCGCACCTTTATAAAGGCACGGACAAAGTCTTTGCCTGGCGAGATGAACTGCTTTCCGTTACTGCTTCGGATGACATTGCCTGCGAGTCGCCTTTGACTGTTATTGAGCGTGCAATGTGCCGTCCCTTCGCCTTTAACACCTTTGCCGTTCACTTGAATCCGTTCACGCGTGACGGCAGGATGTGGGTGGCTCAGCGTTCTTTCAAGAAAGCGATCGGCCCTGGTTATTGGGATAACTGTGCTGCGGGTCTAGTCGGAGCAGGCGAGCCTTTCGGGCTTGCTATGGAACGCGAAGCATTTGAAGAAGCCGGTGTGACACCGGGTTCCCTTGAAATCTCTTTTAGCGCGCGCAATATCATTTCGCGTCCCGTTCATGAAGGCTGGATGCGAGAAATCGCTTACATCTGCAATGCTTATGTTGAAGACTCTTTCCATCCTCACAACATGGACGGCGAGGTCGAGCGCTTTGAACTCTTAGAACCCGAAGCGATTATTGAGCGCATAGAAAAAGGACGATTCACATTCGAATCGTCCCTTGCTGTTTTAGCCGGCTTAGCCTGGCAGGAAGGCCTGCTTGATCTTTTGGATCAGCCGGCCGTCTAAACGCTAATCTCTTTCGTCCATCCAAGCGACCAGAATGGCTTCCAGTATTTTTTCGTTGCTTGCTTCTGGATCATCATCAAAATCCGGGAGCGCGACGATCATTGCATGCATCTTCTCAAAGCTGATCGTCAGCGGATCTAAGTCCGGATTTTCGTCATACAGCTCTTCCGCAATCGCACGCGGATCCTTCCAAGTCAGCTTCATTACTCGTTCTCTCTGGCGTGATTACGGGAGTATTTCGGAATTTCAACGGTAATGTCTTCTTTGCCGACTTTTGTCTGGCAAGTCAGGCGTGAGTTCGATTTCAGACCCCAAGCCTGGTCAAGCAGATCTTCTTCATCGTCTTCTGCCGGTTCCAAAGAATCAAAGCCCTTGTCGATGTAGCAGTGGCAAGTCGTGCAGGCGCAGGAGAACTCGCAGGCGTGGTCAATATTGACGCCGTTTGCGACCAAAGCTTTAGCTAAGTTTGCACCTTCGGGGACTTCAAACTCAGCCCCGTTCGGACAGATTCCAGGATGCGGTAAAACGGTTACTTTCGGCATTTTTAAACCTCGTCAACAGATTTGCCTTGGAGTGCTTCCAAGATCGTACGGTTCATTCGACGTGCAGCAAAGTCTTTCGTTCCCTCGGACAGCGCTGAAATCGAATTTTTAATTTCATCTTTGTCATCTTGCGCGCGAACCGTCTCGAGATGTTGAATCATGGCGTCGATCTGAGCGCGCTCAGCCTCATTGAGAAGGTCGGCGTCGGACGACAATGCGGAATAAATGCTTTCCAAAAGGCGAGCGGCTTCCACTTTCTGCTCGCGTAATTCGCGAAGCTTCATATCTTCTTCGGCGTGACCAAAGGAATCTTCCAGCATGCGGCTGATTTCATCTTCCGACAGACCGTAAGAAGGTTTGACCGTGACAGATGCTTCCACGCCCGTGGTTTGTTCGCGGGCCGTGACCGACAACAGTCCGTCAGCATCCACCTGGAACGTCACACGAATACGAGCGGCTCCTGCAACTTTCGGCGGAATACCGCGCAAAGAGAATTTGGCCAAAGAACGGCACTCTTCTACCAAGTCACGTTCACCCTGAAGGACATGGATCGACATCGCGGTCTGACCGTCCTTGAAGGTTGTGAAGTCCTGAGCCATGGCTACAGGAATCGGCGTGTTGCGGGGAATGACTTTTTCAACGAGACCGCCCATGGTTTCAAGACCCAAGGAAAGCGGCGTGACGTCAAGAAGCAGCCAGTCTTCGTCGCTGCGGTTGCCGGCAAGCAGGTTTGCCTGAAGCGCAGCGCCGATTGCCACCACTTCATCCGGGTCAATATCGGTAAGCGGTTCGCGGTCAAAATAATCGGCCACTGCCTTGCGGATGCAGGGCATGCGCGTTGAGCCGCCGACAAGCACGACACCTTTTACTTCATCGCGTTTGAGACCTGCGTCCTTTAATGTCTGTTTCGTGGCTTCGATGGTTCTTGCTACTAAGTGGTGCGTGATCGAATCAAAGACTTCGCGCGTAATCGTGACATTGATGATTCTGTCGCCGGAAATCTTGGCGTGAATCGTTGCTTTCTTTTCCGTCGTCAGCGTTTCTTTGGCTGCCTTGGCTTTTGCCATCAGCATGCGGCTGTCGGAATGCGTCAGCAGCGGACGACCTGCCTGGTCAATGACCCAGCAGTAGAGACGCTGGTCAAAATCATCGCCGCCTAACTGGCTGTTGCCGCCGGTGGCGAGCACCTCAAAAACGCCTTTGCGCAGACGGAGGACGGAGACGTCAAACGTGCCGCCGCCCAAGTCATAAACGATGTAAAGACCTTCGGCGCCGGTATCGAGGCCGTAAGCCAAAGCTGCCGCCGTCGGTTCGCTCAAAAGACGAAGAACATTCAGACCGGCAAGCTTTGCGGCGTCTTTAGTCGCCTGACGCTGAGCGTCATCAAAGTAAGCCGGTACCGTCACAACAGCGCCGACAAGTTCGCCGCCTAAGGCGTCTTCGGCGCGTTTTTTAAGGACTTTTAAGATTTCTGCTGATACTTCAACCGGACTCTTCGCGCCTTGTGCCGTGTTGAGCTTCACCATGCCCTCGCCTTTGATGAAGTCATAGGGCATGTAGCGGTTATTCTGCAGCTCAGAAGCGCTTCGGCCCATCAAACGCTTGACACTTGAGATCGTGTTGAGCGGATCTGCTTCTGCACGTGAACGGGCTTCTTCACCAACAACCACGCATCCATTCTTTTCGTAGTGGACAACAGAAGGAAGCAGTTTCTGATTCTTTTCGTCAACGAGAACTTCGGGAGAACCGTTTCTAACGGTGGCCGCCAATGAATTCGTGGTGCCCAAATCAATACCGACAGCAAACCGCTCTTCGTGCGGTGCTGTCGACATTCCCGGTTCGGCAATTTGCAGAAGTGACATTATTCAAAATCCAGTAGCTGGCGATTTAAAAACATAACCTTTTTTAAATCTTCTGCCGCCAGCGAGACATCAGATTTCACATCGAACGCGTCTACCACCTCGTTGAGCAGCTCGTCCTTTTCTTTTTCAATCGCTTTCTTCAGCACTTCCAGCTCAGCCGTATTCCCGGAATCCTTTGCATCTGAGATCGCCTCTCGGCGTTCCAGCTGCTCAAGAAGAAACTCTTCAGAAATCGAACCGCTGCTGTCTTCGTCAATGAGGTGTCCTCGCAGCGCGCAAAGGGCTTTACCTCGCTGGATCGGATCGCTGAGCTTCTGAAAAGCGTCATTAATCAGCGTTGCCCACTGCTGAGCAACGCGCTTTTCAGTATCGCTTGCCGAAGCAAAACGGTCGGGATGAACCTTTTTTTGGATTTCAAAATACTTTTCATCCAACTTTTGTTTATCGATTCTGAACTGTGGTTTCAAACCGAAAATTTCAAAAGGATTCATCGCCGCCATAGCGCCTCCGTTTCAGTTAGACATGGAAAGACTTGCCGCAGCCGCAGCTTTCTTTCTCGTTCGGGTTCTTGAATTTGAATCCAGTATTGAGACCTTCACGGACAAAGTCCAGTTCGGTTCCGTTGATATAGGGCAGGCTCTTGGGATCAACAATTACTTTGATCCCGTAGCTTTCGTACACCTGATCTTCGGGTTCGATTTTGTCTGCAAACTCTAATGCGTAAGCCATACCGGAGCAGCCGCTGGTTTTGACACCGACTCTGAGGCCGACGCCTTTGCCGCGTTTGCGAAGGAATTCTTCAACGTGAGAAGCTGCTTTTTCTGTCAATGTAACCGACATTATTTATCCTTAATCTGAGCCTGTTTCTGGCGATAGTCTTCCACTGCGGCCTTGATGGCGTCTTCCGCAAGAATGGAACAGTGGATTTTGACGGGAGGAAGCTCAAGTTCTTCGGCAATTGCCGTATTTTTGAGCTGTTCGGCTTCTTCCAAGGTCTTGCCCTTGATCAGTTCGGTGACCAAAGAGCTGGAAGCGATGGCACTGGTGCAGCCGTAGGTTTTGAACTTAGCGTCTTCGATCACGCCGTTGTCGTTGACCTTGATCTGCAGGCTTAAAACGTCGCCGCAGGCGGGGGCGCCGCGTGTACCGGTTCCGACGTTCGGATCGTTTTTATCCAGTCTGCCGACATTTCTGGGGTGCTGGAAATGATCCATCACTTTATCGCTGTATTGCATTCTTTTCTTTCCTTGTTAGTGTTCTGTCCATTTAACTTGTTTCATGTCCACGCCTTCCTTGTACATCTCCCAAAGCGGGGACATTTCACGAAGCTGTGCAACCTTTTCTTTGATGAGCTTGACGGTGTAGTCAATCTCTTCTTCCGTCGTGAAACGGCCTAAGCTGAAGCGAATGGAGCTGTGGGCGAGTTCGTCATCAATACCGAGGGCACGCAGAACGTAGGACGGTTCCAAGCTGGCCGAGGTGCAGGCAGAACCGGAGGAAACTGCGATTTCAGGGCAGCTGGCCATGAGGGCTTCACCTTCAACAAACGCGAAGCTGACGTTGAGGTTGAAAGGAGCTCTGTGTTCCATGCTTCCGTTGACATGAACGGCTTCGATTTCGCTCAAGCCTTTCCAAAGTCTGTCGCGAAGAGCGCCGATACGCTTCATTTCCTCGTCCATTTCCAGGCGGCACAGTCTGTAGGCTTCGCCCATACCGACGATCTGGTGTGTGGCGAGTGTGCCTGAGCGCATGCCTCTTTCGTGACCGCCGCCGTGAATGATGGCTTCAATACGAGCACGCGGTTTGCGGCGAACATAAAGAGCGCCCATTCCCTTCGGTCCGTAGAGCTTGTGGGCGGAAAGGCTCATCAGATCAACCTTGAGTTTTTCCATATCCAGAGGGATCTTGCCGGCGGCCTGAGTGGCGTCGACGTGGAACAGGATTCCGCGTTCACGGCACATTTCACCGATTTTTTCGATGTCTTGAATGACGCCGATTTCATTGTTGACGGCCATCACGGAAACCAAGGTAGTATCTGGACGCATGGCTTTGGCCAAAGCGTCGAGGTCCAAAAGTCCGTCCTTGCCGACGTCCATGTATGTCACTTCAAAGCCTTCGCGTTCAAGTTCTCGCATGGAGTCCAGCACGGCTTTGTGTTCGGTCTTTACCGTGATTAAATGCTTGCCTTTGTCCTTATGGAAACGAGCTGCACCTTTGATCGCGAGGTTGTCGCTTTCGGTGGCGCCGCTAGTCCAAACGATTTCTTTCGGATCGGCATTGATTAGTGCTGCAACTTCGGCACGGGCGTTTTCAACAGCTTCTTTAGCCTTCCAGCCGTATTCGTGGCTCGTGCTGGCAGCGTTGCCGAAATTCTCGTAGAGGAAAGGAATCATCTTATCGACGACACGAGGATCCACAGGCGTAGTCGCAGAATAATCAAGGTAAATAGGGAACTTCATGATTAGCTCCAATGAAGAGATAAATTGGGGATTTATTAAACCTTCGGTTTGATAATGGATACGGGGCTTAAGCCCTGATCTTTGAGCTTTTTCTTGTCAGCCAGGTTTTTCAGCGAGATCCCTTTCAGGAACTTGCGGATTTCCTCGTTGAGGCTTTCCCAAAGATCGAATGTGATGCACTCACCTTCTCCGTCGCAGACGGCTCTGTTTTTATCGCAGCTGGCTTTCTCGAGAGGGTCGTCCACGGCTTCCAAAATATCGATCACCGTGATCTGATCCGCAGGTTTGGCCAAACGGTATCCGCCGGCAGGGCCGCGCACACCTTCAAGGAGGCCGGCTCTGCGCAGCTTTCCGAAGATCTGCTCAAGATAGGCGCTTGAAAGATGACGTCTGTCCCCGATCGCAGCGATGGATACGTACTCTTCCGGGTCATGGAGAGCAATATCAAGCATTGCGGTGACGGCAAAACGGCCTTTAGTAGTGAGTTTCATCTTTATTCCGATTCATTTAGTCGGAAATAATAGACCGTTTTATTTCCGAGCGCAATAGTCGGAATTGAAAAAGCCCTCCGAAGAGGGCTAAGAAGGAAAATGAATTTTCAGCGGCTACAGAGCTGAGCCGGGAATGTAGACGGAAGCGCGTTTCTTAACAACTTCAAGCAGGCCTTCGCAGGCGTCCTCACAGTAATCAAGCACCGTGTTGAAGCCTTCGTTGCCGCCGTAATACGGATCAGGCACCACGGCCGTGTCGTATTCGGTTGCGTAGCGCATCAGGAGCGCCAGCTTGTGTTTGTACATCGGAGGGCAGATCTGCTGCATGGCGGTCAGATTTTCCCAGTCCATCGCCAAAATGAAGTCGCACTCTCTAAAGTCGTCGGATGTAATCTGACGAGCCCTAAGTTCGGATAAGTCATATCCGCGCTTACGGCCTGCAATCTGAGCGCGCACGTCCGGCGCCTCTCCGACGTGATAACCATGTGTACCGGCAGAATCCACGATTACTTTGTCAGTCAGTCCGGCTTCCTTCACCATTTTCTTAAAAACTGCTTCAGCCGTAGGGGAACGACAAATGTTCCCCATGCACACAAATAAAACTTTTACCATGTTTTTTGCATTCTTCTTAATTGACGAATTAATCACACCTCTCTCGCGTACACCGCAGGCAGGTTGCAATAGCTTACGAGCCCCAAACGCTTTTTGCAAAAATGTATAGGGTAATTACCAATAATTCAACTCAAAATGAGCACCTATACGTTCTCTTTTGCACCTTCCTCATCTTTTCCGGGCGTCGCGCCGAAAACTTGTTTACGAATTGAAGCCAATTTATCACGGACTTCCGAGGCTTTTTCGAATTCGAGATTCTTAGCATGCTCAAACATTTCGTTTTCGAGCCGTTTGATTTCGCGTGCCAGTTCCTTCGGACCCATTTTTTCGTAATCCTGACCGTCCACCAATCCGAATTCATTTTCGAGGTTATCGCTCTTGTAGACACCGTCAATAATGTCACGGATTTCTTTCTTGACGCTCTTCGGCGTGATGTTATGCGCCACGTTGTAAGCAGTCTGCTTTTCTCTGCGTCGAGCCGTTTCGTCCATCGCTCGGCGCATGGAGTCCGTAATCGTATCGGCGTATAGAATGGCTTTGCCTTCAACGTTTCGCGCGGCACGGCCGATCGTCTGAATAAGAGAACGTTCGCTTCGCAGGAAGCCTTCCTTATCAGCATCTAAGATCGCGATCAGTGCCACTTCCGGAATATCCAAGCCTTCTCTCAATAAGTTAATGCCGATCAGAACATCGAAGACACCGGCACGAAGGTCTCGAATAATTTCTACGCGTTCCACCGTATCGATGTCCGAGTGCAGGTAACGCACCTTGATACCGTTGTCCTGCAGGAAGTCGGTTAAGTCTTCTGCCATGCGCTTGGTCAGCGTTGTAATCAGAATGCGCTGGCCCTTCGGAATTCTTTCTTTGATTTCGCCGAGCACATCGTCAACCTGAGCCGTAGCCGGACGTACTTCTACTTCCGGGTCTACGAGGCCGGTCGGGCGCACCACCTGCTCCACGATCTGAGAAGAATGATTCAGCTCGTAGTCTGCAGGAGTGGCCGAGACAAAGATCGCTCGGCGCATCTTGCTTTCGAATTCGTCAAAACGAAGCGGACGATTGTCTTTAGCGCTCGGAAGACGGAAGCCGTAGGTGACGAGGGTTTCTTTTCTGGCACTGTCGCCGCGGTACATACCGCCGATCTGACCTAACAGAACGTGAGATTCGTCGAAGAACATCAGCGCATCTTTCGGCAGATAGTCGATCAAGGTAGGAGGCGGCTCTCCGGGCAGACCGCCGGCCAAGTGGCGGCTGTAGTTCTCAATGCCTTTGCAGAAGCCCACTTCGTGGAGCATTTCTAAGTCAAAGAGCGTTCTTTCGCGGATGCGCTGCGCCTCAAGCAGCTTGCCGCTCTCGATGAATTTTGTCTCCTGGTCTCTGAGCTCATCCTTGATGGCTTCAATCGCTCGGAGAATATCGTTTCTCGGCGTGACATAGTTAGACGTCGGATAGATCGCGAAGCGGTCTACCTTCTGGCGTGTTTTACCGGTCAGCGGATCGAAGAAATACATTGCTTCGATTTCGTCATCAAAGAGTTCGATACGGAGCGCCATTTCCGAGTGTTCGGCTGGGAACACGTCAATCGTGTCACCGCGGACGCGGAACTTACCTCGCGTAAATTCCATGTCGTTGCGTTCGTACTGGATGCGGACCAAGTGCGAGATCAAGTCGCGCTGTTCAGTCTTATCACCAACTTTCAGGATAAGACGCATCTCGGTATAGGACTCCGGCTTACCGATACCGTAGATGGCAGACACGGTCGCGACAATGATCACATCACGGCGTTCGAGCACGCTCTTTGAAGCCGACAGACGCATCTGCTCGATGTGTTCATTGATAGCAGAATCTTTTTCAATAAACAGATCACGCTGAGGGACGTAAGCTTCGGGCTGATAGTAGTCGTAGTAACTGACGAAATACTCCACCGCGTTGTTTGGGAAAAAGTCCCTCATTTCCGCGTAGAGCTGAGCGGCAAGGGTTTTATTCGGCGCCATGATGAGCGTCGGCAGACCGGTTCGAGCGATAACGTTCGCCATGGTGTAGGTTTTGCCGCTACCCGTCACGCCAAGCAGCGTCTGGGCCGTCAGGCCGTCCTCGATGCCTTCGACGAGTTCTTTGATTGCCTGAGGCTGATCTCCGGCCGCCTCAAAGGGCTGATGCAGTTCAAACGGAGAATTAGGGAATCTGATGACTTTCAAGGTGGTGTCTGCCTAAAGAATCCTTTGAATTTGAAAAGTTTAGAACGAATCCTAAGACATCGGTTTTCCGATCATCCGATCTGGTCAGATTGCCTCGACCTCAGTCTTCTCTGCTTTAGATGAGTTCTAAGGAGACATCCATTTTAAGTTCACTTTCAAACCAAACCCCTCTCAATTAAGCTTCGGCACCTTATTTTCTCAAGCACGCAGGGTGATTTAAATATCAATAATTCAAATTTATAAAATCACCCTTGGCTGGACACTCTCGGAATAAAATAAAAATTAGCACATTACATAAGCTGATGAGGTTTGTTTTCGGAAAAAGTAAAACATCGGTCTGAAACAACTCCTTAACTTTCTAGAAGGATATATCCTTAAAAAATCCTCTCTATTCCAAATTTAATCTTTGTTTAATATTTATCAACAATTATCATCAACCCCTCTAATTATAAAATCCCATTTTGAGTTTATTTTTTGCTAATTAGCTAATTTATAAGAATTTTCATCTTCTCTAAATTTCGTAACAATCTATTGACTTCTAGAAATTTTGCTGTCAGAATGCTTATGTCTGTTGTTTGACAGACATGACAATTGGGATTACTGCTATGTGCATATTTAACATTGGCAAGTGCCTATTCAACATAGGCATGCGCCGCACGTTACACCTCACGCGGTTTACGATGCGTGATTGCTTCTCCTTCAATAAATTCCTCTCCGAATCCGACATCTAGTCCTCCGGCCGATTCTTTATCGGTTCGGCTCGAACTGCTTTTCTCTTAATTTCTTCCGCGAAATCTCTTAGTGTTCAAGCCTTTTTGACGCTTGTTCATAAGGGGGGGGGTATTGCCGAGAAAAGCCAATACCACAATTCATTTAATTACGATGCGGATTTATTTACCTTATTAAATAAATCTGGAGGACTACTATTATGCAAAAACTTAAAGTCGCAGCTTCTGCATTACTGAAAGATAAACTTCAGGTTGAACGTGAAGTCGTTTGCCTCTCAAATGCTGACTTTACTGAAGTCTCCGCTGTTGTTATCGACATTGAAGACTATCGGAAAGGCGGGTTAAACAAGGTTAATGCCACCGCCTTGGAAATTCCTGTTTTTCTTTATCTCCGCGATGAAGACACCACTCCGGAAGAACTCGTCGGTCACGTGGTCGGTGTGATCAACGATGACCTTACAGACAGACGTCTTTTCGGCCGTCAAATCGATGAAGCTGCCAAACGCTACGAAGACAAGCTCCTTCCTCCTTTCTTCGGTGCCCTCGCCCAATACGTATACAAAGGAAAGTCCCAGTTTGACTGCCCGGGACATCAGGGAGGCGCATACTTCCGCCGCCATCCGGCCGGCCGCGCATTCTATGACTTTTTCGGTGAAGAGCTTTTCCGCTCTGACCTTTGCAATGCTGACGTTGCGATGGGCGACCTTCTAATTCATGAAGGTGCACCGCTAACCGCTCAAAAAGCTGCCGCTAAGGTATTCAATGCCGATAAGACTTATTTCGTTTTGAACGGAACCTCCGCCTCTAACAAAGTTGTATTAAATGCGGCTTTAACTCCCGGTGACTTGGTTTTGTATGATCGAAACAACCACAAGTCAATTAACCACGGAGCTCTGTTGCAAGCCGGCGCTACTCCGATTTATCTTGAAACTGCCCGCAACCCCTTCGGATTTATCGGCGGCATTGACGAAAAATGTTTTGACGAAGAGTATCTCCGCAGCCTAGTTAGAGAAAAATGTCCTGAAAAAGCGGATGCCAAGCGCCCCTTCCGTCTTGCAGTCATCCAACTCGGCACTTATGACGGCACGATTTATAACGCTCGACAAGTTGTGGACAAAATCGGCCACCTTTGTGATTACATTCTCTTCGACTCCGCATGGGTAGGCTACGAGCAATTCATTCCAATGATGCGTGACTGTTCCCCGCTTCTTCTCGAGTTAGGACCGGAAGACCCCGGCATCTTCGTCACTCAGTCCGTTCATAAGCAGCAAGCAGGTTTTTCTCAGACTTCACAAATTCACAAAAAGGACTCTCACATTAAGGGACAAGACCGTTATATTCCTCATAAAGTGTTGAATAACGCTTTCATGATGCATGCATCAACCAGTCCATTTTACCCGCTGTTTGCTTCTTTGGACGTCAACGCAAAAATGCAAGAAGGAGAAGCCGGCCGTAGACTTTGGGCTGACTGCGTTAAGACAGTTGTTGATGCTCGCAAATTACTGCTTGAAACCTGTCATTACATCAAACCGTTTATTCCTTCTAAAGTTCGCGGCTCCGATTGGAAGTCGTACCCAACGGATTTGATTGCCCAAGACCTGGAATTCTTCAAATTTGTTCCGGGTCAGAAATGGCATTCTTTCGAGGGATATGGGGAGAACCAATATTTTGTAGATCCCTGCAAATTTATGCTGACGACTCCGGGCATCGATGTTGAGACCGGCGAATACGAAGATTTTGGCGTTCCGGCAACGATTTTGGCTAATTACTTGCGCGATAACGGCATCATCCCCGAAAAGAATGACCTCAATTCCATTCTTTTCCTCATGACTCCCGCAGAAAATAAAGAAAAAATGGATCACCTGGTTAGCCAGATCGCTCGCTTTGAAAAATACCTCGATGATGACGCTCCCTTAGAAGAGGTTCTGCCCAATCTTTACAAAGCTTACGAATCTCGCTACCGCAACTATTCCATCCGTCAGCTCTGCCAAGAAATGCATGACTTCTACAAGGAGCGGAATATTAAAGAGATTCAAAAGGAAATGTTCCGTACAGAATTCATGCCTAAGAGCGTCATTAATCCTCAAGAAGCCCACTTTGCATTCCTGCGCGGCCAAGCCGAGCTCGTCCGTCTGGAAGATGCAGAAGGAAGAGTTGCTGCTGAAGGCGCTCTGCCCTACCCACCGGGAGTCTTGTGCTGCTTCCCGGGTGAAGTTTGGGGCGGACCCGTGCTCAAGTATTTCTTAGCTTGGCAGGAAGCCATGGGACGGATGCCTGGATTTGCACCCGAACTTCAAGGTGTTTATGTCGAAGACAACGGCAGGGGCGGTAAACAAGTTTACTGCTATGTACTAAAAGAAGATGCTGTCGAACGTCTGACTGCTAAAGGTAAATAAGCCGCGTGCGCGGAAGCTCGCGCTTCCGTGCTGCCTCTCTACACAGAACATACTTGAGGATATTTTTATGTCTCAGCAAAACCGTACCAAGATGTCAGTCACTCAGCTGACTCTTCTCACTGCTATTAATATGATGGGCTCCGGCATCGTCATGCTGCCGACCAAACTGGCTGAAATTGGAACAATTTCTATTCTTTCCTGGCTCATCACTGCCGTGGGATCCTTGTGTTTAGCCTATGCCTTTGCCAAGTGCGGCATGTTTAGCAAACGTCCGGGTATGGGCGGCTATTCTGAATATGCCTTCGGCAAAGCCGGCAACTTCATGGCTAACTACACTTATGGTGTTTCGCTTCTTTTTGCCAACATCGCTATCGCGATTACCTGTGTCGGCTATGGGGCCGAATTTTTGGAAATTGAACTAACCCCGGTTCAAGTTTGCCTTTCTACGATCGTCGTACTTTGGATCTGTACGTCCGCAAACTTTATGGGGGCCTCGCTCACCGGAAAATTTAGTGCCTTAGCCGTTTGGTGCGTCATCCTTCCCGTGTTGCTTTTAACCGTTATCGGCTGGTTCTGGTTCAGTCCTACGATGTATGTCGAAGCCTGGAATCCGCACAACGAACCTTTCTTCTCCGCTGTCGGGGCTTCAATCTCTATGACGCTATGGGCCTTCTTAGGACTTGAGAGCGCCTGTGCCAACAGTGATGCCGTTGACAATCCCGAGAAGAATGTTCCTATTGCCGTGCTGGCCGCTACCATTGGTGTTGCTATTATCTATATTGTCTCCACCAATATCATCGCGGGTATCGTTCCGAATGCCGAGTTGGTTAAATCAAACGCTCCCTTCGGCCTGACCTTTACCATGATGTTCAACTCTACCATCGGCAAGATCGTCACTTTCCTTCTTGTTCTTTCCTGCGCAGGCTCTACACTGGGTTGGCAGTTCACGATTGCTAAGGTATTTCAGCAGTCTGCAATCGACGGTTTCTTCCCGAAGTGCTTTGCTAAAGTCAACAAATGGAAAGCTCCAGTGCTCGGTATGATTATCATTACGGCCATTCAAACCGGCTTCTGTTTCATGACGATTAGCCCCGAACTGTTCAAACAATTCAACCGGTTGGTAGATCTCGCCGTAGTAACCAATATCATGCCTTATCTGCTGTCAATGGCGGCTGTTGCCGTCATCATGAAAGTCGCAAAAGTGGAGCCCTCCAAGGCCAAACTTTACAACGTCATTGCAATCATCGGCGCCATCTACAGCTTCTACGCACTCTTCTCTACCGGAATCACAGAAGTTTTCTACGGCTCTTTAGCCACATTCCTCGGATGGACGCTTTGGGGACTGATTGCACCTAGATTCGCCAGCAACGAAGCTTGATAGCAATTTGCTCTCAGTTAAAGGACTGCCCGTGCGGCGGTCCTTTTTATTTGCGATCTCACAGGTTCAGGAGTTTAAATATTTCGTTAGAAAAACGATTTTGCCGCCAATTTTGAATTAGGCTAAGTAATTGACATTTTTTAACACCTCTAGAGAATCTCATGTCCAAATCCATTTTTGATGTTGTCGGACAAGCTCCCGACGATCCCATTCTCGGCCTCAACGAAGCTTTCAAATCCGACCCCCGCGACAAGAAAGTTAATCTGAGTATCGGCGTGTACAGCACCGAAGACGGCAAAGTACCTCTTCTGCGCGTCGTTGCCGAAGCCGAGAAGAGAATCCTTGAAGCCGGCGAGCCTCATACTTATCTTCCGATCTCCGGTATTCCTGCTTTTAACGCCGGCGTTCAGAAGCTGATTTTCGGTGCCGATTCTCCGATCATCAAAGAAAAGCATGCCGTTACCGTTCAATCTCTCGGCGGTACCGGTGCTCTTAAAGTCGGCGCAGACTTCCTTGCAGCTATTCTCAAAGATCCGGAAGCCGTTGTCAGCACACCGACATGGCAGAACCACGTTGCAATTTTTGAACAAGCTGGTTTCAAAGTCGGCAAGTATCCGTACTATGACAAAGAAAACAACGGCGTCGACTTCCCTGCCATGCTTAAGAGCCTCAGCGGTTTGAAAGAAAACACCGTTGTGATTCTGCATGCCTGCTGCCACAATCCCACAGGCTATGACCTGACTCAAGAACAATGGGCCCAGGTTGTTGACGTCTGCGTTAAGAACAAGCTGATTCCGTTCCTCGATATTGCTTACCAGGGCTTCGGTGACGGTCTTGAAGAGGATGCCGGCTCCATCCGTCAATTTGCCGATGCAGGCATTCCTTTCTTCGTCTCCAGCTCTTTCTCCAAGTCCTTCTCTCTTTACGGCGAACGTATCGGTGCACTGACCGTCGTCTGCAAAGACCAGGAAGAAGCCTCCCGTGTCCTGAGCAAACTGAAAGCTTTGATTCGTGCCAACTACTCCAATCCTCCCGCCCACGGCGCCAAGATTGTTGCTCAGGTACTCAATGATCCTGAACTCATGAAGCAGTGGCATGAAGATTTGGGCGAAATGCGCGAACGTATCAAAGAAATGCGTAAGGATCTGGCTTCCGAGCTCAAAGCACTCGGCGCCAAGAAAGACTTTGACTTTGTCACTCAGCAGAAGGGCATGTTCTCCTTCTCTGGCCTGAACCCCGAACAGGTTCAGCGTCTGAAAGACGAATTCGGCGTCTACATCGTTAAGAGCGGCCGTATGTGTGTTGCTTCTTTGAACAAAGACAACGTGAAATACACGGCAGAAGCCATTAAAGAAGTGCTCTAAGCTCTAAACTACGCGTTTCTACGGAAGGCTCCGAAAAAATCGGAGCCTTTTTACATTTTTAAATTTCCTTTTGAATCAAGGAGTTCATGAGAGAGTGAATATAAAAACAAAAAAGAATGAAAAAATTTTTAGTTTTTGATTTGCACGACTTCAAAAACTTGTATATAGTCTCGTCTTGTTGATTCCCCGATAGCTCAGTCGGTAGAGCGACGGACTGTTAATCCGCAGGTCGTTGGTTCAAGTCCAACTCGGGGAGCCAGAATTCTGAAAAGCGCATCGTAAAGAATGCGCTTTTCTTTTGCCAAAATTGGTTCGCACCGACTCCGCTTTCTCAAGTCGAAATCAAGCCGCCCATGTTTAGACGGACGGCCCATCGGAATCCTGAGATTAATTCCTGAAATATTGCAGAAGTTAGGGTATCTAGCAGAGGGCGGCCTCTGAACTTAAGG
>ERZ772871.163-NODE-163-length-100398-cov-8.02118_pt1 | contig 100398 bp, 75 predicted proteins | sample MGYA00511899_ERZ772871 | MGnify/ENA primary metagenome ERZ772871 (study PRJEB29015, sample SAMEA2737693) | human gut metagenome | biome: human gut; feature: human-associated habitat; material: faeces | place: China | collected 2012 ...
CCCCGCCAGCGGGGGCTGTCGAGCGTAGCGAGACTGGAGGCGGCCCCAGCCAGCCCACTCGCCAGCCTATGCGGCTTTTGCCGTGGCGGCGTGGGCGGAGATGCCGCACGCGCCAACGGGCACCGGAGCGTCGTCGGCATCGTCGTCGGCCTGCACACGCAGCATCGACTGATGCAACGTCAATGACAATCCAGGCGTCACCGCGAATCCCGGCTGCACCGGCTTATGGGCCGCACCGACTCCAGCCGCGACGGGCGAGGCGACGACGGACGCCGCAACACCCACCGCGCCGAGGGGAGCCGCAACAGGAACGACAGGAGCCGCAACCGCCCCGCCAGCCGGCGACACGACCACGCCCGCGCGATGGCGATGCCGCCCGGCACGAGCCGAATCCAGCACGCTCTCGTCGAACTCCCCGGTCTGCCGCGATACGATCGCCGCGCATGTGACCGCAGCGGACACGTTCGCCATCGTGCTCGGCATGCCGACGATGTTGCTGACCGGCACCAGCGGCACCAGAAGCTGCACCGGAAGACCAACCGCGGTGAACACGGTCGTCGCGGTCACGATCGCAGTGCCCGGCACGCCCGCGGTACCGATCGACGACAGCAGTCCGATCACCGCGAGCGCCACATAGCTCACCGGCGAATACCCCAGTCCGAGCGCGTTGATGGTGAACACGGCCGACAGCATCGGCCACACACCAGCGCATCCCGGCATGCCGATGGTCGTCCCGATCGGGGTGGTGAAGTTCGCCACGTCCGCGCCGACACCGACCGTGCCGAGCTGCCGTATGCTCAGCGGCAGCGTCGCCACGCTGGACTGCGTGGCGAACGCCGTGGCCTGCGCCGGCAGCACGGCCTTGAAGAACGTCAAGGGCGGCACGTGCGCCACGAATTTCAGCAGCAGCCCGTTGACGACGAACGCCTGGATGATGTTGAGCACGAAGCCCAGCACGAGAATGCTCAGCAGCGCGAGCAGCGCGTCCGCCTTGGATGTGGTCGCGGCCGTCGAGGTCGCTCCCAGCACCACCACCGCGTACGGGGTGAGCTCGACCACGTAGCCGACGGCCTTGTAGATCACGCCCTTGGTCTGCTCGAAGAACCGCTTGACGACGCTCACGTCCTTCTGCCGACCGACCGACACGATGGCGATGGCCAGCACGGTGGCCGTGATGATGATGGGCACCACACGGTTGCCGGACAGGTCTCCGACGATGTTCTTCGGGAAGAAGTTGAGTATGACCTGGTCGAGCGGCGCTGTCTGCGAGGTGAGGAAACCGGCGGTCGACTCGTCGTCGACGAGTTTGACGCCCGAGCCGATGTGCAGCGGGATGGCCACACCCAGCGTCATCACGATGGCGATCAGATTGGTGAGCAGCAGCCAGCCGACCGACCGCAATCCGATGCTGCGCAGCTTTTTCAGACTGCCGACGTAGGTGATGCTGGAGATGATCGACACGAAGATCAGCGGCGCGACCAGCGCGGTGATCAGGTTGATGTAGATGTTGCCCAGCAGGTTGAGCGAGTCGACCTGCCCGTCGAACACGAGGCTCAGGGCGATGCCCAGCCCAAGCGCGAGCACCGTCAGCAGGCTGAAGTTGAGTTTGAAGACCGCGCGCAGCACGGCGATCAGGGCGAACAGCACCACGGCCGACGCCCAGACCGCCACTGCGGTGGGATCGATGTTGGATAGCGCTCCCATCAGTCAGCTCACCTCGCCGAGGTCGGGCGGGTCGAGTCGGAGAGAGCCTGTGCCGCCGCGGCGTCGCCACGGTTGCGGCTCAGCGCCAGCGCCCCGGCGGCGGTCAGCGCGAGGCTGAGCGCGACGGATGCGATGACCGTGGCTTCGGCACCGGTGCGGGAGAGCGGCTCGTTGCCGGCGACGACGATTTTGCGGGACGGCTTGTTGCCGGCCGTGCTATCGTTGCCGCCAGCGTTGTCGGCGTTGCCTGCGACCGGATTGTTACCCGTGTCGCCGCTGCCGCTGCCGTTACCGCTGCCGCTGCCGCCGTTGTTGCCTCCGGCGAGCGCCGCGACCGCATTGGCGATGTTCTTCGTGGCGGTGTCGGTCGCGCTGATGGTCGCCTTCTTGTCGGACACGGTCTTTTCGGCCGCGGCGAGCGTCTTCTTGAATGCGGCGACCCGGCCGGCGGAGTAACCGTCCAGGCTCACCGTCTTGGCTTGTGCGATTTCGCCGCGCAGGTTGAGCAGGGAGTAGAAGTGGTCGGCCTGGGCGATGTATGCGTCACGGTCGTTGTTGACCTTGCGCCCGTAGTTCTTCGCCGCGCTCAGGTCGTCGCCGGTGATGGAGAATCCGCCTTGGATGATCGCCTTGTCGTCGTACGTGGTGCCGTACCAGTTGAGCATGTATTCCCTCGCCGTGGGCTGCGGCTTGGTGTCGACGTTCGCGGTCTTGCCGTGGTAGTCCACGACCTCATCGGTCACGGGGCCGGCCGGCTGGTCGGTTCCGGGCAGCTGGGCGGCGTTGTTCTTGTTGTAGTGCAGCAGCAGCGGCACCTGCAGGCGGGTCGCGCCGACGCCCTTGGAATCGACGACGCCGTGGCTGCCGTCCTCGGTCACGAGGTTCGGCAGGTACGTGTTCACGAGATGCGTGTACAGGTCCGACAGCGGGTGGCTGCCGTTGTTGTAGTTGTCGCGGATGTGGAACGGCGAGCCTTTGCCGGATGTGCTGTCGAGGATCGTGTCGAACGTGTACACGTGCTTGATGCCGTATTTGCGGGCTTCCTGGTTCACGTAGCGGATCGTGGCGTATGTGTTGCCGCACCAGGTCGCGCCGAAGAAGATGTAATGGTTGCCTGGCGACCGCAGCAGCTTCTCCAGTTCGCCGTACGTCACCGATATGAGCGAGAAGTCCTTGTCCTCGCCCTGCTTGAACACGCTGGCCGCGCCGGCCGAGACGTTGTTCAGGTAGTAGTTGGTGTAGAACTGGCCGTTGGTGCGGGTCGCGGCGTTCTTCGCGGTGCCCAGCACGCGGGTCAGATCGGCGCTGTCGGCAACGTTCGCGGTGGATGCGAGCACCTTGTCGCCGGTGTTGTCCTTGTTGTAGGTGAACAGGGTCGGCAGGTCGACGACGTTTGCTGTGTTCTTGCTCTGCAGGTCGGTCAGGCCGAATTCGTCGATGGTCTGCTGGAACCGCTTGGCGAATGCGTCGACCGCGTTGTTCTTGTCGTTGATGTTGACGAGCGTGTCGGCTCCGGCGTTGTCGAGGTGCGGGTCGAAATTGTAGATCTTCTCGATGCCCTGCGCCTTGGCGGCGGTGTTGATGGCGGGCAGTGCGGCCGTCGTCGCGGAGTCCCACGTGCCGCCGATGAGTATCACGAAGTTGCCTTTGCCGTAGCGCAGGATGTCTTCGAGACGTTCCAGCGTGATGTTCTCGAACACGTGATCCGAAGGCAGGTTGGGGATGCCCGCGTAGTAGTCGAATGGCGTGTCTTCCTGGGATTGTGCGGCTGTTGCCGCCGTGGGCGTGGTTTCGGCGGCGGACGCGGCGTTCCCGCCCGTCAGTGCGAATCCGGTGAGACCGAGCGCCGCCGCGGTGAGCAGCGCCGCGGCTTTAGCGGCGATGGAGCCTCTCGTGAGGCTGTGGTTGGTGTTGGACATTGTTGTGGTTCCCTTCTGTATTTCTTCCGTATCGAATTGCGTTGGTACTGCTGCGCTGATGGCTCAGCGGGACGATGGTCCGTCGACGAGGTTGAAGTCGTACCGTGCGGTAGGAGCGCCGCCGCTATCGGCCACGTTGAGACTCGCCGATGGCCCGGCGGATGGCCCGTTCGCCGGCGATGCGATGGGCTACAGCACTTCGGTCGGCGCACCCGCGTCGGCACGGGCTTCGGTTGCGGCAATGGCGTTCGCCGACGTCGCGGGGGCCGGCGTCGCGCCGTCTGCGATGTCGAATCCGTCGTCGGACCGGCCGCCGTTCGCTCCGGCGAGCGCGGGAGCGCGGCGCTTGTTGCGCACAATCAGCGCAGCGCCCAGCGTGCCGATGACGGCGAGCGCGATGACCACGCCGGCGACGATGCGCACCACCGGGCTGGTGGTTTCGGCCCGATCGGTGACCGGAGAGGCCTGCGTGGTGGTTTCCGCCGTATCAGTGCCGCTGTCGGTGATGCCGGATTCGGTCGTGGTGGTCTCGCCGCCAGCGGTGTCGGCGGTGTTGTCATCGCTGTTCTTCTGGGAGGCCGCGTCCTTCGAGGTCTGAGTGGCGGTGGCATCGGCGTTCGCGTTCGCGGCCGTGTCGCCTGTGATCCCGGCTGTGCTGCCCGTCGTGCTCTGGCCGGACTGTGTGCCGGTCGACTGCGCGGGCTGCGACTGTTGCGCGGTGGTGTTGCCCGTGGAGGGCTTCGTCGTCTGGGTGGCCGTCGAGCCCGAGGACTGCTTCGCCGGGGCCGGGGCCGATTGCTTCGGGTTGCTCGGCTTCGTGGCGGGGGCGGGCGTCGCCGGCTCCTCCTTCTGGGCGTGCTCCTTCTTGTAGTTCGCGCAGTAGCTGTCGAACGCGGCCTTCTGCGCTGAGACGTCGATGCCGCCTCCGGGGTTGGAATCGTAGGCCGAACCGCCACTGGAACAGCAGGCGACCGGATTGTAGTTGGTCGAGCACAGGTCGCACACGTCGCCGGCCGCGTAGGCCGTGCCGAGCGCGAATTGCAGGCCGCCGACCGCCATAGCGCCTATCACGGCCGAGCCGGCGAGCACGCGGATAAGCCGGCGCTTCACGGGCCGCCCGTTGCGTGGCGCTTCATGACGAGCTGATGATGTGGACATGGATATTCCCTTCTTCTTGTTCCGCGCCGTTTTTGGATACGGCGCGGCGGTACAGTTTGGTGGCGGCGAATCGCGATATACGAAAACCCGCGATGCGGCAGAATCCGCATCGCCGCGAATGATCCGGCAACCGTCGGCGTAATCTGCCGGGAGTGTGAGGAATCATGCCGGACGGCGAATCACAATCATCACGATCGCGCCGGCAAACATCCGAAACGGACTATCGAGCGGTCTCTCACCGCTCGCGCATGATCGGCAGTCCGCCCGACAGTGAGCTGACAGCCGATGCCTTCACGCCTTCATTGACACACATAACGTACTCCTTGCTCGGATAAGACACCTGACCGGGGTGCCGCCCCATCATCCGGGGCCGGGCCTGTTCGCGGGTTCCCGTGAACGTTGACATCATCGTAGGCTCCGCGTCGCCGCGTTGGCAAACCCGCGGTTATACATAGTTGTTATGGCCTCGTATCAACCCTATATTTGTTCACGATGACAGCGGCGACAACCGTTATGGCGAATATCACGACATTGCCGATGATCAGCAGACGGTTCATCGTGTACAGCAGCCATGCGATCAGCAGCAGGTCGACGAGCAGCGCGACGATGCACAACGCCGCGAGCCCGGATTGCGGCACGCGGCCGAGCAACGGCAGCGAGCGGAATGCGCAGAGCGATGAGCCGTCGCGCAGTATCAGGCGCAATGCGGCGACGGCGACCATCGCCTGCACCACGATCATCAGAATCGTGACGCTCGACGACACGGTTTTCGTGGAATTCCCGGCGATCAGCGGGCACTCCGCGGCGATCATGCCCACCGAAAGCAGGCGCACGGGAGCGCCGGTCCGAGCGGAACGCTCTCCCAGTTCGCGCGGCAACCATCCGTCCGTGCAGGCCGAGGCGACCGGATACGCCACGCAGCCGACCGCGGCATTGAGCGTGGTGAGCAGGGCGAACGCGGAGCCGCCCACCACGAACGCGACCGTCACCGGAGCCGGGACGAATGCGGACAGGCTGACGGCGAGATCCCGGTTCGCGACCTGGGCTATCGGCAAGGCGCCGGCATCGGCCGCGCAGATCAGCGCATACGTCACGACGACCAGCAACAGCGAGACGCGCATCGCGCGGGGCACCGTCACCCGCGGACGGTCCGCGACCGCGGCATAGTTCGCCACGCCGGCCACCCCGTTCATCATGAACGTCATGTACACGCATGCGAACAGGAACGCCAGAGGCGAGCCGAGAAACGTGTAATGCGCGAGATTCGCGAGCCGCACGTGCGGCATTGTCACCGCAACGTACGTGCCCAATGCCGCCGCGAGCAGCACAGCCATCACCAGTTGGGCGATGGCAGCGATGCGGGCACCCAGCATGTGCACGCCGAGGAACAGCGCGACGACCAACGCCGCGGTCAGGCGTGTCGGCAGCGTGGGCAGGCCGAGCAGCTGCGCCGCGGACAGCGCGTACGCGGAGATGTCGAACACCAGAAAACATAGGATATAGGCGACGATGCCACCGAACACGGGCGGCAGCAGCGTGCCGACCTGCTGGTACTGGCCGCCCGGGTAATCGCCGGACGAGCTGGCCAGCAGCTGCGGCACCAGCGCGAACGCGCCTCCCAGGCCACCGACCAGCGCGGCGAGCCACAATCCGGTGCCCGTGATGCCGATGCCGATGCCGGCCATCGACATGACCCCCAGACCGACGACATTGCCCGCGCCGAAAGCGACCAGATGAACCGTGTGCAGTGAACGTGATGATGCCATGATGCCCCTCCCCGGCCGAAACCTTCATGACAACTGAACCACATCATGCCGGCGATGAGGACGCCGTTCCCATATGAAAAATCTATGCTGCGTTCAAGCGCCACATTGTTCGATCGCGGATGGCGGGGCCGGGGCTCGTGTCCGACGACCCTATCCACGGCGCATATCGCCCGTCGCGCGTCAGCTGCTGGTCAGGAACGTCTCGTTGCCGCGGGTGAAATCAAGCACCGCGCCGGCAAGCTCGACCTCGCCCGACAGATCGGGGTCATCGGCGAGCAACCGCCCAGCACGTTCGCGCGCGTCGGCGATGATCTTGACGTCCTTGACCACGCGCAGCAGTTTCAGACCGGACTTGCCGCCCGACTGCGCGTCGCCGAGCACGTCTCCGGCGCCGCGGAACTCCAGATCGGCCTGCGCGATCTGGGCACCGTCGAGCGTGCCCTGGATGACCTGCAGCCGCTGCTGCGCGGGACCGCCGTCCTCAGCCCGCGAAATCAGGAACGCCCATGAATCCGTGCCGCCGCGCCCCACGCGCCCGCGCAGCTGGTGCAGCTGCGAAAGCCCGTACCGGTCAGCGTCGAAGATCACGATGCAGCTGGCCTGCGGCACGTCCACGCCCACTTCGATGACCGTTGTCGCCACCAGAACCGGCGTGGCCCCATCCGCGAAATCGGCCATGACCTGCTGCTTGGTCGCGTCATCGTCGCGGCCGGTCAGCGTCGCGAAACGGACGCCACGGAACTGCGGCAGCGATGACAGCCTGCGCTCGATCTCGGCCACGGAATGCAGCGGCGGCCGTGACGGAGCACCGTCACCATCCTCCGGCGATGGCGCGCTGGCGGCTGTGTTGGCGGCCGCGGCGGCGGATTCGCGCCTGTAGGCGTCGGAATCGTCGTACACGCCGATCTGCGATGCCCCACTTGTATCGTCATCGCCGTCCGATTCATCGTCGGCATCGATACGCGGGCAGACGACATACGCCCGCTCCCCCGCGTCGATGCGGCCGCGGAGGTGGGCGAACATGGAGCCCATCATGCGGCCGTCGTCTTCAGGCACGATGAACGTGCGGATGGGCTTGCGCCCGCCCGGCAGCTCGGTGAGCCACGAGATGTCCAGATCGCCGAACCAGGTCATCGCCGCCGTACGCGGGATCGGCGTCGCGGTCATGACCAGCAGGTGCGGCACGACATCGTTTTTGGTGCGCAGGGATTCGCGCTGCTCCACGCCGAACCGGTGTTGCTCGTCGATGACGACGAGCGCGAGGTTCGGGGCCTGGAATGTCTTGGAGAACGCGGCGTGCGTGGCGACGATGATGCACGGGTCGCCGCTGGCCGCGAGTGCGAGAGCACGACGGCGGGCGGCCAGTTTCATGCCGCCGGTCAGCAGGATGACCGGCACGTGCCGCGTGTTCGCGTCCGACTGCGCGTGCGCCGCGCCGTCTTGTTTCCCACTGCGCGCCCCACTGTGTTTCACGGGATGTTTCACGGCCGTGCGCCCCTTGGCATCTCCATCATCGGCAGCGGATTCGGCGGCCTTGATCAGGTCGGCCGGGTCATTGGGAGACAGGGCATCGCGGGACGGGTCATCGCCCGTCTCGACGCCGTCAATCGCGCAGAGCATGGCGCTGATGGTCGCATGATGCTGCTCAGCGAGCACCTGAGTGGGCGCGACAAGCACCGCCTGATGGCCGGAACCCGCCGCCTGCAGCATGGCCGCGACCGCGACCACGGTCTTGCCGGAACCGACCTCGCCCTGCAGCAGGCGCTGCATCGGATATTCGCGGGCCATGTCCACGCCGATATCATCGATGACCTCCCGCTGGCCGCCGGTCAGCGGGAACGGCAGTGATTCGATGAACCGGTCACGCAGCGCCACGCCCGCACAAGGCAGGGCCACATCCTTGCGGACATTGCTACGCGACTGGAGCAGCGCCGTCTGCGAGACGAACGCCTCCTCGTAGCGCATCGTGCCGATGGCCCGTTTGAAATCCGCGGTGCTGAGCGGGTCGTGGATGGCCAGGAACGCTTCCGCGCGATGCAGCAGATGATTCGATTCGCGCACCGATTCGGGCAGGACGTCCGGGATCGCGCGGGTCAGGCCGACGGCCACGGCGTTTCCTGACCGAGACTCGGCACCCGCTGGAGCGGTTCCGGCGCCGCTGATGCCGCCGTCTTCCATCGGTTTCATTGTTTGCGGGGCTTCCGTTGCCGCATCGCCCGGGAGATCCTGCCCGGTTCCGGCCAGCAATTCGATGCACTGCACTATCGACTCATGAATGTGTTCGCTGGAGATACGAGACGACGCGTGATACACCGGTCGGGGTCTGCTGATGCGACGCAGGCCCGCTTCGACGGTGTCGGCGTCGTATTTCAGAGCGCTCATCTGCACGACACCGGAGTATTCGCCATCAGCCGGACCGGAGCCGGGAGCGACCGTCATTATTTCGGGATGGGTGAACTGCAGTTGGCCGTTGAACTCGCTCGGCTCGCCGGCGATCACCACAATCGCGCCGGAACGCAGCCGCATGCTCAGCCAATCGACATACTGCTTCTTGTACGAGAAGAACACCAAACGGGCGGCGGCCCCCGCGACATGCCGGGAAACCGCGAAATCCCCGTCATCCACCACGGCTTCGAGCCGGTAGCCCCGCCGAACGTTCATCGGCACGACCCGCATGCCGCGCACCGACGCGGAGAACGCCATTCTCTCGCCGATACGGGCCTCGCGCAGTGCCCGCAGGGGCACCGGATCGGCGACGCGGAACGGATAGTAGGTCAACGCATCGCCCACCGTCACGACGCCAAGGCTTTTGAGCGCGCCGACACGCCGCTTGTTCGTCATGATCGACGACATGGTGGTGTTCAACGTGATGCTCATACGTCCCTATTGTGGTGTGCCGGCGGGACGGCATCGCATTGTCCCCTCCGCCAGCGGATATAAAGAGGCCCCGGAGTCTTGCGACTTCCGGGGCCTCAGTGAAACGTTATCGCGCGATGTCACGCAACCACACGCTGAACCTTGCCGGCCTTGAGGCACTTGACGCACACGCGGACGCGAACGTTCTGGCCGTCAACGGTGGTACGAACCGGCTGCAGGTTCGGGCGGAAGGTGCGCTTGTTGCGGATATGCGAGTGAGAAACGGTGTATCCGACCTGCGGACCCTTGCCGCACACTGCACAACGAGCTGCCATGATGGACTCCCTTAATAACCTTGATGTTCAAGTCTTCCGTGTTCCAGCACGGATGCTTGAACACACAACTTCACAATAATAGCGCCAAATACAAACAAATGCAAATCAAGCGTGTATCATTGCGGCTTTCACCTACACATCCACACAATATCACCCGTCTTGACTATTGCCGCATCCAGCAACTCTTCATAAAATCACGGTAAAACGGTTACTGTATGGCATACGATACATGCAACGCGGCAATCGTCAAGGAGGAATGATGCTCAATTCACTTAAAGGCCTGCTTTCACGCAAAAACGACGTGCCCTCCCCCACAGTGATCTCGTTGGGACAGGTGTGGGTCGACATCATGATGGACATCGACGCGATTCCCCAACCGGGCGGATTCGCCGTCGCGAACCATACCATGCCGTCGGTGGGCGGCAGCTTCCGCGTCATGCAGGCGGCCAGCCGGATTGGGGCGGCGACCAAGCACGCAGGCGTCATCGGCAACGGGCCGTGGGCGTCACTGATCCGCAAGGCTCTCAACGACAATGGCATCGAGCACATCGGCCAGGACCGCATCGACGCCGATTCCGGTTTCCGTCTGGTGCTCAACGACAGCGAGCGCAAGACGTTCGTCGCCACGTATGGCGCCGAATCGCAAGGCAACGAGAACACGTTCGACTGCGTGGAGCCCGGCGAGGGCGATGTGGTGCACATCAGCGCCAACACGCTGATGGATCACAGCGCGTCAGGCATCGACGCCTTCCTGCATCGCACCGCTTCGGACCCGACGACGCGCGACTACAGCATCGTGCTCAATCCGACCAACACGCTGCACATGGTCAGCGACCACCTGCTGGAGGATCTGGTGCTGGTGCGGCCCATCTGGTCCTGCAACCGTCAGGAGGCCCGCACGCTCGCCGACCGGCTTGGCGTGTTCGTGGACGATTCCCTGTCGATGACCGTCGGCGGCGGGTTCGACGACTCGATGAAGGCGCTGTGCAACAGCCTCGGCGCCACGCTGCGCGCGCCGCTGGTGGTTCGTGCGGGGTCGCGCGGCGCGTGGGTGCGCACGCCGGGCGGCGAAGTCATCCATGTGGAGGGGTATCCGACGAAGGCGACGCACACCCGTTCGGCGGGCTCGTGCCACACCGGTGCCATGTGCGCACTGATCGCCCGCGGCTGGTCGCTTGTCGATGCGGTGAAGATCGCCAACGCGGCCGCTTCGCTGGGCATTCAGCGTTCCATCAACGGCGTTCCGGACTGCCCCGGCTATGACGAGGTCATCGCCAAGCTCGAGGAAGACGAGACTCCGGCCGAGGCCGCGAAGTAGCCATTCCCCGCAGCGTCGCCCGGCCGATATGGATTGTTGCGCAACGCTGTCGTTCCGTTTGCGTCCTTAAGTGCGCGCCGAACGGACGACTCTGCGCACATAGGGACGCAAATCGGGTGTTTTGCGTCCCTATGTGCGCGCACTTGTCGTTTCGGCGCGCACTTATGGACGCTATTGGACCAATCACCGTACCGATGACCGCTCAGGCGCGGCCAGCCCACGGCGTCTGGCCGACAATCCCCATATCGCGGGCGAGCCTGCGATGCAGTTCCTTCGTCAACGAAATCAGATCGCTTTCCAGCGGATAATTCAGAAAAACGCTGCGGCAACGGCATGTAATTCACCCGCAACCATATGTAGATTCGTCCATCCATCACGATCAGATTCGGTCTGTACGGGCTCATCTTCAGCAGTTCGACCACGTCGGCGGGCACGCCGCCCTGCTCGCTGGTGCGCTGAAACATCTTGCGACCCTGATAGATGGTCGCCCACATGAGTGGGCCTCGTGGCACCGTGCACGGGCATACCAGGAACACGATATCGGTGGCATAGCTGGGGTTCGCGTCCGATATGAACTGCATCACGTCATAGTTGAACGTGATCCAGCCGTCCTTGCCCCATGTCGTATGCGGCATTTCGCTACCGACCGTCCTCAGCTTGGAAATCTTGGCGAACCACGCCGGAGGGAAGTGCACGTCCTCGTCCAGCGGCGTCCAACCGCGAGCGAACATATCCGCCCGCCGCGCCTCTTCGATGGGATCGGGCTTGCGCCACGCATAATAGGTGTACCAGATAACGAACGCCGACCCCGATGACGATCGCCACGATCGACGCGGCCCATTGCGCGCCCGACCCGTCCGACCCCCGCCGGCCCGCAACAATTCACCCGCAATTCATATGGAAACTTGGTATGCCGGAAACGGCACTTTACGATATATATGAACACGACGTCAGGAGTCCCCATGAACGACAGCATCGCAGCCAAACCCGCCGATGGCCCGGCAGACAGTGCAGCGGCCGGCACAGAGCCGGCCCTCACCACCACCGCGAAACTCACCCCGCGCGAGAAGAAATGGATCATCTACGACGTGGGCAACTCCGCGTTCGTGCTGCTGTCCACCGCGGTGATTCCGATCTACGCGAAATCGCTGATGCCCGCGGACGGCAACATCGTGTCGGCCTGGGGCTACGCGCAGACCATCGCATCGCTGGTCATCGCGCTGCTCATGCCGCTGCTCGGCTCGATTGCCGACGTGCAGGGCATGAAAATCAAGTTCTTCCTCGGCTTCTTCGGCACCGGCGTCGTCACGTGCTGCGCGATGGCGCTTCCACTGACGTGGCTGCCGTTCCTGGTCGTGTATATCCTCGCGACGATCGGACTCAACGGCTCGCTCACGTTCTACGATTCGATGCTGATCGACACCACGCCGAACGAACGCATGGACAAGGTCTCCTCGCACGGCTACGGCTGGGGCTACATCGGCTCGACCGTGCCGTTCATCGTGTGCATCGCGTTGATTTTCGGCGGCCCGGCGCTGCCATTCGGCTGGACGACGACCGGCTGCACCCGCGCATCGTTCATCATCACCGCCGTCTGGTGGGTCGCGTTCACGATCCCGCTGATCTCCAGCTACCGTCAGGAGCATTACCGCGCCACACGCGACCAGCTGGGAACGGCCGTGCGCGGCACCTTCCGCGAGCTTGGCGGCACCTTCCGCAAGATAATGAGGAACAAGCCGCTGTGGATGTTCATGCTCGCGTTCTTCTTCTACATCGATGCGGTGAACACGGTGATCTCGATGAGCACCTCGTACGGCGCCGAGCTGGGCATCGACTCGACTCAGCTGGTGGTGGCGCTGCTGGTCACGCAGTTCGTGGCGTTCCCATGCGCGATCCTGTACGGGCGGATGGCCGGGCGGTTCGGCTGCAAGGCGATGATCGTGGCGGCGGTCGTGGCCTACATGTGCATCGTGTTCTTCGCCGCGTTCTTCCTCGTGTCGGCCGCGCAGTTCTGGATCCTGGCGATCCTCGTCGGCATGTTCCAGGGCGGCATCCAAGCGCTGAGCCGCTCGTATTACGGCAAGATCATCCCCAAGGACCACGCCAACGAGTACTACGGCTTCTACGACATCTTCGGCAAGACCGCGAGCATTCTGGGCACGTTCCTCGTGGCCACCACCACGTCGATCACCGGCAACGCCTCCCTCGGCGTGCTTTCCATCGCCATCCTGCTGGTGTTGGCGCTCATCTTCCTGCTCCTGCAGAAGGATCCAACACAAGCGTAATGTCACCCATCAATCAGCAACAGGAACGCCGAAGCAGCGATGAAACGGCAGATCCTACCGCCCGAGCCGCGACCTGAAACAATTTAGCCCTGCACAACGCACATATTTTGGCAGGGCGGTAGTTGTCGCAAATTCTGCGACAACTACCGTTCGTAAATCGAACGCTATAATCAGAAACTTTCAGATGCTGAGTTCCATGCAGTACCCCCTGTGACCGCAATGCGGGCAGGTAAGCTTGCGTGTCTTGGGCGTGTGTGCGGCGAATACGAACTCTCGCATACCCGGCTGGAAGGTCTCATGGCAAGCCGGACATAGGTACTGCACGCGGGAGCGATAGTACTTCATCGCCGCAACAGTGAGCGCAATCGCCAGCAGAACGGCGACCGGCAGCGGCCACCATACGTCTGTCATCACACCGATGACGAGGCATGCAATTTGCAACAAAGTCGCGGGCAATGTGATTGCCAGCATGACCAAATATGTGGTGCGCAGGGAATGAGTGGTTGTGGTGTTCATAACGGTTGCCATGTCGGTTAATGTTGACGATACGAAGTCAGACGCCGAGACCGTCAGTGCTTTGCGCAGCTGCAAGCAGTCATCAAGACGTTGCTTCTGCTCGGCGATACCCGACTGCAAGGATGCCGTCTGCTGATCCAGCAAATCAACCAGCACCCGTTCCGGCCGCTCGTCCGACAGAATCGAGCGAATCTGCTCCAGCTTGAAGCCGAGTCCTTTGAGAAAAAGGATGACCCGCATCCGCTCGACCTCTGCAGTCCCGTACAGCCTTCGGCCGCCGTCGCTGATCTCATTGGGAATCAACAGACCTTTGGCGTCGTAGTACTGCACGGTTCGCACACTCACACCAGTGAGTGTGGCGATGTCCCCTGTGGTGTATCGGCTGTCCGTTTCATCGTCCATCGACATGGCCTAACCTCCTTTCACCAAGCAATATGCCGCATTACGCAACGTCACAAGCAACATATGACGCAACGTCGACCACAAAACCTTCACATATAAGCGGACTGTAGAAAGACATCCGACCATCGCAATTGCGCACTGGTTCACAGTGAACACCCCGAACCAGTTAGACGGCAGAACAGAATTACAGCCACACCTGTTCTTCAGGCTTTACCTCGCCGACCGCATTGGCCACACGTATGGCATCATTCCGACTCAATCTACCGGCGAATCCCTGTAGATCCGACCGGCGGAACCGCACCAGCTGCGCGCAGCGAGCGGTCGTCAGATGGGTAAGCCCGGCATGCTCATACTCGGGCAGTTGCACATCGCCCGTCCCATGCCAAGTTGGATTGCTGGTCAGTTTCACAGCCACTCCACCGTCGTCGTCGGCTTGTATGACGATGGCGGCCACGTATGGTTGCGTGATTTCGTCGGATCATCCTCGAACCGCACCCGCATGCGATACACGTCGAAGACATGCAGTTGCTCCGGAACCGGCATCAATTCCGGAATATCATGATTATTCGCCATCGCGCCACGCCTTGGGCAGTACGGCAACACCATCGGAGCCCCGGCTCGGATTCAACACCATGGCGTTCGGCACTTCGACCACCGGATATCCCTGTTCGTCGACCCCACGGTACGTAACTCCATTGGCGGCAACATGTCCCGCGTGAGGCAGCACGGGTTCAGGCGCCCTCACCTCGAACGGAATACGACGCTGCGACACCAACTGCACGCTGGCCATATTCACGAACGTATTGAAATTCAATCCCATGGAATCAAGAATGGCGTTCACTTCGGCTTTGAGATCATCATCCATGCGAACAGTGGTAGTGCTCATAATGAATCCTTTCTAAAGCCAATTGTATTACTAATGACTTCTTTTCTCAATATAATCCGTAGGATGCTTAACGCTTTTGCATCATGACCTTGACATCGGGACAATCCCACGCGAAACCAATCTCTGCCTTTGCGCTCATCAGCTGGGGAGCTCACGGTCACACTCATGCGTCGCAGACCACGAGCCTCGCTCGGCGTGCTGTCTATCGCGGTGCTGCTGCTGGTCGTGGCGCTCGTGTTCCTGCTTCTGCAGAAGGATCCGACGCGAGACTAGAGACGCCTGCTAAGAGCGGGCCGCATGCGACCCGATGAAGGCGCGTACGGTATCCATGTACTCGTCCATGCGCACCAACAGCGCGAGATGACCGCCGTCACCATGTCGGCGTGCGACGCAGCATCGATCAGCAAATCGGCCATATGCCGCTGATACGGCTTGCTCAGCAACTGCTTGAGGACATCGCACAGGCCCTGCATCAGCCGCCGTTCGCCAGACGACAGGTCTTGCGTCTTGCGCATCACGGCCCACGCCATCAGACGCCGGTGCAGCGGCATCGATATCAGGCGAAGCGTCCGCTTCCACTTGCGATGGCACGCGCCAGTTCGGCGTTCGTCGCGAACCGCTCCTGATAATCGAAGGTGATGACCGAGCAGTCCTCGGCGAACCGTTCAAAATGCAGGTAGAACAGTCGGACAGCCCGATTCCGCCCGGCAGGAGCACAATCGTTGCGCGGGCGGAGGGATTGCGATGATACCGGTATGCGAAGGGTTCGCCATCCGGCAATCGCATGGTTTGCAACGGATACCGCTCACGAAACGCGGCGAGATCGCCCATCGGCCGTCCTTTCCTTGCTATTTCGTCCGCCCGGGCTGCCCGGCGCCTTGTCCGTCGTCGTTGCGCCTGCGATAAACCTTGACCAGCTGGATGATGAGGCCCGCTATGCCGCACAGCACGCCACCGATCGGCCACGGCAGCCAGAACAGGCCGGATCCCACGGAGCTCCAGTCGTCATGCAGCATCCACGGCCCCAGAAACAGTAGGCACAGGGCGGTTATCGTGGCCAGCGACATGATGATGCCGCATACCGTACCGGCCAGATTGTCGTAGAAATCATGCCCGGCTGCACGCTCTTTCTTGCCATCGGTATCGGCCTCCTTGTTGTAGCCATCGATGTCGAGCATGCCGTGCCGTATTCCGCAGTAAACGAAACTGAAGACGGCGAACGAGCACAGCATCAGCATGATCGCGTTCGGCCATCCATCGCTGATGCCCAACACGTCATTGGCGTACACAGTCACCGCTATGCCGATCAGGATTGCCGCTATACCGCCCACGATGCCGACCACCAGCAGGCGCGTCTCGCGGCTGTGATCCTCCTCGGTGTAGAAATCCTCGATATACGGATGGCGGCGTTTGAACTCGGCGTGCGACATGCCGCCCGGGACCAGCATCGCCAGCCCGGCGATCACACCTATGCAGATGCACAGGAACGTGAGGAAGTCATTGAGCCGCGTCACGCCGAGGATGGAGTTGCTTGAATCGAACAGATTGCAGATACCGACCGCCGCGATGATCGCCGCAACGCCGCCGGAGATGAGCAGCGCGAACCGGCGACGATGCTCGTCGTAGCCGGTCAGGTCCTGCGGCAGGGTGTCCGTATTGGCGTGCACGGCGGGGCGGGGCGAACCGGTTCCGTACGGTGTCTCGCCGGTCGGCACGCCCGTGAGGCTTGGCTCGATGGCACCGGCCGCACCGAGATGCGCGGGCTCGTCGGCGTCGCCTATACTTCCCTTCGCGTTCCCCGCATGTGCAGGGCTCCCGGCATCTTCACCGGTCATGCCTCCGACAGTCGTGCCGCGGCCGGCTGCCGATGCGCCGTGCGAGTCCGGCCGGCTGGCGCTCACGCTCACGTCGCCGAGCACGAGGTCGTCGAGCGTGCAGCCGAACAGATCGCAGATCATGAGCAGCTTGTCCATTTCGGGGTAGGCCTTCTCGGATTCCCATTTCGAAATGGCCTGCCGCGAGACGCCGAGCAGCATGGCCAGTCGCTCCTGGGTCATGTTGCGTTGGGCGCGCAGGTATTGCAGGTTGGTGCGGAAGCTCATCGTCAAATCCCTTCTCAAGTGATTCCATCATGTCATGTTCGGCCGATGACCCCACTATGGCACGCCGTCCGCGCCATCCGCCACCATCTTACGGTTGCAATCGCCGACCATGCCCCGCAACCGTGCGCAACCACAGGTTGCATCGGCGGAATCCCGCCGTTTTGATGTCCTATATCACAATCCTCACGAAGTCGATTTTCCCCGCCGCAACCGCCGCCATGCCGTATCGAGGTCGAGCGAGCGGCCCGGCAGCTTGGGCCAGGTGTCCAATCCGTCCCCATATCTGCGCGGGATTAAGTGCACGTGGAAATGCATCACCGACTGCGCCCCATGATGACCCTTCCCGGTGGCAAGATATGCAACGAATCGCCCTCAATGATACAGGCGCGAGTATGGTACCGGGCCAATCGGGCATCAAGCGAAAGCAAGTCTCGGGATTCCGGGAATCCGCATCATGCGCACTTGTGCGGGAATATGAGTCATCCTCGCACAAACATCATCGAGAACGATTCACCGCACTATGCGTCGTACGACTCATCATCACGCACCGAATCATCGTCGTCGGGCATGACCGCGACGGTCCTGACCTCGGTTTTCAGCAGGTACTTCTCGGCGAAGTCCAATGTGGTGGACACCATCGCAACCCCCTTCTTGACGTGCGAACCATTGATATGGCACCGGCGAAGCCCCTTGCCGCCGGCACCCACCATCGAAGCACGTCGCAGGGCGCGACACAAGACCGCGGGCATATGAAAAATCTATGGCTCGCTCAACCGACGCTCTCAAAACTTGCAGATACAGGCCGTCATCGGGCAGCTGGGCCAGATACGGGCGCAGACCGGTACCGCGATACCAGTCGAGGATCGCCTCATACCCAGGCAGCGCATGGTAGTAGTTCGTCTCCCGCACGTCGACGTGCGCGGAGAGCGGGGCGAGCAGATCATAGTATGCGCTTACGTCGAAATTGTCGCCGCCGAGATTGTAGCAGCGGCGTATCTCGCTGATCCACTGCCGCCATTTCGGCTCGCACGCGGTCTCGCGCATGATGATGTGCGGCGGCAGGTTGATGTTCTCGGTGAATTGCGCCGCCGCGACGCCGCCGGCGTTAAGCCGTCGCAGCATGGAGGGCAGCACCCGTTCGTGATTCGGCACCCATTGCAGGCAGGCGTTGGAGAAGACTACATCGAAACCGGTGTCGAGCTCGTCGAGCGACCCGGCGTCCAGCACATCGAAATCGCAGTCGGGGTGGAGCTTGCGCGCCGAGGCGATCATGTCCGGGGAGCTGTCGATGCCGAGGATCCTCGCCTGCGGGTATAGGCTCGAAAAACAAGAAACGCCCCTCCCGGAAGGAGGGGCGTTCTGTTCTGTGGAGCTAAGGGGATTCGAACCCCTGACCCTCTCCATGCCATGGAGATGCGCTACCAGCTGCGCCATAGCCCCGAAAACCGACCACCGTAGCGGCCGTGGGTGATGTAGGAATCGAACCTACGACCCCTTCCGTGTGAAGGAAGTGCGCTAGCCGCTGCGCCAATCACCCAGTGCACACCGAAGTGAACTTCGGCATCCGTGGGCGATACAAGATTCGAACTTGTGACCCCTTCCGTGTCAGGGAAGTGCGCTACCTCTGCGCCAACCGCCCGGGTCTGCGTACCGACCGGCTGAATCGCTTCAGCCAGCCGAATCTGCGAGCGGACAACGGGACTCGGACCCGCGGTCTCAACCTTGGCAAGGTTGCGCTTTACCAACTAAGCTATGTCCGCAATGTCACCTTGACAGGCAACAGGGGAATACATTACCCGACCGCCTGTACAAACGGGACAAAAATCGCGACACGCCTGAAATTCCGCGGAATCGGTCACCGCTCTTTGTTGCTGACGGGCAGCCCCCCCCCCAAAAAAATGGTATTCATGAACAGCAGGTTGCACACACCGAACGCCACGGTGTTGGCCCGCGTGCCCTTGTAGATGCCCCAACTCATCACCGTCATCGGGCTCATCCATGCCAGCGGGAGCAACGTCTATCCCAACGCGACCATCGAGATGATGTTGAGGATGAATGCAGCGAGACGCAGGTTGCGGTCGCCATTCGTCATCGGGTACGCGCCCGGCGAATACGGTTGCCGTCCGCCGCCATACCCGCCGTCCGGCGTCACCTGCTGCGCCGGCGCGAAATCACCGGTCCATTCCTCGCCATCCCACCAACGCATCAGCGAGGGATCGCCCGATGGGGCCAGATACCAGCCCGGCGGCATGTTCATGATTGCTCCCGTCCGGCTCGGGCCGCTTCGCTCCGGCTCATGCCGCTCGCCTGCATCTCGCCCGCGCCTCGCCTATTCCACCCGTCACCTTCATCGGCCACGAATCACCGCGCCGCGCCACCGAAGGCGCGATACTGGCAAACCTGCCCCCATCGCACAGCCCCGGCCACGCGCGACGCACATAATGCGACATCATCGCGCCGCATGCTCGGTTTCCCTCCCCGACCCCTCCATCACCCCGAATGCCGCCTGTCGCGCGGTTTTTGTACCGCGCTGAGAGTATTCAAGAGAGTATGACAGTAAATTCCTCGACCATGGTCAAAGAGTTCACCAATCCGCTGAAGGAGCCGATCGACGACGATATCAACCTGTTTGATTTCCTTGACCGCCGCGCCCAGCGCGACCCGGACGGCTCGACCGTCGAATACAAGGCGGACGGCGGCTGGAAGTCGTTCTCCGCGACGCAGTTCCGCGACCTGGTGATCGCCCTGGGCAAGGGCCTGATCGGCTTGGGTGTGAAGAAGGGCGACGCCGTGTCAATCGTGTCGCGTACGCGCTGGGAATGGACCGCGCTCGACATGGCCATCATGGCGGTCGGGGCGCTCACCGTCCCGGTCTACGAGACGAATTCCGACGCTCAGGTGAGCTGGATCTTCAACGATTCGCAGGCCACGATCGCGTTCGCCGAGGACGACGGGCAGCGCGACAAGATCGAATCCATCCACGATGAGGTGCAGTCGCTGCGCAAGGTGTTCGTGATCGAGGCCGGCGCGCTCGAAGCCTTGCAGGCGTATGGCAAGGAAGTGAGCGACGAGGAGTTCTGGGCGCGCAAGAACGACGCCCACGGCGACGACCTCGCGACGATCGTTTACACGTCCGGCTCCACCGGCACTCCCAAGGGCGTGGAGCTGTCGCACCGCAATCTGGCGTTCCTGTGCCTGTCGGCCATGCAGTACATGCCCCGCGCCTGCGCGTGGCCCGACCGCCGTCTGCTGCTGTTCCTACCGCTGAGCCACGTGTTCGCGCGGTTCATGGAGCTGCTGAGCTTCTGCGGCACGCTGACGTTGGGACTGAGTTCCGACATGAAGACGATCGTCAAGGATTTCGAGTCGTTCGGCCCGACGCTGCTGCTGGCGGTGCCTCGCGTGTTCGAGAAGGTGTATAACGCAGCGTCGCAGCGCGCCGGCAAGGGCATCGCCGGCAAGATGTTCCTGCGTGCGGCGGACGTGGCGCGGGATTGGTCGAAGGCCGAGCAGGCCAGCGAGAAACTGCCGTGGCGGGGGCGCCTCGCCCACGGGTTCTACGAGTTGGTGGTGTACAAGAAGATCCGCACGATTTTCGGCCCGAACGCCGACTTCGCCATCACCGGCGGCGCCCCGATGGACGCCAACCTTTCGCACTTCTTCAACGGCATCGGCATGCCGCTGCTTGAGGGCTACGGCATGACGGAGACCTGCGGGCCGGTGTGCGTGAGCCTGCCGGAGAACAATCGGATCGGCACGATCGGCATGCCGATGAGCGGCGTCACCGCGGGTATCGCGGACGACGGCGAACTGTGCGTACGCGGCCATCTGGTCTGCCGCGGATACCACAACCATCCCGATGTGACCGCCGAGCAGATCGTCGACGGCTGGCTGCACACCGGCGATCTGGGCGACATCGACGAGGACGGCTTCATTTCGATCACCGGCCGCAAGAAGGATCTGATCATCACCGCCGGCGGCAAGAACGTCTCCCCCGGTCTGTTGGAGGCCGCCGTGATGACATCGCCGGTTGTGAACCAGTGCCTGGTCATCGGCGACCGGAAGCCGTTCGTGGCCGCGCTGGTCACGTTGGATCTCGCCGATGCGAACGCGTGGCTGAAATCACAGGGCGCTCAGGAGGAGTCCGACCTGGCGTCGCTGGCCCGCAATCCGATCGTGCACACCGAAGTCGAGCGTGCGGTGAATCGGGCCAATGAGGGCGTGTCTCGCGCCGAGTCGATCCGCAAGTTCAAGATTCTGCCCGACGAGTTCACACAAGACAACGGCATGCTGACGGCCAGCCTGAAGACCCGCCGCGCGCAGATCGTCGCGCACTACCGAGAACTGATCGACACTGTGATCTACGTGCCGAAGAAGAAGTAGGCTCACCCGGCCTGCAGTCGCCACGTTGTTTCCTGTTTGCTTGTTCCAGTGTTCGCGCATGCGGTTGCTGTTGGCTGCTCCCGCTTTGCGGTTGCAGCTCGCGTGTTCGGGTCCGTTGTATCCGTCGCGCCGGTCGTTATGTCCGAGGTCCCATGCTTGGCCGCGGGTGACGGGTAGGTGGCAGAGGGTGTATGAGCATCTGCGTAGTGCCATTTGTTGTTTGTCTAGTCCTGCGGTCGTTAAGATTCGCTGCGTGTCGCGTGTTCTCGGGTTGCATATCTCTCGGCGTCAAGCAGGTCACCGAACGCCTCGGCATAACCAGTGGCGGCCTGCTCAACCTCAAGCTCCCCGAACCCGACGCCATGATAGGCCGCACGCGCGGCTGGCTCCCGGAGACGATAGACGGATGGAACGCGAAGCGTCCCGGTCGGGGCGTCGGCGGAGGCAGACCCCGAAAAAACAAGTGACTGGCATACGCGGTTGGCTGCGAACCAACGACCTGCGGTTTTGGAGACCGCCGCTCTACGTCTGGTGCGCACCAAGCGGTATATGCGGCGTTCGGCGCGCCGCGTCAATCAGCCGACGGCACGCCTGCCGCGGCAACCGAAATCGTCTGTGCATCAACACTAACAACCGTTCGCGCGGTTCGCTAGAGGTCGTGAGGATTTTTCGCCTTTCGCGCTCTTCCCGGGCATGCCGGCCGCGCTTGGGCCGTGCAGCCGGCTTGGAATCCAGTCGGCACAGGGTATCCGCAGGGGAAGCTGCGCTGCGTTTGCGCCGGCTGCTTTCGCGCATCGGCATGACTCATTTCGCTCGCGACGCGCCGGCCGGGTACGGCGCGGATGCCGAATCGCCGGCATCGCCGCGGCGTCCGCAGGCGCGTTGACGCTGGCCACGTCGGCGTTCATGTTCCGATTCGTCCTTGACACGCAGGCGCCGCTTTCGATGATGAAACTGGTCAGGGCCGGTAAGGTTCCCGGCGCCAAGCTGGAGGGCGTGCGCCGTGATGCAGCCGAGGAGGCAAGGGCCGCATCGGTCGACGGTCGACCGATTCATCAGCGATGCGCTGGCCGGATGAGCCGTAAAGCCCGACCGGCTGGGCCATTTACGGGCTGTGGAGGGCGAACAGAACGCGAAAATACGGGTTGAAATAGCCGAAATCCGTAATTCCCCGTGTGAAATCGCCGTTTTTCGAGCTCAAAACGGCGATTTCGCACGGGGAATTGCCCAGAACGGCTATTTCAACCCGTAATTTGACGAGGATGATGGGGCAGATAGGGGGGGGGGCAGCGATTGCGGTTGAACGCTTTCACTTCGCGCTGAGCCTTGCCCGGCTCATGGCTTACATTGTGGTCACATCACTGCCGTCGGAGCTGTACGAGGAACCGGAACCGCTGGAGCTGCTGCCGGAGCCACTGGAACCACTGCCGAGCTGGCTGTCCGACTTCCCTGAGCCGCCATACTGCTGAGACTGTCCATTGCCGAATTGGCCGCCGCTGGGCGGCTGCCCCATGCCTCCGGGCATCTGCATCTGCTGGCTGCTGCCCGTGCCATCTTCGTCGTCGGTCAGCGCGTTCACCGCGAGCGCTCCACCGACGCCGCCCACGAGGCCGCAGACCAGAGACACCACGGCGAGCAATGTCCACGTCTTACCGCTCAACGCGTGTTCGCCGCCCTTCGAGCCTTTCGGTGTCGGGACCTGACCGCCCATTGCTCCAGGCACCGGCCCCCGGCCGTTCCAATCCGCATACAACGGCATCCGGCCGCCCTGCGCGTTCGCATCTGGTGTATTCGCGCCCTGCATATTCGCGTCCTGCGCGTTCATGTTCTGGCCACTCACCGCTTGCATATTCCCCGGCTGCGGATTCATTGCCTGCGTCGGCGCATTCTGCGCGTACCACGCCGCACGCGATCCCTCGCCGTAGCTCCCCGGCATCGGACCGTTCGGCGCATAGCCGGAACTGCCCGGAGCTGCCGCGAGCCTATACCCAGCCGAGCCGTATCCGGCGGTTCCGCATCCAGCAGCCCCGGTCCCGGCAGCCCATTCGGTATCTCCCAGACCAGCCGCACGATTCCCCGCATACTCGTCTGTACCGCCGTTGTCTGCCGCAGCCCGGTCACCATCAGCCACAGCGGCGTCATTTACAGCCGCTTGATGCTGCTCCGAACCGGTGACGTTCGCCGCAACCTCGATAGCGACGCCCTCGATGGCACCATCCGCGCTGTTGCCGCTCTCGCCGCCATTCGCATTGTTGACATTGTTGCTGTTGTTGCTGGTCATGATGACTCCTTTGAAAACTGACTGATGAAGTGATTGCTGATGTTGATGTCTGGCACGCCGCCATGGTTATGCCATCGTCCACGCTGTCGATGTGCCGAACCGGCTGTCGAACTCGCTGCGGTCGATGGTGTCGCTCGACAGCTCCGTGTCGCTCCCGGCCGAGACCGAGGTCGAATACGAGCCGGTCACCGTGACGGTCACGTCGCCGCTGCCGGAGACCACGGTCTTGCCGTTCGCCACGATGGTGACGGTGTTGCCGTCGCCGCCGGAAGCGACGTTGAGCGCGGAAATGGTCGTATCCTTCGTCACCACCCACGTGGACGTGCCGTCGACATTCACAGTGATGGGGGCGTCGCTCGCCGTGCCCGTGCCGGAGCCGGCCGCCGCGTTGTCCGTGAGCGTCGCCGCGTCGGTGTCGAAATCAAGCTCAGTGTTCTGCAGCACCACATCGGCGGTCGTGTTGGTGAAGTAGAACATCGACCCTGATCCGATGGCGGAGCTGAGTGTGGAATCGACCGACTGGAACGTGGCGTGCTCGCCGGTGCTGGCTTCCGCATCGCCCGAGGTGGACTGGTAGATGATGGTGCCATTGGCGATCGGGTCGGATGCGGTTTTGCCGGTGACCGTGCTTTCCAACGTCGAATCCTTGATCAGGATCGTATTGAGGCCTTCCATGCCGGCGATCTGGCTGCCGGATGAGGTTCCGGAGACGTTGTTCACCTGAATGTCGCCGGTGGAATACAGCAGCGGGAAGCCGGAGCCGGCGGTGCTCAGCGTCGCATCGGCGAGAGAGATCGATCCGCCGCCTCGATCGGTGGCGACGATGGCGCTGTGGCCGCCCTGCGTGTCCGCGGTGATCTTGTTCGCCGATATCGTGCCGCCGTAGGTCGCGTCCAGCCCGCGTGAATTGTCGGCCATGGTCTCAATCGATGTGTCGTTGACGAGCGCCGTTCCGGAATCGGTGGCGAAGACGCCGTTCGACCCGGAGCTGGAGGCGGTGATGTCGGTACCGTCGATGACGGCGGTGGAGTCTTCGCCGACGGTGAGCGACACCGAGTAGCTGCCGGAATAGTCGTATTGCATGGTGTTGGCGCCGCCACCGAAGTTGCCGCTCGGCGGCTGCATGGTTGAGGCGGGGCCAGCGGAACCGGCCGAGAGGTGCCGAATCAGCACCATGCCGCCGGGGCTCGCGCACAGGCCACCCGTGAGGGCGACCATCCGCCTCGTCGCGATTACCGGCGGTCGACGCCGCCGCGAGCCGCCGGGGCTCGCATGGGGTTGCATGTCATGGGGTTGCATGGTCGTCGTCCTTTCCTTGGATTGACTCCATTGAACGACGGCTTTCCTAGCGGCCCCTGCGCCTGACGTTGAACCGTCCTGCAACCTTGCGGAACGGTTTCCGAATGTTTTCTGATGCTTTCTGGATGCTCTTAGACGGAACGCGCCCTCAAAACTCGCAGATACAGCCCCAGAATCGACATTTTGGGGCTGTATCTGCGAGTTTTGAGAGCGCGGTTTCGCCTACAATCCGTATTCCTCGCGCACGAAGCGCTCCAGCACCGGAATCGACCGCTTCACCTTGTCGGTGTCGATGCAGTAGGCCATGCGGAAGTACCCGGACACGCCGAAGCTGTCGGACGGCACCAGGATCAGGTCGTATTCCTTGGCCTTCATGCAGAAGGCGTTCGCGTCGGCTTCCAGCGCCTTCGGGAAGATGTAGAACGTTCCGCCCGGGCGCACCACGTCGAAGCCGATCGAGGTCAGCGCATCGTACAGCAGGTTCATGTTCGTCTCGTACACGCTCAGGTCGCTGGTCTCGTCGATGATCTTCGCCACGGCGAGCTGCATGCTGGAGCTCGGGCAGTTGTGGCCGGTGCCGCGTGAGATCTGCCCGCACATCGGCACGATGAGTTCGGCGTCGGTCGCCCGCGGGTTGACTGCCACGTAGCCGATGCGCTCGCCCGGCAGGCTCAGCGACTTCGACCAGGAGTAGCAGGTCAGCGTGTTGTCGTAGAACTTGGCCGGGTACGGCTGCGTGCCGCCGTCAAACACGATCTCGCGGTAGGGCTCGTCGCTGATCAGGAAGATGTCGTGACCGTATTCGGCCTGCTTCGCCCGCAGGATACCCGCGAGCCGGTCGAGCGTTTCGGCCGAATACACCGCGCCGGAGGGATTGTTCGGCGTGTTGATGAGCACGACCGTCACCTCGGGGTTCAGCGCCGCCTCGAACGCCGCGAAGTTGATCTGGAAGCTCTCGATGTCGGCGGGCACGACAGTCAGCCGCGCGCCCGCGCCTTCGACATACGGATGGTATTCGGGGAAGTATGGCGCGAACGTGAGCACTTCGTCGCCGGGCTTGGTGACGGCCCGCAGCGCGTGGGCGAGCGCACCGGCGGCACCCGTCGTCGGGAAGATGTGGCCGGCCGTGTAATCCATGCCGAAACGCCGGTTGAGGCTTTCGGCGATGGTGCGGCACGCCTCCGGGTTGCCCAGCGACGGGCTGTATCCGTGGAGCGCGACCGGATCGGCGGTCTCGTACATGTCGATCATCGCCTTGGTGAAGCTGGACGGGCACGGCACGCTCGGGTTGCCCAGCGAATAGTCGAACACGTTGTCGTATCCGATTTCGGTGCCCCTTGCGGTCGCGTATTCACTCAGGGTTCGAATGACCGATTTGCCGCCGAGCATGGCTTTGTATGTTTCGTTGATCATGGCACAACCTCCCCGTTGGACTCTGGTTTCGTTTTTACCACCGACCACGCACAACAGGGCATGTCGCCGGTTGTTGTTGGGTTCGCGCGGGTTGGGAACCGGGTATATTGACGGGTAACCGGTCACCCGCCCGGCCCTTAGCGGCTCCGGACGACAAGCATAGCCCCGCCGCGGCGGAAAGGAGGCGCACGACGCCCAACATCATCGATTATGCACGTTCCGAGACCCGCCCGTTCGGCGTCGACGCACCGTTCAACGCCGTCGACGCGCTGGTGCTGGCGTCGCTTGTCTATCAGGACATGCCGGCATGCGTGCGGACTCTGGCCGATGTCGAGGCACGATCCGGCACATTCCGCAGACGTCTGAGCAGCATCGACGTGCGCCATCCGGTGCGCTCGATTCGCCATTTGGCCGCCCCGGAGTTCGGCGACGCAACGCTGGCTTCGGTGTCGGAGGCGCTGACCCCCGATGATTTTCATGTGGAGAGCGGCCATAACGGCCTCGCCGACCCGCGCCTGACGCAGGAGCTGTACGCCGCCATCGGAGTCAATCCGCGCTTTGCCTGCGTTCGCGTGGACGCATCCGATGAGCATTTCAGCGAGGAACAGCAGATGCAGTTCGCCGCCGTGACCATGCTGCTGCCGGGCGGCACGCTGGCGGTGGCGTTCCGCGGCACGGACGACTCGTTCGTGGGTTGGAAAGAGGATTTCAACATGGCGTTTCGCTACCCGGTGCCCGCACAGCGTGCGGCATGTGAGTATGTGTGCGCCGTGGCGCGCCTGTGGCGCGGCCCGATGGTGCTGCTGGGGCATTCCAAGGGCGGCAATCTGGCCGTGTATGCGGCGATGAACGCACCCGAGCCGGTGCAGCGGCGTGTCACGGCGGTGTATTCGCTGGACGGGCCGGGGTTCCCGTCGCAGATCGTCGGCAGCGATCCGTATCGGAGCGTCATGCCCCTCATCGTGAAGATCGTACCGGACTCCTCGATTGTCGGCATGATTCTGGAGACGCCCGAGCCGATGCGGGTTGTACGCTCCGACCAGAAGGGCGTGATGCAGCATCTGACGTTCTCCTGGCAGGTCTCGGGCAATGATTTCGAATATCTGCCGCAGGTGTCGCCGAGTTCCCAGCTGTTCAACCGGTCGTTGAACGGCTGGCTGGAATCGTTGAGCACCGAGGACCGCGAGCGCGCGGTGGACGCCCTGTTCTCCGTGCTGCGGTCGAGCCATGCCGACAGCATTTCCGATCTCATGGCGGCCGGCCTGAAGGCCGTTCCCACGATGATCAACACGTTCGTGGGTCTGTCGGAGGCGGATCGCCGTCATCTGATCGAGGCGATGGGGCTGCTCATGGCCGCGGTCCGGTCCCGTTCCTCGCGGTAGCCGTCTCGTGCCCGAACTCTGTTTCGCCAACCGAGAAAAATGGACAGTTCGCCTATTTTCCGATCATCCGCCTCACAATCCGCCCTACAATAATCCATATCACACATATAGACATAGTGCCCAATAAACGATAGCCGCACGTCACGCAGGAAGGGAACCATCATGCCGCGCCCACGCAAGGATTCCGAGATACTCTCCGCGACCGAACGCCTCGAAAACGCGTTCTGGGAGCTGCTCGCAGACCACGAATACCGCAAGATCACCGTCACCGAAGTCGTACGCGAGGCGCATGTCAACCGCAACTCGTTCTACTACCATTACGCCAGCCTGCCGGAGCTGGCCGATTCGGCGATCATGCACGCCGTGGAGCACTCGACCGTGCAGGCGCCACGCGCCGACCTCAATCCCGACATCGAATGGAGGCGCCAATGCTCCCTGGTGATGAACGACCCAGTTCAGCGGCAGCGGCTCGACCGTCTGGCACTGCTCGCCGGCAGCCATAGCTCGCCCGAGCTCATCGAGTCGCTGAAGGACTTCGGCCGTCTGATGATCATCAACGACCTCCAGCTCGACGCCGACAACCTGGATCTGAAAACCGACCTGATGCTCGACTTCACCGTCGGCGGTATCCTCGCGGTGCTGCGGCGGTGGCCGGAGCTGAGCAAGAGACTCTCGGTCGACGACCTGCTCAACGAGGATGTCGCCGTGCTCGCCATGGGAGTGTACCTGTCGATGTCGAAGGAGAACATGCTGGCCTACTGGAGCCGCATTTTCAAAGGCGACATTCCAGGAGATTTCAAAACCGCCCACTAAAGTGGCTTGCAGAGCAGTCGCCGCCGCGGGGTGCGCGACGCGGACGCGACCCTGGAGGCGACATGGATCAGATACTGCAATGGTTCGAGGCGAACGCCGGGAAAATCATCTTCCTGCTGGTGGCGATCGTCGCCGCGCTGTTGATCACCAAGGGACTGGCACGGGTGATGCGCAAGGTGCTGGATCGGACGGACATGCCGAGCGCGTCGATATTCATCAACATCATGCGCGTGCTGGTGTGGATACTGGCCGCGTCCATCGTGCTGCAGCCGGTGTTCGGCATCAGCCCGACAACACTGATGACCGCGCTCGGCGTCGGCGGCATCGCCGTGTCGCTGGGTCTGAAAGACACCGTGGCGAACGTGATCTCGGGCTTCGGGCTGATGCTCGGCAAGGTGATACAGCCGGGCGATCTGGTGTCGGTCGCGGGGACGGCCGGCGTGGTCAAGGACATCACGTGGCGGCAGACGGTGGTGCGCGAGCGCAACGGCAACGAGATGGTCATACCCAATTCCGTGCTCAACACCGCGTCGCTGGAGAAGCTCACGCCGTCCAATGAAGGATGCGTGACGATGACGTTCACCGCGAAGGCCGGCAGCGACCCGGCGCACGTGACGGAGGCGGTGAAGCGCGCGGTGGCCACGGCCACCGCCGAATTCGCGCAACCCGGCAGCGAACCACTCGTCAAGCTCACCGGTTTTTCGCCGTACGGCATCGAGGTGCAGGCGCTGGCGTTCACGCGCGACGGCGTGTTCCTGTCCACCATGCGCGACGCCATGGCCCGCGCGATAGCTGGATGCGAGTTCGTGGAGCAGCGCGCCGCGGTCGGCGAATAGGGGTCGCGGCGCGTTCGGACTTACGCGCGAATCCGGGCACCACAGCGCCTACACACGCACCATGCAGCGTCACGCTGTGCGGGTCACGTCACGCAGAGCGAGCGCACAGAGTGACGCATACTCCAAAAACGTTGAAAAATAAGGCTTCTCACGAACCGTCACGCTGTGCGAGCGCGCGCCGCGTGACGAGACCCGCACAGCGTGACGCACTTATGACGCGATGAGGGGAGACCGGGTATTGAGCCCGGCCTCCCCTCATCGCGACTCGGCCATTATGCGGCCATCACCCGGCCATCACTTGTCTTCGGTGACGTCTTCGACCGTGACATCGGCATCGGAACCGGCATCCGGATCCTCGGGCATGGTACCGAGTTCCAGATGCTCGCCACCGGTCTGGTCGACGAGCACGGTGTCGCCGTCGTGTACCTTGCCGGCGAGCAGCATGCGCGCCAGCTGGTCGCCGACCTCGGTCTGCACCAGACGGCGCAGCGGACGAGCGCCGTACGCCGGGTCATAGCCGGTGTTGGCGAGCCATTCGCGAGCCGCGTCGGTGACGTCGAGCTTGATGCGGCGATCCGTCAGACGCGAGGCCACCTGGGCGACCTGGATGTTGACGATGCCGCCCAGCTCCTCACGGGTCAGCGGATGGAACATCACGATCTCATCCAGACGGTTCAGGAACTCCGGCTTGAAGTTCATGTGCACCGCGTCCATCACGGCCTTCTTCTTGGCGTCCGCGTCCATGTCCTGGTTCACCAGGAACTGCGAGCCGAGGTTCGAGGTCATGATCAGGATCGTGTTCTTGAAGTCCACAGTCCGGCCTTGGCCGTCGGTCAGACGCCCGTCGTCCAGCACCTGCAGCAGCACGTCGAAGACTTCGGGGTTAGCCTTCTCGACTTCGTCGAACAGCACCACCGAGTACGGACGACGACGCACGGCCTCGGTCAGCTGGCCGCCTTCCTCATAGCCGATGTAGCCGGGCGCGGCGCCGATCAGACGGCTCACAGACGCCTTCTCCATGTACTCCGACATATCGATGCGGACCATGGCCTTCTCGTCGTCGAACAGGAAGTCGGCGAGCGCCTTGGCGAGCTCGGTCTTGCCCACGCCGGTGGGGCCGAGGAACAGGAACGAGCCGGTCGGACGGTTCGGATCGCTGATGCCGGCGCGCGAACGACGCACCGCATCGCTCACCGCCGCGATCGCTTCCTTCTGGCCGATCACGCGCTTGCCGAGGTAGTCCTCCATGCTCAGCAGCTTCTCGTTCTCGCCCTGCATCAGGCGACCGACGGGGATGCCGGTCCACTCGGAGACGATGCCGGCCACCGAATCGGCGTCCACATGGTCGGGCACCATCGGCTCGGGCTTGGTCTCACCCGTCGCGCCGTCTTCCGCATCGGCCTTCTCGGCCGCGTCCAGCTGCTTCTGAATCGCCGGAATCTCGCCGTACAGGATCTTCGACGCCTCGGCCAGGTTGCCCTCACGGGTGAACTTGTCAGCCTCGACGCGCTTGGCGTCCAGCTGGGCGCGCAGGTCGCCGACCTTGTTGTGGCCGGCCTTCTCCGCATCCCAGCGGGCCTTGAGGCCGCTCAGCTTCTCGCGAGTGTTCGCGAGCTCGTTCTGCAGCTTCTCCAAGCGCTCCTTGCTGGCCGGATCCTCGGCCTTCTTGAGCTGCATCTCCTCCATCTCGTAGCGCGTGACCTTGCGCTGCAGCTCGTCGATCTCCTCCGGGGAGGAGTCGAGCTCCATGCGCAGGTGCGCGGCCGCCTCATCGACCAGATCGATGGCCTTGTCGGGCAGCTGACGACCGGAAATATAGCGGTTCGAGAGCGCCGCGGCGGCGACCAGCGCGTCGTCGCCGATCGTCACCTTGTGGTGCGCCTCGTAACGCTGCTTCAGGCCACGCAGAATCGCGATCGTGTCCTCCACGCTCGGCTCGCCCACGAACACCTGCTGGAAACGACGCTCAAGCGCCGGGTCCTTCTCGATGTTCTCACGGTACTCGTCCAGCGTGGTCGCACCGATCAGGCGAAGCTCGCCGCGCGCCAGCATGGGCTTGAGCATGTTGCCGGCATCCATCGAGCCTTCGGCCGCGCCAGCGCCGACGATCGTATGAATCTCGTCGATGAACGTGATGATCTGGCCGTCGGCGTTCTTGATTTCGTTGAGCACGCTCTTGAGGCGCTCCTCGAACTCGCCACGGTACTTCGAGCCGGCAACCATCGACCCCAAATCGAGGCTGATGAGCTTCTTGTTCTGCAGCGTGGTCGGCACATCGCCGGCCACGATACGCTGGGCGAGGCCCTCCACGACGGCGGTCTTGCCGACGCCGGGCTCGCCGATCAGCACCGGGTTGTTCTTGGTGCGGCGGCTCAGGATCTGGATCACACGGCGGATCTCCTGATCACGCCCGATCACCGGGTCAAGCTTACCCTCCTTGGCTCGGGCGGTCAGATCGGTGGAGTACTTCTCCAACGCCTTGTAGCTGCCCTCAGCGTCCGGGCTGGTGACCTTGGCGCCGCCGCGCACGCCGGGGACGGCCTTGCGCAGCGCCGCGGCCGTCACGCCGTTCGCCTTGAGGATGTCCGCGCTCTGGTTCGGCGCGGATGCGGCGATGCCGATGAGCAGGTGCTCGGTGGAGACGTACTCGTCGCCCATCTGCTGCATCTCCTTCTCGGCCTGCGCCAGCGCCGCCGTCAGCTGGCGGCTCGCCTGCGGCTGCGATGTGGTGGACCCGCTCGCCGCCGGCATCTTGACCAGAGCATTGCGCACCGCGGCGCCAATCGCCTGCGGGTTGCCGCCCGCCGCCTGAATCAGCCCCTGAATCACGCCGTTTTCCTGACGCAGCAGCGCATCCATCACGTGCAGTGTCTCGACCTGCGCGTTGCCCGCGGCAGACGCGCTCTGAATCGCATCACCGATGACTTCCTGGGCCATGGTGGTGAACTTCTGTTCCATATCAACCTCCGTATGTCTCATGCGCCTTGGCGGCCGCGGCCCACGACATCCGAACCGCCCCGCACAGCGCTTTCCGTCTGTGTCTGATATGCACAACCGATTCGACACCCATTCTATTCCCGAAAGTTGAGCGCACGCGACTCAAGTTTTGCACTGATTTTGAAGCGCCAAAACGCAATGTGGATAACTCGAATCCGTGCGACACGCTCTCAAAACTCGCAGATACGAAACCCGAAACCGCCATTTTCCGCCAAAACAGTTCTCGTATCTGCGAGTTCTGAGAGCGGTCATGTTTGAGATCAACGAAGAACCGCCCCGCAGCGACTGTCATGTTCAAAACCACGCGGCGGACGCGCGCGAAAGACATCATTCCCCGCGTATGGCCCAATACGGACGCCTCGGGCGCAACCATCGAGGTGCATGGACTCCTATGCACCTCCCCCGAGGCGCTGTTCGCCCAAACGGCCGAAGAGCTGTCCCTCGAAGACCTCATAGAATTCGGCGACTCGCTGGTATGCCGCGACCCCGCACGCAGACGGACCACTCTGGCCGAACTCAGAAAATTCATCCACTCATGCGACTCGTTCCAGGGGCAAAGACAATGCATCAGGGCACTCACCCAGATTCGCGAAAACACCGACTCCCCGGCCGAGACCCACTTGCGCCTGCTGCTCAAACGGTATGGATTCCCCGAGCCAATCATCAACGTCCCGGTCGAGGCGACGGGCAATGCCGCGCACGGTCCCGCAATTTCGGACGGCCTGCGGCCGACCCAATCCGGCCTCGCTGTCGCTCGGCTCGTGCGCCGCGACAGCACACTGTGCTGTCGCCTAGCCGCGCACGACCACGTTGCGGAGGGAACCGATGCCGGCTACGTGGACGATGGGCTCGTCGCCGGGATCAAGGTGACCGGAGGCGTTCGGGGTGCCGGTCATGATGACGTCACCGGGCAGCAGGGTCGAGAACGAGGAAATCGCGGCGATCTGCTCGGGGATGCCGTGAATCAGGTTCGCAGTGGTGCCGCTTGCCATCGGCACGTCCTCGCCGTTGAGCGTGAAGGAGATCTTCGCGTCCTTCCAGTCCAGCTCGGTCTGAATCCACGGGCCGAGAGGGCAGGACGTGTCGAAGCCCTTCGCCCGCGTCCACATCGGATCCAGCCCCTGCAGGTCACGCAGCGTCACGTCGTTGACGCACGTGAAGCCCAGCACGTAGTCCATGGCCTTCTCGACCGGCACGTTCTTGGCGATACGCCCCATAATCACCGCCACTTCGGGCTCGAAGTTCATATCGTTCGAATACGACGGGATGACGATCGGATCGTCCGGCCCGATCACCGACGTGGAAGGCTTCGAGAAGATCACCATGTCTTCCGGCGCGTGAGCAATCTCGGAGTGCCCGCTCTCGTGCATGAACTGCGCGTGCGCCTCGTAGTTCTTGGCGAGACCGTACACCTTGGAGGGAATCACCGGCGCGAGCAGCCTCAGCCCATCGGCGTCGAGCGCGTACCGCTCCCCTGTGGGCTTGACGGGCGCGGCTCCGAACGGGTATCCGTCCAGTTCGATCAGGTAGTCCTTGCCGTCGGCCGGGTCCTGCTGGACGAAGGCATAGCGCGGCTTGTCGTTGAGTGAAAAACGTGCGATTCTCATACCCACCAGTGTAAACCAGTGCGAGTGCAATCCTTACGAAGAACGCGCATACGAAAAGCGGGGCGGCCAATCATGACCGTCCCGCCTTGTCGGATTCTCGCGAGCTGGACTCGCTTACTCCGTGTAACTCTTGTCGAACAGTGTCTTGCCGCTTTCGGTATGCAGGTACACGCGCACCTTGGCGTTGCCGCCGGTGTCGCAGGTTGCGTTGAGCGTCTGCGCCACCGACTTGAACGTGCTGTCCATCCCGTCAAGGCTCGACGTCATCATGTCGCCCATGCTGCTGTACGTGTCAGACAGCGTGTAGTCGTACACGAGCGTGTTGCCTTCCGCGTACGCCTTGATGCTGATGCCCATGCCCTGGTACGACGAGGTCATGCTGTCGAGCTGCGACTGGATTTCGCTGGAGTTGACGAACTCTTCCAGTGACGGCTTGCCGGAGCTGGAGGATCCGTTGGATCTGTCGTTGTTGAGATCGTTGTTGGTGTCGTCGGCCCCGTTCTGCAACGCGTCGTCAAGGTTGTTCAGATCGTTGCTGCTGGATCCGTCGGAGTTGGCGTTGCTGGAGCTGTCGCCATTGGAGTTGTCGCTCTTGGATTTGCTGTCGCCCTGCGTCTGGCTGGTGGACGTGTTGGGTTTCGCGTCGGCGCTGCTGTCCTTCTTGCCGCCGATGACACCGGTGGCGAACAGCACGACTACGACGATGATGGCGATGACGGCAACGACACCGGCGGTGATGCCGGCGATGAGCGGGCCGCGGCTCTTCTTCTTCGGCGGTTCCTGCTGGTACGGATTGCCGTAGCCTTGCGGCGCGATTGCGGGCGGCTGGTTCCCGTATTGCGGGTCACCGTACTGGTTGGCGCCGTATGGCTGTCCGTACGCGGCGGTCGGCTGCTCGCCGCCGTACGGTGCGGCCGGCTGACCGTACCCTCCCGGGGCACCGCCGGCAAGCGGCTCACCGTATGCAGCGGTAGGCGCGCCGGCACCATACTCCGGCTCGGGCTGCTGACCATAGGGCGCGGCAGGCGCATTGCCGTTGCCGCCCTGCGGCCCTGCAAGCGGCTCACCATACGCGGCGGTAGGCGCCTCGCCACCATACGGAGTTCCGCCATCGGGCTGGCTGAAGGGGTTCGGACCGGGTTCAGGCTGCTGACCATAAGGAGCCCCACCCTGGTTGTATGCGGAGCCAGCGCCCGACTGTCCGTACGCTCCCGGCTCCTGCCCATACGGCGCCGCCTGGTATCCATACGGCTCGGCGCCGCCCTGCGGCCCTGCAAACGACTCGCCGTACGCGGCAGTCGGCGCACCACCATAAGGGGCCCCGCCCTGCCCGTACGGGGCGGCTGGGGCTCCCGTCGGCGCGCCCGCTCCCTGCCCGGGCAGAGGAACGACCGGCACCGGCGGGAAAGCCTGCGTTGGCTGCGGTTCGGGCGCGCCTTCCGCGCCCGCAGCATTGTTCGGATCACCATACGGAGTCTGCGGCGCTCCATCTGGATACGTGTTGCTCATATGTCCCCCTTTTGCAGAGAGCCCCGTTGACCGGGTCAAATCATTGTTACCGCAACCGTCCACATGCAACGCTGTATGCACCTGATCGGCTAATCCTCAGCGTACACTCACTTTCCGTGATATGCACGGTATTGACCGGAAGTTCATGTTCATCTCACGGCAAGTTCGATTCGCACGGCGAGATCCCTCGAAAACCTTGCTAGTCCGCCTTCGAGGACCTCACCGGCGACGACACCCCCTGTTGCCCCCCCGTGAACCCGGCGCACCTCACCCACGCATGCGCCGCGGCCACGACGACGCGTGCCGCATCGGCTTGAACGGCAGCCGGCGAATCCGCCCGATCACGCCGAGCAGCAGCCATCCGCCGAGCAGCCCGCACACCACCACCATCGTCACGATGGTGCGCGTGTCATGCAGGTCGGACGGGTCCGGCGCCGGCATCGGGATCGGCTCGCGATGCCCGGATACCAGCAGGCGCTGCGTGTTGACGCCGTACGGCGTGCACGTCATCAGCGTCACTCGGTCCTCGCCGGGCACGATCTTGAGTTGCGACGTGTCGTCCGGGTTGATGACGGTGATGCGGTCGACCTCGTAGCCGAGCGTCTCCCCCATCACTTCGATGTAGAAGAAGTCGCCGGTTTTCATCTCGTCGAGCCGCGTGAACATCATCGCGTTGACGAGACCGCGGTGCCCGGTGATGACGGAGTGCGTGCCGCCCCCGCCGACCGGCAGCGAGGAGCCGTACAGGTGACCGGCACCGGAGGCCAGCGCGGTCTGTGACGTGCCGTGGTAGATCGGCAGGTTGACGGAGATTTTCGGGATCTTGATGGTTCCCATCACTTCGTCGCCCGAGTCGAGCAGGGACTGGTATTCCTTGTCTTTGGAGGCGGCGGAGTCCTCGCCTTTGGCTCTCGACCCGCCTTGTGCGGCGCTGAACGGGTCGATGGCCTCGCCCAGCACGGGTTGATCGGATCTGGCGAGTTTTGCGTTGTATGCGCGGGCGGCGGCGAGGGCGTCTTCGGCTTGCGGGTATGGCCAGCCGGCGACCTTCTGTGCGCTGTTGCGTGAGGTTTGGGCGAGTTTGAGCGAGCTCTGGTATTGGAGCGCTAGGGGATATCCGGCGATGGCGACAGCGGCTATGACCAGTATCAGCGTGACGATGCGCATGATGATGAGCTGTATGCGCAGTCGTTTGCGTTGCGCGACAAGGTCGGAGATGTCGGTCGCCTGATTGAAGCTCAGCATCGAGTACGGGAGCTGCGGCTGCACGGCGGGTTTGTGACGGCTGTTTCGGTAGGATTTGCGGGAATTATTCGAGGATCGCTCGTCATTGTCCGGCAGGCCGCGGGTCATCGTTGACCGTGCGGGCGCGTGGGAGGATTTGACGGCTGGGTCGTTGCCGGATGAGGTGGCCGGCCGTTTCGATCCGTGTCTCCTCGATGCCATGCGCATCCTCCTGTTGTTGTGCCGGCCGTCACTGCAATCGCCGTGAAACGAATTCGTGTATGTACTGTGTTGCCCCCGGCAGGGGTGCTGCCGGGGGGGGCGAATGGTTACAGCAAGCCGAAGCCGCCACCATGCTCGTGCGGGATGCACGTCATGTGGCGGCTTGGCCTGTTATCGTGTCAGTCAGCGCAGCGCACGGCTGGTGCGGCGAGACTTGGCGTACACGGTGACGGCAGCGCCGCCGAGCAGCGCGGCGATCACCACGAACAGCGCGATGCCCGCAGCACCGGTCTTCGGCAGTTCGAAGACGGACTTGACGTTGGTCACCTTGTAGTCGGCGGCGCTGTCCTTGGGCGCGAGACCCCAGGAGTCGGTGCCGGCGAAGGTGACGTTGCCGTTTTCATCGATGGCCACGGTGAACGAGGCCTTGAAGTTCTGGTATCCGTCGGCGACCGCGGTCTCGGTCACGGTGTAGCTGCCGGCCTTCAGTCCGTCGAACTTGACGACGCCGTTGGCACCGGACGTGACTTCGAGCGGGTACTTATCGCTGTTCGGCAGCACGCCGTTCTGGTCTTTTGCGACACTCAGCGTGAACTTCGCGCCCTTGACGGCCTCACCCTGGGCGTTGACCTTCGTGAACTTGAAGCCAAAGATCTTGGTGAGGGTTTCAGTGCCGGGGATGGGGGTGCCATCATTGCCGACGAGCTTGTTGGTCACCGCGTGGTAATCCTGTCCCTCGACTGTCTCGGCCTCGTCATTGACGGTGGCGTTGTAGGTGATGGTGATCCGCTTACCGGCGTACTTGGCCGGGTCGGTGATCTTCACCACGAAAGTATTGGTGCCGTCGCCCTTGTTGTCAGTCAGGTTGTTTTCCACCGTGTAATCGGGGCCAGTCAGCACCTCATCGCCGGCCTTAACGGTCAGGCTGGCGAAGTCGACGGTCAGGCCCTTGCTTGGCACATCTTTGAACTGCAGGGCGAAGCCGGTCGGGACCGGATTCGGAATCGTGTAGCCCAGTTTAAACGGCACGATTTCGCCCACGGACGCGCTCTTGCTGGTGGTGGACTTCGTCTGGGGGCCGCTCACCGTGCTCTTCATGTCCACTTTTGCGGTGCTATCACCAAGCGACAGAACGCCCTCAGCGTTAACGGAGCCGGTGCTCACGATCATCGGGACGGCCTGAGTCAGGGTATCGGTCGATGCGTTGCCGTCCAGGAACAGATACACGCCAGCAGTCAGCGCGGTCTTGTTCGTGGCGGTCCAACCATCCGTGTCGCTGCCAGTCGCCTCGTTCAGCACGAACGAACCCGCGGTGGCGGTGAACGGGTTGTTGGCCTGCAGCGCATCCGCGAACTTACGCGTCACAGACGGATTGTTCCACGGACGGGTCTCGGACTGATCGAACTGAACCTGCGTGACGGTACCATCCGTATCCGTGGTCGTTTTTTGATTCATAGCCCAAGCCATCAAATCAGTGGTGCCATCGGTCGGCACGTTATGGAAGCCGGCGGTGGTCAGAGCCGCAGTCAGCTTCGTGCGATCGGCGCCCGCAGCGGTCTTCACACCATACACCGGGTTTTCGGTAGTGCCATAGTTCACGTAGTCCGCGATCTTGTATGCGCTCAGCCGGGCGCTGGTCAGCTGCTCTTTTTTGGGCGCTTTGAACGTGACTGTTGCAGCAGTGTCCACTGTCGTCTCGGCCGCGTTGGCGGAACCGGTGCCGAACGCCATGCCGGCGAGAAGGGTGGCCGCAGCTGCGACACCCGCGAAAAGCTTCTTGAACTTCATGAGAAACTCCTCTTCCTTTCGTTGTTTTGTTTATTGCAACTGCGGAAGCGGCAGTCGTTGAGTCTTCCGCAGTCCGCAAATCTTGAGTTGTCGGGGGCGACTGGTCGCCGCCCCCGTGTGCCCTCCCCGACGAGGGAGGAGGGCGGAGCATCCGCCGCAGGTCAGACGAGCCGACGCTTGCGCCAGATGAAGTATCCGATTCCGACCAGTGCCGCGAGCAGGCCGAAGCCGCCCCCATATACAAGCCAGTCACGAGTCGTGGCGCCGCCGGTCATCGGCAGAGCGGACACGGCAACGAAGGTGTTGGTGAACTCGGCCATATCGGGGGTGGCAGCGGCACTCCACGTACCGTCATCCCCCTGCCGTACATCCACCGTAATCGTCCGCTCGCTGGTGTCGTACTTCCAGCCAACAGGAGGATCGGCGGCACCGTCCTCAGTCACGACAAACTTGTACGTTGCCTCCTCGGCCGGGAACGTCAGCTTGCCCGCAAACACACTGGTCTTGGATTCGCCTGCGTTGAAGTGGCCGGTAATCGATGTCGTCAACTGCTTGCTGTCCCCGTCGGGCCAGATTACCTTGCTCGCATTCGGGTCATCCGTGGCGGACTTCAGCGTGAACGAGAAATCATTGTCGGTGCTCGAACCCTGGACCGTCTTCGTCACCTTGACCGAACCGGCGACCAGATCCACCGTATTACGGGTGTTGGTGATCGTGACCGGGTACGTCTTGACGTTGTCGAAGGTCGTCATGTTGTTGTTATCCGGAGCCGCCCACAGGTCGTCGGCAGTGAAGGTTACCAACTGGTTCTCGGGGTCGTAGGACGCCGTGTAGCCGTCCACGCTGGACTCCTCCACGCGGTAGGTGCCAGGGGCGAGGTTCTCGAACGCACCAGCCCACTGACCCTGGTTGTTGAGGGTCACGGTCCGGTTGATGTCCTTGCAATCCTCACCTTGCGCATTGCACTGCTTCAACGTGACGGTCACCGAGTCATTCCCATGCTTCTCCGCTCCATCGGACCAGTTCTTGGTCACCTGGATCTTGCCGGTCTTTACCTGCAGGACGGGGTGGGGGTACTCCACGGAACCCGGGGTCTCGGCGGTATGGTCGCCGACCGTGTTGACGACGGTGTACTCCAGCTTCGCGCCGTGATCCGCATTCGAATGGAAGCCGGGCAAATTGGACGAAGTATGGTGACCATCCGCATCAGTGTCGTCGGCACCAAGAACATCCTTATATCCGGTCTTGTCGTCATTCTGCTTGTTGGCGGCGTACTCGTTGTAGGCCTTCTGCGTCGGCTTGGCCTTGAACGTGACCGTATACGTCACGCCATCCTGAAGCTCATAGCCGTCCGCGAACGTGACCTTCACCGTCTTGCCCGAAACGGTAACCGTGTAATCGCTCTCGTTGAGATCGACACTATTACCGTCTTTAGATGCCGTCACCGTCACATCATTCGAGCCGAAGTCAGCATTAACGAACTCCGCGTAGTCCGACAGCGTATCGGTGATGGACACGTTCTTGTACGAAGACTTCCTGTTGATCTGACCGATGATATCGGCAAATGCCTTGTTCAGCTCATCTGTGCTGGTGGCGCTGTAATACGAGCCCTTCGTCTGATCGGCGAAGCCACGCATCTTGGTCGGATCGGAGGACACGCCAACCGAGAACAACGTCGCATCGCCACGCCTGTTAGCCTCGGCAACAGCGGAGCTGAGATTCGCCCCATATTGATCACTGCTGCCAGAACCATGAACCCCGGCAGGAAGACCCCAGCCATCATCGGCATCATAGATCGGACGGCCCAACCAATCAGTGCCGGTCCGCACGGAACTCGTGCGGTACGTCGGGTCGCCGTCTGACATGAACACGATGTACTTCTTCACGCCCTTACGACCGGAAGTCAGCTTGGCATTGGCGGCTTTAAGCGCGGCCTCCCAATTCGTGCCACCATCGGCGCCCAGACCATTAACGGCACTGACTATGTCCATTGCGTTGTCGGTGAAGTTCGACACATTGCCCACCGTCGTCGAGAAGGGGACCAGCGCCATCTGGATGTTGCTATCCTTGCCTTGGTTCTCAGACGTCAGCAGATGCTGCGCCATGCTGTTGACGGCAGTCTTCGCAACCTCAAGACGAGAGTTGTGTCCCATCGATTTACTCATGGAACTGGAGGTGTCGAACACCACGACGATGTCGGCCGGGGACACGGTCGTCTGCGACGAGCCGGACTGCGTGCCGGTCACGTTCAGGGACAGGTCATAGGTGCCATCATTGTTCGCCTTGATGTACTTGCGGTACCGGGGCGCCGTGACGACCGTGTTCGTCACCGTGGTACGTGGCACCTCACCGACCGACACCGGCTCCGTGGTCGCAGAATCCTTCTCCTGCGTCACCTTGACCTGACCGCCATTGGCGCTCACCGCATACGTGGCCTGGTCAACGTTGATTTCCGTCACCTTGTACTTCGAGGACTCGGTGATCCTCTTGGCGTCGCTGCCCAAAAGCACGGCATACTGGCCCGCCTTGAGCGTGATCACGCCATTGGAATCCGTGGTCCGGGTTTCACCGTCCTTGGTGCCGGTGGCGGTGTTGTACACGTCGTATTTACCCGTGTACAACGTGTAATCCTTGTCACTGTCGGTTCCCTCATAGTTGACATAAGCGTTGAACGTATAGTTCTTGTCCTTGTCAGCTTCAGGAACGTTCTCCGTCTCCTTGCCGATTTGAATATGGCTGGAGTCAAGAGTCACCAAATTGAAGTCAAGCTTGCAGTTGGAACCATAATGGCCACGCTCGAAGTAGTACATGTTCATCTCGTGACTGGTGTAGTTCTTGAACGTGGTGTAGGAGCCATTGGAGGCTTTGACCATATTGGATTCCATCCAAGCGGTGATCTCGGCATCCGACTTGCCTTGGTCCCTGAGCGCCCGAGTAAACAACGCCTGCAACGTGGTCGTAGTGGTTTTATTGCTGACAATCGTCACCACACCGGTCACGAAATTAATGGAGCCGCTGGCGGCATCATGGATGCCACCGATATCCAACACGAGCATGCCGTCGACGAACAGCCACAGATCATCGTCACCCGTGAAGTTGAACGTCATCGGGGAATCATCGACGAGTTTGCCTTCTTTCGGTTGCATGAACTTCGCGTATGCGGTCATACCGAAGGCGTACCGGGCGCCGTTCACCGAATGAAAGCCGATCCGCAGCTTACTTTTATCCGCATTGAACGGCAGGAATTTCGGAATCCATGCGTCAGCTCTCTCGGTCCATGTTGCTGACCGGTCAAATCCGGTACCGGCACTGTTCAGCGCGGCGTACGTCGTACTGGAGTCGTACGCATAGTGCCCCTTGGCCTCTTCCGTCGGATCGAACAGCCCCGTCAGCCCATTGCCGCCATTGGTATATGCCTTGGCCCACTCGCTTTCTGTGAACAAATACGTCATGTCGGTCTGTGCATTATTTTTATTGGTCACCATCGTAGAGAACTGCGGAACTGCGTCAGCGCCGGTCTTGGTGAGGTTCGTCTTGACGATGCCCGGAGAGGTTTTTGCACTGCCAGTCCAGCCGTTCCAATCCGTACCGTTTCCGTTGAAGTAGAATGCTGCAGCCGCCTCATTTCTGCTGGTACCGCCCGTGGCATAGTTCACGTTCTCTTTGCCGGCGTCCTTTGCCGGGCCATTCGGATCACGGCTGTCCCAATAATCGAATAGGTTTATCTTCACTTTGCTGTCATTCGCCGTGGCGCGAGGCGCAGCCGACGCTTTGACCGTGGCGGTCTGCCCCGAAGCACCAGTCCCGGCGCGATCGGTCAGGGCAGACGGCGCCCTCCCCTGCTGAGCGCTGTCGCCCTGTGCGACGCCGCTGATCGGGCCGGTGACGGCCTGTGATGCCTGCGTCGTGGCCGACTGCGCGGCTTCGGGTGCGGCTGTCCCTGCATTGGCCGCAATCGCAGTGCCGGTGACGGCAAGTCCAAGAACGGTCGCGACGGATACGGCGGCCGCGATCAGGCGAGAGCGCATCGCCCTCGTATGCGGTGGTTTCCGATTCTGCTTAGTCACGATCAGCATCCCTTCCATCATTTCCAAAACTCTTCATCCGGCGTTCAGCAGTTCGACAAAGACTCACGATTGCGACTCTCACCGTCGCAGCACGCACAAATCATCGACCTCCACCGGCCTGTTAACTCCTGACCGTATCCGCACCCAAAAATCGACGCAATCCCCCGAAACATTGAAATAACGCCGAATACATGCCCCCCCCCCGCAGAAAAACCGCTTTCACAGCCCTTGCGGCATAAGGTTCTCGGGAATCAGTCCATACCCCCTTCCCTACGGGGAAAATTCTTGGGAGATATACCGAAATATGGCTTAAATCAGGGCCTGAGGCCTCTTACATAACGGTATATCGCTGTATCAGCGAAGTGTCTGCTCCCGCCAAAGCACAACAAGACCGAGGGAGGCTCTCGTCGTGAGATTACGCGGACTCTTTTGCGTTCCTAAGTGCGCGCCGTATCGACGAGTACGCGAACATAAGAACGCAAAACGTGCGATTTGCGTTCTTATGTTCGCAGGCTGAACGTTTCAGCGCGCACTTAGGAACGCAAACCGCTCCTGCCCGCTTCGCAAGAGCCAGCCAGCGGGGGCAGAGTTATATATTGCTTCTGACAGTGGGCTGAACCATCGGCTAACGTCATTTACCATCATCTGCCGATGGAACAGTTCCGTCTCAATAGACCCGAAACTATCGCTCGTAGAACACGCCGAACGAGGGGAACCCATGACGGGCCGGCTTCAGCTCCTGCAGCGGGATCTCGGTGACGTCCACTCGTTCGACATCGGCATAGCGCGGCCCCTGCTTCAATGCCGAAATCAGACGGGCGACCTTGCCGCGTTCCCCCTGCGCCTCGACCTCCACCGAGCCGTCGTAGCAGTTGCGCACCCAACCACCCAGGCCGAGCTTGCCGGCGGTCATCACCGTGAAATACCGGAATCCGACGCCCTGCACCAGACCCGACACCACGGCATGGACGCGAATATCATCACTCGATGACACCGGCACGGCACCCTCTGCACTCTCGTCAGGCCGCGCGCCGCGGCTCGCCCGCATATCATCACGTTTCATGACCGCACTCACCTCACGTTGCCGTCAGCCGACACCAATACCCCCATCGTATGCCCACCATCAAACGGAAGTCGAGAAGCCGGCAGCGCAGCGCGGGCGCGACAGCCCGGCCCCTTTCCGCCGAGGCCTGCCGCAATCCGTCAGATGAACGCGCGTTCGCCGAAAATCGCCGTTCCGACGCGCACAATCGTCGCACCCTCCGCGATGGCGAGCGCCATGTCGTGCGTCATACCCATCGACAGTTCCGTGCAGTGCTCGGTGCCGGGCGCACGAGAGGCGAGAATCGTGTCGCGCGTGCCGCGCAGATGCGCAAAGCAGGCGCGAATCGTGGCCTCGTCATCGACGTGCGCGCCGATGGTCATCAGGCCTTCGAGCCGGATGCCGTCCAGCTGCGCGATCTGTGCGGCGATGTCGACGGCCGCCTGCGGGTCGCAACCCGATTTCGATGCCTCCCCGGACTCGTTGACTTCCAGAAACACGCCGACCGTGATTCCACGGGCGACGGCACGGCGGGCGATGCGCTGCGCCAGTTCGACGCCGTCCACCGATTCGATGGTGTTGACGTCGGGGAGGATTTTACCGATCTTGTTGGCCTGCAGCTGGCCGATGAGATGGAACGGGATGTGTTCGGCGTCAGACGGTCGAGTGGTGTCGCCGTCGCCTGTGCCGAGCGCAAATCCCCGGTCCGCGCACAGGCGACGCAGTCCCTCGGCCTTGGCCATGACCTCCTGTGGGCGGTTCTCGCCGATCATGCGGATGCCCGCATCGATCGCCGCCATGATCTCGCCGACGTCACGGGTCTTCGTCGCCGCCAGCAGCTTCACCGAACCGGGAGCGCGACCGGCCGCCGACTCGGCTTCGGCGATGGCGTCAAGCACGCGATGCACGCCATCGCGAATCTGCGTCGCCCGCGTCTCGTCGATGCTTTCATTGGTCAGATCCTTGTGATCCATGTAAGCGGTCATCATATGCTCCCTATCCGTCTTGCTGCACCATATATTAGTATGCCTACGGATGAGGGCGAATCGGCTAGAGAAACCGGGAACTTCCGGTGTGGCCCCCGCTGGCGGGGTGTCGAGCGATGCGAGACTGGGGGGGGCGAAGCGCGAAACGGCTCCGCACGCAGCATATAGAGGAGGAATCTCACAATCCGATGCTGAACGGGTCGTCGGGGATGGAACGATCCTGCGAATCCGCGGCGAGCGCATCCCACGAAAATCCATGCAACAGGTCGGCAGCAGCGCACGGCTCGGGCTCTTGCTGCAATCCGAGCAGCCACGCGCAATAGCCGATCACCCGATGCGCCGTGACGCCATGTTTGCGTAACGTTCCCATATCCAGCGACCGTTCACGCTTGGCGAGCCGCCGCCCGGCCGCATTGTCGATCAGCGGAAGATGTGCGAAACGGATATCGCGATGAGCCGCGGCAACGCCGCCATCCGAGCTATCCCCGAAGCCGGCGTCGAGCAGACGCTCACGGATGTACAGCTGCAGCGCGGCGGATCGCAACAGGTCACGCCCGCGAACGATGTCATCCACACCCATCAGCAAGTCGTCAACCGTGACAACCAGCTGATAGGCGAACAGACCATCCGCCCGTCGCACCACCGTATCGCCCAAATCGCGCGGCAAATCGAATCGGCAGTTCCCGAACACGCGATCATGCACGGTGACCGCGGCACGCGCGTCGCCGGCGACAGGCATGGCGATGCGCAGCGAATGCCGATCACCATTCGCCAAGCGTTGCTCGACCTGTCGCGGATGCTCGGCGAGCGCGCGCCGGCATGTGCCGGGATACATGACGAAACGGTCGCCCTCCTGCGGCGCCGAGGCCGCACGGATGTCGGCGCGCGAACAGAAACACGGGTATATCAGCGCAGTGGTCTCGGTGCCGTCAACGCCATCACGGCCACCGAACGCGGCAGCGTCTCGCAAGTCAATGCCCTGAAGCGCGCGCAACGCCTGCTCGTAGATGTCGAGCCGCCGCGACTGGTATACCGGCTCTCCATCCCAGTCCAGTCCCAACCATGCCAGATCGTCCATGATCCAGCGGTCCGCGTCCGGCAGCACGCGCGGGGTGTCGATGTCCTCGATGCGCAGCAGCATGCGCCCTCGCCCGCCGTCCGCATCGCCTGGATCGGCTGCGCCACTCATGCCATCCACGCGATTCACGTTATTCAGGCAATCCGCATCGCCCGCTCCACCGCCCGTCCGGCTTGTACGCTCTGGGCCACCCGCACGAGCCGACAGCCACGCACCCAGCATCGCATACACGTTACCGATATGCATTCGTCCGGACGGCGTCGGCGCGAATCGTCCGATCACCACCGCGCCCAGAGCTCCGAGTCGAGCGGCCATTCGTTGATCGTGCAGCCGCGCAACGATATCGATTGCTGCTGCATCAGCGGCGCCGGCTTGCCTGCCTGCTGGCATACGGTCTCATTGTCGCGATGGTCGAGCCGGTGACCGGTCTCATGGTTGATGACCATCGTGCGATAATTCGCCAGATTGCCGCCGCCCTTCAGCCAGCTGTCGGTCGGCTCGCGCCAGCGGTCATAATTGATGATCACCTGATTGCCGACGCGGCAGCTGTACTGCGACGAGCAAAGCGACGAGAACGATTTCATATACTCCGCCGCGGCCAGGATATACGTCATGTCGCACTTGCTGGAACCGCTCTCCACGAACGTGAGACCGGCACGGGGCCACCCACGCGAATCATTCAGCGTCGCGTACACCGTGCGCCCGAACTCGCCGGTATCGCCGACGCTCCCCTTGGTGGACACGCAGTAATGGTATTCGTGGCGGGGTTTGCCGCTGGCCGCCGCGGTCTGCTGCGCCTTCTCGAGAATCTCGCGCCGCTGCGCCTGCGAGAACGGCTTCGAGGGGTCATACCCGTTTGACTGTGCCTCGGAATTAGTGGATTTCGCGGTGGCCGACGATTTCGCGGAATCGCCGCCCTTCTGCTCCCCCGCAGACTGCGGCTGCGCTGTTGCACCTGGCTGCGCGATGGACGACCGCTCACCGCCCATGCCCGGCACGCGAAGTACGCTCGCCCGCACCGCAAGAACAAACAACACGAGCGCCAAAATCAACCCCGCACATACGGCAATGCGCCGGGCGCGGAACACCCGACGCATATCGTCACCACGCAACCGCTGCAACTTCAATCACTCCCAGCAACGTCATAGGTCAAGCCGCGCCGCCCCGCGAAAGCGCGAGCACAAGGGCACACTTTTCGCAGGCGTCTCTCCCAGCATTGTATCCCGTCAGCCGTGGGGCCGCGCAACACGCGTGGCGTCACGCGAGCCCGCCAAGGCTCACGCGGTTCGCGCAAAAATCACGCGAAGAAGAACACGTACAGCCACGCGCCGACGATGGCGCCCACAATCGGAGCGACGACCGGAATCCACGCCTCTCCCCAACGCGAGGTGCCCTTGTTCGGAATCGGCAGAATCGCGTGCAGCAGACGCGGCATCAGGTCGCGAGCCGGATTCAGGCCGGGGCCGGTCGGGCCACCCATCGAGGTCACCAAGCCCCATACGATGAAGCCAACCACGATCGACGCGGCCGCCAAATCCTTCGAACCCCACGGCAGCATCAGGCAGCACAGCGCACCGAACACCAGCACCAGCGTGCCAAACATCTCGTTGAGGAAGTAGTTGATCTTGTCGTTGTCGGCGTCGGTCGTGCAGAACGTGCCGAGGATCGCTTCCGCGTCCTCGGTCTCCTTGTAGTGCGGGTAATACGTCAGGTACACGATGAACTGTCCCAGCAGTGCGCCGAGCAGCTGCGCCACGATGTACGGCAGCACGTCGCTCCACGGGAACAGCCCGTTGATCGCCTGGGCGAGGGTCATGGCCGGGTTGATGTGGGCGCCGGACACGCCGCCGAACATGAGCACCGGGAACATGACGCCGAAACCGTAGCCCATGGCGATGTTCAGCCATCCGGCGTGGTGGCCCTTCGTGTTCTTGAGTTCGACGTTGGCGACCGAGCCATTGCCGAAGATCATCAGGATGGCGGTGCCGAAGAACTCGGCAGCCAGCTTGGTAAAGAGGGAATATTCCACGGCTTCTTCTTTTCTCTCCACCGCATCGCAGACATGGCTGACTGCTCACGGTCTCTGGATGATTGGATTTCTCTCGTGCTCCCGGCGACTCAATTTCGCTGGGTGCGAAAGCAAACGACGTGATTGTACACTTTACCCCTTGACGAACGGCGATACGGGCGGATTGAACGGCAGAATCCCCGTTGATTCACACCCTGCCCTGCCATGCACACTTGGGTGCAGTCATGTGGAACCCATTGGAATTACTCGCGACACGCCGTACGCAACACGCCGATTTGCATCGCAGCGAGTTCTGAGTATAGTTATCACTCGGCTCAAGAAATGACCAACGCCCCTGTAGCTCAGTTGGTTAGAGCAGCTGACTCTTAATCAGCGTGTCCAGGGTTCGAATCCCTGCGGGGGCACAAGCAAGGTCGGAATCGAAAGATTCTGACCTTTTTTGTTTTCGTCGAGAGGGTGCGCCCGAGTCAAATCACCCCTAATTCGCCGCTGGAAGCATGCCCCGCCCGGGTGATCCTCGCAATCCGCCCCTATCTGCGTTTCAAGGGGTTGATTCAGGCCGCGACGAACATCTATCTGCGTTTCAGGGGGTTGGTAGCAAAGTATAAACATCACGCAAACCGCATGATTTCAATGAGCAAATGCCCTATATATTCCGTGCATAGTGTTTTGGCCACCCCCTGAAACGCAGATAGATGTTCCCAGGCAGTGGAATCAACCCCTCGAAACGAAGATAGCAGCACATACATCGTGGAATCACGCCGGGCAAGGCCAAAATAGACGAAGATGCCGGTCGAATGGGACAGCCATTCGACCGGCATCAATGCCATGCGTTGGCCCTGAGCCGATCAGGGCCAACGCGACTCAGGAAATCCGCGCCTTAGATGTCGCGACGGCGGCGAACCGCCACAGACACGGCGCCCGTCGCAAGCAGGCCGATTGCGGCGATGGCAACGACGGGCACCGAGGCGCCAGTCGCGGACAGGCCCGGCTTCTTGTTGCCTTGGTCATTCTTATCACCGTCCTTGTCGGTATCCTTGCCCGGCTCCTTGTCGGGCTCCTTGTCGCCAGGCTCGATGGGCGTCTCGCCGGACTTCTCCTTGACGGTGGCCACACGGGTCACGGACGCCTCGTTACCGGCCGCATCGCTCACCGTGTACACCAACGTGTACGCGCCGGGCTTGCTCGTGTCCACTGTGTCACCGGACACCTTCACGGCACCGGTCACATCACCGTCCACATCATCAACCGCCTTCACACCCGCCATCGGATCAAACGACGCACCGAACTCCACGGCCACGTCATCCGCACCGGAAATCACCGGCGGCACGGTGTCGACCGGCTCGGCCTCCTTCACCGTCACCTTGAGCGTGGCGGTAAGCGAGGTATCGGCGGCGTACGTCACCGTGATGGTCTTTTCGCCGGCGGTCGACGAGTCGAACTCGGAGACCGTGTATTCGCCCTCGCCGAGCTCGGCGGTGTGCCGTCAGACATCGTGGCGGTGACGGCCATGCCGCTCAGGTCGAGCGCGTCGCCGATGGCGTATTCGGTCTTGGTCGGCTGAGTGGTCACGGCGATCGACGCAACGTCGGACACGGCCGCGGAGTCCTCGACGAGCGTGACGTTGTCGATGTACGCGAACGAGCCGGAGGCCAGATCGGTCTGTGAGATGGCGACCCACAGCGCGGCATACGGGTCCACGTCGAGCGGCACGATGAACGACCCGCTGTAGTGAATTTTGCCGCCTTCCTTGCTTTCGGCGTCCACGGTCTCGCTCAGCACGGTCTTGCGGTACTGGCTGAACGAGCTGACGGCGCCAAGCGACGCGAGGTTGAACTTGACCTGCACCTTGAGCGTGGACGGGGTGTCGTCGTTGCTTTTGCCAAGCGTCGCCCACAGGCCGAGACGGTACGTCTTGCCCGGCGTCGCGGACAGCGTGCGCTGGTTGATGGTGTCGCCCTTGTACGGGGTGAGCTGTTCGCCGCGTACTCGCCGGAGACTACGGCGTCGGTCTGGTTCAGTTCGGACTTCGGGCGCCGAGTGGCACCGCCGGTGTCGTTGTTCTTCGTGTTGTCGGCGTTGCCGAGCGTCCACGGCGATGCCGCGGCGCATGTATTTCTCGTAATCGGCCGCGTTCGCATCAGTGTTGGTGACTTCGAAGCCCTGCACTGTGATGTATTCGGAGTTCTTCAGCAGGATGGTCTCGCTGACGCCCGCACCGGCGATGATGGGCGCGGCGCCTTCGCCGTACGCTCCGATGGTGATGGGCGCGTCCTTGGCGCCTTTGGAGTTGATGACGCGCAGGCCGGTCTTGACCGAGGCGCCGTCGATGGTCTGGGTCGCGCTGGTGCAGGTGGCGCCGGCCTTGAGCAGCAGGGACTCACCGGCTTTGAGGGTGATGCCGTTCGCCGCTGTCAACGAGTTGAACGGGGCTGGCTTGGCTTCCGCGTCTTGAGAACGCCCATCCTCGCAGCAAATCATTCTCATTAAGAAAGGTGCGAGCCCGCCGCAACTCCAAATGAACATCAATGTCCGCAAATCCTTGGAAAACAGCGTTTTCTCATATTGTTCACTTGTGCGTAAATGTTCGCAATCCTCGCACCTTCCTTATTGAGAATCATTCGCTGCGACTTGGAACAATACAAAAAGCCCCTCGCCGCGCGGAGCGGCGGAGGGGCTGATGCTTAAGCTCAGACGATAATCTGTCTGATGGGCCGGAGTTACTCGGCGACGACCTTCACGAAGAAGGAGGCGGTGATCTCCGGGTGCAGGGCGGCCTTAGCCGGGAAGTCGCCGGTGGTCTTGATCGGCTCGACCTCGATGGCCTTCGGGTTGACCGCGGCCTTGTCGGAGAGAGCCAGCGCGATCTGCTCGGCGGTGACGCTACCGAACAGCTTGCCGGACTCGGAAACCTTGGCAGCGATCTCGACGGTAGTGCCCTCGATGGCGGCCTTGGCGGCGACGGCATCCTCGCGGGTGGCGACGGCCTTGGCCAGGCGAGCGCGCTTCATCTGCACGATCTGAGCTTCGGCGCCCTTGGTCCACGCGAAGGCGAGGCCCTGCGGGATCAGGTAGTTGCGGGCGTAGCCGGAGCGGACGGCGACGACATCGCCGGAGTGGCCCAGGTTGGCAACGGTCTGGGTGAGAATAACCTTGGATTCAGCCATTTCTTATCCTCCCTAACTCAGCGACCGGTGGTGGCGTACGGCAGCAGGGCCATCTCGCGGGCGTTCTTGATCGCCTTGGAGAGCTCGCGCTGTTCCTGCACGGTCACGCCGGTGATACGGCGGGAACGAATCTTGCCGCGATCGGAGATGAACTTGCGCAGCAGCGCGACGTCCTTGTAATCGATCTCGGTGACCTTGGCGGCCTTCAGCGGATTCGGCTTCTTCTTGAACGGCTTGACCGGCGGTTGCGGCCTCTTACGTGACATGATGTTCTCCTTGAAAATTACGATTGAATGCTTGCTTCTGGATTGTTACGTGCGTCGCGCGGCTTCATATGGCCGCGGACGGGCATCAGAACTCGGGTTCCTGCGAATCGCCACCGAAATCGGACGAGCCGCCGAACGAACCGAAGGACGAGCCGGCATCGCCGGACGTGCCCCACGGATCGGTCGCGGGCGCGGCGCTCTGGCCGGCGTTGCCCGCAGCGGACGCGCCACCCTGGTAGCCGCCATTGCCGCCACCCTGATAGCCACCGCTGAAGCCGCCATTGCCACGGCCACCCTGGTAGCCGCCGGCGTTGCCGCCGAAACCGCCGCCATTGCCCTGACCGGCGTTGAATCCGCCATTGCCGCCATTGCCGCGGCCGGCGAATCCGCCTTGGCCGTTGCCGCTGGACGTGCGCGTGACCTGCGCGGTCGCGTAACGCAGCGACGGGCCGATCTCATCAATCGTCATCTCGATGACGGTGCGGTTCGAGCCGTCCTGCGCCTGATACGAGCGCTGCTGGAGACGCCCCTGCGCGATGACACGCATGCCTTTGGACAGCGTGCTGGCGCAATGCTCGGCGAGATCGCGCCAGGCGGAGCAGCGCATGAACAGCGCATTGCCGTCCTCGAACTGCCCGGTGTTGCGATTGTAGGTACGCGCGGTAGAGGCGATGGTGAAACTGGCGACGGAAGCGCCGTTTCCCGTGGTCCTCAATTCGGGATCTGCCGTGAGGTTGCCCACCACGGTGATGATGGTTTCGCCTGCCATGACTTACCTTCTTACCTTTGGTTCAGCGAGTCGCGAACAATCAGAAACTCATACGGCTTACTTGGCGTCTTTACGAAGAATCTTCGTGCGGACGACGGATTCGTTCAGGTTGAGCACACGATCGAGCTCGGCGCTGACCTCGGGAGTGGTCGTGTAGTTGACCACCACGTAGTTGCCTTCGGTCTTGCCGTCAATCTCGTAAGCGAGCTTGCGACGTCCCCAAATATCGGTGTTCTCGACGGAACCACCTTCCTTGGTGACGAGCTCCAGATACTGCTCGGTCAACTTCTTCAGACCGCGCTCATCCAGCTCAGGATCGGCAATGAACATCAGTTCGTACTTATGCGCAGACATCACCCACCTCCTTCGGACTAGTCGGCCATGGACGATCCATGGCAGGAGTGTGTATACGCGCTGCTGAAAACAGCAACTTCTCTAAGCTACGCCATGCCCGCGACAGCTTGCGGGGGCTGTCGCGAAGCGACTGGGGGTAATCCGTCCTATTGCAAATCCACGACCGCGCAATCCGCGGCACCATAGCCGTTCGACTTGCACCATGCGTCGCCGGCCTTCACCGAGTCGACCGTATCACCCGACAGGATCACGTAATACGCGGTCGAAGCGTCGGCCTTCGTGTACGTCGGGTAATCGCCGGACCAGATCAGGATCGCGTTCTTGTGCTTGATGCGCTGCTGCAGGAACTGCTCGTAGATGTCCACGTAATGCCAGGTCTTGCCGTCGGCCTTCATGTCGTTTTTCTTGCTGGACAGCTGCGTGGTGTAGGTGGTGTAGAAGCGGGATGCGGCGGATTCGTCATGCTTGAGCTGCCAGCTCAACGCAAGCTGCGCGTACCGCTCGGCGTCCTCGCTGTCGACGTCGGAGCCTGCCAACGCGTCGCCGTCCGCACTGCCCGCCTCGCCGGTGCCGCTCTGACCGGTCTGCAGGATGACCTCGGTGCTGCCGGTCTCGATCTGGTCGTACGGGCGCCAGTACTGCCTCGTGGTGAATTCGAGCGCGACGTTGGCCGTCTCGCCATTGAACTTGACCGGCTGCTTGGAGAAGTCGAAGACGGCCGAGGCGATGACATTACCTTCATCGTCCTTGATGCTGACCTTGACGTCGGATTCCTTGAACTCCGCCGTGTCGCCGTCCTTCGTCGACGCGCAGTTGGAGGTGAGCTGCAGCTGCGCGACGAGATTGGTGTCGCTGTGGTCGACGGAACTCAGCTCGGCATCGGGCGCAGCGGTGCAGGGCTTGTCGTCTTTCGCGGCCTTGCTGTCGCCGGACTTGGTCTTGCCACTCTGCTGGGATGTCGACTGCGTCTGAGCCGATTGGGTGTCGGAATCACGCAGTATGAACCACCAGACGCCGAATCCGGCGACAAGCGCCACGACGAGTACGGCGATGATGATGCCGACGATCAGCGCGGTCTTCTTCTTGCCCTTGCCGGCGGACTCTCCAGGCCGTGACGGTTGGGCTGGCGGCTGCACGGCCTGCGGCGGGAAGACGGCACCGGGCTGGGCGGCACCGTATTGTCCCGCGTACTGCTGCACAGCCTGATAAGGCTGTGCAGCAGGCACCGGCTGGGCGGTCGGCACCGGCTGTGCGGGCTGCGGCTGAGTAGATGGCACGGTCCAATCGGATTGGCTGGATTGCTGGAACTGGTCATCCTGCCCCGTTCCAGGCACTCCTGTTTGCGGTGCCTGGAACGGCGGCTTCAGCAGAGGGGACTGACTCAGCATGGTCGGGCCGTCGTCATCCGACTGGGAAGGCTGCGCGGGCTGCGGGCCGGCGGACAGCTCGGCACCGCACTGCTGGCAGAACCGTATGCCGGGTTCCGACTGCTGACCGCACACCGGGCACACGGGACCCGCCTGCACGGCTACGGGCGCCCCGCAGTTCTCGCAGAATCTATCGCCCTCAACGACATTCGCACCACAACGGGAACACCGCATAATCTCTCCTCATGACTATCCTGCGCTCAACGTTACACTGCATGACAGCATTCCCCTGCAAATATACTGCGATACGGACCCAGAATGACGTCCGCAACCATTTGATCGAGATGTCTTTCAGATATTAAAATTAAAGATCGATGAAATTTCGAAGAGGAGATTATCATGCAGATCGGAGTAAGAATGAGACATATTCCGGCATCCCGCCGTACGGTGACGATGGCCATCGCCGTCATTACGCTTTCCATTGCGATGCTGTGCGGATGCGGCACGGCACGGAACACGAACCAAGCAACGGATCCCGGCTCGGGCGGGAACCGTCTCGCCTCATCTTTGCAGGCTTACGCGACGCAGCTGCTCGGCCAGGACTCCGGAATGGACCCCGCGCAGAAAGCGACACTGCGCAAGGCCGCGACAAGCGGCAAAATAAGTCTGTCCGATTACAAGGCCGCATGGAGCCGATACATCACGTGCGTCCAAGACAAGGGCTATCCGAGGCCGACACTGAAAACTTACTCCAACGGCATCCAGCAGCCGCAGGGAGACGTACTTCCTTCAGATAAAGCCGATGACCTTGACTACATCCAAAAAAAAAGGCCAAGGACTTGAACGCGTGTGGAATCGCCACCGTGGATTCGGTGGACGCGTTGTATATGGCACAAGTCGGCAATCCCAATCTGTATGCGTCTCATGAGGAGGGGGCAGTCGATTGCCTTAAGCGCGCCGGGCTGGTGCCGAAATCCTACACCGTCGAACAATACGAGAAGGAGAAGAACGCAATGGGTCATGCCGCTCCCGGAGAGACCGTCAACACGACGTATGACATGAAGAAACCGGAAGTGCTGGCATGCCTCGCCGCCAATGGCAACGTATTCATGGACAGATGACGCCACAGGCACAGAGAATGCATTGGCATGTTTTCGCCCCTATCGGATATCGGATTACCTGCCCGATGGGGGGCGAAAACATGCCTTATATGCCCCGCCCAAATACCGCGAATAAGCTGCTGAAGATGACGTGGCGACTATACAATAAGGAGGGAAGAGCAAACCAAGAAAGGGTCTTGTTATGATATGTCCTCACTGCGGCGCCACGCTGTCCAGCGCCGCACGATTCTGCACGCAATGCGGGCAGACGCTCGCGGTCGCCGCAGCAAACAGCAACGACAACGTCGAAGATTCGACCGTGCTCAGCTCCGCTCCACATGGCACCGCAGCCGCGCCTCAGCCGGAAGCACCCGCTCCCGTCGCCGCATTCCCTGAACCCGTACCGGCCCCGCAGGCCGCGGCACCGCAGCCCGAGCCGGCACCCGCATTCCCCGGCGCGGCACAGCCCGCGGCCGAGCCGGCCTTCCCGGCGGTTCCCGAACCAGTCCCCGCACAAGAAGCTCCTGCAGCTCCCGTCCCGGCGGCAGAAGTGCCAGTCGCCGCTCCGGCCGGAGAAGTTCCCGCCGCCGCACCTGTTGCGGCTGCAGCACCGGCTCCCGGCACTTTTGCTGCGCCCGCGCCTGGTGCTCCCGTCCCCGGCGCACCTGTCCCCGTTACCCCCGGCGCACCCGGCGCCCCGGTTCAGCCCGGCGCTCCGCAGCAGTTCGTCCCCAACCCGATGTTCAAGGAGCTGTTCTCCGCGCGTTCGCTGCAGACCGCCGCAATCAGCCTTGCCTTCGGCTTGATCGGCGCGATGGCGCTGGCCCTGATCGGCTCCATCTTCTTCTTGTCGGCCGGCTCATCATGGGCGTCCAGGCTGAGCATGGTCCCCGGCCTGTCCCACATGATGAGTGACGCCAGCGGTTCCGGCACGGTGACGCCGAACTTCTTCCAGTTCCTGATTCTGGTGATGGTTCTGGGCGTATCCGGTCAACTGTCGCCCAACATCACCGGAGGCAACCTCTCCCTGTCGTCCTTCGGCGTGTCCGGCCATCTATGGATGCCTGTCGGTCTTTCCGGCGTGGCGCTGGTTCTCGGCACCGCGTTCGGCGCATACTGGTTCGCGCGTAAGTTCGCCATCCGGTTCAAGTGGACCGGCATCGTCAGCAGCGTCATCGTCGGCGTCGTGATGGGATTCGTCTATCTGATTCTCGCCGCGATCTTCCCGCTGACGCTGGGAGCCGGCAGCATGGGCGGCATTCAGGCCAAGGCCGTCCTGACCGGCGTCTCCGCCCGTACGTATTTCATGACGCTGCTGCTCGCCGCGATCGGCGCGTTCTTCGGCTATCTGCTCGCCCAGTACGCCTCGGATTCCAACAACGTGTTCACCGCGGCCTGGAAGTGGGCTCACCGCACGCGCGGCTTCGTGCGCACGCTGCTTGATGCGGCGTTCATCTACGCGGTCGTGTTCACGGTGATCGGCTTCATTTGCCTGATCATGCTGTCCAGCAACCTGCACAACGGCCAGATGTTCATGCTGTTCCCGATTCTGCTGCCGTACCTTTCGTTCCTGACGTTCGCGCTCGGCTCGTTCGGCGCGGTCGGCATCGACGTCCCCGGCTATGTCGCTAACCTGTCGCTGTTCGGCATCTCGAACCAGTACGGCGGCTCCATCAGCGCACCGTGGCAGCTGTGGCTGGTATTCGTGGTGTTCCTTATCACCACGTTCTACATTGCGTTGCGCGCCGCGGCCCGCAACATCTATGATCCGGCATATGCGGGATGGCAGCACTCGTGGAAGTCTCCGGTCGCCACGCTGGTGATCTGGCTGATCGTCACGTTCCTGTTCACGTCCGTGACGCTGGGTTACACCATGCAGTCCGATACCTCTGACGTGTCGCTGAACATCGCGGCATGGTACTTCCTCGTCGCGGCCGTATGGTCGTTCCTGATCGAGGTGGTGGCGCTGACATTCGGCCCGGCCATGGTGCTGTCGATGGGCGGCGCATGGAAGCTGTTCGTCGGCGGCACGGTCCGCCCGACGCCCGCCGAGGTCACCGCGTATGCGGCGGCATGCGGAGCGCACTTTGGTCGCTTCCCGTCACAGGTCGCCGCGGCCGCCGGCTACACAGGCCCGCAGCAGTCCTTCGGCGGACAGCCTGGCGCCGGCACCGGAGCGCCGACCGCGCCCACAGCTGGCGTTCCCGTTCAGGGCGTTCCCATTCAGGGCGTTCCCGTTCAGGGCGCCCCGGTTCCCGGTGCTCCGGTTCAGGGGGTTCCCGCTGCCGGCGCCGACGCCGCGGCCTTTCAGGCCCAAGGTGGTGCCCCGACTGTCCAAGTTCCCGCCGGCGCTCCTGCCGCTCCTGCAGCTGCACCTGTCGCCCCCGTTCCGGTGGCTGCTCCCGCCGCCCCGGCTGCAGCCAAGGCCATGACCCCGCAGCAGAAGAAGCTGGCCATCATCATCAGCGCCATCGTCGGCGTGCTTGCCCTGCTCGGTATCGCTTACGCAGTGGTCAACTCCACCGTGTTCAGCGCCGATAACACCGCGAAGAGCTACCTGTCGGCCATCGCGTCCGGCGACTATGACAAGGCCAACGGCATCTCCGACCCGCAGGTCGCCAACGGCAAGCGCACGCTGCTCACCAATGCGGCTTCCAAGGGCGACAAGACCACGATCAGCAACCAGCGCATCATCTCCGCCACCGACAACGCGGACGGCTCCCGCACGATGCAGATCTCGTACACGCTGGGTGGCAAGTCCATGACCGACACTCTGACGGTCGCGCCGAACGGATCCAAGTTCCTGATCTTCAAGAACTGGAACATCACGACGCCGCTGGTCAAGGAGATCTCCGTCTACGCGTCACCGGCCATCACCAACTTCACCGTCAACGGTGTCAAGGTCGGCGCGAAGAACGCCACAGCATCCGATTCCGGCACCTACACCTTCAAGGTGTATCCGGGCTCGTACACGGTGGAACCGGTCACGTCGAAGTATCTGACCGCGGATTCGACGACGCTGACCACCTCCTCCGAATCCTCCGCCTCGATCTCTGCCGAGCCGACCGACGCTCTGGCAGACGAGATAAACGCGAAGATCAAGGACAAGCTGGATACCTGCGCCAAGTCCACGGATGCACAGCCTGAAGGCTGCCCGTTCAGCATGTACGGTTCCGATGACGACTACCGCAACATCGCGTGGAACATCACCGAATACCCGACCGTCACCACTGATGACCTCAGCATCGACTCGGGCAACTTCTACGTGTACGGCGGCGAAGCCGAAGTGGCGTACGAGTACAAAGACTATGACGACTCCTGGGAGCCGACGGACAGTTCCACCAGCTTCAGCATCAGCGGACAGTTCACGCTGGACGGCGACAAGCTGGACATCACGCTGGACGACGACTGATCGGAATGATTTCGCCCGGCACGGGGCACCTGCTGCGCGCACCGTGCCGTAAGTGGAAGAATCCGTGAGCATCGCAACCCGCCGTTCCTCTTGGGACGGCGGGTTCTTGTATATTGGATAAGGTTTGTGTACGGCAACGTATCACCACGGTGAACGGTAACGAAACTATCGACGGAAAGAGCGGAAAAACATGTCGGCGATCCTTGAGGGCACACCCGATAAGCGACTGGCCTTGGTGACGGGCCGCGCATATCCTGAGCTTGCCAATGAAGTGGCTCAATATCTCGGCATCAACGTGCTGCCCACCACCGCATACGACTTCGCCAACGGTGAGATGTATGTGCGGTTCGCGGAGCCGGTTCGAGGCGCCGACGTGTTCGTGCTGCAGTGCCACACCAACCCGATCAACAAGTGGGTGATGGAGCAACTGCTGATGATCGACGCCCTCAAGCGCGCCTCCGCCAAGTCCATCACCGTCGTGGCACCGTTCCTCGGCTACTCCCGTCAGGACAAGAAACATCAGGGCCGCGAGCCGATCACCGCACGCCTGATGTTCGACCTGTTCCGCACCGCGGGAGCGAACCGTCTGGTCACCGTCGACCTGCATGCCGCGCAGGAGCAGGGCTTCTTCGACGGCCCGGTCGACCATTTGACCGCCATGCCCGTGCTGATCGACTACGTGCGCAGCCACGTGCCTATGGACAAGGCGACGATCGTCTCCCCCGACGCCGGCCGCATCAAGGTTTCCGAGCAGTGGGCCGCCAAGCTGGGCGGGCTCCCGCTCGCGTTCATCCACAAGACTCGCGACATCACGCGCCCGAACCATGCCGAAGCGCATGGCATCATCGGCGACGTGCAGGGTCGCGACTGCGTGGTGGTGGACGACATGATCGACACCGCCGGCACAATCTGCGAGGCCGTGCGCACGCTGCGCAACTCCGGCGCCGCCTCGGTGACTCTGGTCGCCACGCATGGTCTGCTGTCTGGCCCGGCCGTGGAGCGCCTGCGCGATTGCGGCGCCCGCGAAATCATCCTGATGGACACTGTGCCAGTGCCGCAGGAGAAGCGCCTGGATAACATGACCGTGCTGTCGGTGGCGCCGCTGCTGGCCGCAGGCATCCGCTCCGTCTTCGAGGAAGGCTCCGTGGCGACACTGCTGGAGGGCCTGCCGGAGGACATGCGCCCGAGAAACATCTACGCCTGAAATATAAAACAAGGGACTACATATTTGCCCCCGCTGGCGGAGGCAGAATGACGCGGTCCTGGCCATCCATAACGGTTTGAACACAAAATAGGGAGGCCGCCACAGGGCGACCTCCCTATTTCTATTTACTTATATCACTCGGCGCGCTTGCGGGCGATGAACACCGCGCCAGCGGCGGCGACCAGCATCATGCCGGCCATGCCGATGACGGCGACGTTCGCACCCGTCTTGGAGATGGCGTTGCCGTTGGCATCGGCCTTCTCCAGTGCGGCGATCGCGTCGGCGAGGGCCTTCTGCGCGGCGTCGATGTCAGCCTGGGTGGCGTTGTCATCGGCGAGGACGCTCTGGGCCTTGGCGAGGGCGTCACGCACGGCCTGGGCGGACTTCTTCGTGTAACCGCTCAGATCCAGGGCCTTGGCCTGATCGATGGTGGCCTGCAACTTGCTCTTGTCGGTCGTCTCCGGGTTCGGAGTCGGCTTGGAGGAGGCGGGCTTCAGGGCCTTCATCGCGGCGTTCAGCGCGTTGTACGCGGCATCGACGTCAGCCTTGGTGGCGTTCGCATTGTTCAGGACGGCCTTGGCGGCATCCAGAGCCTTCTTGAACGCGGCCCACGAATCCTTGGTGTACGCGGATTCCTTGAGCTTCTCGGCATCGGCGACCAGGCCGGCGAGCTTGGAGGTGTCCACGCGCTCTTCCAGAGCGGCGATGGCATCCTTCAGGTTCTGGTAGGCGAGAGCCACGTCGTGCGCGGTGGCGTTCTCGTCGTCCAGCACCTTCTTGGCGGCGTCGCGCTTGGCGACGAGCACCTTCCAGGTGTCGGCGGTGTAGGTGGCCTCGGTCAGGGCGGAAGCGTCATCGTACAGGTTCTGCAGATCGCACTTGTTGACCTTGACCTCGGTGCTCGGCACGTTGCGAACCGTGGTGACACGCAGCTCGGCAGCGGAGGCGTACGTGTTCACCTCGCCCGCGGACTGTCCCGCGGTTTCGAGAGCGGTGATGCGCACCTTGGTGACGTTCTTGACCGCGTCGAACTTGACCTTCTGCCAGACACCGCTGGTCGTGGTGAACGTGCCATTGGTGACGACGTCCTTGGTGGTGCCGTCGGACAGCGTCAGCGTAATCTTGTACTTCTTGATCTTGCCGTTCGCGTTCGCGCCGCCACTGCGGGCCATGTAGCGCAGACCGTCGATGGTCGTCGGCTCGTTCAGGTTGAACTGATACCAGGCGGTACCGGCGGACACTGCGTTGGCGCTCCAGGAGGTATGCCAGTGGGTGCCGGCATTGCCGTCCTGGGCGAGGCTTGCCGGGCCCTCATTGCCGCCCGACAGTGCCTGCTGGCTGCCCGCCTCGACGGTGTAAGCGTCGGTCGCCACGTCGTACGCATCGTTCGAGTCGTCGCCCGGTGCGTTCTTCATGTACTCGGCCAGCGCCACAGCCTTGTTGTAGGCGGTGGTGTAGTCGGGCTTATCCTTGGCGATGAGCGCCTCGATCTCGGCCACCGTGTTCACGTACGTGGTCCAGACTTCGGCGGAGTAGTCGCCGCTCTTGCCGTTGTAGGTGTCCTTGACTTCCTTGAGCTTCGCCTCGGCGTCGGCCTTGGTGTGCTCGGCGGATGCCACGTGCTCGACCTTCAGGTCATCGAGGACGAAGTCCTTGTAGCCACCGAAGTTGGCGGCGTGACTGGACGTGTTCTGCAGGTCGGGAGCGGTGGAGGTCGAGTAGATGCCGAACCAGCTGTCGCCGGTGATGGAACCGGTGATCTCGAACTCGGCCGTGCCGTCCTCGCCCAGGGCCTTCTTCAGGTTGGTGAGCTTGACGGTGCTGGCGTTGTACTCGCCGTCACCGGTGGCGATGGCGTAGATGTCGTCGGAGCCGGACTGGTACTTGAACGACACCTTGTAGGTCTCGCCCGGTTCCAGCTTGACGTTCTGCGGGATCGTCTGGTAGATCAGCGTGCCCTTCTGGACCAGGCCGTTGGCCTTGACGGACCACTTGCCGTCGAGCACGTCGTCCATCTTCTTGACATCCCAGCCGGCCTGCGTGAACGGGTCATGCAGCTCGGACAGGTGGATACGGTTGTCCTCGACGCCTTCGGAGCCGGAGACCACGAACGGCCAGATGCCCTGGGCATTGTCCTCGAAGTCGTTGGTGAGCGTCTTCAGGGTGCCGTCAGCGTTGAGCGTCAGGCCCTTGTAACCGTTCTCAAGCACGCGCACGTCATCGAAGTACACATGGTCGGTGTTGTCGCATGCGCCGGAGTGCGAGAGCGTCACCTTGACGTCGCCGCTTTCCGGAGCCACGAACCACACGTACATGTTCTGGAAGTAGCTGCTGCCGCCTTCAGTGTTCGAGTACGTGTTGTGGCCGTACGCCTTGATGTAGTTCTTGGCGATCGACTTGCCGGTCTCGTTGGTGGCGAGGACCTTGGTGCCGTTGGTCACGGTGATCTTGGCCGGGGAGTTGGTGCGGTTGTCCACGCCCACGTAGATCGCGTAACGCTTGCCCGCGGTCAGGTCGGTGAGCTTCTGGGAGACCTTCACGTCACCGGTCAGGCGCAGCATGGCGTTGTTGGTGCCTTCGACCTCGGCCTTGCCGGTGCCGGAGACGGCCCAGTTGTCCTTGAGGGTGTTCTGGCCGCCGTTGAAGCCGGCGTCCACGACGTGCATGCCTTCGCTCCACTTGACGGAGATCTGCTTCTCAGAGCCCTTGGTCACGACGTACGGGGTCTCGGCCTCGGCGGTCAGCGAGATCTTGCCGCCGGAGACGGCGACGGTCTTCTCGTTGGTCTTGCCCTGGTCGGTGAGCTGGTACACCTTGACGGAGGCGAGGTTCTGCCAATCCTTCGGCAGGGTCCACTCGGTGGTGCCGCCCTGGGTATTCCAGTGGTACAGCTTCTCATCGGAGGACTTGACGAGCTTGCCGGTGTTCACGTCCCACAGCCACGGCAGCAGGTAGGACTCAGTGCCCTTGACGGTGTTGCTGTTGCCCGGGGAGACCGCGCCGGACGCCACGGTGATGCCGTTGAGCGTGATGGTGCGGTTGCGGTACGCGGTGTTGTTGGTGTCGTTGGAGCCACGGGACAGGACGACGACGTTGCCGTGGTCGTCCTTCAGCGTGATCTGCTCGTTGCCGTTGTTGACGGAGGCATCCTTCACGGAGGTGGCGTCGAGCGGGCTGTTGACCCAGCGGACGACCTTGAAGTGCTGGATGAACTTGGTGGACACATCGTGCGTGTACAGGTTCCTGATGTACGCGGCGTAGTCGTTGCGTCCCTGCCAGCCTTCGAAGTCCTTCATGCTGTAGCCGCCGAGCAGCGGGGCGTTCGCGGCCTGGCCGTACGACGGGTAGTCGCCGACCCAGCTGTCCTTCTGGTGGTTGCGCAGGAAGCGCATGACCTGAGAATTCTCGCCCTTCATGCCGGAACCACCGTAGGTAAGGTCGGCGGCCCAGTGCTGGAAGGTTGCGTCATACTCGTTGCCGGCACCCCATTCAGTGGTCATACGCCAGCCGTTCTGGTTGATCATTTGGCTCATCTTGCGGGTTTCCCACGAGTCCTCGGCGCCGGAGGTGTTGTTGCCCCACACGTCGAGGTAGATGAAGTCCATGTTGTCGCCGACCTTGCTCTTGAGGTCAGCGAAGCGGGACTTGCGCATGCCGGAGGCGAGATCGTAGATGCCGTCGATGCCGACGCCCTGATCCAGCCAGTTCCAGCCGTAGCTCAGGCCGCCACTGGAGTTGCGACGCACCATGTCCTCGCTGAAGGCCTTGGCTTCCGGGTACATTTCGGACGCGTTGACGTGCACACCGAAGCGGGCGCCGTACTCGGTGCCCTTCTCCATCAGGGTGTTCATGTCCGCGGCGCCGCCGGCGCGGGTGTTGATGTCGCCGTAGTCCGGATGGCCGGAGTCGTGGCCTTCGTTGCCGTAGCCCTTGAGCAGCACGGACTGGCCGAGGCCGTCGGTGTTGAGGGCGACCTTCTTGACGTTGTCAAGCGTGGTCAGGAACGGGTTCTGCGCCTGGGAGCCGAAGTTCATGGCGATGCGCCATGCGACCAGCTCGGGCACTTCCTCGGACTTGTATGGGTTGTTCATGATGTCGCGGTATGCGATCGCGCCATCTTCCCAGTTGACCGTGCCGTCCTCGTTCTCGTCGCCGGCGATGGCGACGGCCATCTTCGGCATGTCGGTCTCTTCGACGGTGTAGGTGCGCTTCTTCGTGTCGGTCACGACGCGGTGGTAGTACCACGGCGCAGTGCCCAGACCGAAGGAGGTGGCCTTGCCGACCTTCTGGGTGGAGGTGAGCACGCGGGTGTTCCTCGCACCGCCGGCGACGGTGTTGCCGACGGTGGTGCCGTCGTGCTCGGAGTTGGACCACAGGCCGGCGCTCAGGCCATTGCCCGAGACGAAGCCGTAGGTGTAGTCGTTCGCATTGCTGACCGTGGTGTCGGCGGTGATGCCGAAGTTGGTGTCACCGGGCCTGGCAGTGTCGGACGACATGCGGGCGCCGGTGAACTGGGCGCCGTCCTGACCGGAGCGCACGGAGATGAGGCTCTGGTTCGGGAACGCAATCGTCTGGACCGGGTTCTCCTCGGCCTCGGTCTTGGCGTCATCCGCCTTGTTCACGATCTTGGTGACGTTGAGCTTGAGCGTATTGTCGACGACCTTGATCTGCACGGTGACGACCGCGTTGATCTTGTCGCCGCTCTTGACGTTCAGCGTGTACTGGGCCTCGGTCGCGCTGACCTTCTTGAAGGTCACGTCGGAGTCCTTCAGCGTCACGTCGGTGCCGTTGATGGTGATGACGCGCACGTCCTTCGGCTGGCCGTACATGATCTTGCCGTCGAGCTTCTTCATCGTGTAGTCGTACACGGACGGGAAGTTCTTCTTCACGCGCACGTCCATGGCGGCGGTGGAGAGCGTCTCAGTGGCGACTTCGGCCGACTTGTTCAGCGTGATGTTGCCGACTGAGGCATTGCCATCGGCGACGGTGACGGTCTTGGTGGCGTCATCGTAGCCTTCGGCGGACACGGTCAGCGTGTAGTCGCCGGCGGCGAGGCCGGTGAGGGTGAAGGTGCCGTCCGCCGCGGTGGTGGCGGAGTTCTTGCCGGTGACGACTGCGGCGCCGGCGATGGCGGCGCCGCTGGCGTCGACGACCTTGCCGGTCACGTTGTGCTTGGCGACTTCACCCACGGTGAAGTCTTTGAAGTAGACATCAGTGACTTCGCTGGTGCCGGAGAAAGAGCCGGCCTTCATGGCGAGCTTGTCGGTCAGCGCGGTCATCGAGGAGTAATCCACATCGAACGCCTTCTGTCCGTCAATAGTCAGCGTGGCAACCTTGGCGGCAGTCCAGGAGACGTTGACGGTGATTTCAGCGTTCGCGGCAGGGGCAGCGACACGTGTGCCGCTGTAGTAAGCGCCATTGCCGCCGACATACTTCTGCCAGAACCAGCCCCCCTTGTCATAGCCCAGGAACAGGGCGTTGCCCGGATCCTTGTAGCCGAGGTAGAAGCCGAAACGGTTCGCGGAACCAGCCTGCGGGGACTTGACCTTGATGGAGAACTCTCCAGCCTGAGTCAGGTCAATCGTCTTGCCGCTAATGGCGACAGCCGGATAGCCACTGCTGCTGGTGGCATTGCCGTTGGCGGAGGTGGACTTGAAATGAGTCCATCCCGCATAATCGCCAGTGCCGGCTGCAAGAATTTCGCCGCCTTTGGCGGTGTTGCTGTCAATCGTCCAGCCGTTCACGGCAGCATCGTCCGCGACGGTGGCGACATCGTTGGCGTTCGCGTCATTGGAGCTAGCCGCTGAACGGAGCGCGAGAGTCTGCAAATCACTTGCAGAAAGCGGCGCGGCGGACGCTGTGCTGCCCACCCCCAGTGGGGCGACAGCGAGCGCAACCGCAAGGGCCACTGAAACCACTCGTTTTCTCATATTTCCTTACCTTCATCATGGAGCACTAAGGCTCAACCTTGAGCGGATACGCATGACGGAAGCCCGACACGCGCGTCTCAGTTTTCTATGATAACACTCTTAACAAAATACAAGAACGTGTGTTGTTAACATTATTATTTTCCAAGGAAAATAGAAATTTTCGCCATATACCAATGGGTATGCATGAAAAGACCTGCGCAAATCCTCTCAAAGAACAGTGATTTTTCCCCGTCGCGACAACACTGTCTCGCGGAAGTCTTCCGCTATTTGTTAACTTACCTTACTTATTGGAGCGCTGGAAGAGCCAACTGGCCGATGCGATGCTCACTGAAGGTGATTTGCGTTCATATGTTCGCGCCGGAACGACGACCCTGCGCACTTACGGACGCAAATGGGTCTGTTTGCGTCCGTAAGTGCGCGCACTTGTCGTTTCGGTGCGCACTTACGGACGCTAATGCCCCAGTCGCTTCGCGACGGGGGCACGCACTATATAAAAGGACTATTTGCTATTCGGAACGAACGACTCGAAGATGTGGCGGTCGAAATACTGGTCGCATTCGGCGAGTTCGTCTGCACTGCGAACCGTCCACGACACCGGTATCGCGCCCATCCAGCGTGCGGCCCGCAGCTGCGGAGAGGGGCCGCCATGCCAGTCGAACGCCACGAAGTCCGGGCGGGAGATCCAATCGAACGCCAACAGCCCGGCCAGCCACTCCTTGGCCCCGGTACCGGTGAGCGACGCCGGCTCTGCCAACTGGCCGCGGCACACCTCCGGACGGTGCTCCTTGTACCAGTTGACCGCGCCCGGATGGAACGACTCGATCACATACGGGCCGTCATACGCCTGCAGCAGTTGGTCGCCCTTCTCCATCAGCTCGTCCGCCCGCTCGCCCCACGCGGCGTTGTCGGTGAACTTGTACTCCACGATCACCGGTACACGTCCCGCGATCACGCGCAGCACGTCGACGAACAGCGGCACGTGCTGGTAGTAGCCCTGCGGAGCGAACTGTGCGGCGGCCACCGGGTCGGCGACGGGCGCCGCCTCGGCATCCCCCGGCTTCGCGGGCGCGGGGAACAGCGGGATGCGCGACAGCTCCTCATACGTCAGGTCGGCGATCTTGCGCGGATCTCCGGCCACGCGCAACAGGTTATCGTCATGCACGACCACCACGCGGCCGTCCTTGGTGAGCTGCACGTCCAATTCGATGCCGAATCCGGCCTCACAGGCGGCGGCGAACGCAGCCAGCGAATTCTCCGGGGCGATCGAGCCGCTGAAGTCAGCGGTCCCGTATCCCGCGCGCAATGCGCAGCGACGCGCCAGCGCCACATACTCGCCGCTGTGCGCCGCATACTCCGGCGTCAGTCCCGATCCCGCGTCATGCAGGCCACGATGCGCATACCATACGTCCGGAACCGACGGCACGAAATGACGCTGCTTGTCGCTGAACGAACGCGGCTTGATGGCCCAGACCGCGGCGCCCACGGCTAAGGCTCCGGCAAGCACCAACTTGCCGCCAACATGTTTTCCCATAGTGTTTCTCCTAACCGTGCCGTCGGTTTCTATCGCAGCACGCCGTCGATCAGCTTGGTGATCAGGTCGGTATAGCCGATGCCGGTCGCCTCCCATGCCTTCGGATACATGGAGATCGGCGTGAAACCGGGCATCGTGTTGATCTCATTGACCATCACCTCGCCGTCCGGCGTCACGAACGTGTCCACGCGGCTCAGGCCGGCGCCATCCACCGCCTTGAACGCCTTGACCGCGGTCTCGCGCACCTGCTGCAGAGTCTCCTGAGGCAGATTCGCCGGCACCTCCACATGGCTCGCCGACGAATCCATGTACTTGCTGTCGAAGTCGTAGAACTGGTCGTCGCCGCTGTTGCGCTTGTCGAGCACGATCTCGCCCGGCCAGCTGGCCTGCGGCTCACTGCCGGCCTTCGGGCACAGCACCGCGCACTCGATCTCACGCGCGTCGATGCCCTGTTCGATCAGGATTCGCCAATCATGATGGCTCGCCTCGAACACGGCGGCGGCCAGCTCGGCGGCGTCACCGGCATGCTCCACCTTGGTCACGCCGAAGCTCGATCCGGCGCGGGACGGCTTGACGAACAGCGGGTACGCCAGTCCGGCCTCCTCGACCTGAGCGAGCAGACCATCGGCATCAGCGGCGAACCGCGACGCCGCGTCGAAGCCGCGCGCGTCCACGGTGATGCCGGGAGCGACCGGAATGCCGGCGGCGGCCAGCAGCACCTTCGTGTAATGCTTGTCCATGCACGCGGCGGACGCGAGCACGCCGCAACCGACGTACGGCACATCCATCATCTCCAGCAGACCCTGAATCGTGCCGTCCTCGCCATACGGGCCGTGCAGAACCGGCAGCACCGCGTCAACGTGCCCCAGCGAGCTCAGCGTGCCGTCGTCATTGCGGGCGAAGAAGCCATCCTGCCCGAGCGCCACGTCCAGCACGACGTCGCGCGAGCCGGGAGTCTTCTCGACGACCGGCAGACCGTCGGCCATATCCCATCCGCGCGGGTCCTCGCCGTCCACGATCCACTGGCCTTGCTTGGTGATGCCCACCGGCACCGGCTCGAACCGGTCGGTGTCAAGCGCGCGCAGCACGCCGGCAGTCGAAATGCAGGAAATCGAATGCTCGTCGGCCTTGCCGCCATACATCACCACAACGCGAATCTTGGCCGTTTCAGCCATGTTTTCCTCCCATGCCATGTTTTGCACATACTGGGTCATAGCCTAATACGTGCGATGGCGCACCGCCCCGTAACAATTCGCCTCTTGCAAAACCCGCCAAACTCAGCAGGGTGGGCACCGGTGAGATTAGCTTTGCCGATGGCGCGAACCACCCCGTCTCGCTGCGGGGCATATGCTAACGCCCCCACTGGCGGGGGCTGTCGAGCGCAGCGAGACTGGGGGTGGTTAATGCAGCCTACTCCTCGGTGATCTCGGTGCCGAGTAGTTCGGAGAGCATCTGCTGGCAGGATATGCCTTCGTTCAGCACGCGGCTCATCGCGTAGGCGAGCGGAGTCGGCACGTCGAGCTCGTCGCCGAGCGCGACCACGGCGTCGGTGGTCGGCACGCCCTCGGCGACGCCGTTGCTCACCTTCGTGGCCTCCTCGACGCTCAGGCCCTTGCCCAGATTCGCGCCGAACGTGTAATTGCGGCTCAGGGGCGAGCCGCAGGTGGCGGTCAGATCGCCCACGCCGGCGAGACCGGCGAACGTCTTCGGATCGGCACCTGCGGCCTTGCCGAGCGCGGTCAGCTCCGCCAGTCCACGCGTCTCGATCATCGCGGCGGTGTTCTCGCCGTATCCGGCTCCACGGGCCATGCCGACTGCGAGCGCGACGACGTTCTTCAACGACCCGCACATCTCCAGTCCGATCACGTCGGAAGTGATGAACGCCTTGAAGTAACTGGTCGTGCAGGCGGACGCCACCTTGCGCGCATTGTCCAGATTCTCGCAGGCGACGACCGTGGCGGCCGGCTGACGGTCGGCGATCTCCTTGCTCAGGTTCGGTCCGGAAACCGCGGCGAAACGCTCAGCCGGCAGGTCGAGGGCCTCGCGGACCACTTCATCCATGCGCTTCTTGGTGTTCCGCTCGATGCCCTTCATCAGGCTGACGACGACGGCGGCATCGGGAATCAGGTCCTTGAACTCGGCGAGCGCCACGCGCGCGAACTGGGCGGCGATGGCGACGACGATGATATCGGCGTCCTTGACGGCCTGCGCCCGGTCGCCCGTGGCGGTCATGTTGTCGGGCAGCTTGGCGACGGACGGCAGACGAACGGCATTGTGGTGCCGGTCGCGGATGCCCTCCACGATTTCGGGCTCGATGGCCCACATCGTCACGTCATTGCCCGCGTCCGCCATCACCTGGCCAAAAGTGGTGCCCCATGCGCCGGCACCCAATACAGTACATTTCATAACCCACTACCCTACTCCAGCCCCGGATACGAGACCTCCATGCGCACGTCGCGCAGGTATGAACGCGCCCGCGCGGCATGGCGCTGCGCGGGCGTCTCGGATGTCCGCCGTGTTCGGGAATCAGTCGGTAACGCGGCTCATCGTACGGTAATCCCAGTAGCCGGAGGGAGCACGCTCGCCGCGGATCTCCGCCATGACCTGCGTCATGCGCACACGTACCCGGCGGGTCAGCTCGTCGGCGAGCTCCACGGGCGGCTCATCGCCCCACGACTCGCTGTCGACCAGCAGATCAGCGTAATCCAGCTGCGCGTCGTAGCACATGACGACGTTCTTGCGCGGCCACGGCCACCAGTGGTTGATGCTCGCCGCGCCCCACGTCACCGCACAGAACAGCGGCACCTGGTATCCGAGCCGGCGCGATGCCTCCAGTGCGATCACGCCGACGCCGTTCTTCATGCTCATCGGCCATTTCTTCGGGTCGCGGGTCACCGTGCCCTCCGGCCAGACGGTCAGCGGGCGGCCGCTCGTCAGAATCTCGACCGAGGTCTCCTCGATGGCTCGTGCCTTGCCGGACCGGCGCTGAACCGGCTGCATGCCTACAATCTGGAACCACTTGCCGATCAGAGGCCAGTGCGCCATCTCGGCCTTCGCCATGTAGCGCGGGCGACGGCCCATGTGGAACAGCGACGCCATCGGCACGAACACGTCGAACATGGTCACATGCGTGGCCGCGGTGATGAACGGGCCGGTTTCAGGGATGTTGTCGAGCCCCCAAGCGTACGTCCTGCAGCTTGCGCGGAACACGACATCGACGCCCTTGAGCAGCCGTGAGGTGCCCTTGGGGTTCTGCGCGGCGATTTCGGCCTCGTTGATCGTGCGATCCGGGCCGGTCGGCAGGTCGTGCATCGGATCGACGAGCGTGTGCGCCTTGGCGAGCCTGCTCACTTGTGCATTGGACAGCGGCTTGACCGCGGAACGCGGTGACGGTTTTCCTTTGGATGCCATGAGAGCCATTGTACGTGCGTGGCATGTCGTGGCACAAATGGTGCCGGCAACGCAAAACGGCGGCCGGAAAACCGACCGCCGTTCATGCAAACAACGTCTGACGACTTACTGAAGCTTCTCCACCTGATGGAAGCCGAGTTCCACCGGCGTGTCGCGCCCGAAGATGGAAACCAGCACGGTGAGCTTCTGCGTGGTGGGTTCGACATCGGAGACGACGGCGGCCATCGTGGCGAACGGCCCGTCGATGACGGTGACCTGATCGCCGACGGCGTAGGACACCTCGAGAACGCGCTTCTTGGCCGCGGCAGGCTTATCGCCGGCCTTCTTGAGCGCTTCGGAGGCGATCATCGGCGCCAGCATGGCGACGACTTCCTTGCGGGACAGCGGCGCCGGATCCTTGGTCGGGCCGACGAAGCCGGTCACGCCTTCGGTCTCGCGCACGATACGACGGGCATCCTCGTCGGGCCACATGCGGATGAGCACATAGCCGGGAATGCGGACGCGGGTGATGACCTTCTTGCCCTTGTCGGTGTGCTTGTCGACTTCCTCCATCGGCACTTCGATCTGGAAGATCTTGTCTTCCAGGCCAAAGCTGGTGACACGGGATTCGACGTTCGTCTTCACGCGCTTCTCGTAACCGGAATAGGTGTGGAGCACATACCACTTGCCTTCCAGGGTGCGCAGCGACTTTGAGAACTCCTCAACGGCCTTTGCGCCCGCGTCGAGTTCTTCGGATTCCTGCTCGTCGGCGTCGCCGGACGCTTCCGCATCGTTTTCGGCGGTGCCGGATTCAACGGTGTCATCAGCCGCGACGGGCTGTTCTTCGGCATTGTCATTGATGGAATCAACCGCCGCGTCCGCAACCGGATCGGCTTCAACGGCCGTGTCGGCCGAATCGGGAAGATCCGCCAGTGCGTCGAGGTTATCGAGATTCACTTCATCAGTCATGCGTAACTTTCACCTTCAGGGTCGATGGATCAGCCGAACACCCACAGCACGAGCTTGACCAGACCGAAATCCATGCCCGTGACGAGGAGCATCAGCAACACGACAAAGATGAACACGCCAAGAGACCAGAAGAACAGTTCCTTCGCAGTGGGGGTGACCACCTTGCGAAGCTCATCGATAATCTGCTTGATGAACAGGCCGATGCGCATGAATACATTCGGCTTGACCGCTTTCTCCGCCTTGCTTGCCTTCGCCATGTTCATCCTTTGTGTGTTGGTTGCAAATACTTGGCAGGGAAGGCGGGACTCGAACCCACAACCTACGGTTTTGGAGACCGTTGCGCTACCAATTGCGCCACTTCCCTAGGTGAACTTTGCCCACTGTACCCGGCACGCAAGACTACGTGTCCGTTACTTGGCAAAACCGCCAAGAGGCCATACTAGCGGGTATTGCCGATTTCGTCCAATCGCGTGTCTCGACCGGCGCGTAATCGGTGTGCCGCGGCGTGCGCGGCAGGTACCGCGCACGACCTCTTGCAACGGTTTCAGCCGACCCAGCGGCGGAACCGGCGCATGCCCTCGGCGAGCTGGTCATCGGCCAGCGCATACGAGAAACGCAGGTATCCGGGGGCGCCGAACGCCTCGCCCGGAACCGCGGCGACATGGGCCTCGTCCAGCAGCGCCGCGGCGAGTTCGGAAGACGTGTTCACGACGGTGCCGTTCTCGCCGAGCGGCTTGTCCAGCAGACCGGTCACATCGGGGAACGCATAGAACGCACCGGTGGGCGTCGGGCAGTGGACGCCGGGGATATCGTTCAGGGCAGCGACAATGGCCTTGCGGCGGGCGTCGAATGCCTCGCGCATCATATGCACCTCGTCGAGCGAACCCGCGACGGCGGCGAGCGCCGCTCGCTGCGGAACGTTGGAAACGTTGGAGCTCAAATGGCCCTGCAGCTTGGCGACGGCCTTGGCGACGGGCGCGGGGGCGACCATCCAGCCAACTCGCCAGCCGGGCATCGCGTAGGTCTTGGCGACGCCGTTGAGCACCAGCAGCTGGTCGCGGCATTCGGGGACCTCGACGCCGACGTATGCGGTCTTGGCGCCGTCATAGTTGAGGTGCTCGTAGATCTCGTCGGAGATGACCCACACGTGGTGCTCCACGGCCCACTCGCCGATCGCGCGGATCGTCTCGCGACTCCACACGGCACCGGTCGGGTTGTTCGGGGAGGTGATGATGATGGCCTTCGTGCGCTCGGTCCGAGCGGCCTCGATGGCGGCGATGTCGGGCTCGAAACCACGGTCGGCGCCGGCGAACACCTCGACCGGTTTGCCGCCGGCCAGCTTGACGGCCTCCGGATAGCTCGTCCAGAACGGCGTGGGAATGATGACCTCGTCGCCGTCATTGAGCAGCACCTGGAAGGATTCGTACACGGCCTGCTTGCCGCCGTTGGTCACCACGACCTGATCGGCGGTCACCTCGTAGTCGGAGTCACGCAGCACCTTGGCCGCAATCGCCTCGCGCAGCTCAGGCAAGCCGGCGGTGGGCGTGTACTTGTAGTTGCGCGGGTCGTTGCACGCCTTGACGGCGGCATCCACGACATCCGCGGGAGTCGGGAAATCGGGTTCGCCCGCGCCGAAGCCAATCACGTCGATGCCGGCGGCCTTCATCGCCTTCGCCTTAGAATCGACGGCAAGAGTCGCGCTCGGTGCCACATTGTTGATACGGTCGGAAAAAGTCTGCCAGTCAGCCATAGTCATGCCATCCATGCTAAACCCAGAGCACGAAAAACAACAGACCCCGACTACGCCCGGCACGGCGGCTCTCGTTGCGCGGCGAATCAGACCAGCACGAGATTGTCGCGGTGCACCACGGGGTGAGCGAACTCGTCGCCCAGGAACCGCCTGAGCTGCGCGGTGTTGCGGCCGAGCATCTGCGGGATCTCCTCGGAGTCGAAGCCCGCGAGCCCGCGAGCCAGATGCGCGCCCGCCTCGTCATCAATCCACACCGGGTCGCCGGCGGAGAATTCGCCGTGAACCTCCACGACGCCGGCGGCGAGCAGACTCGCGCGCCCGCCTCGAACCGCCTTGGCCGCACCGGCATCCGCCACCAAGGCTCCACGCGGGTCGGACGCGAAGCCGATCCACAGCCGACGCGATGAACCGCGGTGCTTCACCGGCGCGAACACCGTGCCGACCGGATCGCCCATCAGCGCCGGGCCGGTGTTCGTCGCGCTCGTCAGCACGGCGGGAATGCCCGACACGGCCGCCACGCGGGCGGCATCCAGTTTGGTGACCATGCCGCCCGTGCCGACCCCGGACGACGAACCGGCGACCTGCACGTCGCCGATAGTGTCGATCACATTCGGCACAAAGCCGATGCGGCGGGCGCCCGGCGTGCTCGGCGGAGCTGTATACAGGCCGTCCACATCCGTGAGCAGCACCAGCGCATCGGCCCGGACGAGGTTTGCCACCAGTGCCGAAAGCCGGTCGTTGTCGCCGAAACGGATCTCGTTGCTCGCCAGCGAATCGTTCTCGTTGACGATCGGCACCACGCCGAGTTCCAGCAGACGGTTCAGCGTGCGCTGCACGTTGCGGTACTGGACCGCGCGGATCGTGTCTTCGGCAGTGATCAGAATCTGGCCGACCCGAACGCCGAAACGACCGAACGCGGCCTCATACTGCGCCATCAGCAGCCCCTGGCCGACCGCGGCGACGGCCTGCTGCGTCGCCACGTCACTCGGACGGCTCTCGAAGCCGAGCGGGCCGAAACCCGCGGCGATGGCGCCCGACGACACCAGCACCACGCGGGCGCCCTGCGCCGAGGCGGCGGACAGCGCGGCCACCAGGGAGTTCAGCTTCTTGACATCCAGATGCCCGGACGGCTGCGTCAACGAGCTCGAACCGACTTTGACGACCATGGTCCGTGCGCCTGCGATGGCGCGGCGCACATCCGATTCAGTGACGGACAACACGCACTCCCTTCCCGATCACGTATATCTTGAATCATCGCAGACGCCGGTGTCATAGGACGCCGCCGTTCCATGCTGCGGCCGCCGCGCTGGTGGAACCGCAGACGAATGTGCCAGCCATCCTCAGTCGCTCCGCGCCAGACCCCGCGGGCGGGGGCAACTAACACCCCCGCTGGCGGGCCGAGCCGTCAAAACAGACAGCAGAGCTGACGCACTATCTCGCCCCCCGCTGGCGGGGCTGGCAGCGAAGCTGACTGGGGGTGGTCAGGTGTCAAGCCAGACCGCCGTCATTCTCGTCGCCGTCCTCGCCGCGACCGAACAGGCTCTGCTCGTCGTGACGGTCGTCGTCGACGCTCGGATCAGCCCAGTGACCGGCCTGACGTTCGGCCATCATGGCCTCGCGCACCGCGGCCTTGGCGTCCATCATCTCGTGGTACTGACGACGACGCTCCGCATTGGTACGGCGACGGCCGCCCGGCTCCTGATCCTCAAGACGCAGATCGCGGCCGCGGGCGCCCAGCTGAGCGCCGTCAAGCATCTCCGCGCCGGCGGCGATGGTCGGATCCCAATCAAACGACACGGCACGCTGCCCCTTGCCGATACGCACCTCGTCACCCGGCTTCGCTCCCAGCCGGCGCAGCTCGTCCTCGACGCCAAGCTTGGCGAGTCGGTCGGCCAGATAGCCGACGGCCTCGTCATTGTCGAAATTGGTCTGCACCACCCAACGTTCGGGCTTCGCGCCGGTCACCTCGTACCAGAAACCGCCATCGCCCTCCTTGCGGGCCACGGCGAAATCGGCAGTGCCGTTCGCAGCCGCACGGCGACGATTCGACCGGTTCTCCAACGGATTGATGACGACGCGCGCCTCCTCCTCGGCCTGCTCGCGGCTGGCGACCTCCTGCCGCATGTCGGCGACCATGGTCGCCAGCGCAAAGTTCAGCTCCTTCAGCCCCTCATGAGAAGCCGTGGAGATCTCGAACACCTTCAATCCCATACGTTCGAAGTCCGGGCGCACGAAATCGGCGAGCTCCTTGGCCTCCGGCACATCCACCTTGTTGAGCACGATGATGCGCGGGCGCTCCGGAATCGGGATGGCGCCCAGCGGCAGTTCCAGCTTGTCGGCGTATTCGGCGAGCTCATGCTCCAGCGCATGGTAGTCGGAAACCGGGTCGCGGCCAGGCTCCAGCGTCGCGCAGTCGATGACGTGGGCGATGATCTCCGTGCGCTCGATGTGGCGCAGGAACTCCAGTCCCAGACCCTTGCCCTGCGATGCGCCGGGAATCAGGCCGGGCACGTCGGCGATGGTATAGCGGTGGTCGCCTGCGACGACGACACCCAGGTTAGGCACCAGCGTGGTGAACGGGTAGTCGGCGATCTTCGGCTTGGCGGCGCTCATCGCGGCGATCAGGCTCGACTTGCCGGCCGACGGGAAGCCCACCAGCGCTACATCGGCGATGGATTTGAGCTCCAGGATCACGTCACGTTCCTCGCCCGGTTCGCCCAGCAGAGCGAAACCCGGAGCGCGGCGGGTCTTGTTGGCCAGCGCCGCGTTGCCCAGACCGCCCGCGCCGCCCGCAGCCGCGACAAACTTGTCGCCGTTATGGCGCAGATCAGCCAGCTGCTCGCCCGGACGCTTGGGACGGCCTTGAGCGCCGACCGCGGCGAAGATCACAGTGCCGAGCGGCACCGGCAGGATCAGGTCGGCGCCCTTGGAGCCGTCCTTGACGTCGCCCAGACCCATCGTGCCGTCGCCGGCGTTGCGATGCGGCATGAACCGGTAGTCCAGCAGGCTGGTGGCATTCGTGTCGGCCACGAACACCACGGAACCACCGTTGCCGCCGTTGCCGCCGTTCGGGCCTGCCAACGGCTTGTACTTCTCGCGCCTGATGCCGGCGGATCCATTGCCGCCGTCGCCGCCCTTGACATGAACGGTCACTCTATCCACAAAATCACTCATAACGCTCTACCTTACCTTGACCCCCGGTTCTCCCCAGGTTCGCTCGCTCCGCCCGCAGCGGAGCAGCCCCGGTCGCTCTGCCCCCCCCAATCCGTGCGGAGGTCTTCACAAGTGCTCAAATTACGGGTTGAAATAGCCGATTCCGGCAATTCCCCGTGTGAAATCGCCGTTTTCAGGCCCCAAAACGACCATTTGGCACGGGGAATTCCGGATAACGGCTATTTCACCCCGTAATGTACCGGTGTACCAGAGGAGGGTGGGGTGGCTCCTCGGAGAGTGATGTGGTGCCTGATGAGGGAGGTGCGGCCACGGGGGAGGGAGATGCGGTCCTGAGAAGGGAGACGTGATGCCTGAGGGGACGCACGGGGGCACAACACATGACGCGGGAAACACGATACATGATGAGAGGGCACGGCACATGGCGCGCGAATGTGGGCCGTCGCCGCCTATGCGCAATCGAATGGATGCCTTGCACACCACCCTATGCTCCGCCATCATCCGGATTTCCCGGCGGAATAGGCTCATCGCGAATTCGCAGATGTCGCGAGCCCAGACCCCCTACACTTGGCATATGGGGACGCATCATTCGCTGGACAGACTTTTCGCCGTTGCACGGCAGGAGCGACGCTGCGCCATTCCCTCCACCAACACGGACATACAGGCAATACGCAGGAGAGTGAAGACCGGCGCCGTGCTGAGAGTCTTCCGCGGCCTGTACGCAGAGCCCGCGTATTGGGAATCGCTTGATCCGCATGAACAGGTTCGCCATATCGTACGAGCGCTCGCCATCCAACATCCTGATTGGGTGTTCTGCGGCCCTACGGCCGCCATCATGCACGGGCTCGACTGCTCCTATCGGCTGGCATTCCCAATCTGCATCGTCGCGAGCCCCGGCGCGCATCATCAGGACACCAGGCACATATCGCATCACGCGATCACGCATCCGGACATCACCGTGGTTCAGGGAGTGAAGGTCATCAGCTTGCTGCAGACACTGTTCGACCTCGCGGCATGCCAGCCTCTGCGCTACGCCCTCGGGCCAGCGGATTGTGCGCTCCGCAACGGCCTCGTGAGCGAATCCGCGCTCCGGGCGTATCCCTCCAGCGTGAAATATTCACGCAACCGCGCCGCCGTCGAGCGCGCGTTCGCGCTTGCAGATCGGCGTGCCGAGAACGGCGGCGAATCCGAGGCCCGCGGCATGTTGCATGATGCCGGCTGCCCTCCTGACGACATTCAGGTGGAATTCCCCTGTCTCGATCATCCCGGTCGTAAGCATCGCAGTGATTTTCTCTGGAAGCGTGAAGACGACTCGGTAATCGTCGGGGAATTCGACGGCGTTCGCAAGTATGTGGATCCGCATATGACTTCAGGCCGGGAAATTCGCGAAGTAGTGGATGAGGAACGGAAACGCCAGCAATGCATGTCGCAGTATGCGATCGGCATGGTGCGCATGTACTATAGGGATCTTGACAATCCGGGACGAATCGTCCGGCAGCTCAGAGATATGGGCATACAACCATGACACGCGTGATGTCGGGCCGCGCGCCGCACTCGTAGCCCACACATGTGGGCCAGCAGGCATAAGCCCGGAAAGGCCGACCGTGATCGCAACGACACCATTCCAAGCCCCGATAAGCGCCGCCATGCGCCAAAACACGGGTTGAAATAGCCGTTATCCGGAATTCCCCGTGCCAAATGGTCGTTTTGGGGCCTGAAAACGGCGATTTCACACGGGGAATTCCGGATAACGGCTATTTCACCCCGTAATGTACCGGTGTACCAGAGGAGGGTGGGGTGGCTCCTCGGAGAGTGATGTGGTGCCTGGGGAGGGAGGCGTGACATCGCATGGCACAGGCGTGACGGCTCTGTGGGGATGCGCCGTGCGGTGCGGGCGTGCCGGGAATGCGCTAGGGCGGCAAACGAAAAAAGCCGCACCCGGTTGGGATGCGGCTTGACGCTTAATGCGGTATCGCTCAGGCGGCGATGACGTCGACGACCTTGCGGTCGTGACGGACGCCGAACTTCACGCTGCCGTCGGTCAGCGCGAACAGGGTGTGATCCTTGCCCATGCCGACATTCTGGCCAGGGTGGAAGTTGGTGCCACGCTGACGAATGATGATGTTGCCGGCGACGACGGCTTCGCCGCCGAACTTCTTGACGCCGAGGTACTGAGGCTTCGAATCGCGACCGTTGCGCGAGCTGGAAGCACCCTTCTTATGTGCCATGATTCAGATCCTTCCTGTATTGGCTCAGGCGATCGCCGTGATCTTCACGGCGGTCAGCTTCTGACGGTGACCCTTGCGACGAGTCACGCCGGTCTTGTTCTTGTACTTCATGATGTTGATCTTGGGGCCCTTGGCCTCGTCGTCAATGACTTCACCCTTGGCGGACACCGCGGCGAGATCCTTGGCGCCCAGCGTCACCTTGGCACCATCCACAACCAGCGCGACCGGGAATTCGACGGTCTCGCCTTTCTTCGCCTCAAGACGGTTGACGAGAATCACGTCACCGACCTCGACCTTTTCCTGATGGCCACCGGCCTTCACAATCGCGTACATGCTTCGTTCCTTGCTATGGTGTTATAAAAGCTACTTGCCTGACGCACGCAAGCCGCTGGTCAGACACCAGCAATCTAATCTACACTGACCCATGTACTAACGCAAATCATATTTCCGGCGTGTCAGGTTGACACACCGGAAATCATGATTCATTCAGCGCGTCGGGTCACTCATCCTCGTCGGTGCCGTTCGCGGCGACCGCCGCGGCGGCGATCTGCGCGAGCTTGGCCTTGATATCCGGTGAGGAGCCCTGCGGCACCTGCACATCCGTACCGCGGCCGTGCTTGTTGGTCTTGATGAACGGATCGCCGCCCTTGAGCGCATACGGATCGTCGTAATCCGCGCTGACGGTCGGCTCGTCATGCAGGATGAACCCGCGGCCATGGCAGGTCGGGCACTCCTCGGAGAACGCTTCGACCAGGCCCTGGCCGATGCGCTTGCGCGTCATCTGCACCAGACCCAGCGACGTGACCTCCGCCACCTGATGCTTGGTGCGGTCACGCGCCAGGCATTCGACCAGACGCCGCAGCACCAGATCGCGGTTGGCGGGCATCACCATGTCGACGAAATCGATCATGACCATGCCGCCGATATCGCGCAGACGCAGCTGTCGCGCGATCTCCTCGGCCGCCTCCAGGTTGCATCGCGTCACCGTCTCCTCAAGGCTCTTGCCGCGGCCGATGAACCGGCCGGTGTTCACGTCGATCGTGGTCATGGCCTCGGTGCGGTCGATGACGATCGACCCGCCGGAAGGCAGGTACACCTGACGCTCCATGCCCTTCCTGAGCTGCGCGTCGATCTGCCACTTGTCGAACACGTCCTTGCCCTGATGCTCGGACGGATCCCACTTGGACAACTTCTCCTTGAGATCGGGCGCCATCGTGTCAAGGTATTCCTCGATGCGCTCGTACACCTTGTCGCCCTCGACGATCAGCTCGCCGAAATTGTCGTTGAAGATGTCGCGCACCACGCGGATCGCGACGTCCGGCTCGCCCTGCAGCAGCTTCGGCCGCTTGCCGTGCCAGAACTCCTCGCGCTTGGCGTTGATGCGCTCCCACTGGCGGACCAGGCTCTCCAGATCCTTGACGATCGCCTCCTCCTTGGCACCTTCGGCCGCGGTGCGGATAATCACGCCCATGTCCTTCGGCGCGATCTTCGAGACAATGCCCTTGAGGCGCGAACGCTCGCGCTCGCTCAGCTTGCGGCTCACGCCGGTCATGCCGCCGGACGGCACGAGCACCAGGAAACGCCCGGCGAGCGTGACCTGCGAAGTCAGGCGAGCGCCCTTGTGGCCGATCGGATCCTTGGTGACCTGCACGAGCACCGGGTCGCCAGATTTGAACGCCAGCTCGATGCGGCGCGGCTGCCCTTCGAGGCGGGTCGCGTCCCAGTTCACCTCACCGGCATACAGCACGCCGTTGCGGGACTGGCCGATGTCGACGAACGCCGCCTCCATGCTCGGCAGCACGTTCTGCACGCGGCCGAGGTAGATGTTGCCGACCGTGGCGACCTCCTGGATGTCGGAGACGTAATGCTCGACGAGCACGTTGTCCTCGATGACGGAGATCTGCGTGTGATGGCCGCGTTCGCGTACCACCATGAGACGGTTCACGTGCTCGCGGCGCGCGAGGAAGTCCTGCTCGACCAGCTGGCTCTGGCGGCTGCGCTCGCGGCGGTTGTCGCGGCGGCGCTGCTTCTTCGCCTCCAGTCGGGTGGAGCCCTCGACGTCGGTGATCTCGTCGATGTACTGCTGCTTGCGCGAGCGGCGCACGGTCATCTCATCGTCACCCTGCTCGTCGGACGCGCGGGAGCGGCGACGGCGACGGCGACGGGTGACGTTGGAGTCATCGTCTTCTTCCTCGTCGCGTGTGCGGCGGGACGACGGCTTGGCCGGCTCGTCCTGCTGCGCCGCGGACTGGCTGCTGTCCGACTCGCCATTGCCGCGGCTGTCGTCGGCACGGTTCTGACGGGAGCGGCGACGGCGACGGGACCTCGTGCCCGAATCCTCGGAGGGCTCCTCGTCGTCGACCGGCGTATAGGAGATGCCGTCGAGCTCCAGGTCCTCCTCGATCTGCTCCACTTCGGCGGCCGCACGGCGCTCCTGCGCGTTCAGGCGACGGTTGCGGCGCGACGAACGCACCGGCTCGTCGACCTCGCCGGATTCGTCACGGCCGCGGCTGTCGTCGGTATCGAAGCTGTCGACGCGCTCGATGTGGCTCAGACCGTCGATATCGCGACGGGAGGAAGCGCTCTTGTCCTTGTCCCCCTGCGCGCCGTCACGTGACACACGACCATTGCGCGAGCGACGGGACTTGCCACCGCCGCGGCTGTCGCGGTCGTCATCCTCGCGGTCGTCATCGCGCGCGTCGCGCACGATTTCCGGCACGGGCAGCACCGGCTCCTGGAACAGCACGGACGTCATCGCGTGAGCGCGCGGCGCAGGTTGCGGCAGCGTGCTAACGACATCCAGGGCGCGGGACAGATCGGCGGAATCATCGCGGACGATGATATCGGTGCCGGTATCGACGCCGAGGTCGTCATCCGACGTCTCGCCCGGAACGGCCGGCGAAGCGTCCTCGCGCGAGGAGAACATGGCGGTGCGACGACGCACGCGGGTGCGTCGGGGTTCGGCCTGATCGGCGTCATCATCATGGCGCTTCGTCGCTTTCGAGGAGCGCGACGCGGACCGAGACTTGCCGTCGGCCTTGGCGTGCCGCGCATCATCCTTCTTTTCGGAATCGGCCGATGCGGCGGTCTCCGGCTCGTTGGTCTCCGGCGATTCGTCGGCCGCCTTCGAGCGGCGACGACGGGTAAGGGGCTGCTCCACCACGGGTTCCGCGAACAGCGGAGCGGAATGGTCCTCGACCTTCAGCGCGACCGCGGCACCGGCGGCACCGGCGCCACGAACCACGCGGCGGCCACCGCGACGACGACGCGGCGCTGCAGGCGTTTTATCGGCCGAATCAGGCGACTGGGCCGCATCGGCGTGGGTAGGCTGCTGTTCTTCGGTTTCGTCACGACTGAAACCGTTATCGTTCACACTAGGCACGATACTCCTCACGACGTGCTGCACCACGTCGCACACTCATGGCCTCATGCGGTCTCACACCACGCTCTCACCGTGGCCGCGCTACGCTTGCGCTCGCAGGAAGCAAATCCGTCAAAAGTCCGTGTGCGCGCCTCGGCGGACACCAGCGCTCGCGCATCTTCATGCATGCGAGGGGATCGACGCCTTTCACGCTCAGGTGGTTTGCAGAACCACCATCTTTAAGTATGGCACACAATTTGACCGGCCATGACCATCTCACCATATTCAACGTTCTTTTGGCGTGGCGACAACGCTCAGCCTCTGCTTGTACGCAGACGCTTTCGCTCCGCGAACGGTGTCAGGATCCGTATCATCGTCACCGATGCGGACGGCAACGACATCGTCGACAAAACCTGCAGCGCCAACTGACAGCGTTGTGCGGGCAGCTGTCCGCACACTATTCGATGGCACGGATGCCGACACGCGCACCCGAACCCCGCTCACGTGCGGCCGGTGAGCCAGTCCTCCAGGATGCCGGCCATGGTCGCCAACTCGCTTTCGGCGATCTGCTCGTCATGCTTGTGCGCAAGCAGCGGGCTCCCCGCGCCCAGGTTCACCGCGGGCACACCCAGCAGCGAGAACCGCGCGACATCGGTCCACCCGAGCTTCGCCAGCGGTTCCCGTCCCGTACGCTCACGCACCAGCTTCGCCAACGACACCGCCATCGGCGCGTCCATGCCCGGCCGGGCGGACGGCGACTCGTCCTTCATCTCGATGCCGAAGCCCTCGAACACGCCACCGGTGGCGACATGCTCGCCATTGCCGAGCTCCGCGCCGGCATCCGCGCCCATCATCAGTGCCTTCGCCTGCGGCAGCGTCTTGTCGGGCGCGAACCGGTAGTTCACATGGACACGGCATTCGTCGGGGATGACATTCGTCCCCTTGCCGCCGGAAATCAGCGTCGCGTTCAGCCCCTCGCGATAATCCAGCCCATCCACCGTGATGGTGCGCGGCTCGTAGGAGTTCAGGCGGTTCAGGACATCGGCGGCCTTGTGAATGGCGTTCTCCCCCATCCATGCCCTGGCCGAATGCGCCGCGACCCCGTGCGTGACCACGTCGAACCGCATGGTGCCGTTGCAGCCGCCCTCGATGCCGCAGTCGGTCGGCTCGCCGATGATCGCGAGATCGCCGGCGAGCCAATCGGGATGCGCCTCGGCCACCTTCCGCAGACCGTTCTTCTCGGCCGCAACCTCCTCATGGTCGTAGAACACGTACGTCAGGTCATATTGCGGGTCGACCAGCGTGGCGGCGAGGTACAGGAACACCGCGTCGGATGCCTTCATGTCGGTCGCGCCGCGGCCCCACATCACCCGCTCGCCAGGGTGCGCCGCGGCGACGTCCTCCCGGATCAGCGGGTCGCCTGGCGCCAGCCAGCGCGGCGGGAAGTTGTCGATCACCGGAACCGTGTCAAGGTGCCCGGCGAGCACCACACGCCGAGGCCTGCCGAGCGACGTGGACGCGACCACCGTGTCGCCGTGCCTGTGCACCGTCAGGTGCGGCTTCGACCGCAGGAACGCCTCCACGGCGTCGGCCAGCGGCTTCTCGTCATCGCTGACGGAATACGAGTCCATGATCTGTTCGAGCAGTGAGGCGAGCGCCTTCTCGCGCGTGCCGGTCGTGTCGCAGGTGATCGGCGCGATCGCCGAAAGCGGGTCAGCGCCGGTCGCTGCCATCGTCGTTGTCGTAGTCATGCTGACCATCCTAACGGCAGCACGTCCCGTCGGAGCCCGTTGCCGGGCCGGAATGAGACGGTCGAACTCCCCGTCGGCGGCGAGAACAAGCGCGCGACGCGCAGCATGCCGTGCTACCGTGGCTCGCGAGACGGGTTTCGCCTACGTTATGAGACAGAACCTCGCGAAACACATGCGTATGGCAGTATGGGGTTTGCCAGCAAACGGAAAAGGGATGGGAATATGCCGGGTCTATTAAACGCGATGGAAGGCTTCTGCGTCATCGGCATCGTAATCGGAGTCGGATATGTGGCCGCTCGAATGCGCATAGGCGGGCCGAGCGCCCAGATGGTGCTCAACCGTTTCAGCTTCTTCGTGTCCAGCCCGTGTCTGATGTTCGCGATTCTGTCGAAAGAGCCGATCTTCGAGATTTTCCATTCGTCGATCATCGTGGCGTTCTTCTCCGCTGTACTCGTCGGCGCGCTGTTCCTGGTGCTGAACAAGCTGTTCTTCCACTTGGGGCCGGCAGACGCGACCGTCGGCGCGCTGAACTCACTGTATCTGAACTCGAACAACATCGGCCTGCCCATAGCCACGTACATCCTCGGCAACGGAGCCCTGGTAGCACCGATCCTGGTCATGCAGCAGGCGATCTTCACGCCGGTCGGCCTGACGGTGCTCGACGTGACCACCAAAGGCAAGGTATCGGTCAAGGAAATCCTGAAGCAGCCGCTGCATCAGCCGCTGCTGATCGGCTCCCTGGGCGGCATCCTGGTTTCGGCAATCGGCGCGAAGATCGGCTGGTTCCCCGTGCCGAACTTCATCTTCGACCCGATTGACATGATCGGGGACTCCGCGGTTCCGATGATCCTGATGGCGTTCGGCATGTCGCTGCACGGCACCAAGCCGCTGCAGCAGAAGGGCGACCGCCCGGCGATCTTCACCGTGGCCGTACTGAAGAACATCGTGATGCCGATCATCGCCTTCCTGCTCTCCTATTTCGTCATGGGATTCCGCGGCGCGACGCTGTACGCCTGCGTGGTGCTGGCGGCGCTGCCGACCGGCCAGAACGTCTACAATTACGCCGCCCGGTACAACGTTGGACTTACGTTCGCACGCGACGGCATCCTGATGAGCACGATGACGAGCCCCATATTCATCGCGGTTATCGCCGCTCTGCTGAGTTGACGCTCTCAACACTCGCAGATAGGGGGCCTTTTAACGAAAAAGGCCCCCTATCTGCGAGTGTTGAGAGCGTGCGATCAGTCGTCGGCACGCCAGTCGGTGAGATTCAGGCTGGCGGCGACACGGTTCGAGGCGAATGCGCCGACGGAGACCAGCGCGTAACACAACGCTATGCCGCCGAAGAAGCTGAGCAGCGTGGCGGGCTTGGTCATGGATGCGGCGAACAGCGGGAACATCAGCAGCATCGAGCAGCCGCCGGCAACGGCCACCACCGTGTTGAGCGGGGTCAGCACCTCGATGAAACGCGCACGGTTCAACGTTTTCACGTCCGTCCCCTCCAACACCAGCATGCGGTATTCGGAAACCTGGTCGTAGACGCTGCCCGCCTGCATCACTCCGGAGCTGACGGCCGCCAGCACGGCCGCGAATCCGAGCGTCAGCAACCCTCCGGTGCCGATGTCGCGGATGAAGGCCAGTCCCGGTTCGGGTACGCCTTCGACAGGCGCGGTCGACGATGCGCCGATGAACCCGCAGATCGAGGTGATGCCAGCGATGAACACCGCCAGCGCGATGCCCGACACATTGCGCCATGCCCGCTTGGGATTGTCGAGGATGCGCCGCATCGCGATCATCGTGGCGGCGTCCTTAGGGCGGCGGGACCGCGACCTCGCCCGTGCGGTCACCACCCATGAGCCGATCAGGTTCACTAGAGCGAAGCACAACGCGATGAACCCGATGATCACCGCATACATCGTCACCTCATCGTAATGCAGCAGGACCTGTGGGTTCTTGAACAGCACGATCGCGGCCACCAGCACGACCAGGAACACGATTACGCGCCACTTCGTGGGCAGCGGCTGGGCGGTCCGAGCGGTGACGCCCAGCGGGGTGATGGCGACCCGACGCAGCGTCAGCAATGCGGAGATCAGCGCCAGGACCGTGACCACCACCAGCACGACGATCAGCGACAGGGATCCTACCCACAACTGCTCGAACGTGAACCTCTGATCCTGGAAATTCAGCAGCATGATCAGCGGCATGATCGCGAAATAGCCGACGATGCCGATCAACGCGCCGATGAGCGCCTGTCCGGCGGCATCCAACGCGGTCAGTCTGGTCACCTGACTGGTGGTGGCGCCCGCGAGGCGCAGTGCCGCCAATCGCGCGTCCCGCCGCGATGCCGCCAATCGCGCCGCCGAGCCGGCGAGCGCCACGAACGGCACGATCAGCAGTATGCAGGCGAAGGCCGCCAGCATCACGTACGTGCTGGCGTATTGCGCCCAGTCGTGCTGGTCCTTGAGCCGTCCGGCCCACACCGCCCATGTGCCCGGCGCGCAGGTCGACCTGTCAATCAGGCATTTCAGCGTATGGTCGGCGGACGCGCGCCAGATGAACCCGTGCACGCCGCCCAGCACGGTCAGGAAGATGGCCGTCGCCGCCGCGAACGCGACGATGGCCAACGCCGATGTGTGGCCGGAGCCGCCGCGCCGGCCTGGGCGGTGGAACAGCCGCCATAGTGCGAACGTGCTCATTGGGCGCCTCCTGCGGGAACTGCCGGGCGCAGCGAGACTGAGGGTGGTTCAGCGCTCTCGGGCCGCCCCCAGTCAGCCTGCGGATGCCGAACCCCGCCAGCGGGGGCAAGGCCGGCTTCGGCCGTCTGGCTGAGGCGGCCGTCCTGCATCGTCATCGTGCGGCCGCAGAAGCCGGCGACGTTGGGATCATGAGTGACGATCACCACGGCAGCGCCATTATCACGCGCGGCTTCCATGAGAATGCTCATGACCTCGCGGCCGGTGGCCTGGTCGAGCGCGCCGGTCGGCTCGTCGGCGAAGACGACCGCCGGCTGTACGGCAAGCGCGCGGGCGATGGCGATGCGCTGCATCTGCCCGCCACTCATCTCGCCGGGCCGCTGCGAGGCCAGCTGCCGCAAACCCAGCCGTTCCAGCCACAGCATCGCCGCATCGGTGGCGGAACGGTAGTCGGCGCCGTCCAGCATCATCGGCAACGCGATGTTCTCCACCGCCGGCAGCTCGGGCAACAGCTGTCCGGATTGGAACACGAAGCCGAACGCACCGCGGCGCAGTTTGGTCCGGTCCGCGTCGCTCATCGCGGTCAGATTCGCGCCTTGGAAGGTCACCGTGCCCGACGTCGGGCGGATGATGCCGGCGAGCGCGTGCAGCAGCGTCGACTTGCCGGAACCGGACGGTCCCATCACGGCGACCGTCTCGCCGGGGGCCAAGTCGAAGTTCACGTGATTGAGCGCTAGCGTATGCACGGCGGGCATGGCGTGGCCGGTTCCGCCGGCCGCATACGGATGGGGGCCGCCGGTTCCGGCGCCTCGCGGCATCACGCCGGTGACACTGTGGTCCGCCTGCACACGGGCCATGCCTGCGGTGTAGTCCATGACCAGGTCACGGGCCTCGATCACCGGCGTCCACGACTGAGACCGGGCGCGGGACTGAGATTGCGATGTTGCTGTGTTCATGCCTCCGAGATTACGCAGGCGGCACGCGACCGGCCATCGGGCGGCGGTATGAGCCTTGCGGCGAACCGGTTCTCCCCTCATCCGGAAGGATTAGGGGAAGAGAGTGGTGGCACTACCCTGAGCACCCACAGGGCGTCCGTGATTGCAGGGCCCGAAGCTCTGTCGCGAAGCGAGACTAAGGCCCCCAGTCGCTCGTCTGCGGTACGGCTCGGCAGCCGTGAATATATATTGCATTATATCATGTAATACTATGCGTAATATAATGCATCTTTTGTTGTGATTAAGGTGGTGACTTACATGGACATCAAGGAACGTGCGGAGGCGTTACGAGAGATCTCCACGCCGGGCTCTCGCATCGGGTTGACCGAATTGTCCCGTTCGAACGCATGGCGAAAGGCGCTGGAGCAGCGGGGATTGCTGGAAATCGTCGACCGCGCCGACACAGCCGGCTATCTGGTGTCCGTGGACTCTCTCAACGAGATGCTGGATGTCATCAATGCGCTGGAATCCGAGGTCGAACGCCTCACCATACAGCAGATGTTCACCGCCCGAGGCGATAAGGAACAATGGGAGACCGGCTCCGAGCTGTCACAGTCGGCGCAGGAAAATCTGAAGCGGCGCAAGGAGAAGATTCACGCGTTCCTTGATGGCGGTCGCTGATGGCCGCCGACTACGCATTATTGGAGCAAGCCATTGCCATCATCTCGTCCGTCCGCGGTCTGTATATGGATCCGAATGCACTTGCGGATGATGTGATTCTTCTGGCATATGTCTGGCCCGACGAAGGCGAATTCAAGATGGCGGTGGCCAGCGTTCACCGAGCCCTGACACAGCTCGTGGAGGGCAACGTGGAAGGAAGCCCTCTCAAGTACGGTTTCAGCGGGTGGCGTTCCTTCCACTTCCAACATCGACGAGGCCAACAGTCGCGCGCCGACACGCGCATCGTGTATATGCCCCTCGACACGGGAATTCGCGTCAAAGGATTCGCAAACCGCCACCTTCCATCCGACATCTACCAGCGTTTGGCGCAACTGCAGTAACCGTCACGAACACCGTGCGGCAGCGGCCAGCGCGTGCAGGCGCTCGGCGAAGCGCGGCCAGTCTGTGCGCATCGCGGTCAAGAGCTTGCGGTCGGGCACTTCGTCGATCGGCACCCATTCGATTTCCATGCTCTCGTCATCGTTCGCCCGCGGCACGACCCGGTGACCGGGCTTCTCGAACGCGAAGACCGTGGTGTACGCCCATGGCCCGTGATCCTCACGGTAGGACCCGACCACCTCGATGTCTTCGGGCGTGATGTTCGCCTCCTCGTAGCTCTCGCGCAGCGCACCCTCGATCGGGCTTTCACCGTCGGCCGTCGCGCCGCCGGGAATACCCCATGTGCCGCCTTCCGCGCTCCACGCGGCGCGATGCTGCATCACCACGCTGGTCACTTCGCCGCTCTTGGGGTCACGCCGCGCGAGCAGCACGCCGGAGGCACCGTTCAATCCCCAGTGCTTGCGCCCGCATGCGCAGTCGATCCAGCCGTCGCCGGGCTGATGCACGTTCTCCTTGGGCGGCACGACTCCGCTGCCTCCGGTCTTGTCTTCGGGCGCCGATTCCCCGCGGGCCACGTTCCACAGGTCGGTCCAGTCCACGCCGAGCTTGCCGACGAGTCGGCGAAGCAGCGGCAAACTGATGCCGATGATGCCGTGCGGGTCACCGTCGATGCCGTCAATGAACGCGCCGCCGAAACCCTCCAGCGTAAACGATCCCGCGACTTCCAGCGGCTCGCCGGTGGCAATGTATCGTTCGATGTCGCGGTCGCTGAACTCGCCGAACCGCACGACGGCATGACTCGCGCCGCGCTCGACGCGCCCGGACGCGAAGTCGATCACGCAGTGCCCGGTCCACAGCTCGCCGGTGGCGCCGCTCATGCGGTGCAGTCGCTCACGCGCCACCTCGACGCTGTGCGGTTTGCCGTAGCATTCGCCGTCAAGCAGGAACATCGAATCACAGCCGACGATCAGCGGGCCGCTGCTCGCCCGAGTGAGCCCCGGCTGCATGGCAATCACATTGGATATCGGCTCGGTGACGGTCGGCATGTCCACGCCGGAGAAGTCACGGGTCATCGCGATCGGCGCCTTCGAATAGTCAAGCGGAGCGCCACTCTGGCGAGGTATGTCCGCAACGTTCATCTCGCCGCGAAGCTCCGCGGCCTGCAACGGGTACGCGATCACGCGCTCGCCCATCGCGCTCGCGGCCGCGTCGGCGACATCGCGGTACGCCTGATGCACGGCCTGCGCTTTGGCCTCGGCCAAAATCATCACGCGCTGTTCGACGTTCAGCTGGTCAACGGTGACGCCGCGCTCGGCGGCGGCCTTTTCCAGCGCAGCCGGCTCATCGACATGGGACACGCGGATGGTCGGGCAGATGCCGGCCGCATACAGCACATCCCGGCGCGGCTGGGACTTCGACGCCAGAATCATCGGAATGGACATGATCGTCACCTTTCTTTTGCCGCCGCACCAGCTGCCGCATCACCCAACCGGCAACTTCGCGCTCCCCTCATCTCCGGCCCGAGGAGCGGGCGAGGAGGCACGTGCGGTATTCCTACTTACGCTCGACCTGCACGCCGACCGTGTCGATGGGCAGGTGCAGCACCTTCCAATGGCCGGAAGCCAGCTGTTCCGCCGCGACCTCATCGATGTCCGCCACGGCGTCGCCGTGATGCAGCACCAGCACGCACGGGCCGGCGCCGGACACCATGGCGGCGAAACCACGGGAACGGAACGCCTGAATCAGGTCCCATGACGGCTGCATGAGCCCCTTGCGATACGGCTGGTGCAGGCGATCCTGCGTGGCAGCGTACAGCAGCGCGTTCGGCTCTTCGCCGGACGCGAGCGCGCGCGGGTTCATCGCCGCGGCCATCAGCGCCACGCGCGACACGTTGAACACCGCGTCGCGATAGGCGACCTCGCCGGGCAGCGCCTCGCGCGCCTTCTCGGTGGACAGTTCGTAGTCGGGCACGAACACGGCCGCCGTGACGCCCGGATCGACCGCGTACTTGACCGTGTGGAAACCGCCGTGCAGCGGGTCTCCACCGGGGATCGGCACCGAGCCGACCCCTTCGGCCGTGTCGAAGTTCCATGAGACGGTCATGCCGCCGTACACCGCCGGCGCCACGTTGTCGGGATGGCCTTCGATGGCGGCCGCCAGCTCGAAGATGGAATCGCGGTTGAGCCGGTCCTCCTGCGCGAACGCGGCAGCGGCGGCGATGCCCGCCACGATGGCTTCGGCGGACGACCCCATGCCGCGCGCCTGCGGGATGTTGTTGTGCGCTTCGAGGATGAACCCGACCTTGCCCAGGCCGAAGGTCTGGCATGCCTTGCGGAACGTGGAGACGACCAGATGGGTCTCGTCGCGCGGCAGCGTGTCCTCGCCCTCGCCATAGATCAGCACTTGCGCGGCGCGATTGGACGGGTCACGGCTGAGCGTGAAGGTGAGTTCGTCATGATAATCGAGGGCGAGGCCGACCGTGTCGAAGCCGGAGCCCAGATTGGCGCTTGTAGCCGGCACGCGGACCTTGACCTGTGTACAGATTGGTTCCATGATTCCTTGATTCAGCGATTCCGCCCCCCGCTGACGGGGAGGGGAGCAAACGATAGTGAGATCGGGGTGGTTTCGCGGAAACGCCGCGAAACCACCCCCAGTCGGCTTTGCCGACAGCCCCCGACAGCGGGGGCAGGCAACCGTATGACTAGTCGAGCACGCGCAGGATGGACGGCTCTCCGGTGACGAAGTCCAGCGTGCGGACGGCTTCGACGGTCTCACGCAGCGTGACCTCGTCGGTCAGATGCGTGACGATGCGCAGCTGCTGGATCTCGCCGTCATAACCAGGATCGGTCATCGTCGGCTTGAGATCCTGATTGACGCCGTTGATCGACACGCCGTGGTCGGCGAACTCCTTGGCGATGGCGGCGAGCACGCCCGGCTTGTCGTGGATGAGGAACCGCACGGCGAACGCGGCGCGGCTGGCGCTGATCGGCGCCTTGGGCAGCTCGTGGTACATGGGGATGGACGGGCCGGTGCAGCCTTGAGCGATGTGGCGGGCTTCGGTGACCACGTCGCCGACGACGGCGGAAGCGGTCGGAGCGCCGCCCGCACCGCGGCCGTAGAACATGAGGTCGTCGGCCGCCTCGGCCTTGACGAACACGGCGTTGAATGAGCCGTGCACGGATGCCAGCGGGTGCGATTCGGGAATCAGCGCCGGGTAGACGCGCGCCGACACACCGTCCTCGCCGTTCTCCACGACGGCGAGCAGCTTGATGACCTTGTGCTCGGCGGCGGCCGCGGCGATGTCGTCGGCGGTGATCTTCGTGATGCCCTCGACGCTCACGTCATCGATCGTCACGTTGGTGTGGAAGCCGAGCGTGGCCATAATCGCGGCCTTGTTGGCCGCATCGTAGCCTTCGATGTCGCCGGTCGGATCGGCTTCGGCGTATCCCTTGGCCTGGGCGTCCTTGAGCACGTCATCGAACTGCAGGCCCTTGGTGGTCATCTCGTCGAGAATGTAGTTGGTGGTGCCGTTGACGATGCCCAGCATGCTGGTCACCTTGTCGCCCGCCAGGGATTCGCGCAGCGGCAGCAGGAACGGGATGGCGCCACCAACGGCCGCTTCGAAGTAGATGTCGACGCCCTTGGCCTCGGCCGCGGTGTAGATTTCCGGGCCGTACTTGGCAAGCAGCGCCTTGTTGGCGGTGACCACGGAGGCTCCCGACTCGATCGCGGCCATCACGAACGTGCGGGCCACTGTGGTGCCGCCGATCAGCTCGACGACGATGTCGGCGTTGGTGGCGACCTTCATCGTGTCGGTCGTCAGCAGAGACTTGTCGATCCAGGGGAAGTCCACCTCATCGGGATCCAGGCAGGCCACGCCGACCAGCTCGATCGGACGCCCGATGCGGGCAGCGAGTTCGTCCTTCTGCTCCACCAGCAGACGTGCGGTCTGTGATCCGACGGTTCCCGCTCCCAACAGTCCAACGCGGATGGGGTTGTCATTCAGCTGTGCCACGGATTTCCTTCCTTCAGCGGTGTTTGGCGCGCCCGGCCGCCACTCACCGATAGAGGGTCGCCGGGCCGGCGTCACTGTGTACCATCCTACGGAATGAATCCGACACGCCGCCCGTCAACGCACCGGAGGCCGGATCCAGCTCCCAATGGCCTCGTTTCCCTTGGCTTTCCACTATGTAGCAGCGCTAACGACACGCCGAAGTAAAGTAGATTTACAAATTAACGCCGTAAACAGAGAAATCGCGAAACACCAGCTTCCCGTAAGGCTGAGCCCTTATACACCCGCCATGTTTCCTGCATATTTAGCAAATAATCTTAACGAAACACGGGCCTCATATCGTAAAAGTCACGTACCATTGTTCATTGAAGCGGCGTTGCTGACATACTCGCGAGCGTCCGATCCAATGGTGGGATGGTACGCGAACGGGAATTGTGGCGGAAGAAAGCGCCGCCCGTATCCTCAGAGGGAGGTTGGAATGAAAGCATATATCCAGCGCCTTGGTCGCGCTCTTATGCTGCCCGTTGCGTGTCTGCCTGCTGCAGCACTCTTCCTGGGCATCGGTTATTGGATCGACCCGAGCGGTTGGGGTGGCAGTAACGTCGTCGCTGCCTACCTGTGCAAGACCGGCGGCGCGATCCTCGACAATCTGGGCCTGCTGTTCGCCGTTGGTGTCGCCATCGGCATGGCTCGCGACAAGGACGGCGCCTCGGCACTGTCCGCACTGGTCGGTTTCCTGACCGTCACCACGATCATGGGCTCCGCGTCCATGTTCCTTGGCTTCGACGCCACCAAGGTCGACACCGAGCACCCGGCATTCGCCGCTGGCGCCATCGGCAACAAGAACGTGTTCTTCGGCATCCTGGTCGGCTGCGTGGCAGGTGCGCTATACAACAAGTTCGGCAAGACAAAACTGCCGGACTTCCTGGCGTTCTTCTCCGGCCGCCGTTGCGTGCCGATCCTGACCGCCGCGGTCATGTCCATCATCTCGCTGCTGTTGCTGTTCATCTGGCCGGCCGTCTACGGTGCGCTGGTCTGGTTCGGCGAGTCCATCATGGGCCTCGGCGCCGTCGGTGCCGGCATTTACGCCTTCTTCAACCGTCTGCTTATCCCGACCGGTCTGCACCACGCACTGAACAACGTGTTCTGGTTCAACCTTGCCAACATCAATGACATCGGCAAGTTCTGGGGCAGCGCCGACCCGGCCAGTGGCGCGGTCATCGCCACCGGCGGATTCCACCCGTTCGGCGTGTACGTCACCGGCATCTACCAGGCCGGCTTCTTCCCGATCATGATGTTCGGTCTGCCGGCCGGTGCACTCGCGATCTACAAGAACGCCAAGCCCGAGAACAAGAAGGCCACCGGATCCCTGATGCTCGCCGGTGCGCTCGCCGCGTTCCTCACCGGTGTCACCGAGCCGCTGGAGTTCTCCTTCATGTTCGCCGCCTTCCCGCTGTACGTGGTGCACGCGCTGCTCACCGCCATCTCGGTGTTCATCGCCGCTTCGTTCCAGTGGATCGCAGGCTTCAACTTCTCCGCAGGCTTCATCGACTGGTTCCTGTCGCTGAAGGTTCCCGCAGCTCATATGCCGTGGATGCTTATCGTTCAGGGCCTCGTCTTCGCGGTCATCTACTACTTCGTGTTCGACTTCATGATCAGGAAGTTCAACATGAAGACCCCGGGCCGCGGCGATGACGATGACGACGATGCCGCCTCCGCAGCGTTCGACACCGCGACCTCGTCCACCGGTGACAAGTACGCCGACCTCGCCGGCAAGCTGTACGCCGCACTGGGCGGTCACGACAACATCACCGAAATCGAGAACTGCATCACCCGTCTGCGCATGGGCGTCGTGGATTCCTCGAAGGTCGACGTCGACGCCATCCGCAAGACCGGCGTCCCCGGTGTCAAGGTGATCGACAAGAAGAACGTCCAGATCATCGTCGGCACGCAGGTGCAGGCCGTGGCTGATGCTCTGTCCGCCCTGTATGGCAAGCCCGCCATCGGTGGTGGTTCCCCAAAAGCGTGACGGCAGCCCCCGCTGCCGCTGCCCCCGCCCCCAAGGTGAAAGCCGCTGACAACGCGGTGCTCGCCCCTGTGGACGGTGCCATCAAGCCGATCACGGAAGTGCCCGACGAGACCTTCGCCGCCAAGATCCTTGGCGACGGATTCGCTGTGGTTCCCACGTCGGGTCGTGTGGTCGCCCCGGTCGCCGGCAAGATTACCACGGTCGCCCAGGCCAAGCATGCAGTGGGCATCACCACTCCCGCCGGAGTGGAAGTGCTCGTGCACATCGGCGTGGATACTGTACAGCTCGCCGGATCCCCGTTCACGATGATGGTCAGCGAAGGCCAGCAGGTGAACGCCGGAGACGCGCTGGTCGACGTGGACTGGAATGTGGTCAAGTCCGCTGGAAAGCCCACCGACGTGATCGTCGTGTTCACCAACCCGGCCAAGATCGATAAGCTGTCGATCACCGCCAAGGGTGCGGTGGCTACCGGCGCTCCGATTGGCACCATCGTCACCAAGTGATTCGGTAGACACAACCACAACAAACAATAAGGAGTCCTCCCTGATAGCCGGGGAGGACTCCTTTTTTTGAGTTCTACTGCTTTTTGCTTTTTTATCTTGCCGCTGGCGCTGAACGGTCAGCCCTGATCCAGATCCAGCAGGTCGTCAATGGTCTGGCGACGGATCATCACATGTGCGCCGGCTTCACTCACGGCGACCACGGCAGGAATCAGCGCCTGATTGTAGTTGCTCGCCATCGTGCGGCCGTATGCGCCCGTCACCGGCACGGCGAGGATGTCGCCGCGCCTGAGGTCGGCCGGAAGCCTGTCCTCGTGCACGATGATGTCGCCGGACTCGCAATGCATGCCGACTACGCGCACCAGCATCGACTCGTCCGACCCGCGACGGTTGGCCAGCCGGACCGTGTAGTCGGCGCCGTACAGCGCTGGGCGAATATTGTCGCTCATGCCGCCGTCCACCGACACGTACACGCGCTCATCGATGGGATTGCCGGTCTTGTCTTTGGTGTCGGACAGATGCACCGGCTTGATCGTGCCCACACGATACAGGGTCACGCCGGCCGGGGCGACGATCCATCGTCCTGGCTCGAAGCTGATGGCCGGCGCGGGCACACCGAGCGCACGGTTGATGGCACCGACCGCTTCGGCGAGACGACGCAGCTCGACGCGCACGTCCATCGAATCCTCGCCGTCGGTGTATGCCACGGAGTAGCCGCCGCCCAAGTCGACCTCGGGCAGCGTATAGGCGTCGGTGGCGTAGAAGGTCTTGCGCAGCAGCATCATGCGCTTGGCGGCCTGGATGAAGGCGTCTGCGTCATGGATGTTGGAACCGATATGAGAGTGAATGCCGACGAGTTCCAACTCGTCGGACCGTGTGAGGATGTCCTTGAGCACGGCCAGTGCCGGCCCATCCGCCACGGTTTCCATCGCGGCGGCGAGCGCCTTGTCCTTTTCGGGGATCTCCTCGTGGCTCAGGTCGTACGGGTACTTCACGTCGTAGTGCAGTTCGCGCTCGGGCTTCGCATTCCCGTCACCGGCATCACCATCGCGTTCGGCGATGTGCGCGTTCGTAACAGCCGGCGTCACGCCTGCTGGATCAGCCGTGAGTTCGTCCAGTACGCTGAGTGCCGCGGCATCGGCGCCGGCCGGCAGCAGCGGCACGCCGAACTTCTGATCCTCATGCGCGGTGGAGATGTATTCGTGGCCACCGGCGTGAATGCCGGCGGTCACGCGCAGCATCACGCGGGCACGCTTGCCGAGTCGTCGCGCGATGGCGGCGATGCGGGCCGGCTCATCCGGCTCGTCCACGACGATTTTCGCAAAGCCCTGCTCGATGGCGAGTTCGATTTCCGCGTCGGACTTGTTGTTGCCGTGCAGCACCAGACGACGGCCGGGGACGCCTGCGGCGAGCGCGATGCGCATCTCCCCCATCGAGCATGTGTCGACGAGCATGCCTGCATCGGTCACCAACCGCACGACTTCTTTGGAGAGGAATGCCTTACCGGCGAAACTCACGTGCGTGGTGGAGTTGGTGAAGGCGTCGGCCGCCGCGCGCACGAAATATCTGGCGCGGGCGGAAACTTCGTCAGTGTCGATCAGATACAGCGGGGATCCGAACTCGTCAAGCAGCGGCTCGGCGGTGCGCCCGTGGAACGTCAGGGCGCCTTCGGCATTCACTGCCGTCGCCACCGGCCAGATGGGGGTGATACCTTGCGTTCCGTCCACACGCACAGCAGATCCAGTCATTGCTCCTCTTTCGCTCAGGGCTTGCCGCTTTTCCTATTACTGTGCCATTGTGCCAGAACCGGCACCGTGATACCACTTCCCGACCATAAGGCGGAGGCTCGGTCGGAGAGTACCTGAATGAGCACCGCCCCCAGTCGCGCTACGCGCGACCAGGGGCAGCCTAGGTCACATCTTGTCGGGGGCGGTGACGCCGAGCAGGTCGAGACCGGAGGCGATGACCGTGCGCACGGCGTCGTTGAGCTTGAGGCGTGCGGCGGCACGTGCCGGTTCGGGGTTCTTGGCGATGCGCAGTGCCTCGCGAGCGGCGTCATCCAGACGCTCCTCGGGGTCGGTCAGCGCCATCGGAACCACGCGCTCGACGTTGTACCACTTGTGGTAGGCACCGGCCAGGTCCTCCAGATAGTGCGCCACCTTGTGCGGGGCACGCTGGTCGCCGGCCAGAGCCAAAGTCGCCGGCCACTGGGCGAGTGCGGCGAGCACCTCGCCGTCCGCCTCGGTGTCAAGCAGGCTCAGGTCAGCGCCTTCGGTACCGATGCCCGCAGCGGCCGCGTTGCGGTCCACATTGCAGGAACGCGCGTGCGCATACTGCACGTAGTACACCGGGTTCTCATTGGAATGCGAAGTCAGCAGATCCAGATCGATATCCACCGACGTGTTGTAGTCGGTACGGGCCAGCGAGTAACGGGCCGCATCCACGCCAACGGCCTCAACCAGATCGTCGATGGTGACGACGTTGCCAGCGCGCTTAGACATGCGCACGGGCTTGCCGTTCTTCATCACATTGACCAGCTGGCCGATGAGAATCTGCATGTTCACGCCCGGCTCGTCGCCGAAGGCGGCGCACATGGCCATCATACGACCGATATAGCCATGATGGTCGGCGCCGAGCATGTAAATCGCCACGTCGGCCGGATCCACAACGCGGTGACGCTTGTTCCAGTAGTAGGCGATGTCGGCAGCGAAGTAGGCGAAGTCACCGTTCGACTTGATGATGACGCGGTCCTTGTCATCGCCATGCTTGGTGGATTCAAACCAGGTGGCTCCATCCTTCTCGAAGATGTCGCCGCGACTGCGCAGCTCCTCAATCGCGCGGTCGACTTCTCCGTCCTTGTATAGGTTGTTCTCGTGGAACCACACGTCGAAGCGGACTCGGAATTCCTTCATCGAGCGCTGAATCTCGTCGAACATCATCGGCACGGCACGCTTGCGGAACTCCTCGCGCTGCTCGGAATCGCCCTCGCCGAGCGGGTTGCCGTCCTTGTCGAGGCCGCCGTCGACGCGCGGCAGGCTCAGCACATCCACGCCATCGGCCTCCGCCTCGGCGATCACGCGGTCGGCGATCTCGTTGATGTACTTGCCCTTGTATCCGTCAATGGGCGTCTCCTCGCCGTGCGCGGCTGCGACCAGGGACTTTGCGAAACGGTTGATCTGCTCGCCGTGATCGTTGAAGTAGTATTCGCGCACAACCTTGGCGCCGTTGGCCTCCAGCACGCGGGCCATCGAGTCGCCGACGGCGGCCCAACGGGTGCCGCCGATGTGAATCGGGCCGGTCGGGTTGGCGGAGACGAACTCCAGGTTGAGCGTCTTGCCGCCGAGGTGCACGTTCTTGCCGTAGCCTGCGCCATCGGCCAGCACCTTGTCGACCACCGCGGCGGCGGAGGCGGAATCCAGCGTGATGTTGATGAAGCCGGGCCCCGCCACCTCGACGGTAGAGATGCCGTCGGCGGCGGTCAGCCGCTCGGCGAACAGCTCGGCCAAATCGCGCGGCTTCATGCCGGCCTTCTTGGCCAGCTGCATGGCGGCGTTGGAGGCCCAATCGCCGTGCGCGCGATCCTTCGGGCGCATCACGGCGAATTTGGCGGTTTCAGGAATCAAATCGTCGGTCAGGGTACCGGCTTTTCCGGCGGCGACCAGATCGTGGGCAATGGTTTCAATCAGTTCACTAAGCGCTTCAGGACTCATTCTCCCTAGTGTACCGGGCACTTTGACAGCGAACGTCCGGTTCATGCACCGACGCGGGATCGGTCGGCGTCACGCCTGGGAGCGATCGTCATCGTCCGGCGACGAGAACGGTTCGGGAAGCCCGTGATATGACGAACAAGCCTGCTGCAACGGCGTGATGTTATCGCCGAGCAGTCCGCTGACGCCGTGGCGCAGCAAGCCGTTCGCGGCATCGTATGAATCCACCGAGTCGACATATACGGGAATTCTGCGCAGCCGCGCATTCCGCAGCAGTCTTGATGTGACGTCCCGCGCGCGGAACACGACGAAGTCCATGGCCTCGCCGCGCATTCCACGGAACATGGGATGCTTTCGCTGCTTTCCGCCGCGCTTCGCCGTCACTTCGCGGCGCACGGTCTCGACCCGCGCGGCCCCGTCCATGAACCGCGCTTCGCTCGTGCCGTCATCATCCCATTGCGTCAGATCGGGCCTGCCGCTGGCGCACAGGCCTACATGCCACTGTGGACGCATGCTCTTGAAGACCATCACCGCATACGGGTTGGCCGACATCACCATCAGATTGCCGGCGTATTTGGAATCCTCGACCACACGCACCACGGCATCGGCCACTTTCCGGGCATACCGCGCGTCCGTCTTGATGTCCAGCAGCAAGCCGAACCGCCGCTGCCCCGGACGTGACATGGAAGCGTCGCCCAACGCCTGACGCAGCGTGGGAACCGAATACCGCATGCCGCGTTGCTGCATGATCATGCGCTGCAATGCGGACAACGGCATACTGTTCACCAGCACGTTGCGACCGCCCGCGTCCAGACGCCCGGTTCTGCGGTCATGGAACACCACGGGTATGCCGTCTTTGGTCAGCCGCACGTCGATTTCGGCGAAATCGGCGCCGTTCTGCTTTGCGGCGCGAATGGAAGCCAGCGAGTTCTCGGGAGCATGCCGGGTGTCGCCACGATGCGCGATGACGATCGGGCGGTGCTGTGGCGACGCCAGTCCGATCGCATCGAACACCCAGCCGACCACATGCGTCGTGCCCATCACCAATCCGGCAAGCATGGCGATACATGCCAGTACGGAAACCACCGCCACAACGGATCCGGACAGCCGTCCTCGTCCTTCGCGCCCGTGCATCTCACACCCCGCTTCCATATTTCGCCGCGCGACATAGCCGCGCCAACTCCACTGGCGCAGGTCATCATAGGCCGCGCAGCTGTGTTCGGGGCATTCGAGGGTAAGAATCAGGGTGATTCGCGTCACTCCTTCACCACCGCATCACATATGCGGTGGATTGGCCGGAGATGATTTGGGAGACACGTTTGATGACTCTATATAGCGTGTCACGTGTGAACCACCCCAGTCGCTTTGCGACAGCCCCGCCAGCGGGAGCGTTGGTCGTACTCCCGCTGACAGGGGGCTGTCGAGCGGAGCGGGATTGGGGGGCGCTCCCAAAGCGTCCGTAAGTGCGCGCCGAAACGACAAGTGCGCGAACATACGGACGCAAATGGCCCGATTTGCGTCCGTAAGTGCGCACGGTCGT